>UMIM01036184.1_pt1 | contig 83068 bp, 64 predicted proteins | sample 1965831 | NCBI WGS metagenome assembly UMIM01 (sample SAMEA4836125, study PRJEB28245) | human gut metagenome | biome: gut microbiome; material: fecal sample | place: Denmark | collected 2008 | reverse complement strand
GAGTGGTCCTCGGTGTGGATCCAGTCGCGGACGTTCTCGCCCCTCCCGTAGAGCTTGGAGCGCACGCCGTCGACGATGTTGGTGATCTGGCGCGGGATGAACTTCTCCACGTGCTGGTAGGGGCCGTAGTTGTTGGAGCAGTTGGAGATCGTGGTGCGAAGCCCGTAGGTGCGGGTCCAGGCGCGCACGAGTATGTCGGAGGACGCCTTGGTCGAGCTGTACGGCGAGGAGGGCCTGTACGGCGTCTCCTCGGTGAACTTCGCCGGGTCGTCGAGAGCGAGGTCGCCGTAGACCTCGTCAGTGGAGACGTGGTGGTAGCGGACGCCGTGTTTGCGGACGGCCTCCAGCAGGCGGAAGGTGCCCTCCACGTTGGTGCGCAGGAAAGGCTCGGGGTCGGCGATGGAGTTGTCGTTGTGGGATTCCGCGGCGTAGTGGACGATCGCGTCGTGGCCCGGCACCAACTCATCGAGCAGCGCGGCGTCGCAGATGTCGCCCACGACGAGCTCCACGCGGTCGGAGGGCAGCCCGGCGATGTTCTCGGGGTTGCCGGCGTAGGTCAGCTTGTCCAGGACGGTCACGTGGACGCCCGGGTGGTTGTCCACGACGTAGTGCACGAAGTTGCTGCCGATGAAGCCGCAGCCGCCCGTGACGATGATATTTTTCGGGGAGAAGGTCTCAGACATGAGGGGTATCTCCTAGTACTCGCGCGGGCCGTTGACGATCTCGCCGGCGGCGACCTTCTTGAGGTGCCGGCCGTAGACCGACTCGCCGGCGAGGATGATGCCTTTCATGAGTTAACCTCTATTCGCATGCCTCTCGTCATTGTGGTGGCGCTCAAACTTTTCGATCGCCAACTGCTGGGTAAGCTCGCGAAGCTTTGTATCGAGCTGAGAAAGACGAACGCTCAACCTAAAGCAGACAATAAGCAAGATGAAGATGAAGAACAGGAAAACGAAGTTCGAAGGCGCCATGGTGCCGACAAGATTGGAAAGCCAGAAAAACACCTGGGGGAAAATGCTGGCAAGCAGTAAAAGAGCTGAGAAGCAAAACCAGAACAGAGAATCCTCAAGGCGCATCTTGGAATCGCGAATCTTAACGGTCATATAACTAAAGGTAAGCAAGGACGCTGCAAACAGCGTAATACGAAGCGGGAGCGTCATGCTGCATCGCCCTCCAATCTTTTACGGAAGAACTGAATAAATAAAATGGACAGAGTCATTCGAAGCATATATTTAGCGGACGATTTCCAGTTTAAGTAGCTCTCCCCCGCCTCGCGCTCGGCCATCTGGACCGGCACTTCAACAACATTGGCATTAGCCGATCGGATAAGATATGAAACGGTGTCGGGTTCGGGTCCCATATTGAGGCCAAGCGCAAGAAGCTTAATCATACGGGCATTAAAGGCGCGCATTCCCGAAGTTGGATCGTTAATGGTCTCGCCCGTAGTGAGCTTAATGGCAGACTGGATGATATTGCTGCCAAACATGCGAAGCGAAGCTCCCTTCGGCTGGTTTACGAATCGCGAGCCAATAGCAATATCGGCATAATCAAGGGCACGCACGAGATCGGGAATATACTCAGGCAGATGCTGGCCATCCGCATCAAACTGAATGGCGCAATCATAGCCGTGTCGATAAGCATATTTAATGCCAGCCTGAAATGCACCCGCAAGACCGAGGTTGCAGGGCAAATCAAGAAACGGATAACCATTTTCACGGCAAACATCGACCGTATGGTCAGCCGATCCATCATTAACGACAAGATAGTCGACCCCGGGTACCGTCGCTGCGAGCCTGGAAACAGTAGCCTTGAGCGATTCTTCCTCGTTATATGCGGGAATGATAATCAGTGTTTTCAAAACAAGCTCTCATAACGTTTGGTTGATACTATATTTATAATAACGATAGTGTTATTCCTACCTAATGGCTAAAGTCAGAAATTGGCTAAGGACACAAATCGGTTCTTATATAAATCGAATAAATAATCGACCATTTGGACCAGCGCTAATTGAACATTTTTCCAGCCAAAACTGAAGCCCGAGCGCAACGAAAGGCATCCGCAGCTGGGAGAAGAAGCTGTCTCTCTCTAGTCGCATTCAGAATGCAGTTTTGCCACTCCGCAAGATTATCTAAGTCGACAAAATCACACGACGAAGATATGCGGACTTCACTTGAAATACCAGAAGAAAGCACGCAAGGTAGTCCATTAAATTGAGCTTCCAGAATCGCGATACTTAGGCCTTCAAATAAAGAAGGAAATGCAGCGACATCCATTGCCGAATAGTAAGCTTGAACATCCGATTGCCCACCCGTAAAGATAACACGAGACCCCAGACCTAAACCGTCTGCACAGTCTCTCAGCTTGCCTTCCAACTCTCCCTCACCAACAAGCATCAAAACGGCGTCCCGACCAGAAGAAACTAACATATGCAATAACTTAATTAAGTGGGATTGATTCTTTACTTCTGTCAAACGCCCAACATTTCCGATAACGAGACTATTTTCAATACCATAATGAGATCGTACTAAATTCCTCTTTTCTTCGGAAAAAGACACATGCTTATCGTCAACTAAATTGGGGATTACTTCATAGTCATAAGAACTGTAAAGAAAATCACCTGCAGAATGAGAGCAGGCCCAGAATTGGTTGGCGACTTTAAATAGTTTTTTCCGATTCAAAAAAGAAAACAGCTTTGTAACTGGAACATCTGGAATTGAACTGCTGTGCATATGGACACACCGAATGGGAATATTCATGACATTGCGAGCGGCACTTAGGATATCAATGTTTGAGATATCGTTAATGTTGCACCAGATCATCTTATATTCATCGATATGATCTTTGGCAAATGAGCGCAGGGCCCTCTCGTAGGCAATTGGATGCTTAATTTTGATCGGGATAACATAGTAGCGATTATCACCAGATGCGAAGAGGTGTTCATAGTTTACAGGAGCCTCATAGCATAGAAAATCAAACTTAGCGGAGGGTGATGCCCGACAATACGTATCAATAACATGCTCAGTTCCCGCTCTGTTATTTGATAATCCCCAAACCAAAATACGATCAGATGACATTTAAGACAACCTTCTTCACCATATCGGGCCAACATACTGGACATAAACTGTATATTAGAATTGACGTCTATTTAGATAATGAGGAGTCATGCGTACTATATATATTGTATTTGACAAAATACCCCAAAAAAAAGATGGCGGTTTAATCGCAACTTACGTCAATTTCGTCAAAGAGCTTTCCGATCTCTACAACATTGTGTTTGTTTCGGTATTTAAAAGTCCCGATATTGATATTGACGCTCTAAAAAAAATACCGATAATCACGTTATTTAATCTGGACATCGACAATCGCTTCTATAAGCTGAGCCAACATTTAAGAACTAAAGATTACCACGGCTTAGTTAATTGCATATACAGTTTAATAGCGTTTTTTATCCTAGTACCCTTTGGAAGGCTGAAAACGCGCAAGCTTCTTCGGAACAAGATAGTCATTGCGCCCGCGCCAGCCTCCGGTATTTTTATAAGCAAAGCTGTGCGTTACCTTCTTGAGATTCATACTAACTATGAGTATTTCTGGGGAAAGAACCCTATTGGAAGAATGCAGACAGCATTAATGACAAAACCAGTGATTACGGTTTTTAGAAATCAATCAGACGCCAACAAAGGAAGTCGCCTTTTCCCGGCAACGTACCTATACAATACGTGTGAGGATCCACAGTATAGATTTGATACCCAAAAATACAAACCTACAAGCTCGCTAACCAAGAATAGAGCGCTATTCGTAGGGAGATTGGTCGAAAAGAAAAACCCCTTAGCACTTATAGAAATAGCTTCACGAGTAAGAAAGGAAGTGAAGGATTTTCAGCTAGATATTTATGGAGAAGGCGACCTAAAACCTCAACTGCAGCAAAGAATAGAAGAGCTTCATCTGGATAATTGCGTGCAGCTCAAAGGATTCATTGACGATAAAACGATCTATCGAAACTACGACCTGCTCTGGGTGGCATCAACTCTTGAAGGGTTTGGCCTTGTGATAATTGAAGCGGCATCCAATTCGGTTCCCACCATTACAACTAATTGGGGTCCGGCGGTTACCGAAGTTGTAGAAGACGGTAAAACGGGATTTATCTGTAACACGCAAAGGGAGTTTGAGCTTAGATCGATAGAGCTTCTTAAAGACACAAAGAAGAGAAGTGCACTTTCAAATAATGCCCGGAATATGTATGTGCGCAAGTTTTCAACTGAAGCACACAAACAGAGATGGATGCTATTAATTGAAAAGTACTTTCCGAAAACAAGCAACATGGAGTTGAAATAGATAGTGAATCCAGAAGTAAGCGTAATTATCCCTTGTCACAATTCGGAAAATACAATTCAGCGCTGTATCGATTCTTTAACAAACCAAGCAACCGATATCCCTTATGAGTTAGTCATCATTAACGATGGCTCCACTGACAACACTGCCGAAGTACTAAATAGTTACGCCGATACTTCCAAATGTTCAATTAAAATAATAAATACGATTAATCAGGGCGCTTGGGCCGCTCGCAAAATCGGGATTGAGCTATCCAAAGGAAGCTATATTGCCTTTCTCGACAGTGATGACGCTGCTAGACCGATGATGATCGAGTCTTTATACAGAAAGATCAAACAAACTAATAGTGATATATGTGTTGGAGCATTTCGTAGAGTCTCTCCAGACGCTAAGACATTGTCTACCGAGTTCGCCAATGAGCGAGACACGATCGATATGTCAAGCGACTACGGTACCATTCTTGAAATCAATCCCGCACCGTGGAATAAACTATTTAAAGCCGATGTTCTAAAAACTACCGATGACATTTTGCCTCATCCAAAAATGTTCGATGATTTATGCATGCTGATTCAATCCATCGCCCAGGGCGCAAACAAGATTTGTTTTACCCCTGAAGTAGTGGTCGATTATTATGTCAATCAAAATTCGGTAATAAATTCTGTCAAACTCATTGAAGTCGAAAATGGTCGGAAGGCACTCGCACAAACAATTAAAAGATCCATCCAGAAAAAGACAGAGGATGATTTTAAAGAAGCATTACAGGCCGTAGCATTTGAACATCTTCTTGTTTCAATGACATACAGATTAGCTCAAGGCAATGAAATAAGTCCCCGGGATTCAATAAACTTAATCACTCAATGGCTAAACGCGGACTATAAAGGCTGGAAGAATTCAAAATATCTGAAGTTATCCTATTGCAGACGCAATGGGGGTGCTTGTAAAAGACTCTGGCTTGCATACCAACTCTATAGGCTTAATCTTTTAGGGGCATTACTCACTGCCTATAGTCTTATAACAGACAAACTGAATTTTGATATTAAATGGTGACTTTAGCTAACAACATCCATCACCATACAGGTCAACTTTGCCCACATAAGTGCCAAACGTAAATTGCCGTTTAACAGAAGTTGTATAGGGATTGAAAAATCAAATCTCATATTTGATTTGACTTCACGCAAATCAATATCACAAATCGTATCCATTGTATTTGCGATCAGTTTTGCATAACGGACTTGATCGCAAGCCTTCAGATCAGATGAACTAACAGAGAGAAGCGCCCAATATAAATGTTTAAGGGCCGCAATATTGGAAAGCATCAGGCACTCATCGCCCCACTTCTTAGATACCTCTATCAACCTCGAAAAGACCAACTTTAAATCCCGAATATCATTTTTTGAAAACTCAGAAGTAATGCTGAAATCATTATTTCTATAGAAATACAGGCATTCGGGCAAGTAATAGAATGATTCAGCTGTGTCGACAACTGAAATCAAAGCGAATAAGTCTTCGCCATGGCGAAGAAATTCATATTCACGTAAATCATTAAGCGCCGAATATATGATCTGTCTTTTATAGGCCTTATTCCAAAGACTATTGCAGTCACCCGAGCAAAGGGCAGAATATGCGCCGCTTAATCCCATATCGTTATAGAAACCAGGTGATAAATATTTAGCGTTAGAGCATGTGGATATATATGATGCACTGATACCCTCTTGATAATCAAAATAGACCACGTCGGCACCTGTTTTGCGAATGACATCATTCAAACGCCAAAGGCAATCACGTCTTATGCAATCATCGGAATCAACAAATAGAATGTAATCGCCCCTGGAATGACTTAGTCCAGTAAAGCGAGCTGCATTCTGGCCCGCATTATCTTGATGAATTAAATAGGCATTTTCATGAACCGACACATAATCACTGCAAATCTTTGCCGAGTTATCGGTAGATCCATCATCAACTAGAATCAATTCAAATTCATCAAAAGTTTGCTGTTCGACTGAAGATAGGCAATCTCGAAGATATAACTCACTGTTATAAATCGGAACAATAATGGAAAACAATGGACTTCCAAGTCTCTAAAATATAATTAATAAAACTAAAATTACTCTACTAGAATTTCAGAAGGAACCCAATGGGAGAAGAACTAATTTCCATAATCGTGCCCGTATACAATGTAGACAACTATTTGCGCGATTGTCTTGATTCGATTTTAGGACAGACTTATACGAATATTGAAATAATTTGCATTAACGATGGGTCAACAGACAACTCATTAGAAATCCTGAACGAATATAAAGACAAAGATTCAAGGATAACTGTGATCAGTCAATTGAATGGCGGATTATCTGCAGCAAGAAACGCTGGTCTCGAGGTAGCAAAAGGTGAATGGGTCACGTTTGTCGATAGTGACGATTGCATTCATAATAAGTTTATTGAACGTACGGTTTTCGTTGCAAAAAACACGGGTAGCAGTTTAGTTATTGCCAGGTATAAATCCTTTAGCGATATTAATGACTTAGGTATAAACGAACTTAAATATGATCAACAAATTGAATCAAAATCTATCATTGGCAATGGGTTGGATGTATTTAAATTAGCGTATACACAAAACGATGGTGTGACGCTAAATACAGCATGGGGCAAGCTATACAGTCGATCGCTATTTTCTGATTTACGTTTTCCTTGTGGCAAAATTCACGAAGATGAATTTACAACATATAAAACCTTTATTACTAGCTCTAGAGTCACTTTTCTAGACGACACTTTGTATTTTTATCGCACGCGCCCTGGCAGCATTATGAAAAAATTGAAACCTGAAGATCAGATTGAAGTGCTGGATGCTTTTAAAAATCGTATATTAGCTTTCAAAAAGCGCCCTGATTTACAGAGTTTGGCAGCAGACGATTACTTGATTCGTATCTCAGAATTGTTTTTTCAGCTTCGCTCGACAAGTTATTTCAATACTCTTGTCGATAGGTATCGAAAAGAGTATTCCTCTCTCTTTATACTATTAAATCAAAGATCAAAAGCTGAGAGGGGCATTGCATTCATCTCCCCATGGCTTTATTGCAAAATTAAAGAGCTTCTAGGGCAATAAATAGCTATAGTAGCAAAACGGTATTTCAATCCAACCAGAATGATCACAGATAGCTATGGTGAAGACGCTTTATACCGCGTTGGGGTATTGACTCGCGCCAATACCCCAAGCTCAAGAAGATTTATCCTAAAACCAAATAACAAGGCTATTTGCGTAAAAATAAGTCTTGTTTTATCTGAGAGGTACTAATTTCAGGAGTACGTGGTAAATACACCACCTCAACGCCTTCATTTTCTAGAAAATCAAATTTTCCAAGCCAATCATCACCCATTACGAATGTATTGACTCGAAACTCATGGACATCATTAATTTTCTGATCCCAAGAAGTTTCTGGAATAACAAGGTCAACATAACGGATTGACTCAAGTAATTGCTTACGCTTTTCGAACGAAAAATAACTCTTTTTTCCTTTTTCCAGATTAAACTCATCTGTAGATAGAGCCACAATTAAATAGTCCCCAAGTTCTTTGGCTCTTCTTAGCAAATTGATATGCCCATAATGGAGCAAGTCAAACGTGCCATAAGTAATTACTCGCTGCATTCGTAACAATCCAAATCTAACTTGCCTGATTTTACATAATCGATAATAACATTAGCAATTGTAGAATCACCCATACCATCGTCTTTTATATCAAACTGTCGTTTAAAAGACCTTATTAAATCAATTTGGGAACCTTCATCATAAGAACGAATTAGATTACACAATTCAGAGGAAGACCTGGCAATTGGATAAGGACGTTGACTTAACGGATAATAAAATTGCCTATCTAAAAGATACTCATCGTAATCTGGAGTAAACATAAATCCTGGGCGCTCAGTCAAAACCCAATCCTCCAAAGAGGATGAGTAATCCGAGATTAAAACATCCGCAGCAGCGATCAGTTCCTGAAAATCGGGAAAAGAACTCACATCAACTATTGAACAATCGTCGACATTAACTCTGAAATCTGAATTCGGGTGCAATCTTAAAAGAATAGTAAATTTAGTATTGAACCTATCTTCAAGCGAACTCAGCCAAGAGCTAAATTGGATAGAGTCAATACTAAATGAGTCATTTTTTCTCCAAGTAGGAGCATATAGACAAATTGAATCTGATAGAGGAATTCCGTATTGACTTTTAATTATTGAAGCATAATCACACTCATGATCAAGCAATGGCTTATTTCTGGGGACGCCACATCGCAAAACTGGTCCGTTGTACCAAAACGAATTCTGATAAATATGACTCATAAACTCATTATTGGAAAACATTAAATCGGTCTCAAGCCCACAAAGATGCGCTTCCTTGAGATATGCATTAGTAAGTGTCTCTTGAGCATCCTTCTCAATCATTTTTGGTCCAAGAGAGGCATGCCATGTTTGAATATACAGCTGCCCTCTTCTCTTCTTTACGCCTTTAGAATTTCTAACGTTGGAAACCCAAACAGACGCTTTGGATAAAACCCACCACGCCTCAATAGAGTCGTACCGAACGCATTTGACTCCATCAGGAAAGTCTTCATTTTTATCCGAAGCAAGCCAGACCAAATCTAAATCTTGGTTTTTGTCAAGAAGCCTAAGTGCGATGTACTTTGGATTACACCCGAATCCGCGCCCATTGAAGTTATCGAAAACAATTAACTGTTTTTTGATGGGAGTAAGCCTAAATAGGAATGAAAACAAAGCTCTAAATGCTCTTTTAATATAAATCAAAACCATATTCATCACTAATCGGGAGCCCAAAACTTATCGAGATTTTCTTTCGACTTATCCATTCCTCTTCTATAGGCATCATATTCTTTTGCGATATGACCCATATCCCAAGCTAAATAGCCTTTTTCAGCAAGATCAGCCGCCAGTACAGTTGCTGTTTGCCCGAGAATGATACATACAAGATAATTTATAGGCACTTCATTCTGGATGTTGCTTAATAACTGATCGTATTCATCGAAGGCATTAATACAGGGAGCATTTATCCGGATAATATCACTAGCAACATCAAAAAACTGATACTCAAGTTTTTCGATGATGCCGCAGCCAGCAACCAAAGCTATGTTGCGCCCATTTATCAAGTTTCTCAATCGTTGATAATGGCGCTCGTAATCAAATGATTCTTCATAGCGTAAATATGCCCCAAAACAGCAAGCATCTAAATACTGAACATCGGAATTACAGTTAGAAACAAAGAACCGACGATATTCTGTATTGTGCTCCCGATAAAATCGGTGATTTCTTTCGATAAAACCGAAAGCAGACTGAAAGTAAGAACGGTTAATTCCTATATAAATATCATTTCTATCTGAAGAAAGAATCTCCAGCAATCGCGAGCCGAGGACTGGATCATATGACTGGAATGAACAGTCTTTACCTTGGATGATGTCGATTTCGCCATCACCAAAACGAACAAAGCTCTTTGGAAACGACTCTAATTTTGACAGCGAGTCTTCTTGAGATAAAACAGACAGGCTCTTAAGGAGTCGTTTGTTCTGCTCGAACTCATAGAATGAATCTTCTACAGCACCGTCTTTAGTTTCGTAAAACTTGTCACTTAAATCCGTATTTGCAAGATAATACAGGTTTTTAAACAACTGACGAATGAGTTGTTTGATCCTATGATATTTATCAAAATGCAGCAGCTTCAAAGTACTACCTGCCGTTTCTAAAGTTATTGATAAGTGAAACTAGACTTAAAAAAGACTGAGATTTAAAAGCAATAGATAGAACTATGTAAGCAATAATTCCAATTAGCATCTTAATTATCAATAAACCCATGGAAGGGATATGCAGCGAGACATTTGCAACAACTAAATACATCAAAATGCTCATGAGCATACTCGGGATAACGTCGGCAAGTTGCTCTCTCAGCGAATAATTTAAATGCTTCTTCAGTTCATAGCTATTTACAAGAAAGCCGTAGATTTCATATATAAGCATTGTGGCCGCAGTCGCAAGAAGCCCAAAACGTACTCCAATAACAAGCAGCATAACGAATACAGGCTTCTTTACAAATTCAAGACGCAATACGATATCACTACGCCCGATTGCTTTAATCGCTTGAAGAGGAACAAGTCCTATCGTCCCAAATGAATAGGCGATCGCAAGTACCTTAATCAATGGAATCGATGCAGCCCATTTCTCTGTAAAGATAATTACGATTAGCAAATCGGCAGTCGCAGCAATTCCATACATAACTGGAGAAATAACGAATGCCATCATAGACATCGCTTTTCGACAAAGCGATTTAACGCCAGGGAGATCATCAGAAACATTAGACATTGCGGGAAACAATACACTTGTAACCGCATTTCCTAAATTATTAGATACCAAGCTTGGAATCTGAGTCCCCTTATCATAAAAAGCCAGGTCAGCACTTGAGTAAACTTTACCAATAACAAGACTTCTTAACTGTCCAAAAAAAGTTCCGCTTAAATCTGAGAGAAGAATTTTCCAACCATAGCTCATAAGAGAGATGGCCTCAGTAATTGAGTATTCGAGTGTCGGATGCCATTTAATAGTAAAAAATAGAACCGCAGTATCGACAATTGTTAATGAAATATATTGTGCAATCAAAGCCCATACGCCGAAACCGAAAGTAGCAAGACAGATTCCGACAAATCCAGAAACAATCACTCCTACTAGAGAAGAGTAAAAGAATTTCTTAAATTGCATAGTTCTCGAGACATAAGCATGCTGAACCGAATTTAGAACTCCGATGGGAATCTTTAAAGCAAAAACTCGAAGAAGTAAAACTAACTCAGGCCGCGAATAGAACGAAGCAATCAGAGGTGAACTAATAAAAATGATTAAATAAATAAGAACCGATAATACTTGGCTTGAATAGTACACAGTTGAAAAGTCGAGCGTACTGGCATTTTTTCTCTGTACAAGAGCAGAAGTGAATCCGCTATTAACAAAGACATCGGAAATAGTAATAAAGACTAGAATCATTGAAACTAGTCCGTAATCATCCGGTGACAGAATTCTCGCTAAGGCGACGGAGACCAAAAAGGAAACCAGCTGAGCAGAAACCTTCTCAGCAAAACTCCAAATTACACCTTTAACAACTGTCGTCGTCTTAGCAGAACTCATTAAATATCCTCAAGAAATAGAATCCATCAAGCAAGCAAGTGACGAATTATTCTATCAAGAGACTCTCCATAAGTTTGACTTGCAGCCCATTTCCCACTTAAATCAAATATGGTCGGAGCGGAACCACGAGTAACAAGCAGGAACCTAGGGTCTACACAAGCGTAATTTAAAGGCTCGTGTGAACCATAGGCCTTAAGATGCTGGACCTGCGCCCTAATGCCAGTTCTAACATCACTAAAGGATAATCCTGGATTACCGTTACCTGTTGCCCCCAATCCGCCGAAGTTACATTGTTCGGGTTTAACGTCCTTGCCGAATCTTAAATAATTTGTTTCGAGCATGACTTGAGCAAACAGCACATCGCCATTCACACCTTCATAACCCGCCTCTTCTCGTAGGATCCTGCAGAAATCAACGACCGTAGAGGCTCCAAAACGAGAGTAAGTTGAACCTGGATATTGACCTTTAGTAACCCTGTCAAATTCATTGGTCATCTGCTGCAAAGACGATTTAGTTTGACCCATTAAAAGGCCATACTCTACAGCACGATAATTATCATTAAATAGATATGCCTTTCCACCAATTATCTTGAGACCCTTGGCGGCGGCGCCGCCGTCGGCCGGGTCGAAGTAGGACTTCGAGCCGTCCGAGTACCAGGTGAGCCAGCCGGTCAACTGGGAGCAGTCGGAGCCGAGGAAGTAGTAGAGCTTGCCGTCGATCTTCGTCTCGTAGCGGGCGGCATATCCATCATTTTTGAAATAGTATTTCTTTCCAGAAATCTCTTTCCATCCACCGTTAAAGACAGAGCCATCCTCATTGATATAGCGAAGACCCTTGGAATCCCATACAAGTCCGGTTTTCTTTAGACCGAGCTGGTTGGCAATCGCCTCCGCATCCGCTTCCCCCATCCTCTTCAAATACCAGTCACTCGATAGATAGCCAGCGTCAGAAGCTTTGTCGATAAACCCGTGCTCAATCAATACGGCAGGAATGCCGTACTCTCTACAATGGCGTATTACGGCTAAGCTGTCGGCACGGCTTCCATCTGGATAGTAAAGCTGCTTGCCGTTGTAATCGTAATAATCGTTTTTTGTCCCTCGATTCACAAGGCCAATCGCGGAGAGTCGATTCAAAACGTCTTTGCCAAGCGAATCGCCCATTTCATAAAAGGACGAATACCAGGAGCTATTTCTTGGGATCCATACCTCAGCCCCAGTGCCTCCGCCAGCATTAATGTGAAAACTGACGAGCAAGTTTGCCTTATTATCCCGTGCAATATCTGCACGTTTTTGGAGATCAACACTCGTGTTCTTCGTACCAGATGGAGAGACGTCAGAGTAACGGGTCATAATTATTTTCACATCAGGATACTGCTGAAGCGCCGACCTGCAGTATTGCGCAATTTTTAAAGTGAGGTTTTTTTCAATCAGACCATTAGCAGACGCACCAGAGTCCCAGCCACCGTGTCCGGGGTCTAAAACAATAACCTTAGAACTGTTGCCACCAGAACTAAGGGAATACGAATCCAGCGCCGTTCCAAATGTAGAAAATGAATTTCCTTCATCATCTGAATATTCGGTCTTAGGTTCGGAATCGCCTTCCAGCAAAGAAGTCCCGGACATATCTACAACAAATGAACCTTGTTCTGATTGGTTAGAAGCGATTTGAACAGAACCAGTTTTGAAATAAACAGAGCCCAGCCTATAAGTGCCGTCGGGAAGCTCAGCACTCGAAAACAAGCAAACGTTATCTTTGGTTTTTACGAGCGGGATATCAAATTCCGAACCATCTGAAACCCTAATAACACCAATTTTTTCCGGTTCACCACTGTCGAGAGAGTTAAAACCGATTGCAATATTTTGACCTCGAGAAGAAGAGACAACGGCGCTTTCAATATAGGCAAAATCAAGGGACGGGGTTCCAGCAAATGCACCACCGGGATTAACTGTTGAAAAAATGCAGACTGCCAAACAAATAGAAATGAACATCAAAAACTGTCGTAAACGAGCCATCATGCTCCCCCATCCATTTTCCAAAACTTATAGCATTGTAACTGATTGAAGCATACTTGCTTTATGCAAGCGAAACGATTGAGGCAGAACGCAATGGCCCAACCAGTAAGACCTTTATAGAAGTGGGTATTTAAAATCTTCTTAGGAACCTACAGCCTTCTGCACTCATCCAACTCTTCAATGCGATCGCCATATAAGCGAGCGGGGCTTCGCCTCAGTCCTCGAGGAGATGACGCGCGTCGAGGTCGCCGCCCGGGAGGTCAGGATCACCAACCAGCGCATTCGGTCGTCGGGGTTCCCCTACGTCAAGGGGCTGGCGGACTTCGACTGGGACTTCCAGCCGTCGGTCCCTCGCGCCGAGATCGAGGAACTCGCGACCCTCAGGTTCGTGGAGCGGGCCAAGAACGTCCTGTTCATGGGAAGCCCCGGCGTGGGCAAGACGCATCTCGCCGTCGCGCTGGGCATCGAGGCGGTCAGGGCGGGGCACGAGGTCAGGTTCGTGGACTGCGCCCGGCTCGTCGAGGACCTGGAGGACGCCTCGTCGCGCGGCATCCTCAAGAAGAGGCTCAAGTAATACGCCCACTCGAGGCCGCTGATCATCGACGAGCTCGGCCACCTCGACGTCGGCGATGAGGGCGCTGACCTGCTGTTCCAGCTGATATCGACGCGCTACGAGCAGCGCTCGACGATCATCACCACCAACGTGGGGATCAGCGGCTGGGGCAGGGTGTTCGGGGACGACGTGGCGGCGAACGCGGTCGCGGACAGGGTGCGCCACTACCGCCACCTGGTCAAGATAACCGGCAGCAATCCTGTTTGAAACTATTCGTATCCAATTCTAGGCGCAACAAGATATTAATTTCATCACAAGCTATAAAAACCTAGCATCAGCTACAGACAGGGCTACCTTATCAAGCTTTCAATCAGTTTTACAGTCTTCATATACGAATGCGGGCGATCAAACTGCTCCTCTGCGATTTTACGAGCGGCCTCCCCCATCTGCTTGCGGCGCCATTCGTCTTCGACAAGGGCGGCAACCGCAGCGGCAAGCTTGTCGGGGCTTCCGGGTCGCACGTTAACGCCAAACCCATCTGACTCGACCTTTGCGCGGAACTCAGCGCTCATGCTGGTGTTGACCATGGGTTTGCCCGCCGCCAGATAGTCGCCGATCTTGGTGACGATACTCTGGGCGGCTTTTTCGACCAGCGAGTTTACCGTGATATCGGACCTACTGAGCCATGCAGCCATCTTGTCATAGGGCAGGTACCCATGAAAGGTCACACCAGCGCCCGTCGATTGAACGACGGCCTTAAGGTTGTCACGTTCGGCTCCATCACCCAGAATCTGAAGCTTGACCTCGGGATGGGTCTTCTGAACCATCCCGATTGCTTTAACAAGAGTCTCCAGGTCGTAGCAAGCGCTCAAGGTACCGGCATAAGAGACCCAGATCTCTCCCACCGGTTTATCAATCAAAACGGCGTTCTTGGCCACACCGGCATCAAACTCGGCAAGCTGGTTGCCGACGTACACGACTTCATTGGGAATACCCGAACGTGCATCGCGCACACCACGATCGCGGTACTCCTGCGACGTGCCCACAATGGCATCGGCCAGCTGATACGTCGCCTTAGCTTGCTTGTAAAACGGGGCAAAGAAGATGTCCGAAAGGACCGGAACATCCAGAGCAACGCGGAAAGCCTCGGGCCACAGGTCATTAACATCAACAATAAATGGAATGCCGTACTTATGGGCACATTTGCCGATCTCACGCGCAACATCGTTAGGCGGAATCTGGCAGTAGACCAAATCGTACGCATGGTGTTCATCAAAAAACTTAACAACACGTTTTGAAACCACATGGTGGGCCCAAATACGCTGGGGACACATGTTCTTAGGGTAGACAGGCTCTTCAATAAAATGCACAGTAAAGGGATGCATGCTCAGATCGAGGTGCATAATATCTCGCTGCTGCTTATCCCAATGTTGAAAGCCGCTGGTAATAAAATCAACGTCGTAGCCCTGCTCACACAGTAGCGTGGCAAGGTAGACGTAACGCGTTGCGCCTTTGACCTCGTGTCCCAGCTTAGCATCTTGCGTATAGATAGCAATGTGTCCCTTAGAAGGCATGCAGCTCCTTTGCATGTAAATTCTACGAACGCTCAGCAGAGCGACGTTTTAAGGATAGCCCAACGCGAGAAAGCGCAAAACCCAAGCCGGCGGTCTTTAGGGTATATCCAAATTCCTTGATTTGCGATATACGGTAAGCTAGAACGCCAGACCCGCCTACGGATTCACCAGTCAGCTGCGAAAACGCCTGCTTAAGATGCGGGCTCACAGTATCCATAGCACGCACTATTGCCGGATCCATACGACGGAATGTCTTCTTAAGAAGCACGCAGACATCTCGCCGCTCGAGGCCACCGTTCGCAAGGGCAAGACCAGCATGACGGAATCCCACCGTGTAAAGGGCGCTCCATATTCCCCTATCCGTAACGCCAAGTCGTTCGAGCACGTCGACCATGTCATTCCAACGCGTTAAGGCAAGGGCGCTATTAACGCTGGCAGACGATGCCGTGGGCAAATCCTCACGATAACAATACCAAGCCTCATCGGTGTAAGCGATGGTCTTTGCCTGGGCAAGTGTCTCGATAAGAAAGGGATTGTCAACCCAGCCAGCACCTGGAACCTCTTTAAAGCGGATGCCATACCCAACAAGGAAGCTCTTCTTATAGAGTGCGCTCCAAATAGAAGGATGCTTTTGAATCAAGATGGGAGCATCGGCGAGAACAAAAGGCTGGCGCCCCGGCTTAACCCGATGGTAGTAATGGCAGTGGTAAAGATGTTCCCTTGGAGTGTCCGCCATATAGACACGCCAGTATGAGGATTTAACCACGTCGGGATAATCCTGCTTGCAAGCCAGCTGATACAAAGCGGAAAACATGCCGGGTTTAAGGTAATCATCGGGCTCGACAACGGCAACGTATTCGCCCCGCGCCTCGTCAAAACCCCTGTTAACGGTTGCGCCATAGCCTTGGTTTGCTTTATCAATCACCCGAACGCGAGCGTCCCCTGCCGCATGGGCCTCCATAATGGCAAGCGAGCCATCCGTCGAACCATCGTTGAGCACGATGATCTCGAGCTCCTTCATCGGATCGGCCTCAATAGAGCCGAGGCACTGATCGAGAAACTTCTCGGCGTTGTAGCATGGAACCACAACGCTAACGCTCATATCGCTCGTAGACAATCGGCACCCCCATAGAACGTTGGATATACCAGTATTTATCCCAGTCGCCAGCACGACCAGACCGTTAGCGATCCGTTCTATAGTAGCGAGAAGCACACAAAATGGGAAACAGATACAGCCCGGTTATCGCCCGCCCCTACAGCCGCTGACACACCGCAGCCACACGACGCCCATCAAACCCGAACCCCCAGCGCATGCGACCCACACCGGGTCGCGGTACGCGAATCTTGTCGATGCCGTCGCGCTCTATGTCGAGCAGTGCCTGAACGGCCAGCAGCTCCAGGCCCAGCTCGTCCACACCGGGGTCATACATCATGTTGATCGTTATCAGCGGACGCTCGTCGAGCATGCCGATCGTGTCTGCCACGTCAAGCACAGAGCCCGTAGGAAAAACCTGAATGTCCCAGCGATCCGCGCCGCACTTTCGCCTCGAGGCAGGATTGGCATAGCCCGGCAATCCAAAGCAGAGCCCCTGCAAGAGCAAGTGATATGGCAACGGCGCATCATCTTCCTCGGCCGCACCGACGCCCCCATCTCCCAGGATGGGTCCTAGCGCCTGTCTCACCGCATCTTCGTCCCCACGGCATAACCCGTCGCGAAACGCATCGATGTCACGAACGTCCTCGGCAGCACACTCAAACCACTCAATAATCACCAGACGCAAGGCCTGGCGAAGCTCATTATTGGGCAACCGCAGAGCACGGAGACGATTGCTATATTCCGGCTCCTCAGTCATATCCGTCGTCAGGAAACCGGACAAATACAGCGCCGTCCACAGGCCGTCATCAGACGAGGCCTCTGGCCCCGTAGCACCCAAACCAAGCGGGACCTCAACGCATCCGTGAGCTTCGAGCAAATCAAACAGGGCCGAAAGGCGGTCGAGATTCCACCCGACAACTACCTTACTCAGGCAATCGGCATACCCATACAGATCGGCTCGCACAGGCGCCGTGCAGCCCCGGTCCAGAAAACCGATCACACGCGCCGGACTCGAGCAATAGCCTCTGCCAAACCGATATCCCTCGAACCATTCACGTGCATCATCAAGGTATTCCTCGCGTCCAGCATGATTCAGCAGAGCCTCGACCTCGGCATCCGAAAAGCCGAACCAACGGTCGCACCACGTCGAAAGGGGCGTCGAAAGACAATACGAGCAGCAGCGCGAAGAAAGTGCCGCCTCGGCAGGACCTGGACGCTCCCCCATCAGACACGTCAACCGTAGCGAATGGCCCGCGGTGGCAATGGCGTCGAACAGCACGCGATCGAGCAGCTCCGCCGGACCGGCGCCGGAAGCGTCTCTCGCGCTCGCACTAGGCGACCACGCCGCGTCGTACCCATCAACGAGCAATACAACCTGCTCATCGCAAGCCATCTCCAGCAGCTCAATGAGCACACCAAGTACCGAGGCAACCTCGTCTGCGCTCGCCACGCCGCGCGCAACGCGTTCGATGTGACGCACCTTGTCTCGAGCTAAATCCGGAGCCTCCAAGAGCGCCAACAGGCGAGCGCACTCGTCCGAAAGAGCACCGCTCACGACATCGGCAACAGCGGCGCCGCGCCTCGCAGTGCCAGAAAAGTCCAGCGATACCACCGGATAGCAAGCGTACTCGTTCCTATAGCGCCCGCCGTCCGCATCCCAAATCTGAGCATCGGCAAACGAGATCCGACCGGCGCGACCGACCACGGGACGCTCCAGAAAAGCCTTGAGCATCGACAAGTTCATGCTCTTGCCAAAACCCTCGGGTCGGCAGCACACCATAACGGACGCATCGCAATCCAGCACATCGGCAATAAACATAGTCTTGTCGACCAGTGTGCAGCAACCAAGAGCCTCCGCATAGTCGTGCACACCAATGGGCAAAACTGCATCGCCGGCGCAGCCAATCAGACGCACACCAAAGTCGGCAGCACAACCATTATTTACCTGTTCAGACACCAAAAAGTTCCCCCTAAATCGCAGCATGATGCCAATTGTAATGACCGACTCGCGCGTACTGATGTCGCCACGCAAACATATCGGGCAACGGTAGCAACATAAGGTGTGAGGGGGCATAACTAATCGTTGCACAACAAAACAGGGTCCGATGCATTCGCACCGGACCCCGTCCCGACTCTTATTGTTATTCGGCAAGCGAGAAGCTACTCCTCGGAACCGTCCTCATCAGCAGCCTTATTCTGCTGATCGAGCTTATGTTTACCGCTCACGATAGACGTGGCACCCAGCGTAGCCAAACTTGCACTGGCAAGGCTCGCCATAACGATGAGGTCGCCCGTCTTGGGCATGTTACCGCCCGAAGACTTGGTCGTGGTCGTGGTGGTCACCGTTTTAGAGCCATTTTGCTCCTGGTTCTGGTTGTCGGTCTTGCCCTTTTCCTCGTCCTTCTTCTGAGCGGACTTCTCGCCCTTTTCCTCAGAGCTAGTACTCTTATCGGACTCGGTCTTCTCGGAATCATCGTCCTTGGAGTCGCCCTTTGCGGCCTCGGCCTTTTCCGTGGAAGTCTGATCAGAATTGTTCTTGTCAGGAGACAAGCTGCTTGCGCCAGCCATCAGCGAGGAACCAAACGTGTAGCCAAGCTGCACAACGAAAGAGGGCTTCTTGTCCGTCGAAATAACCGGCGCGTCCGGCGCCTTATTCGAGTCGTCCTTGGAAGCACCGGAATCAGAAGCGGCGTCAGAGTTAGAGTCATTGCTAGAACCAGTATCGGCGGAAGAATCGCTCGAGCCAGTGGAAGAGTCAGAGGAACCAGCGTCGGTCGAACCAGAGGCGACACTGCCCGTATTGCCGGCAGAGCTTGAAGACGAATCGCCCGCAGCAGAGCCGTTCGAATCGGAGCCGCTCGAGGAAGAGCCGTCGTTGGTAGTGCCACCAGCAGAGCCATCGCCGTCAGTATCGGTCGAGGGCGCATCCGTATCATTATCGTCGCCCGCACCGTCATCGGTACCAGGCGTCGGTGCGGCGGGAGCAGCAGGCGCCATGCTCGGACCAGGCGCCGGCGTGGGCTCGGGCTGCACGGGCTCCACAGGCGTTGCCGCGGCAGCCTCGTCCTCGGCGATATAGACCAGACAATCCTTGAGCTCATTGCGGTAGCGGTTCTTCCAGCCCTCATGATACTGGGGCTGGCTTGCATACTTGGTCGCCACGTTATTGACCACGCTGTTGGAAAGCGCCGTCACAAACTCGCGGTCCGTCATGCTGTTGGAAAGGTTTGCCCAGCGGAAGAAGTCTCTGCAGCCACCGGTGCCGCACATGTTGGTAATACTCCACACCATGCCCTTGACACAGTCGGCGCGGCCGGAGATATCAATGCCGAGAGCACTCTTGAGCCACGCCTCGGTCACCGCATAGTACGAGTTATACGCATAGGCATCCTGCAGCGCCGAGAACTCAGCAGGGTCGGTGTTATAAGCACCCTGGAAGGCCTCCTGCGCAATACGACCCAGCTCGGTGAGCTGGCCGTTCGCATACATGGGGTTGTTCGCGTTGGAAATCTCGCCACCGCGGTCAATCGCGTCCTTAAGCATGCTGTACTTAGCAGAGTCGTAGTTATAGACCTGTTTCATAAACGGAACAAGCGACCAACGGCGGTCGAACTGGTAATAACCTAGCGCGTTATAGCCATCGCCATACGAAAAGCCCTGGTTATAGTTGCCATGGCTCTCGTATTTGGTGAAGTACTTCATCTCGGCAGTCACGTTGACAAACGAGACCCCCTGAACCGACCTCAGCACGCCCGAAAAAGACTGCTGGGTGTAAAGGCCCTTATCGATATCGGTGGCATCCGAGGCAACACCCGGCGCGGGCTCCTCGGCAACAGCAGTCACAGGCGCGGCAACGGCGCCAAACGAAAGCGCCAGCGTCAGGCCTGCCACAATCGCGGAATGCTTGGGCTGCATAAGATCCTCCCTGCATTGGTGTAGTTAAAGTGCAGTTTGCAAAGATGAATCTAAGTATCCCAGCTCGCCCGTTGTTGCACAACAACCCCTCGGTAAACGGCAACAACCCTCCGCGAAATCTTAAGGAATTAAACAAACTGGTCGTCAGGCGCCAACAGAAGCTCGCCGTAACGCTCCATCAGCCCGTCCCTCAACTGGCAGAAAGCAGGGATATAGACGTCCAAGATGCGCTGAATCAAATCTTGAGCGAGCTTGTTGTCGTAGATATGGACGTTCGTATTGCGGTCTCTGAGCATATCTAGCCAGGCTGCCTCATCAATAAAGTCGTAGAATCGGTAGGACTCCTTCAAGATGGCACGAGGAGACCCCGACGCGGCAAGCGTGGCACCCTCATACTCGAGCAGACGCTTAAGGAGCTTCCAGCTCAGTTCAAATTGAAGATTGAACTTATTAATCAATCCACTCTGAACAAAATCATTGTTGAGATCCTGATTGGGCGCATCCTCAAGATTCGCCAAGGCGCTGGCAAAGTTCTCATATTTTTTCATACAGAATCACACCATCCCTGGCAATTTCATCGAGCAATTGCTGCGATAAGGACTCATCGAGATTGACGACATCTACATCTAAAAGAGTATCAAGACGCTCCTCGATCAAATATGAGAAACGGCCGAAATCCCGGCAACCTGCTACGGCGATGTCAATATCGCTCTTAGGCAAGTTGTTGCCTCGAGCGCGAGACCCAAACAGCACAACTTTCTCGGCGTCACATTCCCGAGCATAATCTTCGATTTGCTTGTACACCTTGTCGAGAGATGCCATTTGCAGCCCTACAGCTTAATCTCAAAGTTGATCTCGGGGACGGCGGCTAGGTCGGCCAACGTCACACCGTCGACGTACTTTTCGATTACGTCGTCCAGACCGCGCCAGAACTTGACGGTCGAGCAAAGATCGCTGCGGGTGCAGCTGTTGTCGATGCCATCGCACGCCACCGGAGCCGTGCTGCCCTCGACGGCACGCAGGATGTCGCCGGCACGCACCTCGGAGGGGTCCTTGGCCATCATGTAGCCGCCGCCCTTGCCGCGCACGCTCTTAAGCAGACCCGCCTTCATGAGCGGACGGACCAGCTGCTCCAAATACTTTTGCGAGATATTCTCGCGGTCGGCGACCTCGCGCAGGGCGATTTTGCCCTCGACGTCGCCAAGCGCTGCGATATAGATCATCAGACGGAGGGCATAGCGGCCCTTAGAAGAAATGAGCATACCTACCCTCTCATCATTGCCGGGACAAAATACCAGGCTTGTTTATCCCAAATCTTATGCACGCGGGGCAAACAAGCCTGATTATTATGTCCCACATCTAAAAAGTCGAGTGGATTAGTCGGGTTTTCCCTTGACTAACGCCGAACCCATAGTAACTTTATTCCGAGAAGATTCCTAGAGTTTAGTACACCTATGAGTACACCATATACAGAGAGGGACAGCATGAGCGCAAATCCGCTGCTTTCCATCGAAGGTCTGACCGCCTCCGTGGACGAGAAGACCATCCTCCACAACGTCAACCTCAACGTCGCCGCCGGCGAGACCCACGTGCTGATGGGACCCAACGGCGCCGGCAAGTCCACCCTCGGCCACCTGGTCATGGGCGACCCTGTCTATACCGTCAACGACGGCCGCATCGTCTTTGACGGCCAGGACATCACCGAGCTCACTACCGACAAGCGTTCGCGCGCCGGCCTGTTTCTGAGCTTCCAGGCCCCGGTCGAGATCCCGGGCGTGCCGCTGTCGAGCTTTTTGCGCGCCAGCATCGCCGGCCGCCCCGGCCTGGAGATGAAGGGCAAGGAGTTCCGCCGTCGCGTCAAGGAGCTCGCAGCCGAGCTCAACATGGATACCGCCTACCTCAACCGCGAGCTGGGCGTGGGCTTCTCAGGCGGCGAGAAGAAGAAGGTCGAGATGCTCCAGCTTCTGCTGCTGCAGCCCAAGCTCGCCATCCTGGACGAGACCGACTCGGGCCTGGACGTCGACGCCCTGTCCACCGTCAGCCACGGCATGGACGCCTACCGCAAGAGCTGCGACGGCTCCATGCTCATCATCACGCACAACACGCGCATCCTGGAGCACCTAGATGTCGACCGCGTCCACGTTATGGTCAAGGGCCATATTGTGCGCGAGGACGACGCCTCGCTCATCCCCTGGATCGACAAGAACGGCTTTGAGACCTTCGAGCGCGAGGCCGCCGAGCAGCGCGCCCAGGCCGAGGCCGCCGCTGCCGAGCAGCAGGCGTAAAGGGGCGACGCGATGACCAAGAACCGCACCGAGGTCGCGGACATCGACCGCAGCCTCTACGACTTCACCTATGGCGAGGAGGGATTCGAGCGCCTCGACGCCGGCATCACGCCCGACATCGTGCGCGAGATCAGCGCCAAGAAGGACGAGCCGCAGTGGATGCTCGACCTGCGCTTAAAATCCCTCGAGATCTTCAACCGGTTTCCCGACCCGACGTGGGGCCCCTCCATCGAGGGCCTAGACATGGACAACATCGTCACCTACGTCAAGCCCAACACCGACCAAAAGCACGACTGGGAGTCGGTGCCCGACGACATCAAGAACACCTTTGAGCGCCTGGGCATTCCCGAGGCCGAGCGCAGCTATCTGGCAGGCGTCGGCGCGCAGTACGACTCCGAGCTCGTCTACCACAACATGCAGGACACGGCGTCCAAGATGGGCATCGTCTACTCCGGCATCGAGGAGGCCCTGCACGACCCGCAGTGGGAGCCGCTCATCCACGAGAAGTTCATGACGCTCATCCCGCCCACCGACCACAAGTTTGCGGCCCTGCACGGCGCCGTGTGGTCGGGCGGCTCGTTTGTCTACGTGCCCAAGGGCACCAAGCTCGATTTCCCGCTGCAGAGCTACTTCCGCCTTAACGCCAAGGGCGCCGGCCAGTTTGAGCACACGCTCATCATCGTCGAGGACGACGCTGACCTGCACTTTATCGAGGGCTGCTCCGCGCCCAAGTACAACGTTGCCAACCTCCACGCCGGCGCTGTTGAGCTGTTTGTGGGCAAGCGCGCACACCTGCGTTACTCGACTATCGAGAACTGGTCCAAGAACATGTACAACCTCAACACCAAGCGTGCGCGCGTGGACGAGGACGGCGACATTGAGTGGATCAGCGGCTCCTTTGGCAGCCACGTGGGTTATCTCTACCCCATGAGCGTGCTCAACGGCCGCCGCGCCCGCTCGAGCTTTACCGGCATCACCTTTGCCGGCGCCGGCCAGAACCTCGATACCGGCTGCAAGGTCGTGCTCAACGCACCCGAGACATCGGCAACCGTCGAGACCAAGGGCATCTCCAAGAGCGGCGGCATCCAGACCTTCCGCAGCTCCATTGTGGCCACGCCTAAGGCCGAGGGCTCCAAGGCAACCGTGAGCTGCCAGTCGCTGATGCTCGACGACCAGAGCCGCTCCGACACCATCCCCGCCATGGACATCCGCGCCAAGAACGTCGACATCGGCCACGAGGCCACCATCGGCCGCATCGGCGACGACAAGGTGTTCTACCTGATGAGCCGCGGCATCTCGGAGGAAGAGGCCCGCACCATGATCGTCAACGGCTTTGCCAACCCGGTCTCCAAGGAGTTGCCGCTTGAGTACGCCGTCGAGATGAACAACCTGATCAAGCTCGAGATGGAAGGAGCGATCGGATAATGAAAGAGACCACGAACACCGCTGCTACCACGCTCGAGCAGGTTAATGCGATGCCTGCCGCCACTTGGGGTTGGCTGCGTATGAACCAGACCAAGCTCGAGCTTTCGGACGAGCTTACCGTCGCTCCTGCCGAGGCCGTTGAGGTCGAGGGCCTGGACGAGCAGTTTACTGGCGTGGCAGACGCGTTCGAAGCCGCCATGGAAGCCATGGCCGAGCGCTTCCCCGAGCGCCGCGCCTCCGCCCCCGGCGATGCCGCCGACCGCGCCCGCATCACGCCCGAGACCGAGCTCGACGTGCCCGCCACCTCCATCTACCAGGCCGGCGCCATCAAGCTCGAGGAGGAGCTCTCCCCTGCCGAGGCCTTCGAGACTGGCATGGGCGAGGCTACCTACACCTACTTGGCCGAGCACGCTACCAAGCGCATCGTCATCGATGTGCCCGCATACAAGCACGCCACGGTTACCGTGCGTGTGAGCGGTGTCGATGCCGCCGCGGCCATCGCCGCCATCGACGTCGTCGTCCGTCCGCAGGCAACGCTCGACCTGCAGATCGCCCTGGACTCCCCCGTTGCCGGCGAGGGCGTCGTGGGATCCGTGCTGCGCGTGTGCGCCCACGAGTACGCCACCGTCAACGTGGCCTGCACGCAGACGCTCGACGATAGCTGGATCGCACTCGACGATACCGGCCTGTTCCTGGACGAGGGCGCGCGCGTCAACGTGCAACACACCGTCCTGGGTGCCGGCGCCAGCGCCACCGGCCTTGCCGGCGACCTGCTGGGCGATACCGCCAAGGTCACCATCGATACTGACTACCTTGGCGCCCGTGAGCAGGTGCGCGACTTTAACTACGAGCTGCGCCACCGCGGTCGCAAGACCGAGTGCGAGATCGACGCCAACGGCGTGCTGACCGGCACGTCCAAGAAGGTCTACCGTGGCACCATCGACCTCGTGCACGGCTGCAAGGGTGCCGTCGGCACCGAACGCGAGACGGTGCTCTTGGCCAACAAGGGCGTCGACAACAAGACCATTCCCGTCATTCTCTGCGACGAGGACGACGTCGCCGGCAACCACGGCGCCACCATCGGTCACGTCCGCGACGAGCAGCTGTTCTACCTCGCCTGCCGCGGTCTTGACCAAAACGCCGCCGAGGACCTGTTCATCCGCGCCAAGCTGGAGGACGCCGCGCTTTCCGCCACCGACGAGCGCACCCGCGCCGGCATCGTCCGCCTGGGCAACAACCTGATCGACAACTTTGAAGAGGAGCTCGCATGATCGACACCGAGCACGTTAAATGCGACACCTGTACCGCACCGGAGCCTATGGAGCTCGACGCCAGCGACGAGGCCTCGCGCGGCTGGCCTACCGTCGACATCGAGACCAATCCCTACAAGGCGCAATTCCCGCTTTTCCAGCAGCACCCCGAGATCGCCTTCCTCGATAGCGCCGCCACCGCGCAGCGCCCCGCCTGCGTGCTTGACGCCGAACGCGACTTCTACCAGCGCATGAACGCCAACCCCCTGCGCGGCCTGTACTCGCTGTCCGTCGAGGCAACCGACGCCATCGCGAAGGTCCGCCAGCAGATCGCCGACCTCATCGGCGCCTCACAGGCCAACGAGGTCGTCTTCACCCGCAACACGAGCGAGTCGCTCAACCTGGTCGCCAAGAGCTTTGCGCCCACAGTGCTCAAACCGGGCGACGAGGTCGTCATCACCATCATGGAGCACCACTCCAACCTGATTCCGTGGCAGCAGGTCTGCCGCAAGACCGGCGCCAAGCTCGTCTACCTCTACCCCACCAAGACCGGCCAGCTCACCACCGAGGAGGTTCTTGCCAAGGTGGGTCCCAAGACCAAAATTCTGGCCGTGGGTCAGGTTTCTAACGTGCTGGGCGTCGAGAACCCGGTCAAGAACCTCGGCAAACTCGTGCACAAGTACGGCGGCTACCTGGTCGTCGACGGTGCGCAGTCGCTGCCGCACATGCCGGTCGATGTGGCCGACCTGGGCGCCGACTTCTTTGCCTTTAGCGCGCACAAGGCCATGGGCCCCATGGGCATCGGCGTGCTGTGGGGCAAGATGGACCTGCTCAACGCCATGCCGCCCATGCTCACCGGCGGCGAGATGATCGATTCGGTCACCGAGCAGGACGCCGTCTGGGCGCCCGTCCCCGAGAAGTTCGAGGCCGGCACGCAGGACGCCGCCGGCATATTCGCCACGGGTGCGGCACTCGACTACCTGGTCAACACCGTGGGTTACGAGAACATCCAGGCCCGCGAGCAGGCACTCGTCCACTACCTGATGGGCGAACTCATGCAGCTCGACTTTGTCCAGATCATCGGCTCCATCTATTGGGACAACCACCACGGCGTTGTGAGCTTTAACGTCAAGGGCATCCACCCGCACGACGTCGCGAGCATCATGGACATGGACGGCGTCTGCATCCGCGCCGGCCACCACTGCGCGCAGCCGCTGCTTACCTGGCTGGGCGTCGAGAACCTTGCCTGCTGCCGCGCCAGCGTGGCCTTCTACAACGACAAGGCCGACATCGACAAGTTCATCGCCGGCCTGCATCACGTTTGGAGCACGTTCAATGGGTAATCTGTACACCTCCACCACATTTATGGAGCACAACTCGCACCCCGACTATAAGTACGAGATGGATGCTCCCACGCACGAGCACGACGGCATCAACCCCAGCTGCGGCGACGAGCTCACCCTGCAGCTGCGCGTCGAGAACGGCGTGATCGAGGAGGCCTCCTTTACCGGCCACGGCTGCGCCATCAGTCAGGCCAGTGCCGACATCATGGCCGACCTCATCACCGGCGAGACCGTCGAGGAAGCTCACCGCCTGGCAGAGCTCTTCCTCGCCATGATCCGCGGCGAGCAGCTCTCCGAGGAGGACCTGGAAGACCTGGACGAAGCCGCCCAGCTCCAGGACATCTCGCACATGCCCGCCCGCGTCAAGTGCGCCGAGCTCGCCTGGCGCACCCTCGACGGCATGCTCGAGGGGCAAACAAACCAGTAGTTTATGCCCCGAATCCAAGGTTTTTGATTGCCGAGCCGCCCGATACGGGCGGCTCTGTTTTTACCTAATGAGCGCGAACGCACAAAGTCCGCGCGTCCGGCGCCCCGTCTGACATTTGCCACACAGCCAGACGCGAGCACGGGCGTTTTCCACAGCACCAAAGGCCTGCGGCAGGGCCCCGGGCCCGCCAAGCAATGCGCCAAGCCCCGTTCTGCGAAGCTCCGACTCGCTTCGCGCCTGCCGCAGACGGGTCCCATAGGGAGCGGCGTGCATATTTGCGAGTATTCAGCACGCCAAGCTGTGTGTATACGCATCGAAAGCGTTAATCAACGTCTTTAGGCGCATATATATTGTGTTTTAGAACAAGCATCGCGGTCTCAGGGATCACATACATGCGCTTCGGAGGCGCATCGGAAGGCATAAATAGCTTCGGAACCTGTATGTTGCAAGATTGCGGCAGTGCCGACAGCACCACGATGCTGAAAACTCCGTTTTTTGCACGGCGCAGACGGGGGTAGGCACGGGCAAACCCGGACTGAGCTGTTATTTTATGCAAGATGACGATTGTTCTATGCATATTAAGAAGTGCAGTTACCGTACCAAGCTTTTAGAACAATGGTTGTGGCATATGGGCGACCCCAGCTGCGGTGCACAGGCAGTCCTACGCCACGTTTCGGCCAGTCTGCACCGCCGTTCGTGCACAGGCACGCACGATACGAGAAACGGTACTTTTGCCAATCCCCGTATATCGCTCAATCTGACGCACCGTAAAACCGGCATCGTGCAATCCAAGAATGACGATGTTGCGCTGCGCCGACGGCGCGGCTTTAACCCCGTGGAGCGGAACCCCGAGGCTCTTCGCCATCTTGTCGGCAAAGGCGTGGCGTTCCCACTCTGTCTCTTTCATATCGCACAGCGCCGGCTCGCTACCGTCGGGCGTCGAAAGCGAATAGGCAATAAAGCCCTCGGCAGAACCAAAAAGTTCAAGCACGCAAGAAGGATCAGAAAATCCCCTCGCGGCATCTGCCGCATCACTGTCGTAAGCGCGCAGATGCTCCGCAAAGCTGCTCCATGGGTAACGCTCGATTAGGCTCATGCCCGCCTCCTGCGGATCGGCGTGAACGGAGCGAATAGCCTCCATCACCTGCCAGTCGGTATCGAGCGAGCGCCGGTCAAAACGGTTCTGGAACAGATGCCCTGTGCGCCCCGTGCGTTTATTGAACCGCCGCGCGTACGTCAAAAGCAGCCGGTGCATCGCCGCGCTCATCGCGTCCTCGTAATCTGCAAGCACCAGACGCACGTGATTGCCCATAAGGCACCAGGCGATAACCGTCACGCCCGCCTTGCGGCAGCACTCACGCATCAGCTCCAAGAACTCCCACCGGTCTTCATCGCCCTCAAAGATGAGCTGCTTGCCCGTACCGCGGGCACAGACATGGTAAAAGCCGGTAACCGTTCTCCAAACGCGCTGCATGGCGCTCCCTTCGCCGGGATCTGCTTGCCATCCAATACAGCACGATTGAAGCGTGCCATCAAAACATTCACGCAAAACAATACACTCGCGCGGCCAAAGGCAGTAATCAGGCGGCGAACGGCATCGTTGCAACAGGTCAACCCCCGCAATGCTTACAAGAGCTGACCAATAGCTTGCCCAAGACGGACCCCCTCTACGGAAGTTCACGACCACAGAACATAGAGTTAAACCGTTTCAATTAAAACTTCAGGACTTCTCGATGCGAAAACTGAGCCGTTCGCCGAATATTCCGTGCATTTCGCGGTATTATAGGGGCTGCATGTCATGTCCCTTTCGAAGGGTCGCCCGGCAATCGCCAGCCACGACCCCCAAACGGGACGCCAACACGATAGAGAGGAGAGGCATGCAGTACTCACAGGAAGTGGAGAACATGTGCCCCGTTGCCAAGGGTGCATACCACGGCCCCGCACCCATCCCCGAGGAGGGCAAGTGGGTCCAGGCTAAGGAGATTTCCGACATCTCCGGTCTTACGCACGGTGTGGGTTGGTGCGCACCTCAGCAGGGCGCCTGCAAGCTCACGCTGAACGTCAAGGACGGCATCATCGAGGAGGCCCTCGTTGAGACCATCGGCTGCTCGGGCATGACCCACTCTGCCGCCATGGCTTCCGAGATCCTTCCCGGTAAGACCATCCTCGAGGCCCTCAACACCGACCTCGTCTGCGACGCCATCAACGTTGCTATGCGCGAGATTTTCCTGCAGATCGTTTACGGCCGCAGCCAGACCGCGTTCTCCGAGGGCGGCCTGCCCGTGGGCGCCTCCCTCGACGACCTCGGCAAGGGCCTTCGCTCCCAGGTCGGCACCATGTTCGGCACCAAGGCCAAGGGCGCTCGTTACCTCGAGCTCGCCCAGGGCTACGTCACCCGCATGGCTCTCAACGACAAGAACGAGATCATCGCGTTCGAGTTCCTGAACCTCGGTAAGTTCACCGACGCCGTCAAGGCCGGCAAGACCCCCGAGGAGGCCATCGCTGGCGCTATGGGCCACTATGGTCAGTGGGAGAACGCTGCCAAGTACATCGACCCGCGCACCGACGAGGAGACTCACTCCGTCGCCAGCGTGTTCCCGGTTCACGAGTAGAAAGGGAGGGAAATAACTATGACTGTTACGTTCGAAGGTTACGAGCGCCGCGCTGACAAGATCAACAAGTGCCTCGCCGACAACGGCATCGCCTCCCTCGAGGAAGCTCTGCAGATCTGCACCGACAAGGGCTTCAACCCGCGTGAGATCGTCAACAACACCCAGTCCATCGCCTTCCAGAACGCTGAGTGGGCATACACCCTCGGCTGCGCTCTCGCTGTCAAGCGTGGCGCCAAGTCCGCTTCTGAGGCTGCTGCCATCATCGGCGAGGGCATCCAGGCCTTCACCGTTCCCGGCTCCGTCGCTGAGGACCGCAAGGTCGGTCTGGGCCACGGCAACCTGGGCGCTATGCTGCTCTCCGACGACACCGAGTGCTTCGCCTTCCTGGCCGGCCACGAGTCCTTCGCTGCCGCTGAGGGCGCTATCGGCCTGGCTCTGAACGCCAACAAGGCTCGTAAGAAGCCGCTGCGCGTTATCCTTAACGGTCTGGGCAAGGACGCTGCTCAGATCATCGCCCGCATCAACGGCTTCACCTACGTAAAGACCCAGTTCGACTACTTCACGGGCGAGCTCAAGGTCGTCGAGACCATCCCCTACTCCGATGGTCCCCGCGCCGCCGTCAACTGCTACGGCGCCGACGACGTCCGCGAGGGCGTTGCCATCATGTGGCACGAGAACGTCGACATCTCGATCACCGGTAACTCCACCAACCCCACGCGCTTCCAGCACCCCGTCGCTGGCACCTACAAGAAGGAGCGCCTCGAGGCTGGCAAGAAGTACTTCTCCGTCGCTTCTGGTGGCGGCACTGGCCGTACCCTGCACCCGGACAACATGGGCGCCGGCCCTGCCTCTTACGGCATGACCGACACCATGGGCCGTATGCACTCCGACGCCCAGTTCGCCGGTTCCTCCTCCGTGCCTGCGCACGTCGACATGATGGGTCTCATCGGCATGGGTAACAACCCCATGGTCGGTGCCACCGTCGCCTGCGCTGTCGCCGTCGAGGAGGCCCTCAAGGCCTAATCGCGCTTGCGCGATGCTCATATAGTTGAGCTTTGGAGCCGCTATCCACCCGGGTAGCGGCTCTTTTTTGTCCCAAAGCTGTCAATCGGTTTGGGTCGCGCCACGAAAACGGCTCATCTACTACGTTTGGCCCGCATGGCTCGACCATAGCCAGGTTTTGGGAAAATCAATAATCCGTCTACCTGCGGGTTTGATTTTGTGATTCTCGGTATGGTTGGGGGTGACCGCCCAAACGTAGTAGATAGGCCCATTTCGTGGCGAGCGAATCGACCCGAGGCACAGGGTAGCTAAAAGAACCCCGTCCCAAATTAACTACTCTGCCATGAAAATCCAAAACGATTCGATATATCAGTTGAGATGAGCTCCGAGGTGGAGTGAGACGGATTGCCAAAATACCCCTAACGTCCACCTGCCATATTCGCCCTTTACCGATTTATCCAATCTTTGCGACACCTTTGCCGATCACCCGTGCGACAATGCGCCGGACGAGAAAGGAATCCGATGGAATCGACTGATGTACTGGTAATTGGATCTGGCATTGCGGGCCTTTGTGCCGCCATAGAAGCGGCACGCACGGGTGCAACCGTCGCTGTGGCAAGCGCCGGCAAGACCATGAGCGGATCGAGCTTTTTCCTGGGAACCTGGGGGCTCGGCCTTATTGGCCCCGTCGACGAAGACGACGAACAGGACCTCATCGATACCATCCAGACCGTCGGCGGCGGCGTTGCCGACCCCGAGCTCGTCCAGACGTTCGTCCACGGCATTCCCCGGGCAATTACATGGCTCGAACGGGAGCTGGGTGTTGAACTCCAACGTCCGCAAAGTGCCGAGAGCGCCCAGCAAAAGCAATTTATCCCCTGCTTTGACCATAAGACACGCAAATGGCGCGGCCTCACTCGCAAGCCCCTTGAGGACGCGTGTGCGGCCCAGATCGAGTCTCTCGGCATTCGCCTGCTTCCCCGCCACGAGCTTATCGACCTTATTGAGGACACGCCCGGAAAGATTGTCGGCGCCACGCTCTACGACCGCACAAACAAGCATCTCGTACCTATGGCAGCCAAGGCCACCATCATCGCTGCGGGCGGCACGGGTGGCCTGTTCGAGCGAAGCCTCACTTCAGCCGACGTGCTCAGCTCCTCGCAGGCCATCGCGCTGGCACACGGCGCAACGCTCACTAATATAGAGTTCATGCAGATGATGCCGGGCTTCATCGAGCCCAAACGCAACCTTGTCTTTAACGAGAAGACCTGGCGCTACGTCAAGTTCGACCAGCCGGTCGATATCGCCGACGACAAGCTGGACGATCTGCTTGAACAGCGCTCCGGATATGGCCCCTTCACGTCACGCTTGGCCTCCCGCGCCATCGATCTTGCCATCGATCAAGCGGGTACCGAAGGTCTGGCGCTCCACTACGATTTCCCCCGCGAGGACGTCCCCGAGTTTGTACAGACCTTTGCCACCTGGCTGCAAGACGAGTACGGCATCGCGCCGACCGAGGAGATGCGCGTGGCGATGTATGCCCACGCCGCCAACGGCGGTATCAAAATCGACAAGAGCGCGTATACGGGCGTTGAGGGCCTCTACGCTTGCGGCGAGGCGACAGGCGGCATGCACGGCGCCGACCGCATTGGTGGCTTGTCAAGCGCCAACGGCATAGTGTTTGGGCGCATCGCGGGCGCATCGGCAGCCCAGGCAGCACAGAATACACCTGAGGAGGCCCCGAAGGCGGATATCGCCCTCCCCCAGTACGGCATTGCCACAACAGTCGCCGAACGCTTGACACGCAGCCTTAAGCACACGATGAGCACCTATTGCATGATCAACCGCACCGAAGGGGGCCTATCCAAGGCACTACACGAGCTTGAGGGCTTGAAGACGGAGGCAACGACCTTGAGCACACAGATAGCTCAGGACAGCGAAATCGCAGCCCTCGCCCGCCTGCAATCGCAGATTCAACTAGCACAGGAAATGGTCAAAGCCATGCGCAAGCGAACCGAAAGCCTCGGATCGCACTATCGAGCGGACTAAGTCGATTCTCACTTTGAGTTTGATCACAATTTCTCAACATGCATCGAGCCCCGTAAGCATGATTCCCTTAAGGAGAACACGCTTACGGGGCTTTTGCCGTGTTTTCCCTAAGGGAATCACGGTGCAGACTTCGCGGCTCCGCGCCCTTTCGGGTTCGACCCCATGCGAGGTCAACAAAAAAGCGACCAGCCGAAGCCAGTCGCTTTAACATGCTTTGGTGGGCCGTCAGGGGGTCGAACCCTGGACCTTGGGATTAAGAGTCCCCTGCTCTACCAACTGAGCTAACGACCCAAAGCTAAAGTCCGTTGTGGCGGACTTTAGAGGAGATATCGTGTGGTGGGCCGTCAGGGGGTCGAACCCTGGACCTTGGGATTAAGAGTCCCCTGCTCTACCAACTGAGCTAACGACCCGATATCAACACGAAGCAAGAACTGGGGTGGGTAAAGGGACTCGAACCCTCGACCTACGGGACCACAACCCGTCGCTCTAGCCAACTGAGCTACACCCACCGTGTCCTGTGCGCTTCGCGCTCGACTATTATTGCAAGGAACGCCACGCGATGCAAGCCCCAATTTTCAAGAATTTTGAAAAGAGTTTTTCGGATCCATTTCGAGCATTTCCCACCGGTTTCATAGGAGTAAACTTGCCCCACCCCGATGTTCGAAAGGACAACCATGAAAGAACTCTCCAATCGCACGGCAACGTTTACCGATTCGGTCATCCGCCGCATGACGCGCATCTCCAATAAGTACGACGCCGTCAACCTCTCGCAGGGCTTCCCCGACTTTGATCCCCCGGCGCAGCTGCTCAATAGCCTGAGCACCATCGCCAGCGACCCCAAGCCGCTCTACCATCAGTACTCCATCACTTGGGGCTCCCAGGCCATGCGCGAGGCGCTTGCCGCCAAGCAGGAGCACTTTATGGGCATGCCGATCAACCCCAATGAGAACATCGTGATCACCTGCGGCTCCACCGAGGCAATGATGGCCGCCATGATGACGGTCACAAACCCCGGCGACAAGGTCGTCATCTTCTCGCCGTTCTACGAGAACTACGGCGCCGACACGATCCTTTCGGGGGCCGAGCCCATCTACGTGCCGCTCAACCCGCCCACATTCGACTTTGACCGCGAGACACTCGAGGCGGCCTTCCGCGACAACGACCCCAAGGCCATCGTCCTGTGCAACCCTTCCAACCCCTGCGGCAAGGTCTTTACACGCGATGAGCTCACCTTTATCGCCGACCTCTGCAAAAAGTACGACACCTACTGCATCACCGACGAGGTATACGAGCACATCGTCTACGCGCCCCACGAGCACGTCTATATGGCCACGCTGCCCGGCATGTTTGAGCGCACCATCAGCTGCAGCTCGCTGTCTAAGACGTACTCCATCACCGGCTGGCGTCTGGGCTACACTATCGCCCCTGCCGAAATCACCGAGCGCATCAAGAAGGTCCACGACTTCCTCACCGTGGGCGCCGCCGCTCCCCTGCAGGAAGCCGTCGTCACCGCCCTCAAATTCGACGACAGCTATTACGATGAGGTCCTCGACCTCTATACCGCCAAACGCGACCTGTTCTGCCAGGGACTCGACAGCATCGGTCTTGAGCATAACGTGCCGCAGGGCGCCTACTACGTGATGATGGATATCTCAGAGTTTGGCTACGACAGCGACCTCGAGTTCTGCGAGGACCTGGCCTCAAAGGTGGGCGTGGGCGCCGTGCCCGGCTCGAGCTTCTTCCGCGAGCCCGTCAACCATCTGATTCGTTTCCACTTTGCCAAGCGAGACGAGACGCTTAACGCGGCGCTGGAGAACCTCAAGTCGCTACGTGATAAAATCAAGCCGCGCGGGTAAGGACGGCCCGCAACTAAAGCAACCAAAGAAGCCTCGCACCGCCCGCCGCGTTGCGAGGCTTCTTTCTATAGCGCTTTCTTAAATGGTTTAGAGCTCTATACTTTAGTCACGGAGCAACTCGTCCCAGAGAGAGGAATACTATGGCAGAGCAGCAGCTTATCGGAGCGCTCGAGGCCGGTGGCACCAAGATGGTCTGCGCCACGGGCTATGCGGACGGTACGGTCCTAAAGCGCGAGCAGATCGCGACCACGACCCCGCAGGAGACCGTCGAGGCCGTCAACGCATGGTTTGCAGACAAGGGCATCTCCGCCCTGGGCATCGGCGCCTTTGGCCCCACCGCGGTCAACCCCGCCTCGCCCCAATACGGCAAGATCCTGGAGACGCCCAAGACCGCATGGCGCTACTTTGACCTGCTGGGCACCATCCAAAACGAGCTCAACGTCCCCTGCGGCTACGACACCGACGTCAACGTCGCCTGCCTCGGCGAGGTCACCTTTGGTTGCGCCCAGGGCCTCACTGACGTTGTCTACCTGACCATCGGCACCGGCGTGGGCGCCGGCGTGCTCTCGGGCGGTCAGCTCGTCCACGGCATGATGCACCCCGAGGCCGGTCACATCCTGGTCACACGCGACCCGCGTGACACCATCGGCGAGCACAGTGCCTGCCCCTTCCATGACAACTGCCTGGAGGGCCTCATCGCCGGTCCCGGCGTCAAAAAGCGCTGGGATGGCAAGAGCGCCGGAGACATGGCCGATGACCCGGAGGCCATGGATCTGCTCGCGGGCTATCTGGCACAGGCGCTCATGACCTACACGCTGTGCTACGCACCGCAAAAGATCATCATCGGCGGCGGCGTGGCCGACCACACCCCCATTGTGCCGCTCGCACGCAAAAAGTGCGCCGAGATGCTCAACGGCTATATCGTCACGCCCGAGGTCAACGACATCGATTCCTATATTGTCAACAACAGCCTCGAGGGCAAGCAGGGCATCATGGGCTGCCTGGCCCTGGGCGCACAGGCGCTTCAGTAGCAGACGCACCCACAGGGCGTGGCGCGCTCGGCAAATCCGACCTACGGAACGACGCCACCACGCCCCATATAAGCCCTCAAATAAAAAAGGCCGCCTAGGACCAAACAATACGTCCTAGGCGGCTTTTTTGGCGCACATCAGCCACCGTAAGAGATATCGGAGCACAACGCCCGTTGCCGCTCCACAGCAGTCGATCATCACATCGGTGATCATGCCAGCGCGTCCCGGCACAAAGAGCTGAATCGTCTCGTCGATCGAAGGAATCAGCAGCAGGAACACCGCCGTGGGCAGCAGCACGTCAAAGGTGCGCCGGCCCTCAAAATCAAAGGCATGCGTTGCCAGGATGCCGAGCACCATATACTCGGTAAAATGCGCGCACTTGCGAACAACAAAGTTGGTCACCCATTCATATGGAAGTCCCACGCCGTGCAGGAAACCGCGGATAGCTTCCATGACCGTTAGGCTCAGCGAGCCCGACCCCGAGCCGGGAACCAGCGAATTGCCCCAGATCAAGAGCGCCATCAGGCAGGTTACAACCGCCCATTTTCGATTGATCTTAACCATGCAGAAGTTATGCCTCCGCGCGGAGCGGCGCGAAGCTGGCGGTACCGCCCTCGATAACGCTCAGATAGGCACGGCCCGTACGCTTGGCAGTTGAGGACTGCAGGCGCTCGATCTCTTCCTCGAGGATCTGATTGACGCGCTCGTGACGACGGTTTTCCATAATGCCGGCGGCAATAGCCTCGGCCCGCTCGATGCTCTCGCGCGAGATACGGGCAGTATCCTCGGGGAACACAGCGCTGTGACGGCCGACATAGGCGGGGGCAGCAGGCTGAGGGGCAGCGACGGGAGCGGGGGCTGCAACAGGAGCAGGCTCGTCAATCTCATCCAGAATCGCGGTGGCGGCGGCCCACATGTCCTCGTGGCCCGAGTAATCGGCCATGGGAACATCAACCTCGAGCGAGGCGTCCGGAAGGTCGCCGGTGTCGATGCGATCTTGGGCATCAATCGATGCGGTGATGGCTGCAGGCTCATCGAGGTCATCGAGATCGATGTCCGTGGCACCGGAGATGATAGGCATGCTGGCGAGGTTTGCATTGTACGGCGCAGCCTCAGCCGCCTGCTGCTGGGCAGGAGCGCCCCAAAGCGAGCTCTCGGCGGCACGGCGGGCGGCAACGGCCTCCTCGTCCGCGGTCATGGCTTCATCAACGTACGAATTATCGGCAAAAGCGTTCGCGTCCGACGAGGTAGCGCTGTAGGCGTTATTGGATGCCGCGTTGGCAACGAGTGCCACGAAAGCCGCCGTGCTGCCCGCAGGGGCGGCCTGGGAACCAGACACGGCGCGTGCCGCGGCGGCGATGTCGTCGCGATTGAAGGAGCCGGTCTGCCCGCCGTTGGTGAGCTCGTCGATGGCGACTTGATAGACGTCGCGCGAGTGTGCAGGGTCGCAGCTCACCGGCGAATCGTCGTCGAGCATACTGTCGATCATGGACCAAGCCTCGGCCTCGTCCATAGCATCTGCAGCTCGAGCGATGGTAGGGACACCATCATCGGCATAACGGCGCTGGAACGCACCAGTCAGGCCGGAAAGGAATGCCGAGGTAGACTGCTCCGCCTGAGCCTGAGAAGCAGAAGCCGCAGCGTAAGGAGTCGCATCCTGCTGCTGAGCTGGAATCGAGGCGGTCTTGAACTCGCTTTGATGCTGATTGAGATTGGCGGCACCGCCCATGGCATCGGGCTGGAACAGACGCTCTTCACGCTGCGCACGATACTCGGAGATACCCAGCGAGGCGGCATAGATACCCACGCCCGCCACCGCGCCCACGGCGAAGGGAACCGCACCCGCCACGACCGTCTCGTTCACAGACGAAAACGGCAGCGTCGCGGCATACATAACCACGGGAGCGGCAAGGCCGATCCCGCACGAAAGTCCGGCAAGGACTGCTCGTTGTGTTGCATCAGAAGAAGCCATGAGCTCTCCCCATCTTCCAGCACCCAAATCGCATCATTCAGTTGGCTGCGCGAGAGAAGATGAAGCGGGGCTATGCCCCAAAGCAACGGTATATGGTTCGTTTCATCTGCGTTTTCCGTCGCGAAGCTTAAAAGCTATTATGCGAAACCGCCCCGTCGATTGCAAGCGACGATGTCGGATTGAAACGGGAAACCTGCTGCTCGTCGGTCTTATGGTTAAAAATAAGCGCGGAGCGGCGATATGGAAAAGGGCCAAGGCTCAAAGCCCCGACCCTCTATTGCATTGATGGCTATCGCTGCGTGTGGATGACAACCTAGAACGTCTGCTCGTAGTCGCTGTGCTTTTTGGCCGAACGCACCAGGAACTCCTGGTTGGTGTTGGTGCCCTTAAGACCCTTGATAAACGATGCGGCTGCGCGCTCGGTGTTGTTCATACCGGCAAGAATGCGTCGCAGACCAAAGACAAACGGACGCATCTGCTCGTCGACCAACAGGTCCTCATTACGCGTACCGGAGGCAACGGGGTCGATAGCCGGGAAGATGCGACGGTCGGCCAGGTCGCGGTCGAGCTTAAGCTCCATGTTGCCGGTGCCCTTGAACTCCTCAAAGATGACCTCGTCCATCTTGGAACCGGTGTCGATGAGAGCAGAGGCCAGGATGGTGAGCGAGCCACCGTTCTCGATATTACGGGCTGCACCCAGGAAGCGCTTGGGAGGATACAGTGCCGCCGAATCGACGCCGCCCGAAAGGATGCGGCCTGAGGCGGGCGCCGCCAAGTTGTAGGCGCGGGCAAGACGCGTGATGGAGTCGAGCACCACCACAACATCGCCGCCCAGCTCCACAATGCGCTTGGCGCGCTCGATGACAAGCTCTGCCACGCGAGTGTGGTTGTCGGCGGGCATATCGAAGGTCGACGCCACAACCTCGCCCTTGATGGAACGCTGCATATCGGTGACCTCTTCGGGGCGCTCGTCGACGAGCAGGCAGATGAGGTGCACCTCGGGGTTGTTAATCGAGATAGACTGGCAGATCTTCTTGAGGATCGTGGTCTTGCCGGCCTTGGGCGGGGACACGATCAGGCCACGCTGACCCTTGCCGATCGGCGACACGATGTCGATGGCGCGACCGGTAATGGAGTCCTTGCCGTGCTCCATGCGCAGCGGCTCATTGGGATAGACCGGGGTGAGGTCGCCGAACTTGGGACGGTTGCGAATCTGCTCGGGGTCCAGACCGTTGACGGTCGTGATTTTGGCGAGGCCGGCGCGCTTGTCGCCGCCGCGCGAAGGACGCAGCGAGCCCTCGATGACGTCGCCCGTGCGCAGGCGCGCGGAGCGGATGAGGTAGGCGGGCACGAAGGCGTCGTCGTTGGACTTCATGTAGCCATGGGCGTGGATGATGCCGGAGCTGTCCGGGCGAATCTGCAGAATGCCCTTGATATCGCGGAAGCCCTCGGCCTTCGCAGCGGTGACGTAGATCTCTTCGACGAGCTCGGCTTTCTTCTTGCCGGTCGTCTCGATCTCGAACTCCTTGGCCTTCTCGCGCAGTTCGGCGACCTTCATGGCAGCGAGCTCCTCACGCGAAAGCGTGGGCTCGGTGGGGGCGGCGTTACGCTCCTTGTTGCGCTGTTTGCGATCGCGCTGACGGTTGCGGCGATCGTTGTTGCGCTCGTCCTTGCGGTCGCTGCGGTCGTCATTGCGCTTGTGCTGGCGACGGTTGGGGCGAGCGCCGTCTTCGGCCTCGGCGGGCGCGGCGCCATCGGTTGCGGCGGCGTCGGCATTGGCCGCAGCGGCGTCATTGGCCTCGGCGCCGGAATCGACCGGCGCTTCGACATCAGCCTGCTGCTCGGACGCCTTGGCCTTAGCGGACTTCTTACGACCGCGTTTGGGCTTCTCGGACGCAGGCTGTTCGACGTCCTGGGGCTCGGCGGCACCAATCGATGCATCGGCGGTCGTCTCGGCGGAATCCTCGGACGCACCCTTCTTGGCAGCCTTGGCCTTGGACGTGCGCTTAGCAGCAGTACGACGGCTGCGACCGGGACGGACGTCGGCGGGCTCGGCATCGGCAGAAACGGCCTCGGAAGTCGTAGCATCCTGGACGGGTGCATCGGCAGCGGTTGCAGACTCGGCAGTCGCCGCAGCATCCCGAGCGGCGACGGCCGCGGCCGCGGCCTTCTCGGCCTCGACGAAGGCCTTGGGCTTGCGACCGCGACGGTGCGGGCGCAAAGCCGGATCGACAACGGGAACTTCGCTGCTCTCGACAGGCGCAGCGGGCTCAACAGGCGATGTGCCCTCCCCTGCCGCGGAACGGACCGAAGCCTCAGTGAGCTCGGGAGTTACCTGATCGGCCTTAGCAGCCGTGCGACGGCGCGTGCGCGGTACCGGCTTCTCGGTCGGCTGGTCGGCGACAGGGGTCTCGGTGGCGGCAGGCGTCTCGGGCACAGACGGAGCTGCAAGCTCGGTCAGAGCCGCGGCCTCGCGCTCGGCAGCACGACGGCGGGCGCGCACCACCTGAGCCTCGCTAATCTGCGCCAACGCACGTGCCTGCGCGACCTCATCGGAAATCGGCGCCGAGGAGTCAGCTGCAACGGTGCGCTTGGCGCGCGTCGTGCGCGTGGTACGGCGCTTGGGCTTGGTGACCTCCTCGCCGTCAGTGGCAGGCTTGACCGTGCGGCGCGTACGCTTGGGCTTTGCCGGAGCAGCCTCCTCACCAGTTGCAGGCACGGCCTTCTCAGCCGCTGAAGACGTAGGCGTCGAAGCAGCCTTAGGCGTCTCAGGAGCCGAGGCTTGCGCGGGCGCCGCGACCTGGTCCAACGCAACCGGTGCAGCGGGAGCGGCTTGCGTCGTCGTTATTTCGTTTTCTTGCTGTTGATCAGACACAGTGTTTGCTCAACTTTCTTTTCAAGCCCTGTGATCACATGCTCCCTGCATAAACCTTCAGGGCGGCTAAACAGTCTAGCTCCGTCAAATACCGACGGACATCATTGATCTGTATCGAGATATTTGCGTCATATACGCAGCGTTAGTGTAACACAACCGCAACCACCTGCAACTTAGTCATTGAGGACGTTCTTAAACGACTAGTCAAAAGGGACAATCTTTGGTTTAACACCCACAAATCTGACTGCCTCCGCCAAAACTGTGGCGGTTTACTACGATGAATCGCTCAACCGCGATCACTCCGAAACTTGTTGAACTAAAACCGCAGGTAGATGCCTTGCACTTTTTTGCGAAAAGCCGGCGTAGTTGGAATTTCTCATTTCATCGTAGTAAACCGGCATAGTTTCGTATTTCCAGCAGTTCCAAATTCGTCAATACGTCGGCGTTTGCAAAAAGCCCGACCTCCGTGGGAGATCGGGCTTTCAAGGCTTAGTTAAACCAAGTCTGTACGGTCAAATGACCCGTAGCTTACATCTGCTCGGGCGCGGAAACGCCAACGAGGGTGAGCACCAGGGCGAGCGTCACACGGACGGCATCGCAAGCGGCCAGACGGGCACGCGAAAGCTCGGGGTCGACGGGACGGCCCTCGCTCGGCAGCACCTGACAGGCAGCGTAGAAGCTGTGGAAGTCGCCGGCGAGTTCCTCAGCAAAGTGCGTCAGACGGAACGGGGCGCGGTCGCGAGCGCAGCTGGCGATGAGGTCGGTGAGCTCGTTGAGCTTGCGCGAAAGGGCGAGCTCGGTCGGGTCGGTCAGCAGCGAGTAATCGACGTTCTCACCGATGGCCTTGGCGGCGACGGCCTTCATGCCCATCTCGTCAGCCTGCTCGGGCGTAACGTCAGCGGCACGGCGCAGGATGGAGCACACGCGGGCGTGAGCGTACTGCACGTAGTACACCGGGTTGGAGTTGTCGCGCTTCTTGACGGCCTCAATATCGAAGTCGACCATCTGGTTGGAGCTCTTGGAGATGAGGGTGTAACGGGCAGCGTCGGAGCCGACCTCGTCGACGAGCTCCTGCAGGGTCACCATGGTGCCCTTACGCTTGGACATACGGACGGGCTTGCCGTTGCGCAGCAGGTTGACGAGCTGGCCCAGCAGAACCTCAAACTTGCCGGGGTAACCCAAGGCATCGCAGACGCAGCGGACGCGCTCGATGTAGCCGTGGTGGTCGGCGCCCCAGATGTCGATGACGTGGTCGACGCGCTGGAACTTATCCCAGTGATAGGCAACGTCGGAGGCGAAGTAGGTGTACTCGCCATCGGACTTGATCAGAACGCGGTCCTTGTCATCGCCCAGGTCGGTGGAGCGGAACCACAGGGCGCCGTCCTTGGTGTAGAGATAGCCCATCTTGTCGAGCTTCTCAAAAGCGCGGTCGACGGCGGAGGTGCCGGCGGTCTCGCCCTCGGTGTCCTTCACATACAGCGAGCGCTCGGAGAACCAACGATCGAAGTCGCAGTTAACGGCATGGCAAAGGTCGCGCATGTTGTCGACCATCTTTACATAGCCGCGCTCGCGGAAGCTCTCCATGCGCTCCTGCGGATCGGCGTTGACCCACTTATCGCCGTCGGTGCGCCAGAACTCGGCGGCCTCGTCGATGATGTAGTCGCCGCCGTAGGAGTCCTTGCCCAGGGTCTCGGCAAAGTTGTCCTGATACGGATGGGTCTCGGGATGCTCGTCGTTCTCGTCGGCAACAAAGGCGTCGCGGTCGGCGATCAGCAGCTTGTGAGCCTCGTCGATATCCACGCCCTGCTTGGCGATGATGTCGGCAAGCTGCATATAGCGCGTGCTGATGGAGTTGCCGAAGGTGTTCATCTGAGAGCCGTGGTCGTTGATGTAGAACTCACGCTGGATGTCGTAACCGGCGTGATCCATAACGCGGCAGAGCGAGTCGCCCAGCGCGGCCCAGCGGCCGTGGCCGATGTGCATGGGGCCGACGGGGTTGGCGGAAACGAACTCGACCTGGGTCTTCAGGCCACCACCGACGTTGGACTTAGCGAAGTCCATACCCTTCTCGCGAGCCTCGCCAAAGATGGCATTCTTGACGGCAACGGAGAGGTAGAAGTTGATGAAGCCAGGGCCTGCGATCTCGACCTTCTCGATCGCGGGGTCCTCGGGCATATGGGCAACGATGGCCTCGGCGATCTTGCGCGGGGCGCAGTGGGCCAGCTTGGCGGACTTCAGGGCCATGGTAGAGGTCCACTCGCCATGAGAAGTGTCAGCCGGTCGCTCGATAGCGCAATCGTCAAGTTCAAATGCGGAAAGGTCGCCGGCCTCCTGGGCCGCAGCAAGCGCAGCGCGTACCAGCTCTTCAATCTTCTCGGGCATAGATCCTCCTTGTGTTAAAGCCCCCGAGCTCTTGGTCACTCGTAGGGCAAAAGCCAGAGTTTGTAGCACTCTATCACAAGCGACGGGCACTGTCGCAGGGTAAAGCCAATCGATATTGCATATGCACAAAATTGACTACAGCTTGTATGGAGTCACTCAAAGATGCCGGTCTGCCTGCAGATTATGCAGGCGTTGAAAATGCATAAAGGTGTGAATGAGCTGTGTCTGTTATCGAATACTCTTACCTATCGGAGTTGTGTGCTTTTCCTGCATAACGTGAGAATTTGCGCACGTCAGCGTGTTATTCTAGACATACGTAAATTCGTATAAGTTGGAGGTAGCATGTTCTCAATCGGTCAACACGTCATTCATCCGGGTCAGGGAGTCTGCACCGTCGTCGGTTTTAGGGACGACACGCCGCAGCCCATGCTGCTGCTCGAGACCAAGCAGGGACATGCGCAGACGATCCTCATGTACCCCGTGGCGCAGGCCGATCGTTTGCACGCCGCCATCTCTCAGCAAGATGCCGAGCACCTGCTGAGCCACTATGACGAGCTGGAGTGCGACACCTTCACCGAGCGCAACAGCTCACTTGAGGAGACACACTTTAAGCAGCAGCTCAAGCTGGGTGCGCCCGAGACGGTCCGCGTGGCAAAAACCATGATGCACCGCATTCGCCAGGCCGAGGAAGCCGATAAAAAGCCCAGCTCCTACTACATGCGCGTACTCAAGGAAGCCAAGCGCCGCTCCATCGAGGAGTTCGCCGTGGCCCTTGGCGTCACCGAGGAGGACGCCGAAGCCCGCCTAGCCCAAGCCGCCCTCAACTAACCCATCCGCGCCAAAAACCACCACAAAGGGGACAGGCACCTTTGTGGTGGTTTTCTTGTTCTAGTAGTATTCATTCTCATCGATACCCACGAGCACAAGGAGTCTCTTATGGCAGAGCCGCTTACCGCCGGAATCACCCGCGACCGCGCGTTCGAACTGCTCAACGAGCATAACAAGGACCCGTTCCACATCACCCATGGCGAGACGGTCGAGGGCACTATGCGCTACTTTGCGCGCGAGTTCGACCCCGAGAACGAGGAGTTTTGGGGCATCGTCGGTCTGCTGCACGACCTGGATTGGGAGGAGCATGAGGACGACCCCATGAACCACACCATCTATGCTGCCGAGATTCTTGAGGACGAAGGTGCGTCTCCCGAGCTCATTCGCGCCATCCAGACGCACACGTCCGACTTCAACACCTCGCTGCCCAAACCCGAGCTGCAGATGGAAAAGATCCTGTTTGCCTGCGATGAGCTCACCGGCCTGATCGGCGCTGCAGTCATCATGCGTCCGAGCAAGAGCGTCATGGACTTTACGACCAAGTCGCTCAAGAAGAAGTTCAAGGACAAGCGCTTTGCCGCTGGCTGTTCGCGCGACGTGATTACGCAGGGCGCCGAGATGTTGGGCTGGGAGCTCCCCGAGCTCTTTGACCGCACCATCGCGGCCATGCAGTCCTTCGCCCCCGACCGCGATACCTTCCAGGCCTAACCGCCCACGCCACCTAAAACCACCACAAAGGGGAAAGGCACCTTTGTGGTGGTTTTTCTTGCGCGGGCGCTAGGGGCGGACCTGGCCGGTGCCGCGGAGCTTGTATTTGTAGGTGGTGAGGGCCTCGGCGGCAAAGGGGCCACGGGCGTGGAGTTTTTGGGTCGAGATGCCGATCTCGGCGCCCAGGCCAAACTCGCCGCCGTCAGTGAAGCGAGTGCTGGCGTTGGAGTACACGGCCGAGGCATCGACCGCATCAAGGAAGCGCTCGCAAGCATCCGTGTCCTCGGCAACGACGGCCTCGGAGTGCATGGTGCCGTAGCGGTTGATGTGCGCGATGGCCTCGTCCTCGCTAGCCACGACCTTCACACTCATCTCGAGCGCCAGGTACTCGCGACCCCAGTCCTCCTCAGTCGCGGCGACGTAGTCATCGCCCTCTACAAAGCCGGCGTCGGCGCACGCGGCGCACGTGGCCTCGTCGCCGTGAATGAGCACGCCGTGGTCGTGTAGCACGGCAACGACCGCAGGCAAAAACGCATCGGCCACAGCACGGTCGACCAGCAGCGACTCGGCGGCATTGCACACGCCTACGCGCTGGGTCTTGGCATTAACGATAATGTTGAGCGCCTTATCAAAGTCGGCGGATTCATGCACGTAGATGTGGCAGTTGCCCGTGCCCGTCTCGATCACCGGCACAAGCGACTCGCGCACGCAGCGCTGGATCAGGCCTGCACCTCCGCGCGGAATGAGTACGTCGACAATACCGCGGAGCTTCATGAGCTCGCCGGTGGCCTCGCGGTCGGTGGACTCGATCATCGACACGGCCTCGCGCGGGAAGCCCTTGGCCTCGAGCGCATCGGCCAGCAGCTCGGCGATCATGGCACACGAGTGATAGGCCAGCGAGCCGCCGCGTAGAATGCAGGCGTTGCCGGTACGGATGCAGATGCCTGCGGCGTCGGCCGTCACGTTGGGGCGCGCCTCGTAGACCATGGCGACCAGGCCCAACGGCACGCTCACGCGGGTCAGGTCCACACCGCTCGCAAGCACGCGGTGGTCGAGCACGCGGCCGACGGGATCGGGCAGCTCGGCGAGCTTCTCCAAACCGGCGGCCATGCCCTCGACGCGCTCGGGCGTCAGCAGCAGGCGATCGAGCAGTCCGGCCGAGGTACCCGCATCGCGCGCGGCGGACATATCGAGCTCGTTAGCGGCAACGATGGAGTCGACACCGTTGCGCAGTGCTGCGGCCATGGCGCGCACGGCCTCCTGACGCTGCTCATCGCTCGCCGTGGCAAGCGAGGCCGACGCTGCCTTGGCGGCAACGGCAAGATCGTGGACATACGTGGCTATATCGACCGACATGGGCGGCCCTTTCTCCTAGAAGTTTGCAACCATGGTAGCCGATTTGCGCATGGCCTCGCCCGCGGCGGTAGAATTGGTCAACCCGAAACACCGCAACGAACGGAAGACTCACATGGCCCTCATCACTTCGTACCACGTCCCCGGCCTTTACGTCGAGGACCACAGCATCGACGTCCCCCTTGACTGGCGCGGCCTGGAGCCGATGCTCCTGGCCGTCGGCAGTACCATGCGCCGCGGCGCCATGCCGGCACCCATCGCCGGCGCGCCCGAGAGCATCAAGCTCTTCTACCGCGTGGTTAGCGCGCCCGACCGCATCAACGACGATCTGCCGCTGCTCCTGTTTTTGCAGGGCGGCCCCGGCGGCGAGAGCCCACGTCCGCTGTCGCCCACAAGCGACGGCTGGATCGAGGAGGCCGTCAAGCACTTCCGCGTGGTCCTTCCCGACCAGCGCGGCACCGGACGCAGTAGCTGCGTGGACGGACGCACGATCAAGGCACTGGGTGATCGCGCAACGGCCGCCGGCGCCGATACAGCACGCTCGCAGGCGGACTTCCTCAAGCGCCACCTCGCCAGCTCCATCGTGCGCGATTTTGAGTACCTGCGCCTAGTGGGCTTTGGCGGCAAGCCGTGGGTCACGCTCGGCCAAAGCTACGGCGGTTTTTTGACGCTGAGCTACCTGTCGCTCTTCCCCGAGGGCGTGGCGGCGAGCTTTACCTGCGGCGGCATCCCCCACGTACCGGCGAGCGCAAGCGAGGTCTACGCGCACACCTTCCCGCGCATGGCCGCCAAGACGCAGCAGTATTATGACCGCTATCCCGCTGACGTCGAGCGCGTGGCAGCCCTGGCCGATGCGCTCGAGGCTCAGAAGCCCGTGCTGCCCGACGGCTCGCCGATGACGGTCGAGCGCCTACAGCTCATGGGCAGCGACTTTGGCATGAAGCCGAGCTTTGAGCGCATGCATTGGACTATCGATCACGCTTTTGTTACTGGCGACGGTACGCTGAGCTGCGGCTCCTCGGTATCCGACAGCTTTTTGATGCGCGCCTTCGAGCGCACCAACACACGCACGAACCCGCTGTACTGGACACTGCAGGAGTTTATCTACGCCGACGGCGACACCATGCCCATTCGCTGGGCCGCAGCAGAGGAGAAGGCCCATCGTGCCGAGTTCGACACACTCGCGCGCCCGCTCATGTTTACCGGCGAGGCCATGTTCCCGTGGATGTTCGAGCAGATGCCCGAGCTCAAGCCCTTCAAGCCCGCCATGGACCTGCTGATGGAAGACACCAGCTGGGACAAGATCTACGACCCGCAGCGACTGGCGTGCAACGAGGTGCCCCTGCAGGCCGCGGTGTATTTCGACGACATGTACGTGGATTCGGGCCTGCAGCTTGATACGCTCAGCCGCGTGGGCAACTCGCATGCCTGGGTGACCAACGAGTTCGAGCACGACGGCCTGCACGGTAGCGTGGTATTCAAGCACCTCTTCGACGAAGCCCTCAACCGCGGAGACCTGCGCCAGATCTTCTAGCAAAGGAGTGTCCCAAAGTGCCGGCACATAAGGAACGTCCCCAAGTGCCGGCACGAGAAAGACAGCGCTGCGGGAAACGATCCGCAGCGCTGTCTTTCTTTATGCAAATACGATCAAGTTATCCCTGTGTATCGCCGGCTTCTCGGCCAGGTCTGCCAGCAGGCGGTTGCTGGCGATCTGGTCCTGGCGGCGGCCGGCGGCAAGTTCCAGCACGTCCGAATCGGCCTCGGCGATACCGCGGGCGACGACCATACCTCTCGGATCGCACACATCGAGCACATCGCCCTCGGCAAACTGGCCATCAACCTCGCGAATACCCACCGCAAGCAGGGAAGAGCCACGGCTGACCAGCGCCTTCGCAGCACCGTCATCAACCGCCACCGAGCCGTGGGCCTTGTCGCCCAGCGCGATCCACAGTTTGCGGGGTGCGATGTCCAGGCGCTCCGCCGGCGGATCGAACAGGGTTCCCACGCTCTCGCCGCGGGCGAGACGCACGAGGGCATCGGGCTCCTCGCCCGAGCAAATCACGCTCTGAATGCCCGCCGTCATCAGGATGCGGCTCGCGCGAATCTTGGTGATCATGCCGCCCGTGCCCACCGATGTGGAAGAATCGCCCGCCGAGGCAATGATCTTGGCATCGATCTTATGCACGACCGGGACAAACTCGGCCGTCGGATCCTCATGCGGATTGGCGGTGTAGAGGCCGTCGATGTCCGAAAGCGTCACGCACAGATCGGCAGAAACCAGGCAGCTCACGAGCGCCGCCAGCGTGTCGTTGTCGCCAAACTTGATCTCGTCGACGGTGACGGTATCGTTCTCGTTGACGACCGGCACCACGCCCAGCTCAACCAGGCGCAGCAGGGCGTCGCGCGCGTGCAGGTAGGACGTGCGGCGGGCCGTATCGTGGCGCGTGAGCAGCACGAGCGAGGTGAGCAGGTCGCGCGCATGGAACTCCTCGTCGTAGGCCGACGAGATGATGCACTGGCCGGCCGAGGCGCAGGCCTGCAGGCTCGGCAGGTCGCCGACCGGCTTGCGGTCGAAACCCAACACGGGATAGCCACAGGCGATAGCGCCCGAGCTCACCACGACCAGACGCCAGCCGAGCTTGCGCAGCGCTGCGGCCTGATCGGCAAGTCCGCCGATAAAGGCGCGGTTGACCTTGCCATCGGCACCCACCACCGTGGACGAACCGATCTTTACCACCATCGTTTTATAAGAAGTCGTCATACGTCAAACCAATCAACTGTTCAGCGAACGGCCGAGCTGGCGGCCAAGGGAGCGTGACTCGCCCCTACCGCCCAAGGAATTAGTGAGCCCAGGGAAAGGCAGAGGCCGCGGCCATGTTCTTGCGCACGAGCTCGTCGCGCACCTGAGCCAGGCCCTGCTCCATGCCCACCACATAGGTCTGCGGGTACAGGAAGCGCTTGAAAGCTGCGTCCAGATGATCGAGTGCCCAAGCACAGCGCTCGCGCGCGTCCTGGATGCTCTCACGCGGAGCCACCGCACTGCCATCGCGCACGATCGGCACCAGCAGCTCGCGATACTCAAGTTCGGACACGTCAGTCACCAGGGCGGCATCATTCACGGCCACGAGGGTATTGCCGCGCGCGGCGCCCTCCCCCGCCAGATGGTCCTCGTCGTAGATCATGTCGCAGACCGGGCCGCCAAAGCCGTCGTAATAACGGCGCACGCGTTGCACACCCGGGATCGTGCGCTTGTAGGGCTGCTCGGAGAGCTTGACCACCGGCGTCCATGGATCTGCCTCGCTCGCACGGCGGGCGGAAAGCTTGTACACGCCGCCCAGCGCCGGCTGGTCATAGCAGGTCGCGAGCTTGGTACCCACGCCAAAGCTGTCGATGGGCGCGCCCTGGTCGAGCAGCGACTGAATCGTGTACTCATCAAGATCGTTGGAAACCGAGATCCCCACATAGGGCAGGCCCTCAGCATCAAAACGGCCGCGGACATACTTGGACAGCTTGGCGAGGTCGCCCGAGTCGATGCGAATAGCCGACAGGCGCTCGCCCACCGCCTCCATCTCCTTGGCAACCGTAATGGCATGCTCGCAGCCCTCGCGTACATCGTAGGTGTCGATGAGCAGCGTACAGTTCTTGGGGCTCGACTTGGCAAATGCGCGGAAGGCCTCGAGCTCGGAATCGAAGCTCATCACCCAGCTGTGCGCATGCGTGCCAAAGACGGGAATACCGTAGCGGCGGCCGGCGAGCACATTGGACGTAGAGGAGCAGCCGGCAACGTAGCTCGCGCGCGCAACGGCCAGGCCGCCATCGGGACCCTGGGCTCGGCGCAGGCCAAACTCCGCCACGGGGCGACCGTCGGCGGCGAGCACCACGCGCGCCGTCTTGGTGGCGACAAGCGTCTGGAACCCGACGATGTTGAGCAGCGCCGTCTCGAGCAGCTGGCACTCCAGCGCGGGGCCGGTGACGCGCACCATGGGCTCGCGCGGAAAGACGAGCTCGCCCTCGGGCACGGCGTCGATGTTTACATGCGCACGAAAATCGCGCAGGTAGTCGAGGAATCCAGGTTTGAACATCGCGCCGCCGGCAGGGGCCTGGAGCGAGGCGAGGTAGTCGATGTCCTCGGGCGTAAAGCGCAGATTCTCGACCAGCTCGGGCAGTTCGGCGGTGCCGCACATGACGGCATAGGCGCTGCCAAAGGGATGGTCGCGGTAAAACGCGGTAAAACAACCCTGCTCATTGGCCTTGCCGCTCTCCCACAGGCCCTGGGCCATAGTGAGCTCGTACAGATCGGTGAGCATTGCAATGTCGGTGGGATGCGAGATGTCGGTCAAAGCCATGGGGCGACCTTTCGGATGTGTGGTACAGAATTTGAGGGTTAGACGAGAGCAGAGGATGCGGACATGACGCCCGATGCAAATCGGTTAGAGCAGGCCCATGCTGGTCAGGATCGTGTAGCCCATAAAGATGACAAACGCGATGAGGGCAAGGACAATGATGATTTTTTGAGCCGGCGCCATGCCAGGGATCTCGTTCTCGCCCGTAGGCTCCTTGGAGGTAACCATGCGCTGGGCAAAGGTCATCTCGTCACGGCTCGACTTGGGCTCGTCGGACTTGGGACGAGCGGCCTTTTTAGGCTGAGGTTTGGGCGCGGCAGGTGCAGGCTTCGCAGCAGCGGGCTTGGGTGCAGGCGCGGGCGCCGATGCGGATGCGGCGTTCGCGGCGACCTCCTCGGCCTTCGCACGCTCGGCACGCAGGGCAGCCAGCTCCTCACGCTCGCGACGGGCCTCTTCCCGAGCCTCGCGGCGGGCCTTCTCGGCGCGGAGCTCTTCCAACTCAGCGCGCTCCTCGTCGGACAATGGTTGGGACTCAAGCTCGGCCATGGTACAGCCCTTTCTTTTAAAAAAAGCCGCCGACACAATGTCAGCGGCTTATCAAATCCAAGGGTGGAGACGAAGGGAGTCGAACCCTCGGCCTCTGCCATGCGACGGCAGCGCTCTCCCAACTGAGCTACGTCCCCAGGACAAGTCGATATTTTACCTACGGCTCGCCAACTGTCAACGCCCAATAACCAGTCTTTTTGGGGCGCGGCTTTTTTGACTACCATTCGCTCGATGATTTTTTAATCCCCGTCCCAGAAAAATCATCGGCGAACGCACTACTTTGCGCTGGTGAGGACGCCGGTGGTGTCGAACGCTGGGGTAAAGCTCTCGTCTACCGCGCCGCCCTCTTGCCAAAACATCGTCGTAAAGCCCAGGTCGTCGGCATGGTCGAGTACCTGCTCGTACTCCTCGCGCGTCACGGCGCGCGCCAGGTCGCCGCCCTGCTCTCGCATGAGCGCATTGGGCGTGTACTGGTTCATGACCGAGATCGGCACGTCGCCCACCGTCTGCCACACCAGGTCCAGCACGCGGCATGAATCGTCTGCATGTCCCGGCAGCACCAGATGGCGCACGATGATGCCGCGCTTCATGAGCCCGCCCTCGTCCACCAGCTCTCCCCCGCGGCGATCGATCTCGCGCGCCATCTGGGCCAGACCCGACACGGCCACGCGCGGATAGTCCTTAATATGAGAAAGCGACTGCGCAAGCCCGGCATCGGCATATTTAAAGTCGGTGAGCCACACATCGACCAGGTCGCCCAGCGCCGCCACGGCACTCGCGCGCTCGTAACCACTCGTGTTGTAGACGATCGGGATGACCAGCCCGCGCGTCCGTGCCGCGGCGATCGCAGCAGGCAACAGGTGCGCATAGTGCGTCGCCGTCACCAAATTGATGTTGTTGGCACCCTGGTCCTGCAGCTCCAGCATAATCTCGACCAGGCGCTCAGGCGAAATCTCAAGGCCAAAATTGCCGGTCGAGATCTCGTGGTTCTGGCAGTAGATACATTTAAGCGAGCAACCGCTAAAGAAGATCGTGCCCGAACCGGCCTCGCCCGAGATAGGCGGCTCCTCCCACATATGAAGCGCCGCGCGAGCGACCTTAAGCGTGTCGTCGGCACCGCATACGCCGCGCGCGCCCTCATCGCGCGCCGCACCGCAACGGCGCGGACACAAATGGCAGGCGGGCGAAAAAAGTTCGGTCAACGACATCGGCATAAAAAAATGCTCCAAAACAACGATTCAGCAGCTCAAACGTAAAGGGCCAGACCGGGTAGACGGCTCCGTCCCTAAGGCGCCGTAATCGTCCGACACGATTTTTGTAATGTCAAGACTGGAATCGATAAAGTGCCGCTTTATGATGTAGGTATTCCGCCCCCCGCGGAGCAACTGGGTGAACCGTCGCGTTTATTTAGGGAGCCCACACAGTCGTACCTAGTACAGGTATCCTTCGTTGTTAAGGACGCTGGAACAGTCGATGAGGGCACCCACCTGTTTTAGGTGGGTTCATTTTCGTAACGTGGGGGGTGGTTTTCTTTTGCCGAAAATCACCATTACAGTCCATATGGATCCCCGCCGGCATCCCGACAAGCCATCGACAACATCCCAATATCTGGTATGCGCGTGATAATCGCACGGTGCAAACCTCCGCACCCCCCTCGGTCGAGTATCATGGGACAGCTATGCCATTTCCGCGTAGCAACCTTTGACCTTTTCCTTCGACGCTTGGCGGTTTTTAGATTCATGGCTTCATCCCCGAGCTACATACCGTACCTATGCGTGGCAGCGGCGGCCTTTATCACGACCTTCCTCGCGGTGCCCCTGGTCAAGCGCTTGGCAATTAAGCTCGATGCCGTCGACTATCCTTCTAAGCGCCGCATCAACACCAAGCCCATCCCGCGTTTGGGCGGAACGGCGGTGTTTTTGGGCCTGGTCGTTGCCTGCATTGTGCAAATCCTAGGCACCTGGTACCTGGGCTGGCCGCCCGTTTTGGTGCCGCACCCGCGCCTTCACATTAGCTATCCCATGCTGGCGCTCTCCTTTACCGTCATCTTTGCGACCGGCGCTATCGACGACGTCTTCCAGCTCAAGCCCAAGCAAAAGCTGGCCGGACAGGTCCTCGCCGCGCTTATCGCCTGCATGGGCGGCCTAAAAATCGGCGTCATCGTCAACCCGTTTGCCCCCGGCGAAATCATGCTCGGATGGCTCGCCTACCCCATCACCGTGATCTATCTGGTGGCATTCACCAACATCATTAACCTCATCGACGGCCTTGACGGCCTGGCGACGGGTATCTGCGGCATCGCGTCGTTCACCATGTTTTCGATGGCCGTTCTCTCGGGCCGCATCGACGCCGCCGCGCTCTCCATTGCGCTCTTTGGCGCCTGTCTGGCCTTTTTGCGCTACAACTTCAACCCCGCAAGCATCTTCTTGGGCGACTCGGGGTCGCTGCTTCTGGGCTTTGCGCTGGGCTCCATCTCGCTGCTCAACGTGAGCCGCACCGCCGCGCTCACCTCGCTCATCATCCCGCTCATCGTTGCCGGCGTGCCCATCATCGACACGTTTAGCGCCATTGTGCGCCGCAAGCGCGCCCACATTAGCATCGGGCAGGCCGACAAAGGCCACATCCACCACCGCCTGATCCAAGAAGGCTACAACCAAAAACAGGCTGTGCTGCTCATCTATGCCTGGTGCATTATGCTTTCGGCCGGCGCCGCCGCGATTAACCAGGTCGAGGTGCCCATGCGCGTGCTCATCTTTACCGTGCTCGCCATTGGCTCGGCGGCCTTTGCCAAGCATCTACATCTGTTTGAGCCCGTACTGCGCCACCATTACAACAAGCGCACGCACGAGGACGAGCTGGTCACCCCCGACGACCCCGCTTTTAAGCAGGAGGAGCAGGCAGCCGAGGAGCGCAAAGAAGAGCGCCACCACAAGCTCTAGGGCAAGCTGCCGAGGATGTGCCAAGGCACCGTTTGCCAAGCGCGGCCGCGCCGCACCCATCGCACATGCCGCACCACGCGCGCCCCTCTCCCGCCCCTCGCCTACTTACGCACCACCCCTCCAATAAACGCGTTATCATCTTGACCCATGAACATACGTTAGGAGCAATCATGCCAAACGAGAACAGCTACGAAGTCGCGCTGCAAAAGAGCAACGCCATTCGCGAGGGCCTGGCCAAGACGCCCGAGAAGTTCACCATGCTCACCGGCGACCGCCCCACCGGCCGCCTGCACCTGGGCCACTACTTTGGCACCCTCAAGGGCCGCGTTGAGCTGCAGAACATGGGCGCCAAGACCAACGTGCTCATCGCCGACTACCAGGTCATCACCGACCGCGACACGACCGAGCACATCCAGGACAACGTGTACAACATGGTCATGGACTACCTTGCCTGCGGTATCGACCCCGACAAGACCATGATCTACGCGCACTCCGCCGTGCCCGCAGCAAACCAGCTCATGCTGCCGTTCCTGTCGCTGGTGTCCGAGGCCGAGCTGGCGCGCAACCCCACCGTCAAGGCCGAGATGGAGGCCTCGGGCCACGAGCTCACCGGTCTTCTGCTCACCTACCCGGTGCACCAGGCCTGCGACATTCTGTTCTGCAAGGGCAACGTCGTGCCCGTCGGTCGCGACCAGCTGCCGCACATCGAGCTCACCCGCACCATCGCCCGCCGCTTTAACAACCGCTACGGCAAGGTATTTCCCGAGGTCGACGCATTGCTGTCCGAGACCCCGCTGCTTCCCGGCCTTGACGGTCGCAAGATGAGCAAGAGCTACGGCAACGCCATCAATATCTCGATGACCGCCGAGGAGACGGCCAAACGCATCAAGAAGAGCCAGACCGACTCCGAGCGCATGATCACGTTCGACCCCGAAAACCGCCCCGGCGTGTCCGGCCTGCTTTCGACAGCCGCCATCTGCACCGGTCGCTCCGAGGTCGAGATTGCCGAGGAGATCGGCATGGGCGGCTCCGGCCAGCTCAAGAAGTACGTGACCGAGGCCGTCAACGAGTACTTCGCACCGATCCGCGAGCGTCGCCAGCGCTACGAGAACGATCTGGACTATGTGAAGGACGTCCTGCACGAGGGCAACCGTCGCGCCAACGAGATCGCCGATCAGACCCTGGCAGAGGTTCAGGACGCCATGGGCATGGTGTACTAGACCGATCTACTGGCTTGAGCTTTCGATTGCTTTAGGGCGGGCGCTGCGGCGTCCGCCTTTTTTGGAGCCGGACCGCTTCGGCTCCGTCCATCGCACCCCCTCGACAAACAGGAACAGGCCCGCCGGCAGTTAGCTGCCAGCGGGCCTGTTCCCGAAGTACACCGTTGAATCGCACAGAGGGGAGGGATGCGAATCAAACTCAACAGGGCAGGCTTTTTCATCGCCTATTGCCTGCTCCCTTGCTGAAACCAATATAGTTCACCGTGGTTTACTTTCTGACGGCAAAGTACGCCGCCACACCTTCTCCATAAGTTAGCTCTGGTAAACCTACAGTGTAAAACCACCACAAAGGGGACAGGCGCCTTTGTGGTGGTTTTCGCCACGGAAGAACCGCTAGAGCCCGGCAGGCCAGCGACAGGCGCCCAGATCGACGTGCATGGGATCGGCAAACGTCACGCCCTCCCCCATCAAGAGCTCACGCTGAGCATCGGGGCCGCCAAAGGCAAAGCCCTCACAGATACGGCCGTCGGCAAACACCACGCGATGACAGGGAATTTGGCCAGGGCGCGGGTTGCTGTGCAGCGCATAGCCCACATAGCGCGCGCTCCGCGGACGACCGGCGAGCAGCGCCACCTGACCGTACGTAGCGACCATCCCCTCGGGAATCTGCTCGACCACCTCGTACACCCGCTCAAAAAAGCCCTCAGACGCCATCGATCGCTCCCTTCCACCCTGAAAAGCATAAACCACCACAAAGGTACCTGTCCCCTTTGTGGTGGTTTTGACCGGAAAGCTAGTTGGCGGGGCGGAAGAAGGCTACGGCTACGGCGCCGGGGCCCACGTGGGTGCCGATGGTGGCGCCAATGGTGTGGATGGGCAGCTCGTTCTCGGTGTGTCCAGCCCACAGCGCGGCGCTGTCCTCGATGTACTTCTTGAGCACAGCGTCCGAAAGGCCCGTATAGCCCAGTGCCAGCGGCATGGAAAAGTCGACGCCGCCCGCCTTTTCGACCTTCTGGTTGAGCAGGTTACGGCCGTTCTTGGAGCCACGAGCCTTGCCCAGCTGCACAATCAGGCCGTCCTCGGCGGCCACTACGGGCTTCACGTTGAGCAGCGTGCCCACAGCGCCCGCAGCGGCAGACAGGCGACCGCCGCGCACCAAGTACTCCAGCGTCTCGAGCAGGCCGATGACGACCACGCGGTCACGGACGGCCTCTACGGCCGCCGCGATTTGGGCCGCACTACGGCCCTCGTCCACCAAGCGCAGCGCATACTCGACCAGGACACGTTCGCCCAGGGTGACGTTATTGCTGTCTACCACGAACACGTCGCCGCCCGGCGCCTCGGCAAGTGCGGTACGGGCACTCTGATTGGTGCCCGAAAGCTTGGCGCCCACGGTAATAATCACTGCCTCGTCGCCGGCCTCACGCGTCTCGGCAATCGCCTGTGAAAACGCGTACGGGTTGACCTGACCGGTCTTGGGCAGCTCATCGCGCTCCACGAGCATCTCGTAAAAGCGCTGGTGATCGATGTCGACGCCATCCATGTACACATCGGTACCAAAGGTAACGGACAGCGGCAGAACACGCAAAGCGGGGTGCTCAGCCGGCGACATATCGCTTGCGGAATCGGTAATAATACGAATGGACATAGCGAATCCTTTCTTGCGCAGGTCACGCGCGGGGAATTTTGACAGCAATGCCCCGGCACGGTATACGCGCTCAAACGGGACTATGCAGTTGTTAATGGAAAGCAAATGCCTGGGCGGCCTTAGATCTCGCGCAGGGTGTTGAGAATCGTACGCAGCGACGCATACATCTGCTCGCGCTGCTCCACACCCATAGCCTTACCGGTGGTATCGAGCACCTCGCGAATGATGCGGTCCGCCTCGCTCATGCTCTCGCCGCCCAGAGCGGTCAGGCGCACCGGAGCACGATACTTAACGGCGGCATCGCCCGAATCATCGACCTCGACGTAGCCGCCCTCCTCCAGATGCGCGAGCGTACGCGAGACGGCGGCGCGGGTCACGCCTGCCATGCGAGCCAGGTCAGCGCCAGTCAGGCCGTCCTTGCTGCGCTCAAGATAGTACAGGCACATCACGTCGGAGCCCTTGAGGCCCAGCCTTGCGCCCTCGGATGTCTTAATGCGCTGGATCTCCTTGTAGAGCCCACTGATCAGTCCGACAAAGTCCTCGAAACGTGTCTCGTCGTTCTGCTGCATGGGAGACGACCGCCTTTCGCTTGCATAATGCTTACGGGTAAACATCTTAACCGCATGCGCGAACCCCCATACCCAAATATCTCAATTGTTAACCCATCAACATAAAAACCACCACAAAGGGGACAGGCACCTTTGTGGTGGTTTGGGGCATCAATAGGTTCTAGGCGCCGCTACAGCTCCACGCAAGGATTGTCGCAGGTCACAAGCGTCTTAATGACAACCGTCGCTCCCAGATAGCGCTCAAGCAGCTCGGCTAAGCGATCGATCGCAGCCTGGCAATCCCCCATCCGCTCGGACTCCACGCACTCAATCGCCAGGAACGCATCGGCCGAATTATCGGACAGCGCCGTGCGAACGCCGTCGCGCCAGTTCCAGCAGCGGCACACAGCGCCCGCATCGTCGATATAGGCGAGCTCGCCGGGCAGCGTCGGATCGTCCGCCTCCTCGCCAAGCGGCAAGAACGCATCGCCACCGTCGGTCACCTTCAAGCGAAGGTCTCCCTCGATCGCATGCAGATCCTCGCCTCCCACGGGCAGCGCGTAGGTCAGCGACACCGTGTTGTAAATATCCACCGCGGGCGTAATGTGGCCCACCGGCTTGCCTTTGAGCACGCGTTTGAGCAAGTTCTCGATCGAGCAGCGCGCGCCTTTCTTGGTCTTGAACAGACGATAGGCCTCGCGCCATGCCTTGACCGGTGCGTTCTCGCTGATAGTGTCACTGGTCAGATGACGCTCCGCATCGATATTGGCGCGGTCGAGCAACGCCGCAATCGCATCCACGTCCTCTTGAGGAATCTGAGCCGTGGGCTTCATGCCCTCCACGACCACAACACCGACCGCTGCCTGCGGAAACAGCTCCCAGAATGAATCCTCGGCAATAAAGCTCTTCATACGCTCTCCCTTCATTGTGCGCGCCCGAGTGAGGGCGCCTAAACAAAAAGCGCCCTTACAACGGCCACCTTCAAAGTCCTACGGTGCCGTCACAAGAACGCTTGCGCTGTCCCCATCCGGAGAAGGGGACGATATGTCAGGCGTATTGTAACCCGAGTCATCCACGCGAGCAAAACCACCACAAAGGTGCCTGTCCCCTTTGTGGTGGATATGGACTCACGGCGAAGCTAGTGGCGAAGTCCCAGCAGCCCGCGGCCGCGATGACGGGCGTCGGCGTGTACTTGAACGTGCGGGCCGGCGGCTTTGACGGACTCGGGCAGGTGCGAGTACTTCTTCTCGAAGTTCTCCTCGAACATCACCGCCAGGTTGTGCGCGGCCTCGTCATAGCGCGCGGTGCTCTGCCAGTATTGGCGCGGCACCAGGATGCCATCGGGCACGCCGTGGCACGTCGTGGGAATGTCGACGTTAAAGATGTCGTCGTGCACGAACTCGCTGTCCTCGATGGTGCCGTCGAGGGCGCGCGCGACCAGCGAGCGCGTGTAGGCAAGCTCGATGCGATGGCCCACGCCGTAGCCGCCGCCGATCCAGCCGGTGTTGACCAGGTACACGCGCGTGCGGCCGTCGACAATGCGCTCGCCAAGCATCCTGGCGTAAACCATGGGGTCGAGCGGCATAAACGGCTCGCCGAACAGCGAAGAGAACGTGGGCGTGGGCTCGGTGACGCCGACCTCGGTGCCGGGAATCTTAGCCGTAAAGCCCGTCACAAAGTGGTACATGGCGGCGTCGGCCGTCAGGCGCGAGATGGGCGGCAGCACGCCAAAAGCGTCGCAAGTCAGGAACAGCACGACACTCGGAGTGGTGCCCATGCCCTTAGTCCACGCGTTAGGAATGTGCTCCACGGGATAGGCCACGCGCGTGTTGTGCGTGATCGAGATGTCGTCGTAGTTGGGCTTGCGGTTCTCGTCGAGCACCACGTTTTCGCAAATGGCGCCAAAACGGACGGCGCTGAAGATCTCGGGCTCGTGAAAGGCGTCCAGGCCCTCGCATTTGGCGTAGCAGCCACCTTCGATGTTGAAGATGCCCATGTCGGACCAACCGTGCTCGTCGTCGCCGATCAGCAGCCGCGTGGGGTTGGCCGAAAGCGTGGTCTTGCCCGTGCCCGAAAGGCCAAAGAACACGGCGGTCTCGTGCGTGACGGGATCCATGCTGGCCGAGCAGTGCATGGGTAGCACGTCGTCCTCGACGGGCAGCAGGTAATTCATGACGCTGAAGATGGACTTTTTGATTTCGCCGGAGTAACCGGTGCCGGCAACCAAAATCACGCGCTCCTGGAAGTTGATGACCACGGCGGCGCTGGAGTTGAGGCCCTTAATGGCGGGATCGCACTGGTAGCCGGGAGCGGCGAGCACGCAGAAGTCCGGCTCGCCGGTGCGTGCGATTTCACGGGCAAGCGGGCGGGCGAGCATCTGCTTAATAAAGAGCGCTTGGCTGGCACGCTCGCAGGCGACAAGCAGGCGACGCGTATGGTTGCGATCGGCACCGGCCATACCGCGAGTGACGAACACATCGCGCTCGTTGAGGTAGTTGACGATACCGGCCTTGATGGCCTCGTAGCTCTCGGCAGAAAGCGGGCGGTTGACGGCACCCCAGGCAATCTTGTCGTGAACATCGGGGGTGTCAACGATAAAGCGGTCATTGGGGGAACGACCAGTGCGCTCCCCCGTCTCGATCACCAGCGCGCCGTTGGATGCCATGCGGCCTTCTTCGCGGCGGATGGCGTGCTCGACGAGCTCCGCGGCGGATAGATCGACCAGCAGACGGGGCTGATTCTCGGCGGGATCTTCGACCAGCGCAATACCAAAGTTGGACAGAACTTCTGCAGGGGTAACACCAGGCATGGGGCCTCCTTTAAAAGCGCGACACGTGGACGCGGCGCGCACTTTACTCACGTAAAGCCCGTTGTACCCGATATGCAAAAACGTTTTTGCGGCAACGGCGAAGCGCCCGCCCAACGGTCAAAAATCGCAGGCAAGCGGCCTAGTCGTTAGGGACGCTTTTAAACGACTAGTCATTGGGGACACTCTTGAACAGACAACATTCAAGGAGTGTCCCCGGATGCCGGCACTTAGGGACGTTCCCAAAGTGCCGGCACATAAGGAACGTCCCTAAGTGCCGACTACAGCGGCAGGCCTTGGCCGAGCATGGCTATGGCGCTCATCAGGACCAGCATGCCGGCGGCGTAGGGCAGGACGGCGCCCAGGAGTTCGGCATCCTTACCGCGCACGAGCACGGCGGCAAGACCAATGGCGAGGGTCTGCGGCGAGATCATCTTACCGGCGGCGACGCCCAGGGCGTTCAACGCGACCATCCAGTAGTCGCTCACACCCAGCGCAGTGGCAGCCTGGCTCTGAATGGGGCCAAACAGCATGCCCGAGGACGTGCCCGAGCCGGTCACAAACGCACCGACTGCGCCGATCCACGGAGCCAGAATCGGGTACAGCCCACCGGCGACGGCGATGCAGAACGCGCTGATCGAAGAGATCATGCCCGCATAGCCCATCACCTTGGCACAGCCCAGCACCGAAAGCATCGTGATCACCGTCGGCATCATCTGCTTCACAGTCGCGGCCAGCACCTCGCCCATCATGCGTGGCGAAGCACCCTGAATGGCACCGCCGGCAAACGCCGCCAGGAAAATCCAGACGCCCGGCGTGTTGATCCACGAAAACGTAAGCGTACCGGGATTCTCACCGCAATACACCTGCACGTGGCTCGCAAACGGCGCGAGCGCGGCATGTACAGCGGGCACCAGGTTAGACGTGCCCAGCAGCAACACAAAGATCAGGATGAAGCACGACCAGGCCGAAAGCGCCGACTTAACGGTGAGCTTCTCCCCCGCCTCGATATTCATGTGAAAGCGTGCGTCCAGACGCCCCGACTTCTCGGCACGCATGGCAAGCGCAGCTGTCAGCGCGAGCGAAACGATGGATCCTACGACCACGGCCAGCTCGGGGCCCACAAACATGGCAACGACCAGAGCCGCGCCGACAAACGACACGCCGGAGAGCAACGCCACGCCGGCAACACCGTGCAGACGCTCGCCCACACTCGCGGCATTGCCCTGGTCATCGGCAACACGGCCCGCAACCAGCACAATAAATAGCGGCATCACCACAAAGAACGGCGCGAGCTGCACCAGCTGAACGGTCGCTAGGTGAAGGGAATCCAAACCCACCAGGTCGGCAACGGACACCGTGGGGATGCCGATGGAGCCGTAGGGCGTGGGCACGCCGTTGGCCAGCAGGCAGATGAGCACGGCAGGCACGGCCTCAAAGCCCAGGCCCGCGAGCATGCCGGCGGGAATGGCGACAGCGGTACCGAAGCCGGCCATGCCCTCCATAAAGCCACCGAAGCACCAAGCCACGAGCAGCGCCAGCAGACGGCGGTCGCTGCTGATGGAGGTGATCATGCTGCCGATCACGTCCATGGCGCCCGTACGAACGCACAGGTTATACGTGAACACCGCGGCGATGATCACCAGGACGATGGGCCACAGAGCCATCAAAAAACCTTCGAGCGAGGCGGTCGCGATCTGCGCTGCCGGCAGGTGCCACCATGCGAAGGCAAGCAAGCACGAAAGGACAAACGATCCGATAGCGGCCTTCCAAGCTGGCCATTTAAAGCACAGCAGCATCACGACCAGCCAAATAATCGGCACAAGAGCCAGTAAGAATGCGGCGACGTCCATAGGTAGAAGCTCCTTGGTACCGCGTGGGCGGCATCGGGGGTGTCACAAAACTTCAACAGGATACCGCACGTTTACCGACAAATTACAGCCGCCCGCCGAAATTATTGAACAATCCGTTCAAAAACACGAGCGAACACCGTCGCGTCTATACTAAAGCGCAGCAATAGAAAGGACTCCGCTTTGAGTATCACGCCCCTCGATAGCATTCGCCGCGCCATCGCCCGCCGCAACAGCACCTCCAACCCCGCTGCATCGAAGGACGGCGCCGCGAAGGCCCAGGGCGGCCGCATCGAGAACGGCCTCTTCCCTGCCTCGCACACTGCCGAGGAACTCGCACGCATCCAAGAGCTGAGTCAGCGCAACGCCGGCGGGCCCGATAGCAGCCAAGCCACACGTCGCCGGCGCGAACGCGATCGGGAGCCCGGCCCCGTCCGCCGCATGGTCAACGCTTGGTGGAACCGTCTGCTCGGCGTCGTCTACGGCGGCGGGTTCTCCATGCAGGAAGCGGAATACGAGGAGCACGCCACCCGCCGCGATTACCTTTGGAACGCTCTCGGCACCGCCGTGTGGGGCTTGGCGTTTCCGCTGCTCACCATCGTGTCTACGCAGCTCGTGGGCGCCGAGGACGCCGGCAAATTCTCCATCGCCTTTGTTACCGGCACGCTCATCATGATCGCGTGCAACTACGGCGTGCGCAACTTTCAGGTCTCGGACATCGACGAAAAAACCTCCTTCGCCTCCTACCAGCTCAACCGTTGGCTTTGCGGAGCGCTCGCACTAGGCTGCGGCCTCACGTACAGCAGCGCACGCGGCTACGATGCGCAGATGGCCACGATCGGCCTGGGCGTCTACCTCTATAAGGTGATCGACGGCATCGCCGACGTGTACGAGGGCCGCCTGCAGCAGGCCGACAAGCTCTATTTGGCCGGCATGAGCCAAACGCTGCGTTCCGCCGGCGTCATCGCGGTCTTTAGCGTGGCACTGTTCCTCACGCGCAGCATGCCCATCGCGGCCATGGCCATGGGCATCGCCGCGATTGCCTCGCTCGTGCTGGTCACCGCCCCGCTCGCCCTGCTCGAGACCGAAAAAACACGCCGCATGAGCCTGCGCGAGGCTGGCCACCTGTTTATCCAGTGCGCCCCGCTCTTTGGCGCACTGTTCCTGTTTAACCTTATCGAGAGCATGCCCAAGTTCGTGATGGAAGGCGCGCTGGCCTACAAGTATCAGCTGTACTTTAATGCCCTGTTCTTTCCGGCGCAGGGAATTTTGTTGAGCATTGGATTTATCTATAAACCGCAGCTCCTGCGTCTGTCGAGCATTTGGGCGAATCCGCGCAAGCGTCGCCGCTTTGACCTGATTATTGTTGCCGTTATGGCGCTGATCGTGGTCATCACCGGCGTGTGCGCCGCATTTATGGCAGGTCCCGGTATTCCCCTCATGAGCTTTATGTACGGTCTCAGCTTTGAACGCTACCGTACGCTGGCGCTGCTGATGGTCGTCGCCGGCGGCGTCACCGCGGCCATCGACTTTATCTACGCCATCATCACGGTGCTGCGCCACGCTGGAGACGTCACCAAGATCTACCTGATCTGCTTTGCCGTGAGCGTGGTGCTCCCGGTGATTCTGATCAATCTGCTCGGCCTGATGGGCGCCGTCGTGAGCTACCTAGCCATCATGGCCCTACTGCTGGTACTGTTGATTATCGAGTACGCCCACATCCGCCAACGCATAGAGAGGGACCGGAATCCGTACGGCGCCTAATTGCGGCGATGGGAGAAGCTAATTTGCGGTGGAATCACCCCGGCTGGAGTCTCGTTGCGGACACGCAAAACTAAGTGAGTAGATTTTTACCGAATCCCCGACCACACCGACAGAGCACTAGTCTGTGACCTGCGGTTTTATTGAGGCAAATATGTTGGGTGCTCGGCATTTCCAAAAAAGTCTACTCACTTAGCCAGCGGGTAGCCAAATGATTATTTAATCCCCGTCCGAGAGAAGTCAATTAGCGGGCAGAAGGGCAAAAGTAGTCAAAAAAGTCCCGTCCCAAATTAGCTACCACTTGCACCGATTATTCGCCCGGGTTGATGTTCGCGTAGAACTCCGCCCCGTCGTCCAGGCGCAGGATGCCCACGCGGCCGAACTCGGAGCCGGTGGCGGCGGCGCAGTCGATGTCGATGCGATCGGGCACACCGGCAGTGTCCTCGCCGCCCAAGCGCACGATCTGCCCGCGTCCCGATTCCTCATCGAGCCCCGCCAGACCACCGACCTCGCAATAGCGACCAAGCGATACCGTGGGAGTGTGACCGCTCACCACGACCGGGCCCCTGCCCTCGGTAGAAAGCAGCCCGGTCGGCACATCCCAATAGCCGTGACGAATCCAGAGCAAGTCATCGGACGACTGTACGGCGAGCATTTGCTGCAGCAGCTCGCGATCGGCATCGACCGCTCCCCTGCCGTCGCCGCAATCGACACCATGCTCAAGCAAAAACGCGCGCGCCGCCTTCATCTCGATTCCAGCATGTACCAGCAGATACGGGCGCTCCTCGGTCTCGACCACTGCGTAGAGCGGCAGCGCGGCCATCCATCGCACGAGCTCCTCGTATGCCTCAAATTCCATGTCGTTGAGCTGCTCGCGCGTCGTCCAGCCACCGTTGATATCCCAGGTCTCGGCATCGAGCGGATCCTGGCCAATGATGGCATCGAGCATGATCTGCTCGTGATTACCCTTGAGCACGCGGGCGTTGGGCAGCGAGCGCACGAGCTTAATAACGCCGACCGGATCGGGCCCGCGATCGATCATGTCGCCCAGCACGTACAGTGTGTCGTCGGACGTCAACGAGATCTTAGACAGGGCCTCGTCAAGCGCACGCACGTGCCCGTGAGCGTCAGATGTCACATAGATCGCCATGGTACGCCTCTCCTTGCATTGCGGCCGAAGCCCGGTGCCGCAACTAAAACTTCAAGTTGAACTTAAACGTTACCCATTGTACTCCGTTGCAATAAAGCTGGAAAGGGTTTCCGAGCAGAGGCAAAGACGGCAGCCGTCTATGACGATATCGCGCACGCCCGCAATCCAACCCCATAAACCCACCATCTTTGGGTACAAATAACCGCAGGCAACCGACCGTGCCACGCCAACCACCCAGGAGCGGACACCATCTATGAACCAGATCCTTCTCTTTATCGGCCTCGTCATCATTTTGTGCCTGACCATCAAACCCGTCGGCAAAAAACTCCCCTTCCCCACCCTGCTCATCTTTATCGCGCTCGGCATGCTGTTGGGCGTCAACGGCCCGGCGCATATCGACTTTAGCGACTATGCGCTCACCGAAACCGTCTGCAGCACGGCGCTGCTGTTCATCATGTTCTACGGCGGCTTTAACACCAATATCGACCGTGCCAAACCCGTCGCTGTGCCGGCGGTGCTGCTGAGCACGCTCGGCGTCGTCATCACTGCCGGCATCACCGGCGTGTTCGCCCGCTTCGCGCTGGGGTTCAACTGGATTGACGGCCTGCTGTTGGGATCGGTCGTGGCATCCACCGACGCGGCCAGCGTCTTTAGCGTGCTGCGCGAGCACAACCTGTCGCTGAGGGGCGGCACCGACTCGCTACTCGAGGTCGAATCGGGCTCCAACGACCCCGTCGCCTACATGCTCACCGCCGTGCTCGCCACACTCGCGGCCGGCGGCGACATCAACATTCCCGCACTGCTGGCCAAGCAGATTATCCTGGGCGCGGGCCTGGGCCTTGCCATCGGCTGGGCGGCGGGCCGCCTGATTGAACGCGCGCACGCAACGGCCGAGGGCGCGCAGACCATCTTTTTGTTCGCCGTGGCGATCGTCGCCTACGCACTACCAAGCTATCTGGGCGGCAACGGCTTTTTGGCTGTATACCTGGCCGGCATTGTGCTGGGTGCGAGCGACATCACTGGCAAGGTCGAGATGGCGCACTTTTTTGACACCCTCACCGAGATGGCCGAGATGACCATCTTCTTTTTGCTGGGCCTGCTCGTTACACCCGCACGCCTGCCGCAAATGCTGCTACCGGGCCTGGCACTCATGGCGTTTATGCTCTTTGCGAGCCGCCCCATCGCCGTAGGCATGCTGCTGGCGCCGTTTAGGACGAACCCTCGCCAGGTTGCGCTCGTAAGCTGGGCGGGTCTGCGCGGAGCAGCTTCGGTCGTCTTTAGTCTCTTTGCCGTGGTGGCCGGCGTTCCCGGCGGACACGACCTATTTGACCTGGTGTTTGTGATTGCCGTGTCGAGCATTGTGGTGCAGGGCTCGCTGCTACCGGCGGTGGCGAAAAAGCTCAATATGATCGACGCGGAAGGCGACGTGCGCCGTACGTTTAACGATTACCGCGACGAGGACGGCATGTCGTTTGTCAAGTTCAAGGTGGGCGCGGGCCATCCGTTTTCCGGACGCTCGCTCGCCGATATTGGCAGCGCAACGGACATGCTGGTGGTCTTGGTGCTGCGTGACGGCGCCCATCCGGTGCTGCCCAACGGCGATACCGTGATCCAGGAAGGCGATCTGCTGGTGATGGCCGCCCCAACGTTCGAAGAGCGTGCCGAGGTTACGCTGCGCGAGGTCACCGTGACACCCCACGGTCGCCTGGCCGGCCAGCGCCTGCGCGATGTGCCGCAAGGCAAGCATCCGTTTATTGTGGTGATGCTCAAGCGCGAAGGCCAAACGATCATCCCCGATGGCAACACCCTAATATACGCCGGCGACGAAGCCGTCATTGCCACACTGGCGTCGTAGTGACCAGGAGGTAGCTAATTTGAGACGGCCTTCTTTCTAATTTCTTTTAGTAAGCCTTTTTTAAACGCAGTACTACCACCAAAAAACTTCTGGTCAGTATTAGTCTGCTTATTCGCCTGATATTTCAGACTCGTAAACTCAATGGTACAGATATAGTCCGCGGCCTGAGCCAAATAGTAATCCGATGAAGTTGTCGGCTTATAGATAACTGCATTTTTAGCCAAAGCGTAATCGATTGCCTTGTGAAGCGCACTCGAAACCGAACCCTGTCCCCCATCGTAGTAAATCTTTACAGCATCAAACTGCTGAAACCAACTCAAATTGTCGAATATGAAATCGATGATTTCACGCCGCATTGCATCAGCAATCTGTTTAAGAGTTCGGTACCGATGCGTCTTGAATACAAACACCTTGTACGAGATGGGCAAATGTCGAAACATAACTCGAAATAGTGAAAACAGCCTTTTTCTCTCACTGATGTCCAAGTCCTTGAACTGATCTTTTCCATTCATGAGAGGAGAAGCATGGAACGGAAGAAGCGGCAATCCGCTTTCGGCTACCGCCCTTTCATATTTCTCTATTCCCTCAGCAATGGGAATATCTTGTTCATGAAAAACAAAGGCCACAAGATAGTATCTTTCACGAAGATCATCGCTTCCAGATTCATCAATAAAGATACTCAGCTCTCGCATGGGCAATCCTTAATAAAAAAGCCGGGGAAAACGTCCCCGGCACTTGGAAGCCCTCTCTTAAGAGATGACCACCTAATTTATACCATGAAATTGGACGTATGTTCAAGCTTGAGTATAAAATACAAACATATGTTCGTCAATAGCAAAGATGGCAATCATTCAGCGTCATCGTCAACGGCAAAGTCGCGGAGGTTGAGGCCTTCGCGTTCGGCTCGGGCTAGGAGCTCTTGCGGCAACTCGTCCTCGATATCCATCACGTCGAGCATGGCGGCCGGAAAGCCCACGCCGGCTGCACTCCCCGCACGGTCGAGCAGGCTCTCGCGTAGCTGATCTGCGTCAACTTCGATCTTCATGGTGAAACCTCCTATCGAGCCAAGCCCCTACTCACCAGCACCGAGCGCGTCAACAGCAGCAACAAAAGCCGCAACCTGCTTGTCGTCCATCTGTGCAGCCAAACGCCCCACGGGCTCATCGTAGGCGAACTGCACCTTATCGATAAAGCAATCCCAAGCACGCTCATCCACACGCACGGCGGCCTCGCAATACTGGCCGAGCTTTTTGAGTCCATACCAAAACGCATTCACATGACGCGCGGGGTCCTCGTCCAGCACACCATCATAGCGGCGCCCGTTAAACTCCCGCATACGCGCCACGGCGACCTCGAGCGAATCGCCGCCATCAGCCGAAGCCTCGTCCACAAGCTCGGGAATCGGAACCTCGCGCTGAACATTATGCCTGGTAACACCGTCATACTCGCCCACTAGCACGTCTTCGTCAAGCCGAGAATCGTAATCGAAATAGCTCAAGCCACTGCAAACCCCATGCGGCGAGCCCGTACCAAACGCACAGAACAACCCGCCGTCGGCAACAACGCGACGGTAGGTCTCAAACGACTTCTTAACCTGAGCAAGCAACTCGGAAAGCTCCCCAGCATCGCACGCCGTCTCGCACGCAACGCACGCAGACTCGGGCAACGATACCGGCTCCACCGTGCTCCCCGCAACGCGGGCGGCGCGCTCGGCCCGATACGCCTGCGCCGCCAAGCGCGCTCGCTGCGCAGCGCCGCGCACGTTGGTAAGCTCGCGCTCCAACGCCACGTCGCCAGCAACATCACCGACCACGTTGTCCACAAACCCGTCAGCGCGCTGCGGGCCAGTCGCACTCAGCTCAGACTCAAACGTCGCTATGATCATGCCCGCAAGGTCCGTCGCATCGGCGGCACAACGCATCTGCTCCAGCTGCGTACATAGCAGGTCTGCGTCCAAAGGCACAGCATCCACAACGTGCACGTCACCCAAACGTGCCACGTCCTGCAGCACTAAAGCGCTGGCCGCATCGTACGCCGCGCGCACCTTGTCCGCCGTATTCGCACGTAGCTTTACCTCGATAAACGCAAGTGTCTGCTCCAGACGCGTCAGCAGCCCGGCCTTGTCCTCCATGCGCAAAAAGGCAGCATAGCGGCGCTCCATCCGTAGCGGTCCAACAATGCCCACCTGCTTGCGAGCGCGTGCAAGCGCGGCGCCCTCAACACGGCGAACATACCCGTCAACAGCCCGCACGGCAGACTCGCGCGCAGCGTGCTCGGAAGCCTCGACGCCCCTAAGCACACCCAACAGCCCGCGGGAGCGCGCCTTGCGCACCAGCTCCCCGCGATCGCACTGCTCAAGCGCCGTCTGACGCTTGCCTACCGATTCAAAGCCAAACAGCTCGTCGAGCAGCTCGCCAACAGAACGCTCGCCCGCCATGGCAAGGCCTCCTCACGCACTACGCACCAACATGTACGCGGGCCCACGCGCACGCAAGCCCGCTCGCCCGCACTCCTACAGATCCAGCGCCTTCTTCGCGGCGTCTACCGGGTCGCCATCCATGTAGAACACCGGACTCAAGCCCGAAATAATCTCGGACGAAACACTCTGCAAACCCGCAATAGCACTCAGCGGCAAAATCACACGCTTGGCGCCGGCGTTTTTGGCCACGCGCATGATGTCCTCGAGCCCACGAATCTCGTCCATGGAGCCCGACATGCGCAAGATTCCCGGAATCGCCAGTGCGGGCATCACCGGGCGGTTGCACGCCGCGGAGCAAAGTCCCACAAACTCGGCGAGCGAGACTTCCTCGGACAGGCCCTTGCTCTGCAGGTCGTTGTAGAACAGCAGGTAATCCTTGGAGCCAATGTGCATGCCCGGCGCCACGCGGTTCGCCAGGTTCACAAAGTTGTCGAACGCGGCCTCCAGCGTATCGCGCACCGGCTTGTTAAAGGCCACGCCCTCGTGCTTAAACTTGCACTCGCCGGCAACGGCCTTGTTCTCCAGCTTGTACACGGCAACCTCGCCGCCCTGCGATCTGCCCACGCCAAACACGTGGCCGGACAGCAGTGGCCCGTCGGGAATCAGCGTGTCCTCGCTCTGCTCGGGCACGCGCACCACGTGCACGTCCTGCGGGTTGTCGGCATCCATATAGCCCAGGTTGACGTCGATAAACTCAACGCCCGCCATAATCTTGAGCTGCTCCTTTACGCGGCGACGGCCCTCGATGGCGTAATCCAACAGCCAGCGCACGTCGTCCTTGTCCATGGCCTCGTCGGGGAACAGCAGCTTTGCAAGGCCACTAAAGGTCTTGCGCACGGCGATCTCGTCACGCTTGTTAAAGTCGCTGTTAAAGCGGAAGTAACGGTCGATATGGTGCATAAAGTCCTTGCGGCGCATCTCCTTGCAAAACTCCGACAGGCAGTCGGTGATCAGGCCATAATGCCCGGTCAGCAGGCTCGAGCGCATCTTGGGAATCTCCCAGCCCGGCAGGTAATAGTGGATACGGTCGAAGAAGGCCGAATCGTTGTTAAACTCTGGCGGGAACGGATCAAACAGGTGCGTGGTCTTAAGGACGTTTTGCACGGTGTCGTTGATGTTGCCCTCAAAGACCATGGAGGCATCGGCGTTGATCTGGTCGCGGCCGCGCGCGTAGCTGCCACTCGCCATATAGTCCTTCATGATCTGCACGGCATTGGTGTCCTTAAAGCGCATGCCGGCGACCTCATCGAACGTCACGCAGTCCCAATGGCCCACCAAGCCCACGCGATCGGCGCGCATGGAGTTCATACGGCCGAACAGGTTGGCCGTGGTGGTCTGACCGCCCGAAAGCAAGATGGCGTAGGGCGAGACCTCTTTGTAGATATGGCTCTTGCCGGTGCCGCGGGGACCCAGCTCGCACAGGTTATAGTTGCGCTCGATGAGCGGCACCATACGCTCGATAAAGTGGAGGCGCTCTTTCTCGGAAAGCTCGCTGGGTTCGTAGCCAGCCGAGCGCAGCAGCATATTGAGCCACTCGTCGCGCGTAAAGTACTGGCGCTCGTCGATCATGGCATCCAGGTCCAGATTGGGCATCTGGATGGGCGTGAGCGACGCCACGCCAAACGGAGAGTCCTCGGGTCCGCGCTTTTTGCGCTTGGCCTTGGAGCGGCGCGGCGCATCGTCGCCAAAGACCTCCATGCCAAACTCGTCTTCCTCATCCACGGGATGACGGTACTCGATGCTCATAATGCACCAAATGCCACCCTGCAGAATCTTGGAATAGTCGCGCACGTACTCGGCCGGCATTACAAACGGCTCAATAGTCAGATTGGCAAACGACGCCACGTAGATATCTTTGTACTCGTCGAGCTTGGCCGTCACCTTGTCGATGATGGTAAAACGACCCAGCTCGCGAATCTTGGACTTAATGCGCTCGGACTCATCGGGGCGCACGTAGTTATCGGTGAGGATCCTGCGGATGCGCTCCAAACCCTCTGCCACGGCATCCTCGTCGTCGGTCGAGCAGTACATGCCCAGCAGATACTCCAGTACAAAGGTGGGCACGTTGGCGCCGCGCTTCATAAGGGCCGTCAGGTCTTTGCGCACGATCTTGCCAGCAAAGTGCTCGAGCAGCTTGCCGTCCAGCCCATCCATGTCGTAGCCGTCGTCCTCGGGGGCCTCGTCCACGGCCTGGTCATAGCCATCGGTCGAGGATTCGTCCTCGGCGGGCGCCGCAACCTCATCGGGTACCGCGGCCACCGTCGGCTCCGGGGCAGGCGCGGCAGCCACGGCCTCTGCGGCAGTCTCAGCCTCCGGGGCGAGCACGGCCTCCTCTGCAGACACCGCAACCTGCACCGGCGCATTCACATCAATCGAGGGAACTTCCCACAGATTGTCGTCATTGCTATCAAACATAGGGCACACTCCTAAAAACCAAAGTCAGCAACAGGGGCAAACGAAACAGCAATGGTATACGTCTCGCGCCAAACGATCTTGCCCGTCTCGTGCTCGCGGCAGACCAGATAGTACGGACCCTTGGCCGAGAATCCATCCACTGCATGCAACGCAAACTTGGCATGCACCACGCGCTCCTGCGAGTTAACAGAAGTCTTGTTGGCATGCGCCTTGACCGTATCGCTCACCTCGTTGCCACTCGCATCGGTAAACACCAGCTCGTACTCGCACGGCAAGACCTTACCTTGGGCAGGTTCTTCCTGGATCAAGTTGACCGAGAAGAGCGAGTTGGTCACTCGGCGTCCCTCACTTAGTACGCGCAGCGTCGCCGAGCGCGTGTCGACAAAGTCCTTGGAACCCGAGCGCGCACGCCAAAAACCGATAACGGGCACGCAGAGCTCCTGCAGGCTCATGCCGCCGTGGACGTAGTTGTTAGTGCCGCCGGGACGCTTGAAGTGCACGTTCTCGCGCGGGGCAAACCCCTCAAAACCGGCGCCCAAACGTCCCATGTTAACATTAACAAACACCTCACGTACCTCGTCCGAAAGCTCGCCCACGGCCTCGTTGGGCACCACCAGATGACGCTTGCCGTACATGACGGGAGCGTCAAGGACGGGAAGGTCCGGTTTGCCGAGCATCTGGCACTCGCTGAGCTCCCGACGCGTGTAGATAAAGCCGTGGTCCGCCGTTATAACAACACGCGCGCCCGGGGCGTCGGTGCACACGCGACGCGCCAACGCAGCAAGTTCCTCCACGGTGTCCGCACAGGCACCGAAGACGTCATCCTGCGTAGCGGCCTTCTCGCCCGTAGCATCGATCTTGTTGTGGTAGAGGTAGACAAGTCTTGAGTCCTTGAGCAGCGCCTTACGCTCGGTTCCCGCCATGTTGAGGTATGCGCTCGAGCGTAAAGCGCGGGCCGTAGGCTCAACATGGGTAAGCACGGCCTCGCGTTGCGGAGTCGTTGCGGTGGGCTTGCCGTCAGCCAGCACAAACGAACCATCCGCTGCAAGCCCAAGCGCCTGATGCGGCAGCAGCGCGGGCATGCCCACCTCTGTAATGGAGGGAAAGACCGCCTGCATGCTAGAAACCTTGACGTTGCCGCCGCGCTCGCGCTCGAGCAGCGCCGCGACGTCGCAGGCCACCTCATAGCGCAGCGCGTCGCTCACGATAACGACCGTCGTTTTAGCAGAGCCCACAAAGGTGGGCAGCACATGCCAGTAGAACTCATCCTGCCGTTCGGGACCCTCGATGTAGCCGCAATCGGCCAACTCCCCTTGCGCAGCGGATGTCCAGCAGGCATTGGCATCGGCCAAGAACCAGTTACTGTAGAGATTCTCCGCCCAGTCCGCCACAGCGCGGGCAGGCTCCTCGAGCGTATCGCACTCGACGGAGCGCGCCCGCAGATACGCGGTGCACATATGGCGATAGGCAGCATCCATGGAATACCAATCGGACGTATAGGCATCCCACACCTGCTGGGGTTGCGCCAGATGGAACCCGCCCGCATGTGCCTGCCTAAATGCGCACATATCGGCCACAGCGGCAAGCAAACCAAAGTAGCTCTCGACACGGCGATACCAGCTTAGGTCGCAGCGACGCGCCACAAAGGCGCGTGCGTCCTCAACACGGTCTGCACCCTGGGCAAACGAGCAGAACAGCTGCGAGAGCACAGCCTCATTGACGCACGGGAACACATCAAGCGAGGCCAGCGCATCGATCGGCAGAGCCTCAAACCGCACAAAGAGCCCGCGGGCATCCTCCACCAAACGACAGATCTCAAATAGGTCCTCGCTCGACGCCTGGGTATCGGCGGCCTGGTCCCACGCGCGCACCGCCTCAAGGCAATAGGGGCCGTAGGCGGGAGCCACATAGCTTTCGAGTCCCTTGAGCGCTCCCTCGGGAAGCGCGGTAGACGCCGCTGTAAGGAGCACATGGGATGAAAGCATAAGCAATGAGTCGCGCTCATACAGCGGTCCCTCAAACCCATAGCAGCGAAGCATAAAGGCAGAGAGCACATCGCGCACGCAGTACTTGTCCATCAACTCGGCCAGCGCCTCGGGACCCTCGTGCAGCAGCATGGTCATACAGCCACGCAGCACAAACGCGGGGCGCGCGTCACCAAGCTCTTTACCGCCAAAAATCACCGTAAGGATGCCGAGTTCGATATCGGATGCGCCCGAGGCATGCGGAACACACGCGGCAAACTTAGCGCAGCGGGTCTTGGCATCAAAAAACGTCTTGTGCTCGCGCAGGCTCTCGCGCACGGCGTCGATATTCTCGATGCCCAGCTGATCGGCCAAAAGCGAAAGATAGTCAGCCTGGAACTGATCGGCATACAGCTCAACATCGGCAAGCCAATCACCCTCAAGCCTGCCGCGCGGGCAACGGCGATACAGCAAGATATCGCTCGCAAGGTCATCGCGGTTGATGAGCTTCTTGACGGCAAACATACGGCCCTCGCAGGCCTCAACAAAGCGCACCGGGCGCTCAAGGTCACCGTGAGCAGGCATTACGCCGGCATCGGCCCCCACGCCGTCGAAACCCTCGGCAGCCAATCGCTCAAACTCAGGAGCAAACTCGCCGTCTGCATCGTGCCAAACCACCACACGGCGCGGCGCGCATGAGGACAACGGCTGCAAAAATCGCAGCTTGAGCTGTTCTTCTACATCGATCTTGGGCATGAATATCCTTACCGTATCTGCAGTTACTTAATCTTCGCCAGCACATCCTGAAACTTGGCGTAGTTGACCTTGACGCCGTCATCCAGGTCGATCTTAATCATCTGGTCTGCCAAGTGGTGCAGTTTCTCCTCGTAGGCAACGGTCTCTTTGAGCTGGTCGTTGAGCTTTTTGATGCGCTTATCCAAGCGCACGCGCTCGCCGCGCTCGGCACTGACAAGGGCATCGTTGGCATACCCGATCTGGGCACGGTAGCGCTCCTGCTGCTCATGCACATAGTCGGTGCGGATGCGAGCCAACAGGTCAGGCTGGTAGCGATGCATGTAAACAAGGCACTTGAAGCCGTTCTTCTTGCCGCTGTCGAACAGCCAGTAGATGGGGCGCTTCTTATAGGTCTGGCAGTGGTCCTTAAAGAAGTCCTTCAAAAAGTAGGTGCGGATTACCTCGCGCGAGGTACCCTTGCCGCCGAGTGCCTCGGCAATAAAGGCCAGGTTCTGCTCAAGCGTCCCCTCGCCATACACGGTGCGCACAAAGTCGATAAAGTAGCGCACGATGTCGTCGTCAAAGTACTCGTCATCGGTAATGGGCAGCACGTTATCGCTATCGGGCATAAAGGTCACATGATCAGAGTTGGGCATCTTGACCAGATAGTCATCGACTGTGGCGCCCTGATCGGCCAGGACCAGCCCGTCCACATCCAACGAATAGCGGCCAAACATGCAGCCCACGGCATAGCTTATGAGCGAGGTGATCTCGTCTCGCTTGGTGCGCACGTATTTGTTGCCCTTATAGCTCTCGGGAATCTCGTCGGCGGTATTGAAAATGCGCGCCACCGAAACGTACTTATCCTCGACCTCGATGGGCACCTCACCCTCCATATTGTAGATCTTGGCAAAGATTCGGTTGAGCTCTTCCTCGTTACTGCGAAGCTGCTCGAAGCGAGCATTGACCTCGGCCTTGCGGGCCTCGTATTTTTCTTGAAGTAAAGTGGCCATGAGGCCATCCTTTCATTGTTGATGAGTTGTCAAGAGGCTTAAACTAGGGGACCGAAATCTCCAAAAATACCCCGACCTTACCGATCGACTTCTGGAAAAGCTATTCACCGCATCGGGCATTTGCAAAAACGCACTAGTGACTCATGAAGTCGCAAACCAAACCCTGCGAACTGCATCAAGCGTAAAGGAAAGACAACTTGATATCATTTCTCAGCTCACTAGTTAAAGCCAACTAAATACCCGGACACGAGCTGAAACCCATTAACGAATATCAGGCCCAGCCTTTATCAGCTTCATCCATTTACATAGAGTCGAATTCTTGATTAGAATTCTTGCAGTGAGTCTTTTGATGTCACCTGCCGGGTCATCCTTTCGTTTTCCCGCAACATCCTCGATAGCGAACCATATATCGCCCTTTGACTTAAATGCACAGAATCTGCCGTGAGCAAATCCATTTCGTAAGTGATAAAACAAACTGATCGTTTGATTGCTTTTGGCATCATAAAAGACAGCAGACTCGAAGGGCTTTGACTCGATGCCAGCGCAATCAAACAAATCAGCATTACGCAAAGCCTGTTCCATATCACCAACAGCCGCGGCAGACCAATATAAAGACTTATTTGAGCTTGCTGCCTTAAGTTTTTTATTCAAATATTGGGGTTTTCTCCAGGGAGTATCCCACCCGTATTCAGATACCGGAATGCTTCTGCTAGACAGCCCCGGAGCTGGAGTTTCGACAACAAAGAACCTAAGAAGCGGGGAAAGCACAGGGCCCAGTGACTTTTGAGATAAACCACATTTAACCCATGCAGGATTAGATTCAACAAACACAACCTTATTTGCTGATACTGTTTCAAACATGAATCTCACCTAAACCAAGGGGTTGCGTTTGAAATCCCAGGAGGTTTCAAACGAATCCCAATCGGTTTTTGATAGTTCGCGGCACGAGTCGACCATGTCGTTGACCAACGGCTCCTGTTCCTCGTTCTGAATGATCGGGTAGGTTGCGATTTGGCCTACCTCGAAATTAAGCGTCGGCGAGAGCATGCTTGCGACACGCATGATCACAGAGCTGTTACAAGCTCCCTGGAGATACTTGAGTGACTCCTCGTCGCTAAAAACGCTCGTGCCCGCCACATCAAAGATATGCCCAGCAGGCTTAAAACGAAACGCAATGGACCCGCTTGAAATCTTCGACCAGGTAATCGATGGGCTAAAGAAGCAGTTTGTATTCTGTGGCCTGGAAAGCAATCTACCATTCTGGTCTTTGTAATTACGGATCTCCTGTCCGTCATTCTCCCAGTTAACAACTGAGCTATTATTTCCGTACCATTTGCGGAAATCGCCGCCCTTGTTGTAGGGGAACCACTTGCAAGCGCTTTCAATCGACTCTTGAATAGATCCACAGGAATAGACGCTCTTGCAATCATCGACTTCCCACCACTCGCGAACGAAACGAGCGTTCTCGCCAGTAGCAAGCCCTTGGCGCGGCTTGCCATACTCACTGAGCTGTTTTGCGTTTCCAAACGCATCCAGAAGAGCGTCACTGGCCCAGTAGGCTATGGGAATGCCTGGGATCTGTTTAAAGGTGTCGGCGCCGCGACGGTAGAACCAGCCGCAGTCGGGGTTCTGGATCGCCGCAAGCAGCTTAAGGCGCTTCGCCTCGCTGCCGTTGATGTCGACGAGGCGCACGTAAGCGCCCTCGTATGCCGCGCGACCGTTGTAGATGACATCGGCGGTTACGTTGACGACCTCGCCGCCGATGGCGTCAAATGCGCGGGGGCCGAGATGAGCCATCGAGACAATCGTTTTGCCCTCGATGATCGAAGAGCGCATCTTCTCAAAGCTGCCCAGGAACATCCAACTCTGCATGGTAACCATTGCAGCGTAGCCCTTATCCTCGACAAGGTTAAAACCGCGCTCGATAAAGCACGTGCAGAGGTCGCTCTTCACGTCGGGGTAGTTCTTCTTGATCCACTTGCTCATGAATGGATTAAAGCTGCTGCTGCCCATATACGGAGGATTCGCAACGGTGCAGGCAAAACGACGGGACAGCTTCTCGCAGATGGCGGCAGCGCTTTCGAGCTTAGTTTTGGCCGTAGCGGCAAAAAGGTCATCGGAACAACTCGCGGCGGCAGCCTTGAGCTCGTCGATCTCGTCCTCTGAGGGATTGAGCAGCGAACCGATCTCGCCCAAATGACTCAGCTCCTCGGCGAGCTTCTTGTTACCCGGCAGCTCGTCCTCCCCTAGCGGGATGCTCGAGAGCACGGCAACGTCGGCGCGAACGCCACGCCTAAAGAAGCGACGATCGTGCTCGCGGGCGCACATGGCAAGCGCCAGCTCCGCGATCTGAGCCGCACGGGGGTCGATCTCCATGCCAGCGAGGTTTTTGGTCAGGATGAGCTCCGGGATCTCGCGCTCGCGGTAGCCGCGCTCCTCGTACACGGCAAAGAGCAGCTCAAACGCATAGACCAGGATATGGCCCGAGCCACATGCGGGGTCGCAGAGGGTTATCTCCTCGGGGCTCGAAATGCGGATGAAGTCCTCGTGCTCAGTATCAGGCTCGATGTAATACTCCATGCGCTCGCGCAGCGAACTCCCCGGGTTGTTGAGCATCCACAGACGGCCGAGCGAGTTCTGGACCATATAGCGCACGATCCACTCGGGGGTGAAGAGCTGCGTGGCGGGCGCGATGTCCGCCGCCGCTGCTTTGCGTTTTGCCTTGAAGAACTCGTCTTTGACGTCAGCGTTGTAGTACTGATACATCCAGCCCAGAACGGTCACGCCCTTGCGCCAGCCCTCGTCAGCGAGAATGGTGTTGAGTTTGCCCACCACGCCGTCGGACATCATGAGGCCCTGGGGCAACAGCAGCTCCATGGCACCGCCCACGCGTTCAAAGACGCCCGGCAGGCAATCGGCAAGCTCCTCGCACTGAGCCATAAACAGGTAGCGCCACAGCGGTTCATCCAAGCCCGCCATCTTGAGCTCGGCTATGCGATCGGTATCGGCCGTCGCTATCTCCACGTCCAGTGCGTTCTCCACGGCCTCGCTGCCATGGCTGCCGTCCGCACGGCTCAGCATGCGCATACGGCTGGGGAGCCATCCGCGTGCATCCATAAAGCGAATGGCCACGATGCGGTTGAACCAGGTGTAGGCCGCTCGGTCGCGCAGCGCCTCGTGACCCACCTCTGTCTGTATGCGCAGCAGCTCGTCACGCTGCTCAACCTCAGCAGGACTTAGGGGCAGGCCGTTGACGGTCTCGGACCCAACGGGCGAAGGTGCAGGTTCGGTGATGCCGTAGCGCACCATCTGTGCCTCCACGCCTTTGATGAGCTCTGTACGGGCCCAGGTGCAGAAGCTCTTAAGAGCAGAATCGTTCATGGTTGATGAGCCTTTCTAAACGCCATAAACCACCGGTGCTCGCTTTGGCACCGGTGGCCCCGCGAGTTAGTTGATACGAATCTCGTCGTTTGCAGCGAGCTCCTGCATAAGGCGAGAGCGCAGGTCGTCCACGTAGCGCTCCACGTCCTCTGCGGACAAGAGGCGACTCGGCTTGGCCAAATCGGCGCGGCGCACGGTCTTGATCTTGCGCTGGGGCTTAGACGCGGGCACGGGCGCAGACGATGCGGCGCCCTTGTTGGAGATCTTCTTGACCACCTCACCCGTACTCGTGACCTCGGTGGTGCGGCGCTCGTTGTCCATTCGCATGCGGGCCTCATCCACGGCGTCGTATATCTTGTTGGTTGCAGCAACGATCCAGTTTTCCCAGTTTGCCGCGAGGGCGTTGAGCTCGTTGAGGCTCTGGACGCCATGGGCGCGGTTCTTGAACGACTCATACCTGGTGTTGGCGTCCGCGATGGCATCCTTGGCCTGCTTGACAAAACCATCTTGGCTCTCGGCCTGCTTCCGCAAATCCTGCAGGTCGTTTTCGATACGACACAAGAACTCGTTGCGGCGAATGCCCAGGTGCTTTTTGATGTCTTCCTCGACGGGTGCCATCAACGGCTGAAGGTCTTTAATGCGGCCGTAGGGCTTTGGGTCTTTGAGGATCTCGCGTACCTTTGCCACGTTCTCCACAGCGTTGGGAATGTCATCGGAGGCATACTCGATGCCCTCGGTGCAACTCAAGAAATCCTTGGCGTGGTCAAACGCTGTTCGTTGGTTGGACTCGAAGAACTCAACCACCTTGTCAAAGTCTTCCTTGGCATCGAACAGGCGGTCCTCGTGCTTGGTGAACGTGGTCAAGAACGCCTCGGAATCGCTCTGGTCCTTAAGAACGTCGACCACCTCCGAGCGCATCTTCTCGCACTCGTCCTCACCGGGATACGGGTAGGCCGGCTTGATACCCGTGTAGTAGTCGCGTGCCATGGCGACGCACACCTCACGCAAGCCCTCAAGGCGCTCCTTGAGCTCGGCCACGAGCTTATCCTCGTTGGAGGGCACGGTCTTGAGATCAAACAGGCCACGCATAAGCTCGCCCGTGGCGCGCAGCAACCGGTCGCTCATGCGCACGCGCAAACGCACCTGGGCCTTATCGGCATCCTTACGCAGGAGCGACACCATGCGGCTGTCGTTAGCTTGAACCGTCTGACCGCCAAACAGCACCTGCGCGCGCTGCTCCACTACAAGCTGCGCCACCACATTTGCGATGTCAACCTCGCGCCAGCCATAGGGCTTTTGCTGGTACCTGCGCTGGATATCGCCCATAGCGGTATCCAGGTGGCGCTGGTGCTGAACTTTGAGGTAGTCCTCGACCTCCTTGAGCGCACGCGTGTTACCCGCGTCCATGCCAGCGAGCCCCGCTTGAACGTTGCCCGCCAGAGTGGAGCGGATATCGGAATCGCTCGTGACCGGCGCGCCGATATAGTCGGCCTTTTCAAAGACCACATCGCACAGCTGCGCCAGCACTTGCTCAAAGACCTGAGCGGGTTTGGCCGCGCGGACCTCAATTATGCGGCCGTTGACCGCGCAACGTGCATGGAGTACGGCCTCGCTCAAAAGGACATCGGCCTCTTTCTCGTTATAGGCTGCCTCGCGCATCTTGGACTCGACGATCTGGCGCGTACTCGGCTGAAGCTCCTGGAGATTTCGCGTCTTGGCGTACTTGCGGATCTTGGCGGCGTTGACGAGCGTCTCCCAATAATCCGCCTCGTCGCTCAAAGCCACGATGGCTTTGCCCGAAGAAGCCAAGGCCAGCTCGGTATCGTCCGCACGGCCCAGATCGCTCGCCATAGTCGCCACGCAAAGCTCCATGCCGCCCATGCTGGCACCGTGGATTGAGCCGTCCACATAGCGGTCAAAAGGAAAGTCGTTGGCCCCGCGGTTGAGTTTACGCGCGGTGTAGATGCTGTCGAACAGGCGCTTTTTGATAGACTCGATCACCTGCGCGTTATCGACCGGAGTGCGTGCGATCTCCTGCGCTATCTCCTGCTCCTCGTCGGTGAGGAAGCTATAGGCATCGCCCTGGCGTGCCACGTAGTTCTCGCGCTCCAGGCGGGCAAGGGACTCCTTGACGCGGTCCTTGAGGGCGCGCATGTCCACGTCGAGGCCGTCGATCATGAAGATGGAGATGTTCTCGACCGTGGCCTTAACGTAGCCGATGTAACGAATCAGGTACAGGAGCTTGAGCACCTGAACGTCGTAGGGTTCAAGGCCCTTTGCGTCCTCGGCCGCACGGACCGCGCGGTCGACCACCTGGTTGATGCCGTGCTCAAGGTCTTTGGAAATAGTGTCGAAGAAGCACCAGAACGGCACGAGTGCACCGGTCTGGTCATACTGGATGGCCTGAGCGCTCTCCTGGAACGCGCTCAGCATGGAGCGCTCGCCCGTTGACATGTGCTTGGCCTTGACACCGTGCTTGCGCACCTCGGTCATCACGTCGGGCAGGAGCTTAAACTGGTAGCCCACAAACGGGTAGCTGGCCACAAAATCCTTGGAGTTGGCGTAGCCGGCAAGGTCGGAGCGCGAGCCACCCTCAAAGGTAAAGTTGTTTTTAAGCACGGCGGCGTCTTGCTCGTAGACCTGTGCAAGCATATCGGCCGTCGGCGCGGTCTTCTCGAGCACACGGCGCTGGATGACCTCGTCCACGCTGGAGCTGGAGAGCGAAAGGCGGGTATTGAAGCGGCCCTGGATCTTTGAAAAGTCGTTGCCCACGGGCAGGCTCAGGTTGTCGATGGCCTCCTGGCTCGTAACCATCACCCACACGCGGCCACCGCAGGCGGCACCCAGCTCCTCGACGACGGTCTGAAGGCTCAGCATAAGGCTTGGGTCCTTGTCGTTTGTAATAAACTGACCCACCTCGTCGACCATAAAGAGCAAACGGAAGTTGCCGCCGTGGGCCGCTGCCTGAGCGTCTACGTAGTCCTTGACCTTTTTGGCAAAGACATCAGGGGCCAAAACCTCGTCCTCAGAACCCTCGAGCCAGTTCCATGCGGCCTTTTCGCTCATGCCGAGCACGCTCTGCAGCACCTCGACGACGTCGTCCTCAAAGTAGCTGTAGGTATCGCGGGTCTGGAGCCAAGACTCGCCGTTGACGCGCTCAAAGGCCTCGCGGAACTCCCGGGTCTTGCCCAGGGAATCGATGTAGTCCTCGAGCTTTGCAAGTTGAGGTCCTCGCCGTAGAAGCCGCGCGCCTCGTAGAACATGCGCTCAAAGCCGCGAAGCAGCGCCGTGGGAGCCGTATCACCCTGCTTCCACTGGCCCGCCTTGCTATCGATGTTAAAGAGGATGGCCTGCGTGGGCACCGAGCACGCGCGCTCCATGGCAGCCGCGACCATGGGGTCGACGATTTTGCCGTCAAAGTAGCGAATGGCGCTCATGCCACCGATCTGGCGATTCTCGAGCAGGTAGCTCAGCATCTTGAGGAAGTGCGATTTACCGGAACCGAAGAAGCCACTGATCCACACGCCGATCTTGTCGGTGGGCACATCGATGGCATCGCCGTATGCCTTGAAGAACGTGGCAAGGTGCCCTTGCAGCTCGCGCGTCACCACGTACTCGTCAAGCTCCTGGCGGATGGACCCATCTTTTGAATCCTGGACCTTGACCACGCCGTTGATGGAGCGGTTGATGTCTTTTGCAAAGAGGTCGCGAATGATAGTGTTGTCCATGGGTGCTCCTTTGGGTTTGGGAACGTATGGCAAAGGGTTGTTGCCGGCGGCAGTGCCTTGTCTGCGGGGAGCCGTGCTTACGAGATATCGATGGCGCGGTAGTAGTTGTCGGCCGGCAGACGGTTAAAGAGCTGGAAAGAAGAGCCGTTGAAACTGCCCGGATAGGCGGCGACCACAGGCACCTCATCAAAATCCGCAAGCATGCAGTGGAGAAGCGTGTGTATGCGAAAGAACGGGAAAACCTCGCCCGCGCCGGTGAGGAGAACGACGTCTCCAGGCGCGTGCGGCTCGGTCTGCTCAAGGATGTACACGGCGACTTTCTCGGGCGAGGCGAACTTGGCCACGTCCTCGAGCACGCGCTGGGTACCGCGGCGCTCCTCTTGGTGCGGGATAGCCTTGAGGACACGGCGCTTTTCGAGAATTGCCAGCACGGCGTCGTAAAGGTTCACGACCTTGAGCGTGCACGGAAGCTTGTCGGCCTCGGCATCGCGTGAAAGGGTGTCAAATAATGCACGCGCCTCAAACTCCAGCGCGGGGTCATAGCAAAAAGTGTGGAAGCCGATCTCATTGCCTATGCCCTTGTTGGCCAAAAAGTCCTCGCTGCACAGGCACTCGCGCAGAAGCTGCGCACGGCGCTCAAAT
>UMIM01001381.1_pt1 | contig 96698 bp, 72 predicted proteins | sample 1965831 | NCBI WGS metagenome assembly UMIM01 (sample SAMEA4836125, study PRJEB28245) | human gut metagenome | biome: gut microbiome; material: fecal sample | place: Denmark | collected 2008 | reverse complement strand
CTCAAGGTGTATCGTGACTGGCAGAATACGATAGTGACAGCTGAACAGAAAGGCATGGCTAAGGGTCTGGAAAAAGGTTTGGCCGAAGGAAGGGCTCAGGGGGTAGCCGAAGGTTTGGCAAAGGGAATAGCCGAAGGTCGTATGGAACAGAATATAGCCAATGCCCGGAGCATGAAGCTGGCAGGATTGGATTATGAAATCATTTCTTGGGTGACTGGATTATCCAAAGATGAGATAGACAAACTTTAGCCTGTGCGATAAAACAAATAAAAGGAGTGTCATCATCTCCCAGGGGGAAGGGAGAGCGACACTCCTTTTTCGTGTTATGAAGAATTAAAGGGTTCCGTTTATTTAGCAATACAGATACTTACGCGGTTCTCTTCCATTGTACTAAATGGCTGTACCGTATCACCTTTATGATCTACAGTAATGCGTTGGCTGTCTATACCTTTGTCTTTCAACATAGCAGCAACAGCTTCTGCACGTTCCTTAGAAAGGCGTTCGTTAATCTCTGTATTACCTGTCTGTTTGTCTGCATAACCACAGATAGTAACCTTGCAGTCCGCATGATTCTTCATGAATTCTGCCAGCTTTTCAATTTTCTGTTCTTCTGATGTACGTATCTTGGACGAGTTGATAGCAAAGAAGACATTTTCTGTCATGCTGACCTTTTCCTGTTTTACCGGAGCAGGCTCTTGTACCGGTTTCGGTTCTTCCTTTACAACAGGTGCCGGTTGCGGAGTCGGGTCATAGTATACAGGCTCTGTTTTACGCGAAGTCTTTCCGAACTTGATTGTAAATCCGGCCAGAGCGTTAAACTGCCAGTCTGCATTGCCAGCCTTCTTCGAGTTAAACTTATCCGATAGCACATTGGCATTCACCTCAATATTGAAGAAGAGATGAGAAGTCAGTCGCAGGTTAGTACCTAATCCGAATCTACCTACCGGACTGATCTTATTATCCTTCCATAAGTAACGCAGTTCATAGCCTTTATTGGCTAAAGCAACAGCTTCATCGTTGTTGAACGCTCCATTCAGGCCGATACCTGCGAACAAGTATGCATTGAAGAAACGATCAGGATTATAGCGGCAGAACAGATTGCTCAAATCCAGTGTAGCATCTACATTTCCTTGCAAGTAATTGTACTTGTAAATCTGATTGTAAGCACTCCATCCTCCTTTAGCCTGCCAACCACTGATTCCAGCACGCAATCCCCAAAGTGGTGTAAACTGATAGCCACCGTAGATAGCAGCTGCCGGAGAAATTAAATCTCCGAATTTAGCTTCACCTCGTGTGTGTGCGGCACCGGCTTGTACTTGCATAAACCAGTGAGGAACAAATTCAGTCTTTCCTTCTTCTTTAATTTGCAAAGAGGAAGTTTGTGCGTTTCCGGCGATTACGCCCATTAGCAGTAATGCTGCCGGGAGAATTCGTTTAGCATTCATAGGTTAACCTTTAAATTGTTATTTAAAAAATGGGGATGACGACTTCCGCCACCCCCATCCTTCATATTAGTGTCTCTTTATAGAGAAATTAGTTTTTTTACTATTCTCACTACTTAGAGTAATTTAACCTGTGTTCTGATTGCAGTTGCAATATAGAAGCCTGTATGGCATTAATGTCATACAGGGATTCTATTATAGGTTATTAGTTGTTACCTTGTGTTGGTAAGATTGTCAATGTAACTACAGTTTGTACACTACCGAAAGTATAGGTTACAGTTACAGGAATATACAACTGGAATGCTGTGTGGAATGTATGATCATTATTTGTGTAAACAACATTACCATATGTATCATCTGCTAAATTACTAGCCATTTGATATTGAATATCCAACTCAGGTGCAACTTCTGAAAGTTTCTTTGGAGATTCCTCTGAAGCATTCAGAGTAGTCATAATATTTTGCTTATCAATTGAGATATTGCTGATACCATAGTAGTCGTAGAAGTTAACTGGTAAATCAGCGAAATCTTCACCTCTCCAGTCAGTCAATCCCATCAATTTACTCATGTCAATCATTGCTGTACCAGTAGTAGCATCTGTCAATTCGGCAGTTTCCTTATCGTATGCATTGATTGGGCGGAGGAACTTAACATCGAATGTATTGTTATCCAATGGCAATACTTGACCACAATCATTTGTAGTTACGATTTCAATACCTACAGTGAACGGATCATCATTGTAAGCAGATTTGTTCAACAAAACTTTTGCATACTCAGATTCTCCGTAAGTAATCACACCTGCATTGTCTATTGTTGCAACATCCTGTGTGATTAAATTCTTCGTAGCCTGCAAAGTAAGACCATCTGAAGATACAGAGAATGTATATACGTCAGTACCAATCTTCACGTCATCAGTTTCACCGAACTGGAACTTAGTAGTCAATTTATCAGCTGTGAATGATGTAAACTTAGAATCTACACCGCTGATAGTTACGCTACGACCTTCAAATACACTTAACAAATCAATTGTAAAGTCAACAGCTGGAGTTGCGACAGGTTCGTTTACATCAGCTTTAATGTAAGTGTAGTTGTTGAACCATGCTTGTGCAATCTTACTGCTATTGTCAACACCACCGTTTGGCATAGCTACTGTAGCTTCCAATGTGATAGTGATATCGCCACGAGTTCCATCATTAGATTCATAAGTCATTGTAGCGAAAATCTTACCATCTTTAGCATTTGCTTTTGCTTGAGCAGGAGTTACTGACCATGTTACAATGTTAGTCTGAGTTTCTTCAGTAGAAGTTACTTCAGTAACCACACCTGTACTACCTGCTGTAAGTTCAATTGTACCTGTTCCATGTCCTTTCAGAGTGTAAGCATTATGGAATTCTTCTTTGCTTAAGCCTGCTTTAGCATAAACATCATTCATGTCAAGATAAGTCAACTTAGCTTCGAAATTATCACAACCATAAATGTATTCACCCTTATTGAATGTTTCGCCAAATCCTTCAACTTCACCGTCTACGATATTAGCCTTAATCCAACCTACAGTTACTACCTGATTAGCTTTTGTATCTACTAATTCAACACGAATCATAGGTTTACGACCGATAGTGTTGCGGTTATCTGCTCCATTATATTCAGGGTTGAAGATACCTTTTTCTGCATCAGCAATGTTGAAGAATGAATTCTGCTCTGTATTAGCATCATCACCACCTAAATAGTTAGATGCAGAATAGCGAAGTTCGAAACCGTAATCACCAATCTTATCCATTTTGATATAATCACCTGCTCCGTTTTCTTTATAATAAACAGTGATTAAATCTGCAATATTCTTTGTTCCTTCAAATTCTACATTGAAGTCTGCTTCTGAAACAATAGCATCTTTAGCTTGGCCGGCCATTGAATTTCCCATGCCGTTACGGGTTTCAGACTGTCCATACAATGTTTCATTGGTACCATCGATATTTACTTTCAGCAAAAAGTCGCTCATACCTACTTTATAGATGCTTGCATAATCAGAAGTGATTACAGCTGCTTCTTTATCGCCTACAGCTTTAGTAGTTACCTGCAATGCATACAAAGCTTGTTTATTTTCATCCAAATCAGGAATCTCTTCTGCATTAGCATTCATTGCTACTTTCAGTAAACGATCTTCTGTTACTTCTGTCTTGTCAGGATCTACGATAGGATTCATTGCTGCAGTACGACTGCTGTAGCTTTCTACATCATCAGACAAGAACTCCATTTCATCTATTTGTGCTTTAGTTACACTAGATGGATTCATATGATAGTATGCCCAAATCTGCGGAGTAATATAAGATGATTCTGTAGACTTTCCGAAAGTTTCACCGTTTGCAGAAAGATCACCCTCCTTCAAGAACCATTTATTATACGAAATATTAGCGGCTTTTAATGAAGGAACTCCGTTTACCAAGCAAGTCGGTTTAAATACCAAACCTTTCAAAGGTACAGCATCCAATACATAGAATGTAGCTGTAGAAAGTTGTCCGTTTTCATTTACTGTAATGGTGTATGCATAGATGTTGCCATCTTCGTCTTTCAATGCAACCATACTTGAAGAAGCTGGCATTGCTACGCCTGTTTCCTTACCATCATACAGCACAATTCCTGCTTCACCTACGGTCAGCTTACTCGGATCGAATGCTTCAGGTGCTTCCGGTGTTGCTGGGAAGTTAATCTGGCCTTCGCTTACTTGTTGACCATCTTTCTTTAAAATTACTTTTCCATCAGTAGTCACTTCAAGAGTGTATTCTGGAAGTGTTTGCATCTGTGGCAGATTGTAAGTATAACTCTTGTCTGCACCATCCACTACTGTTAATACACCTGTAGCTGGATCATAAGAAACTGATTTTACATAGCTTCCAATCTGAGATTGTAAGCTTGAGAGTGTTTGGTTAATCGCGTCAACTTTAGTGTTGAGTGCGTTAATGTCATCATCATAGTCACTACATGCTACGAACGATGCACTAGTAGCAAGCACTAACGCTCCGAAGAACATCACTCTAATAAACTTTTTTCTCATACTTTTAAAAAATTAATGAATGATAATTGATAATGTTCTTTATTATTCTTTTCGCTTTTTTATTTGTTGTGCAAATCTAACCCTAAAAACAGCGCTACTGCTTGTCTATTTGTATATAATTGTGTATTTTTTGACAAAAGTGTGAAATTTATATCTTTTCCTTTGGAGGGCGATGCTCTTTCTTCCAGATAGAAGGGGGAATCCCTTCTTTTTGTTTAAATTGCTTACTGAAGTGTGCCTGGTCGGCAAATCCTACGGCTTCTGCCAGGTCGCTCAGGTTGATTTCGGGGGATTGTATGATTTTCTGTTTGGCTTCTTCTATACGCAGGTCGTTTATCCATCCGTTAAAATTTGTCTGATAGGTCTCGTTTATGTAATTTGACAAATATGTACGGTTTACGCCAATTTCACGACTTAGGTCTTGAATGGTGATTCCTAATTTCATGTACCCTTTGTTTTGCTCCCAGGTTCTGAGCTTTTCTCTGATGATATCGTTGTTCTGTCCGTGTCGTTTCTCTTCGGGATGAGGTTGTTCTGCCTTGTTTGCAGAGGGGGTTCCTGATTCTTTGGCAGCTTGCTCATTTAGAGAGATTATGCTATAATTGTGATAGTGTATGCCTAATGAAATAAAGAATACGGTGTAACATAAGGTAAATATCTGCAGGTAAATAGGATTTGGAAAAATTTCTGCCATGATTCCCATTATACATATTATGAAACCCGACGCCCATGTGCGGAGTGGGTATTTTTTAAAATTCCCTGTTTCCCAGATTTTTCCTCTTAGCCAAATCTTGGTGATGTGTATATAGATAATTGTATAAAAGACAAATTGTATTACGTAGCAAGATACTAATATATAGTAGAACCATTCGCCGGGGCCTCCATGGGCTACAAATATGTAAATGGCATTGGCTGCAAAGAGCAATGATGTGTAAAAAACCTGATGCTTGAGGAAGTTTTTTAGTTTTTCCCTTTCGTAAAGCGGGTATATAAATACCCAAAATATTAATAATGTCTCTACAGGCAGAATTAGGTTGATGAAGTTGCTTTTCCCATGTGTCTGCGTCAGACCTCCTGTGGCTGCAAAGACTAAAGCGGCTATTCCTAATAATAGGGAGGCTATTTTTACTAAATTATATCCTTTCTGATAGTTCTTCTTATTGCTACTCTTGGGAATAGCAGAATAATGCAGGAATATTGCTGTTAGTATGCAGCATATTCCCGAAGTAATCTCTAATATAAATACGTTGTCCTCCATAATATACTTTACAGACAAATAGAGTCTGTTAACATTAATTATGGGGTAAATTTATGAAATATGTATGACTGACAAAAATTTTTATTTGTCAAATATGTTTGATTTGTCAAAAATATAAGTTATTTTGACGAATAGACAAATTTATATATGCTTGTCCTATTTGTATATTAGTGTAGACAGATAATTTTCGGAAAACATTTCGTTTGCTATCTCCAAAAGTTCTGTAGCTGTCAGCGATTCGATGCGCTGGAATACTTCTTCTTTTTCTTCGTAACGTTTATAGTGAAGAAAGCATTTGGCCATGTCGAGTGCATTGTTCTCAAAGTTGTCGCTTGCTACACCGATTTGTCCGATGATTTGTTTTTTGGCAGCATGAAGCTGTGAAGAGGTCAGGGTATGGTCGCGTAGCTTTTTCAGTTCTTTATGTACCAGTTCGGCGCAGTAGTCGGCATCTTCCTGATCGCAGCCGAAATAGATGCAGAATGTCCCAGTGTCGGTATAGGCAGTCAGGTTCGATTCTACGGTATATACCAGTCCGCGCTTTTCGCGCAGCGATATGTTCAACCGGCTGTTCATGCCGGGGCCTCCCAGTATATTATTAAGAAGGTATAGACCCGTCCGGCGTTCATCGTATGCATTGTATCCGCGCCCGCCGATCATGACGTGAGCCTGATGGGTATCTTTGTGCAGTGTAAGCTGTTGGGGCTGATAGGGCAGAGGGGCTTGCCGTTGGTAACCTTCTACCGCAGAGAACGGGATTTCTGCCATTGCTTTTTCTACTGTGCGGACAATACGTTTGAAATCGATGTCGCTTTGTACGAAGAAAACCATGTTGGAAGGTCGGTAGTATCTGCCCGTAAAGCGGAGAGCATCCTGGCTGCCGAAACGGCGAAGCTGTTCCGGTGTCCCTAAAATGTTGCGTCCTAACGGGTGGTCGGGGAAAATCAGTTCTTCAAAATCATCGAATATCAGTTCTGCCGGGCTGTCTTCGTAGCTCTGTATTTCGTCGATGATGACTTCCACCTCCTTGGCAATCTCCTGCTCGGGGAAAGTGCTGTGGAAAACAATGTCGGTCAGTAGCTCTACGGCACGGGCAAAATGCTCTTTCAGAAAAGCGCTGTATATCACGGTTTCCTCCTTATTAGTATAGGCATTCAGGTCGCCTCCCACATTTTCCATGCGGTTCAGGATGTGCCATGCCCGTCGCTTGCGAGTACCTTTAAATATAAGGTGTTCTACAAAATGAGCCATACCCTGCTCGTCGGGGAGCTCATCACGTGTACCGGCATCGACGGCGAAACCACAATACGTTACGTTGGTCATGCTTGGGGTATGAATGATACGCAGTCCGTTGGGCAAGATAAAAGTATTGTATGGCATAAGTTTTCTCCTTTGAATTGATTTTGGGTGCAAAAATACAATAATACTTATTGTAGTAACTGAAAAAAATACGGATATTTGCAAGAATATTGATTCTCTCACTGCCGGTTGCACCAGTCATCGAGTAAGATTGTGTCAATCTGGCTGTGTGGCTTAAAGTAATACATTATGAATAAAATTGCGATATTCTGTTCTGCATCCGATCACATTGATGCAGTTTACGCTGAAAAGGCTGCCGAACTGGGTACCTGGCTGGGACAGACAGGCAAATGGCTGATATATGGAGGTTCGAATACCGGACTGATGGAAGCGGTTGCCCGTGCGGCTAAGGAGAATGGTGCCATGATTATGGGAGTAGTTCCTACCAAGCTGGAAGAGAGAGGTGCGGTAAGCGATTTGCTCGACGTGACCTTTCGGGCAGTCAACCTGAGCGACCGGAAAGATATTATGTTGCAGGAGGCAGATGTGGTGGTAGCCCTGCCCGGAGGAGTAGGTACCTTGGATGAGATTTTTCACGTCATGGCTTCTGCTACGATAGGCTATCACGAGAAGAAAGTGATTTTCTATAATGTGAACGGGTTTTGGAACGGGATTCTCGATTTCCTTTCAGGGCTGGAGACACAGCATTTCGCACATCGTCCGTTGAAGAACTATTTTGCCGTGGCAAATACATTCGAAGAACTGACGCAATTACTGAATTCTTAATTATTAAAACATTAAATATCTTACATATGATTTCTTCTATTCACGAACTGTTGCAGCGCGAGGCGCAGGCTGTATTGAACATTCCTGTAACGGATGCTTACGAGAAGGCAGTGGCACTGATTGTAGAACAAGTGCATTGCAAGAAAGGTAAGCTCGTAACCAGCGGAATGGGAAAAGCAGGACAGATTGCTATGAATATTGCTACTACTTTTTGCTCTACGGGCATTCCTTCCGTATTCCTTCATCCGAGTGAGGCACAACATGGCGACTTAGGTATTTTGCAGGAGAATGATTTGCTGCTGCTGATTTCCAACTCCGGAAAGACGCGTGAGATCGTGGAACTTACCGAACTGGCGCATCGCCTGAATCCGTCGCTGAAAAAGATTGTCATCACCGGAAATCCGGGCAGCCCGCTTGCAGAGGCTGCTGATATTTGTCTGGCTACCGGACATCCGGACGAGGTGTGTCCGCTGGGTATGACTCCTACAACTTCTACTACCGTCATGACCGTTATCGGCGATATTCTGGTGGTAGAGACCATGAAGCAGACCGGATTTACCATCGAAGAATATAGTAAACGTCATCACGGGGGCTATCTGGGTGAGCGCTCCCGGGCTTTGAGCAAATAATATATATAAGGAGTAATTTATGAGAAAGGTTATCGGTATTGGAGAAACGATTCTCGATATTCTTTTCCGCGACGGACAACCGGAGGCTGCTGTGCCGGGTGGTTCGGTATACAATGCCATGATCTCGCTGGGAAGAATGGGGCAGAATGTTACTTTTATCAGTGAAACGGGAAACGACCGTGTGGGAGAGATGATTCTGGCAAACATGCGAAACAATGGGGTGGATACGGCGAATGTAAATGTATTCCCGGAAGGAAAATCGCCTGTATCGCTGGCTTTTCTGAATGAAAACAACGATGCCGAATATATTTTCTACAAGGATTATCCACGGCAAAGGCTGGATGTGAATATGCCAGACGTGTCGAGCGACGATATCATCATGATTGGTTCGTACTTTGCCATTACGCCTGTGTTGCGCGACAAGGTAAAGGAGTTGCTCGACAAGGCACATGAGGCGGGAGCCATTATTTATTACGATGTGAACTTCCGCAGTACGCATGTCAATGAGGCGATCAAGCTGATGCCTACCATCATTGAGAACTTTGAGTATACGGATATTCTGAGGGGCTCGACCGAGGATTTCCAGAATATGTTCCGTCAGTCGGATGCCGACAAGGTCTATCGGAATCACGTAGCGTTTTATTGTCCGAATTTTATCTGTACCGATGCAGGAGGAGATGTGCGCTTGCGTACGAAAAATGTATGCAAGGATTATCCGGTCACTCCGCTGAAGGCTGTCAGTACGATAGGTGCCGGCGATAATTTCAATGCCGGAGTCGTGTACGGACTGCTGAAATACCGTGTCCGTCGCGATGACTTGGCAGAACTGAGCGAAAAGGATTGGGATGACATTATTCGCTGCGGTATGGATTTCAGTGCGGATGTCTGCAAAAGTGTCAATAACTCTGTTTCGAAAGAGTTTGCCGATTCGTATCGTTGAGGCCGAAAAAGGATTTATTTTTTGTACAAAAGATTTTTTCTTTTGTACAAATTCTGAAAAAATATCGGGAGGTTTTTTACGGAATCTCCCGATATTTTTTTTGAAATGTTGCTGGTTTTGCCCTTCACACCCTTCACGCTTGCCTTAAATGAAGGGATTCTCCTTCCGTTGGTAGCCTTGTGGTTGCTGTAATGTGAAGGGGGGTGAAGGGCTAAACGACTAAAATTTTTCTTTATTTTCGGCTGCCAGCTTCTTGATGGCTTGCTGGAAGGCGATAAATCCTCCGCCTAATACTCTTCCACCGTCGTAGAATACGGCAGACTGTCCCGGAGTGATGGCCGATGCTTCCGCCTCGAACTTCACCAATAGGTGCGTGTCGTCGAGCAGTGCAATGCGACAGGGGATGGGGCGGCTGCGGTAGCGGATACGTACAGATAAGTTCGGACATTCCAATAGCTCTTTCATGTCTATTACGTTGATGTCTTCTACCAGCATGTATTCTGCTTTCAGTTGTTCTGCGTCGCCCAGCATGACGGTATTTTTTGCAGGGTTAATCTTAAGTACGTATGCCGGATGTCCGAGGGCGATTTCCAGTCCTTTCCGTTGCCCGATGGTATAATAGGCAAATCCTTTGTGCTGTCCCAGTTTTAAACCTTTGCTGTCGACAAACCATCCCGGACCGATACGCTGGTCGATGTCCGGGCAATGTTCTCTCAGAAACTCCCGATAGTCTTTGTCGATGAAGCAGATTTCCATACTTTCCCCTCCACGGGCTTTTGCTTCAAAGCCTTTGCTGGCAAGATAATCACGCACTTCTGCCTTGGTCATCCCTCCCAACGGGAATACCATCCGCTTTAATATTTCCTGCGGCAGTTTCCAAAGAAAGTATGACTGGTCTTTTGTGGCGTCATCGCCGGTAACGATATAACGGTGTCCGTTCCGGTCTTCCAGCCGGCAATAATGGCCGGTGGCAATCTGTGCACATCCGGTCCGGTCGGCCCATTCGCAAAGTATACGTTCCTTAAATAGCGGATTACACATGACGCAGGGATTCGGAGTGCGCCCTTTCATATATTCGTCGATGAAATAGCGTACAATTACGTCTTTAAACTCCTTGCGGACATCGGCTACGTGGTGCTCTATGCCCAGTCGCTTTGCCAGTGCCTGTGCTTCCAGTATTTCATCGGGCTGTTCTTGTCCGGGAGTAGAGAAATGGGAAGGGATATCCCATGTTCTCATGGTTACGCCTACTACTTCGTATCCCTGTTCTTGCAGCATGATGCAGGTAGCCGAACTGTCTATACCTCCGCTCATGCCTACTAGTATTCGCTTTTCTTTATTCATGGTAAAAAGTTTCTGCCATTTTTTCTGGCAAAAGTAAGTATAAAAACATAAATCCTTTATTAATACATATGGAATCTTCCCTTATAAATATTGCATATCGACTCGTTTAACGTTTTTTGTATATCATAGAGGACAGGGGATTTGATCTGTTTTTTTAGTGTTTAATAGTATTTTAATCTTTTATGTAAAAATAAAAATGATATAACTTCCCGTTTGTAAAATGATTTTCTTTGCACTCTGTTCGATCGTTTTCTTTGAATGTTGTGTATTTTATGTTGAAATGATACTTATTTTGTTTATATATGTGATATTAGTTATTGAAACTTCTTTTTGTGTGATATTTGTATATTCGATTTTATTCTACACTTTCTTATAAATTGTTTTGTGCTTTCAGATTTTTGCCTATTTTTGCATTTAAATTTATGATTATTGTTAGCAATATGAAAACATAACTTTAAGACTGTTGAGCTAAAGAATAGTAGTATTTCGAATGGCAATATGTTGTATAAATAGACACACACATATAATTGAATAATTTTCCCTTTCTTATTCTCTTCTGGCTGCATCTTGCAGTAAGTCATACTGAGAGGTGTCAGCTGACTTGGCCGTGAGGTTAGGCAAGAGGATCTTAGAGCGGATGCCACCGTCTTTTATAAATCTCTCTTAAGATGGCATCCGCTTCTTTTTTTGTTCTTTTATAAGAAAAGTTCGGGTTCACGGCGTGCACTGAATTTCTCGTGCAGGATGGCAGTGAACGGACTATAATAGGTCCGTGCGGCGTTCGGGCATTCTTTTACACAGGCGCAACAGCGGATGCACCGTGTAATGTCTGTTTCAATGTGTGAACCGTCGTCGCTGATACGGATGGCATGGGTCGGACATACTTCCACGCATTCTCCACAGACAAAACAATGCTCATTACAAACCGGAGCCGACGGCTGGGAAGCTGGAACGACCTTATAGGGGAAATTTCCTTTTACAAAGAAGGAACTGATAAGGCCGGAGAGTTCGGTACTGATGCTTTGCTGCGTATGTTCCGTTTGCTGGGAAGGACTTGTCGTCTGCGACTCTCCCATGCTGGCAACGGCTTCTTCCAGTTTGTTCAGACAGTCTTTACCAAACTGGATGGCAATTTGCAAATCTTTGTCGTCCGGGCGGCCGGCTGCTACGGGCATTTCGGCTGTACTGTAACTGTGCTCTCCGATAAAGGCTCCTGCTGCCAGGGGAGTGAATCCTAATGATACGGCAGTATCGCGCAGTTCCAGCAGGGCATCTTCGTAATCGCGGTTGCCATATACCACTACGACGATAGCCGGTGAATTGTTCCCTTTCAGGCGCTTGATGCGTTGTAAGGCTGTAGGGGCTATCCGTCCGCCGTATACCGGTGCGGCAATGACCGTCAGCGAGTCATTTATTTCGATAGGAATATCACTTTCATCGAGAGTCAAGTCGGTTTCGATTCTTCGTCCCATGCCGATGCCTTCGCCGATAGCCCGTGCTATTTTGGCCGAGGTGTGGGTGGGCGAGAAGAAAACAAGATGATTGGTTGTATAGGTGTTCATAGGTCTGAGGTAAAAAGTTAGTTGTTATTCCTGCAAAGATAAAGTTTTTTATATCGTTCTTCACATGATTTATTTGTACTTTTGCATCATTATGGAAGAACAATTTGATATACGTGATTATAAGCCTACAGGGAAGGAGAGGGATTTTGAGAACGCCCTTCGTCCGTTGCAGTTTGGCGACTTCAGTGGTCAGGACAAGGTGGTCGACAATCTGCGTATCTTCGTCAAGGCAGCACGGCTCCGTGCTGAGGCACTGGATCATGTCCTGCTGCACGGGCCTCCGGGACTGGGAAAAACTACGCTGAGCAATATTATAGCCAACGAGCTGGGAGTGGGATTTAAAGTGACTTCCGGACCGGTACTCGATAAGCCGGGAGATCTTGCCGGGGTGCTGACCAGTCTGGAACCGAATGATGTTTTGTTTATCGATGAAATACATCGTTTGAGTCCGGTGGTGGAAGAGTATTTGTATTCGGCTATGGAGGATTATCGGATTGACATTATGATAGACAAAGGTCCGTCGGCACGCAGCATCCAGCTCGACCTGAATCCGTTTACGCTGGTGGGAGCTACTACCCGAAGCGGACTGCTGACGGCTCCACTTCGCGCGCGTTTCGGTATCAATCTCCATCTGGAGTATTACGACGATACGGTCTTGTCGCGCATTATCCTGCGTTCTGCCGGTATCTTGGGTATTCCGTGCGATGTGGAAGCGGCGGGAGAGATTGCTTCGCGCAGCCGTGGAACGCCTCGTATTGCCAATGCCTTGTTGCGTCGGGTACGCGATTTCGCTCAGGTAAAAGGCTCCGGACGCATCGATGTGGAGATAGCCCGATATGCTCTCGAGGCACTGAATATCGACCGTTACGGGTTGGATGAGATAGACAACAAGATACTGTGTACCATTATCGATAAGTTCAAAGGCGGGCCGGTGGGACTGACTACTATTGCTACGGCACTGGGTGAGGATCCCGGGACCTTGGAGGAAGTGTATGAGCCGTTCCTTATCAAAGAAGGTTTCCTGAAGCGTACTCCACGCGGACGGGAGGTTACGGAACTGGCTTATAAACATTTGGGAAGAAATAGATTTAACAACGTTAAAACACTTTTTGATGACTAATTATGGTGTGTGCCATAACTGCGGCACACACTTTTATTTTTTTACAGATTATGGCTGGACTGAAATCGTTAGCAAAAGATACGGCTATTTACGGGTTAAGTAGTATTGTAGGACGTTTCCTGAATTATCTGCTGGTGCCACTTTATACGGCAGTGATTCCTGCATCGACAGGTGGATATGGAGTGGTTTCGAATGTGTATGCCTATACGGCACTTATTCTGGTGCTTCTGACGTTCGGTATGGAAACAGGCTTTTTCCGTTTCGCCAACAAATCGGGCGAGCAGCCGGAAAAGGTATATGCCAATTCATTGATATTCGTAGGAGGGCTGTCGTTGCTCTTTGTGGTGCTTTGTATGATTTTTCTGCATCCTATCTCCGCTTTGCTGGAGTATCCCGATCATCCTGATTACATTGCCATGATGGTGCTGGTAGTAGCGCTCGATTCGTTTCAGTGCATTCCGTTTGCTTACCTGCGCTACAAGAAGCGTCCGATAAAGTTTGCATCCATCAAGCTGTTCAACATCGTAGGAAATATCTGCCTGAACCTGTTTTTCCTGCTGTTGTGTCCGTGGCTGGATGTGCATGCGCATCAGCTGGTTTCATGGTTCTATCGTCCGGAGTATCTGGTAGGTTATATTTTTGTGGCCAATCTGATCATGTCGGTGGTGCAGATGTTCTTCTTCATACCCGAACTGAGAGGGTTCTCTTACCGCATAGACCGTCCGCTGATGAAGCAGATGATTTCGTATTCTTTCCCGATTCTGGTTTTCGGATTGGTGGGTATATTGAACCAGACCATCGACAAGATGATTTATCCTTTTTTGTTTGAGGACCGTCAGGAGGGACTGGTGCAGTTGGGTATCTACAGTGCAACGAGCAAGGTTGCCATGATTATGGCGATGTTTACTCAGGCTTTCCGCTACGCTTACGAGCCGTTTGTCTTTGGCAAGAACAAGGAGGGCGATAACCGTAAGATGTATTCGGCGGCCATGAAGTATTTTTTCATCTTTTCGTTGTTGGCGTTTCTGGCTGTGATGTGCTATATGGATATTCTGCGTTACATGGTGGCGCGCGATTACTGGGAAGGACTGAGTGTGGTAGCCATCGTCATGGGAGCAGAAATTTTCAAGGGTATTTACTTTAACCTGTCTTTCTGGTATAAGCTCACCGACGAAACGCAGTGGGGTGCTTATTTCTCGCTGATAGGCTGTGCAGTAATTCTGGCATTGAACGTGTGGCTGGTACCAACATACGGGTATGTGGCTTCGGCATGGGCGTCGGTTGCCGGATATGGTGTGATTACTGTCTTGTCTTATTTCATCGGACAAAAGAAGTATCCGGTTCATTATCCGTTGAAGCAGATGGGTGTTTACCTGATTCTGGCTGCTGTCTTATTTATCCTGTCGCAGGTAGTGACCATTCAGCATGTGGTGTGGAGACTGGCATTCCGTACGGTATTATTGTTGGTTTTCGTAGCTTATATTCTGAAAAAAGATTTACCTTTGAAAGCGATTCCATTTGTGAATCGTTTTGTTAAGTAGTAACCTTTCTTTTAATGGTATGGAAAGAGACAAAAAATTTATTGTCAAGAAATTCTTTAATGAATATCTGGACTTGAACCGGAGCAAGGAAGATGAACAGGTAACCGTAGAGTCTATCCGTAACGGGGTGGAGTTTAAGGGTACCAATCTGTGGATTCTTATTTTCGCGACGTTCATAGCTTCGTTGGGATTGAATGTAAATTCTACCGCTGTCATTATCGGTGCGATGTTGATTTCTCCTCTGATGGGTCCTATTATGGGTGTGGGACTTGCCGTAGGACTGAATGACTTTGAACTGATGAAACGTTCATTGAAGAGTTATCTGGTTGCTACCTTATTCAGTGTAATTACTGCTACAATATATTTTGCGTTTACTCCCCTCGACGAAGTTCAGTCGGAATTGCTGGCGCGTACATCGCCTACTATTTATGATGTGTTCATCGCTCTGGTGGGTGGTCTGGCTGGTATTGTGGCACTGGCAACGAAAGAAAAAGGAAACGTGATACCCGGAGTGGCTATCGCTACAGCCTTGATGCCGCCCCTCTGTACAGCCGGATTCGGACTGGCTACGGGCAATCTGCTCTATTTCCTGGGAGCCTTTTATCTTTATTTTATCAATTCGGTATTTATCAGTCTGGCTACTTACATCGGCGTGCGGGTGATGCATTTCCAACGCAAGCAGTTTGTCGATAAGGTTCGCGAAAAGCTGGTGCGTAAGTATATCATTGGCATTGCGATTGCTACCATGTGCCCGGCCGTTTACCTGACTTACAACATTGTTCGTGAAACCATTTATCAGTCTTCGGCCAACAGTTTCATTACGTCCGAATTGCAATTCCCCGATACACAGGTTCTCAGTCGGGAGATTTCATTCGACAAACGGGAAATAAAAGTGGTCCTGATAGGCAAGGAAGTATCGGATGACCAGTTACAGGCTGCACGTCATAAACTAGCAGAGTATAAGTTGAACGATACAAAGTTGTTGGTTTTTCAGGGAGTCAACGGAGCTGGCTCCATGGATATAAGCAATATAAAGTCGTTGGTGATGGAAGACTTTTACAAGAACAGTGAAAAACAACTTGCCTCGCAACAGGCTACACTGGATTCCTTAAACCGTATTTTGCCCGATTTTACCGGATCGAATCTGATGAATGAACGGATGGGGCAGGAGATTAAGGTTCTTTTCCCTTATGTAAAGACGATATCTGTATCCAAGAGCTTGCAGTTGAATGTAGACAGTATCCGTATGGATACGGTTACCTTTGCGTTTGTCGACTGCAACAAGCAGCCGTCGAAGCAGGAAAGGGACAAAATGATGGAATGGCTGCGGGCGCGTACCGGTGCAGGCAAGCTCCGTCTGGTAGTGGAATAGTATTATATCTAAGGAATAATGTAAAGCCCGTCGTTGACTGTTGGTCGATGGCGGGCTTTTGAGTGTATTAGAAAATAAGAACGTTGTTTTTATCTTTAATAGCCTCCTCCTAAAGCGTGATACAGATTGATGACTCCCTGTATTTCATCAAATCGGTCGGATGCAACATTCAGTTCAGCCTGAAGTAAGGACTGGCGGGCAGTAAGTACCTCCAGATAGTTTTGTGAGCTGTGCTGCATGAGCAACTCCGAACTACGAAGAGCCGAGCGGAGTGATATTGTCTGCTGTTCATCGAGCGTGATACGTTCTCGGGCACTTTGCCATTGTACCAGTGCATTATTAACCTCTGCTCCGGCATCGAGCAGACTTTGCTGGAAAGTAAGTAAAGCTTCTTCCTGTTGTGCCTTAGCTATTTTCAGGTTGGCAATATTTTTGCCACGGTTAAAGATTGGCTGTACTAAAGAGCCGACTGCCGAAAGCAGCCATTGTCCGGGATTGCTGATAGCTGCACCGGCAGCGTTTGTCCATCCAGCCGAGCCGCTTAACGTTATGCTGGGATAGAATGCTGAGCGGGCTGAGTTCGTCGCATAATAAGCTGTGGCAAGTTGGGCTTCGCATTGGCGTACATCCGGGCGGCGGCTTAACAGCTGCAAGGGTACGCCTGTCGACAGCGAATCGGGAAACTGTTGATCTTCCAGTGTCGAACGCATTATTTCTTGTGGTGACAGTCCCAGCAAGGTAGAAAGAGAGTTTTCCATTTCGTTAATCTGACGTCTTAGAGAAACGACAGATGCATCAACCGACAGTTTGCTGGCTTCCGTCTGTGCTACGGCCATTTCCGTAGCTTGGCCTGCGCGTTTCAATGCTTTCATTGTGCGGATGCTTTCCATCCATGTATCGGCTGTGCGGCAAGTAATATCCAGTTGCCTGTCGAGCATCAGGAGTGTATAGTAACTGTTGGCAATGGTCGCTACAAGTTGAGTCTGTACTGCCTGACGATACGCTTCACTCTGTTCGAGAGCTGCCCGTGCGCTACGTTTGGCATTAAGCAACTTTCCGAAAAGATCTATCTCCCAATCGGCAGATACTGCCAGGTCGTAGGTCTTCGAGGGCTTACTGCCTTCTATACTGGAAAGTGTACCTTGTGGAGTTAGTGATAGAGAAGGCAAGTAAGATAACCGTGATGTCATAAGCAGTGCTTCGGCTTCCTTTACTTTCAGGCGTGCTATATTTAAGTCGGTATTATTGGCAAGCCCGGTTTCGATAAGCTGTTGAAGCAACGGATCAGTAAAGAGCTCCTTCCACGAAAGCGATGCCAGGGAAACTGTATCTGTAGAAGTAACAGGCTGACGGTAGAGGCTATCGGATACAGTAATAGATGACGGACGTTGGTAAGTCCGGTAAATGTGGCATCCGCTTAGCGTGGAAGTGAGCATGATGATGATGATATTTCTTATCGTATGCATAATTCATTACATTTATTTCTGTTCTATTTTCGGTAACTGTCGTTCGGGCATCAGTTTTTCCTGCAAATACTGGAATACCATAAACAAGGGTGGAACAATGAAAAGCAAGGCGATGGTTCCGATAAGCATACCGCCTACAGTACCTACACCGATGGAAATGTTCCCGTTGGCACCAACTCCTGTTGAGAACATCAGTGGTAACATACCGAAAATCATGGTGAGAGAGGTCATCAGGATCGGTCGTAAACGGATCTGAGCGGCAGATACGGCTGCCTGCATGATAGTCATGCCGTGGCGGCGACGCTCCGATGCATACTCGGTGAGCAGAATGGCTGTTTTAGAAAGCAGGCCGATCAGCATAATCAATCCGGTCTGCAGGTAAATGTTGTTTTCCAGCCCGAACATCTTGGCAAAGAGGAAACTTCCCGCCAGTCCGAAAGGTACTGAAAGAATAACTGCCAGGGGGACAAACAGACTTTCGTAGAGTGCACATAAAATCAGGTAAATGAAAACCACACAGATAACGAAGACCAGTGTCGTAGTATTACCCGTATTGGATTCTTCACGCGACATACCGCCGAATTCAAATCCGTATCCGGTAGGCAGTGTCTGTGCGGCAACTTCCTGTATGGCCTTGATGGCTTGTCCGGAACTATATCCCGTAGCAGCTGCGCCGTTTACCTGAATCGCGGAGAACAGATTGAAACGTGTCAGCATTTCCGAACCATATACTCGCGTCAGTTTCAGATACTGGCTGATAGGGCTCATGTTGCCAGAATCGTTCCGGACAAAGATGCTGTTAAGTGATTCTTTGTCCAGACGGAATTCGGGCGGAGCTTGTACCATTACACGATATAGTTTCGAAAAACGGTTCATGTTGGAAGCATAGTTACCGCCGATATATCCTGCTAACGTACTTAATACATCGGCTGGTGATACACCATTGCGTTTGCAGCGGGCTGCATCCACTTCGACCAGGTATTGTGGAAATTTCGTATCGAATGAAGTGGTGGCACGTCCTATTTCAGGGCGTTTGTTTAATTCGTCAAGAAACAGGCGGGTATATTTCAGCAAATCTTCTGTAGTGCCACCTTTCTGGTCCTGTATATATACTTCGAATCCGCTGTTTACACCATAACCCGGAATCATCGGACGGGTGAAAGGCATGATGTCGGCACTGGAGATAAAGGCGGTACGGCGACTGATTTCTGCCATGACGGCATCGATGGCATCTTCCTTATCGGGACGCTCGCTCCAGTCTTTCAATCGGATGGTGAACATACCGTTGCAGGCTCCTTGTCCACTCAACATAGAGTTTCCGGTGGTATTAGAGTACAATTCAACTTGTGGAATGGTACGCAGGCAACTGTCTACTTGTTCCATTACCTTGCGGGTTTCCTGCACGCTGTTTCCCGGCGAGGTACGTACATCGATAAATACTGTACCCATATCTTCATTCGGAACAAGACCGGTCTTGGTCGTCATCATCAGTATTGCAAAGCCGCCGCATGCCACGACAAGCAATGAGCCTGCCAGCCATTTGCGTTTGAGCATGAAAACGACCCCTGTTTTATATTTTGTTACCAGACGGTGAAAGGCCGTGTCGAAAGCAATATGGAAACGGGAAGAAAAACTTATCTTGCCACCGTTTTCGCCTGTCTGATGAGGTGTCATGATAAGGGCACACAATGCCGGACTTAAAGTGAGGGCATTAAGCAATGAAATGGCTACGGCTGCTGCCATGGTCAAACCGAATTGTGTATAGAATGTACCGGTCGTTCCGCCAATGAAGCTTACTGGAATAAATACAGCCATAAACACAAAAGTAGTAGTGACCAGTGCCGAGGTAATGCCGTCCATGGCATCGATAGTAGCCAGATAAGACGACTTATATCCTTCGTCGAACTTGGCCTGTACGGCCTCTACCACGACTATGGCATCATCGACCACAGTACCGATTACCAGCACCAGAGCAAACAGGGTCAGCATGTTGAGGCTGAACCCCACAATTGAAAGAAAGGCAAAGGTACCAACCAGTGAAACGATGATAGACAAGGCAGGAATGAGCGTAGAGCGCAAGCTCTGCAAAAATACATATACTACCAGTACGACGAGGATAATGGCTTCAATCAGTGTCTTGATAACACTTTTGATAGAAGCGTCGAGAAAATCCTTGGTACTCATCAGGTCGACAATCTTGATGCCTTTGGGCAGTGTCTTGGAAATTTCGTCTACAGTACGGTCTATCTCTTCGATAATTTCATTGGCATTGGAGCCGGAAGTCTGCGCTATCATGATGTTACATCCCGGATGACCGCTTACTTCTCCGATGTAATCGTAAGCACGTGTTCCCAGTTCGATGGTCGCTACATCTTTCAGGCGGAGCACTTCGCCGTCGGGCAAGGACTTGATGACCATATTTTCATAGTCTGTTTCGTTTTCGTAGCGGCCTCGGTATTTCAGGACATACTGAAAAGTATTTTTCGATTCGGCTCCTAACGTTCCGGTTGCAGCTTCTACGTTTTGCTCATCAAGTACCGTTGTGATATCCGAAGGCACGAGTGAATATTTTTGCATCTTGTTCGGATCGAGCCAGATACGCATGGAGTATTCATAACCAAACACATTGACTTCACCTACTCCGGCAATACGTGAGAGCCGGGGCTCAATATTGATTTTCATGTAGTTGGTCAGGAATGCTTCATCGAAGGAATCATCCGGACTGTATACGGCCAATTGCTTGATGTTACTGGTTTGTCGTTTACGTACGGTAATACCACTTTTGGTAACCTCGGCGGGTAGTAATCCCTCTGCCGTGGCGATACGGTTCTGTACGTTGACGGTAGCCATATCGGGATCGGTTCCTTGCCGGAAATAGACTGTTATTTTGGCCGAACCATTGTTGGAGGATGTAGAAGTCATATACATCATGTTTTCTACACCGTTAAGCGCTTCTTCCAGTGGTACTACCACACTTTTCAAAACAGTCTCGGCATTGGCACCTGTATAGGTAGCTGATACGCTGACGGTAGGTGGAGCTATCTCTGGAAACTGCTCGATAGGCAGCTGTGACAAGCCGATAAAGCCCAATATCAGAATAAGTACGGAGATGACTCCCGCAAGTATAGGGCGGTCGATGAATGTTCTTATCTTCATGGCTATCGCTTATTTATCGGTTGAAACATGCTCTGTATTGATGGCGGTTCCCTCACGCATTAATCCGGCACCTTCTGCAATGATTATATCGCCTGCTTTCAGACCGGAGAGCACAATGTATGTTTTTCCATCGTTGTATTTATATACGGAAATAGGGGCCGACTGGGTCTTTCCGTCCACTACCTTCCAGGTAAAGATGCGGTTCTGTAATTCGTAGGTCGCCGATTGTGGAATGACTATACAATCTTTATATACTGTCGGAATGGAAACGATGCCGCTTCCTCCGTTTCGTAACAGATGTGCCTGATTGGGGAAGGCAGCCCGGAGAGTAACTCCTCCGGTTCCCTCATCTACGGTACCGCTGATTGCGTTAATGTGACCAGCTTCCTTGTATGCATTGCCGTTGCTCATAGTCAAGGTTACGGCAGGCATTTTGTGACAAGCTTCTTCTAGTGAACCATATTCTTGAATAAGGTCGAGCATCTGGTTTTCCGCCATGGTAAAATACGCGTAAATCTCTGCGTCGTCCGATACGGTAACGAGCGGTTCGGTGATGCTGCTGCTTACCAGCGCTCCCACACGATAAGGAATCATGCTCGCTACTCCGTCTACAGGACTCTTTACTTCGGTATACGAAAGATTATTCCGGGCATTTGTTTCTTCAGCTTTTGCCTGAGCCAGTGCTGCTTCGGCTGCAAGTAATTCATTACGGGCTGTCTGACGGTCGAAATCGGAAACTACATTTTCCTTATAAAGTTCTTCCTTACTATTGGCAGTAAGCCGTGCGGTCTGCAACTGTGCTTCAGCACTTTTCACATTTGCCAGTGCTGTTTCCAGTGCCGCCCGATAGGGAACCTGATCGATGATGAACAATACTTGTCCGCGATGTACGGCATCTCCTTCGTTAATGCATATATCTGTGATGGTACCACTGACCTGAGGTCGCACCTCGACAGCCTGACGTCCACGAAGTGTTGCCGGATAATCGGATTGCAAGGTTTGACTGCCTAAGGCGACAGTCAGTGTCTTGTACTTTTCGCCGGGCATATCCTGCTTGTTGCCGCCACAAGCCACCAGCAGCGGCAGACAGCAAAGCATAAAATAAATGCTTGTCTTAATATTCATATCAGTGTAAAATGTTTGTTGGTTATTTTTGTCTTGAAACAACGTTCTGTGTACGTTGCACATACAAACTTATATAGAACTCGATGAAAAACAGAACATGTGGTGACGAACCGGATGGATGTGGTGACGAACCTGCCTCGCCTAAGGATTCGTTCGTTGTAAAAATGTCGTATCTTTGTTTTCAGAAAGTTTATTCCTATGAAAAATAATCGTCGCATAGCCTTTTATATAGACTTGTTATTTTGTCTGGTCATTATGCCGCTTGCCATTATGCTGCTTCCGGTAGATCGCTGGATTGTGCATAACGCAGCTTTTCTCATTACTTTGATAGTGTATGTCTATGTTCTGTATTTTGTTTACCGATGGGTTTGTTTGCCCAAACTTTTTATACAGAAAAAATATCTTTCCATAACTTTACTGATGTTGTGTCTTGTGGGAATGACGGAACTGCTGACTTATTTTCCTCTTCCGTCTGAAATGGTAAGCGATACCAGCAGGCCGATAGAGGTCAGGCTGCACATGCGTACACAGACTATCTGGTTCTTCTTTTTGGTAGTGACTGGCTTTTCGCTGGCTATCGAACTGACATTTGAGCTTTTCCGGCAGAGACTTTCCCGTCAGGAGATGGAAGCCGAGAAGAACAAAGCTGAGCTGGCTCTTTATAAAGCGCAGATCAATCCGCATTTTTTATTCAATACACTGAATACGCTGTATGCACTAGTACTTTCCGGATCGGACAAGACTGAATCGGCTTTTGTCAAATTTTCCAATATCTTGCGTTACATGTATGCGCAGAGTGGTGCTGAGTTTACTTCTGCCGATCGCGAGCTGGATTATATCCGCCAGTATGTCGATTTGCAGAAGCTGCGCCTGAACTCTCACACGCAGGTCGATTTGACGATAGAAGATGAAAACAGCCAGCTACTTATTCCACCTATGCTACTGATTACGTTTGTGGAGAATGCTTTTAAATATGGTACCTCGTCCGACAAGGATTGTGTTATTCGTATTTTTATTCGCGTGAATGCCGGACGACTATTATTGGAAACCGAAAATCATGTTATGCGTCGTCGTGAGGATGAACAGCCTGGCATCGGCATTGTTAATTGCCGCAAACGTCTGGAACTACTCTATCCCGGGCGGTATGACTTGCAGGCTGGTGAGTCGGACGGAGTTTATCGGGTGCATTTGGAAATAAGAGTGAATGATTAGGGTTAGGAGGAGTATCGCAATGAACAGGAATTTGAGATGTATAGCAATAGACGATGAGCCGATGGCTTTATTGGTGATAGAACAATTCTGTCGCCGGAAAGGAGGAATGGAGCTGACGACCTTCAATGAACCGCGTGTCGGGTTGGAAGAAATAGCTCGCCGCAAACCTGACCTGGTGTTTCTTGATATTCAAATGAACAGCATCAGCGGGCTGGAAATTGCAGACACGTTGCCTCGGGAGTGCTGTCTTATTTTCACCACGGCCCATGCACAATATGCTCTGGAAGGATTTAATCTGGATGCGGTTGATTTCTTGCATAAGCCATTTGCCTATGAACGTTTTGAAACAGCTGTAGAAAAAGCCTTGCGGCGCATCGAGGCGCGTCGTTCTGCTGCTTCAGACTGTCTGGTCGTAAAACAGGAGTATACCAATGTAAGTATACCTCTTGACGATATCCTTTACATAGAAGCATTGGGCAACTATGTCAAGATTGTTCGTTCCTCTGGCGGACATGTACTTACTCGTACCAATCTGAAATCGATAGCTGACTTGTTGCCTGACAGAGCTTTCCTGAGAATACACCGTTCTTATATGGTGTCCGTGGATAAGATAGAGCAGTTTACCCGTAGTCATGTCAGGTTAAAAGGTAGGGAAGATGTCTTGCCGGTAGGAGAATGTTATGCTGCACGGGTTATTCAGCAGCTGAATGGCACGATTATGCCCCGGTAAGTTTTTATGATTATAAAAATATATCCAGAAGTAGCATTGAAAAGTCTTTTTCACCTGACAATGCAACTTCTGGATAAGAGATAGTCAATAACGGATATTACTTTTTGCGCTTGCTTCGTTTGGCCCAGCCTTCTTCTGCAAAATCAGGCTCTTCACCACGCAGGGGGCGGTTGTCGTTCTGGAAGAACTGTTTCCAGTCGTCTTTCTTCTTGGGACCACGTGCGGCTGTATAGCCTCGCTCTTCACGGCTCGGCTTATCCTTTTTCTTATCGGCTTTTGTTTCTTTTCTCTTGGCCGATTTTTCTTCCTTTACGTTTTCCTTGCCACGTTTCTTTCCGCTCTTGTCGCTTTTGCCCGTATTTTCTCCGGCCATTTCTACAATCACCTTACGGCCTTTGTTCAGTGTCACCTTGTTCAGTGCTTTCAACACCATCGGAGCCTGGTTCTCTGCTACCTCGAAAAAGGAGAAATTCTGCATCAGGTCAATACGTCCTATCTGGATATGTTCCTTCTTCAGGTTCCGGTTAATCAGCTCAATGATCTGATTAGCATAGAAACCATCTGTCTTTCCTAAGTTCAGGAACAGTCGGGCGTAGCCTTTTTCGGCTTTGCGTGCCACTTTTTCACGGTCGCTTCCGCGGTCTTTCCGCTCTTTGGGCTCGCTGCTCTTTTCGCTTGCTTTAGGCTGTTCTATTTCCGGTGCATTTTTATAATACTCCAGGAAGCGGTTGAATTCCATCGATACTACCCGCTTGATAAGGTCTTCCTTGCTCAGCCATTCCAGCTTGCGGTAAATGCCCGGCAGGAATGCTTCGATTTCCTCTTCGTTGACTTTTACCTTTTCGATGTCATCGATTACTTTGATGAGCTGCTGTTCGCAGATTTCCTTTCCGCTGGGCAGTGTGCTGATGGTAAATTTCTTGTTGATGATACGCTCTATCTCACGCATCTTGCCTTTTTCCCTCAGGTTGATGATGGCAATGGAAATACCTGTCTTTCCGGCGCGTCCGGTACGGCCGCTTCGGTGTGTATAGCTTTCCGTATCATCGGGAAGACCGTAATTGATGACATGAGTCAGATCGTTTACATCCAGTCCACGTGCTGCCACGTCGGTAGCCACCAGCAGCTGGAGGTGACGCTGGCGGAACTTCTGCATCACCAGGTCACGTTGTGCCTGACTCAGTTCGCCATGCAGAGAGTCTGCATTGTAGCCGTCCTGAATCAGCTTGTCGGCTATCTCCTGAGTTTCCTTGCGGGTACGGCAGAAAATGATACCGTAAACCTGTGGATAATAATCGACTACTCGTTTTAAAGCCAAGTATTTATCTTTTGCATGTACGATGTAGGCAATATGATGTACGTTCTTGCTTCCTTCGTTTTTTGTTCCGATAGTAATTTCCTTGGCATCATGCAGATACGTTTTGGCGATGCGGGCTATTTCGGGACTCATAGTTGCCGAAAACATCAATGTGTTGCGATCTTCCGGAACTTGTTCCAGAATGGCGTTGATACTGTCGGTAAATCCCATGTTCAGCATTTCATCCGCTTCATCCATTACTACGTCGCGTATTGTTTCCAGATGCGCTACCTTGCGCTCCATCAAGTCTATCAGACGTCCCGGAGTAGCAACAATGATATGCACTCCTTGCTTCAGGCTGCGTATCTGGCTTTCAATAGAAGAGCCTCCATATACGGGAAGAATCTTTAAGTCGGTAATGTATTTAGAGTAATCAGTCAAGTCGCCTGCTATCTGTAAGCAGAGTTCTCGTGTAGGACAAAGTACCAGTGCTTGTGGTATACGATGTTTTACGTCAATTTTTTGTATCAGCGGCAGACCAAATGCGGCTGTTTTTCCGGTTCCGGTTTGTGCCAGAGCCACTACGTCGTTGCGGTTTCCTAACAGATACGGTATAACTTCTTCTTGTACAGGCATGGGATTTTCGTAACCCATTTCCTCGATTGCCTGGCGTATTTCTGCGGAAACGCCGAGTTCTTCAAATGTCTTCATTTATTTCAAATATCTAATTCGGCTGCAAAGATACGGACAATTAATGGATTATCGGCTATAAGAGTCGTTTATTCTTTACTATTTGACAGCCTTTTACCGGAAGAGGTTTACTCTTCCGGTCTGTATTCTAATATATCTCCCGGCTGACAATCGAGTTCTTTACAGATTGCCTCCAAGGTAGAAAATCGGACAGCTTTGGCTTTTCCTGTTTTCAGGATGGAAAGATTGGCAGGGGTAAGGTCGATTCTTTCGGCAAGTTCTCCCAGTGAAATCTTTCGTTTCGCCATTATCACATCAAGGTTTACTATAATCGGCATACGTTTTATTTGTTGTTTAGTCTCTTCCACCATTTGGTATAACGGTGGGTTAATTTATAATAGGCAAAAGCTCCGGCATAAAGCCATATTAGGCTTGCAAATATACGCAGAAACCTGTTCTCCAAAAGCGGATAAAAGGTGAGGAAGCAAATCAATTCTAATACGATGAGTGTGGCAAGGAAACTTACAATAATGTAAATGGCTGCCATCGGGCGTGAATAATTGCTTTTCGGTTTCATAGGCGATATGTGGTTAAATGGTTAGGTCGTTTTCTTCCTTAATCTTTACAGCTGTGGCAAAGATTTCTGTAAGTAATACGATCAGGATGACTGAGTCCCATTGCAGGGGTATCGGGGTGACACCTGTTACTTGATAACCTGGCAGGGATACTTGCGCGAGAACTGCCTGCTCGATGCTCCAGTCTAATAAAAACGAGAGTGAAGTGACTGCTAATTGGCCGTAAGCTATCCAGCGAAGCCACCGGATGTTGCGGCGGGAAAAAATATCTTGTCGTGTGATACATATCAGTACACGTATCAGACAGTAGACACCATAAACAGATAATACGATGACTCCCAAAGCTGAAAATATTATAGTGATTAGCATTGTCGGAGTTTCTTTGATCAGACAGGTAATTTCTGAAACCTGATAGGGCGCTTTTACAGTTTTACCGGGTAATTGTAAATTCAGACTATCATTTGGAGTGGAGATAGGGGTAACTCTTATTTCTGCCCTAAATCCGTGTGAATCTGCTTGTGTGTCGTAAGTAGAGCTCTTTTGTCCATCTTCAAATCCTTGTTTGAAATCATTAAAATTACTGCCTATGGCAAAATAGAGATTCAGAGCTAAGGCAAAAATGGCCAATATACCTAATATGCTGAGATGTTTCATAAATTGGGGGTATTATTCAATTGTACTTGTGGGTTGTTCTTCTCTCCATGTTGCAGGTTGTGGAAGTTGTTTTTGGATGTACTTGATACATACGAAAGTAAGTATCGCTCCTGCAACAGCCATGAGTGCGGCTCCTTCGGGGCCGTAGGTAGAAACCATTGTGGCATTCGGATCATCGGAAAGCCAAAAGCTGAAAACGGCGGTACTATTGTTGACGAAGTGCATCAATATGCCGGGAAGCAGACTACCTGTGTGATAATAGACCCAGCCTAAGGCGAGTCCTACCACGAAAGCGAAAGGAGCTTGTACCCAGTTACCATGTACGATACCGAATATCAGTGACGATACAACGATGGCCCAAAACGGCTTTTTCCATTTGCGCAGCAGATGTCCTTGGATGGCTCCCCGGAACAATAGCTCTTCTACAATAGGGGCCATAATCGTGATTGCCACGATTCCCAGTGGATGCTGCATCATCATGGCGAAAGTTTCCTGCATGTTATTGGGCAAGTCGGCCAGTTCGTTCAGGTAATTGCTCCACAACCCCATACCTACGATTAATAGGATAGCAGCAATCAGGACCTTACCGGAGTTGTAATACACCCAAGTTTTTTGGTCGAGCGGTACATATTTTCCCACTATCAGATGAATACCTACCGCAGCTGTAGATAGAACCTGTGCCAGCAGAATGAGGGTTATGTAAGTAGAGTCGGTGGGTTGAGGTAATTCTGTGGTATGATGGAAGATCATATATCCGCACAGGAAAACTCCCATGAATGCCAGTTGGTAGGCAAAATAGTATAGCAATAATTTGATGGTGCGTCCCATAATAATTGAATTTTAATTATTTGTTATTTTCACTTATTTCGCAGGCAGATGAACGGCTATAATAAGTCAATAAAGCATTCGAACTGTCTACATAATAAACACTTTGTTGGCGATTACGCTCAAAGTTACAAAAAAGTTTGTCCCATTCGGCATAATCCATGATACATATCGAGTCATTCGACATAATAGTGAGCAGATAGGCGGGTGTCCACATCTGTTGTCGCAAATTCCATCGATATGCTTTCTTCTCGGTCAGTCGTCTTTGTTCGTCGTACCGGTACTCGTATTTCCATTTTGGAGTAAGTGTTTTGCCGTCTTCATTCAGGGTAGAAACAATCAACCCGTTGTCTGTTTCTCCATAAATGAAAGTTTCTTTTGCGTTTGCCTTTGTGACTGTTAGTGTCATCAGGGTGAAGAGGCTTGCCATAGCTGCTTTTTTTAGTAATGTCTTTTTCATAATTGCATCGTGTTTGTAGTTCTTAATTATTTTATCTGTGTTTGTTTTCGATAAATATTTATCGTTTTTCGATATGCAAATGTAGATATTATTTTTAGAGTACAAAAGAAAATCAGGAAATATTTATCGAAAAACAATAAATATTTTCTGATTTATATTGAAAATACTTTTAGAAAGCCTTCTTGAAGGCATAAAGAAGTTTTCAAAAGGGGAATAAGTGTATATTTACGGATAATTGTTATATTTACAAAAGTATTTATTTTGTTAATCAATAAAGGTATTATGAAAAAACTAATTCTCTCTGTAATGATGAGTTTGTTTGTCGTGGGATTCTCTTTTGCCCAGACATTGACTTCACCCAATGGAAATTTGATCATGGATTTTCACTTGTCGGCTGATAAGACTCCGGTTTATTCGTTGAAATATAAAGGGAAAGATGTTATCCGGGAAAGTAAGATGGGCTTCCAGATACGTCCGTCGTTCGATTTTAGTAAGAACTTCCGTATCATAGAAACAAAGGAAACAGCATCCGATACTACCTGGAATCCTGTATGGGGGCAGAACAGTGTCATTCGGGATAATCATAAGGAACTATTTGTAGCCTTGGAGCAAGAAGGTACGGGGTGGTTGCTGAATATTCGTTTTCGTTTGTTCGATGATGGGTTGGGATTCCGTTATGAATTTCCGGTACAGAAGGAATTACGGCATTTTACTATTAATGAGGAAGTGACGGAGTTTCAGCTGGCAGGCGATCATAAGGCATTCTGGATTCCGGCCGACTATGATACCAATGAATTTCAGATTACCACTTCCAAACTGTCGGAAGTTCCGCAACTGATAGACAAAGCGCGTGATGAGGCCTTGGCTTGCAAGTCTCCTTCGCCAAATCTTGCCGTACAGACTCCGTTGATGCTGAAGTCGGACGACGGACTTTATATCAACATCCATGAGGCGGCTTTGGTTAATTATCCTGCCATGCATCTGAATCTGGATGCAAAGACTTTTTTGATGAGTTCGCACCTGACTCCTGATAAAAACGGGGCGAAAGGATATATCCAGACCGGCAGTACCAGTCCGTGGCGTACGATTGTGGTAAGCGACGATGCACGTGATATTTTAGCCTCGAACCTGATTGTAAACCTGAATGAACCTTGCAAGCTGGAAGATACTTCCTGGATTAAGCCGACCAAATACGTGGGTGTATGGTGGGAATATTTTACAGGTGGAGGATCTACCTGGGCTTATACCGATACGCAAGACATTGTAATCGGTAAGACTGATTATACCCAACTGAAACCGAATGGTCATCATGGTGCCAATACGGCCCATGTAAAGGAGTATATCGACTTTGCAGCGAAAAATGGTTTTGATGCCGTGCTGGTGGAAGGATGGAATGAAGGTTGGGAAGACAATTACGCTTATGCTAAGGAGTTTATATATAGTTTCACTAAAGCTTATCCGGACTTCGATGTAAAGGAACTGCAACGTTATGCTGCATCGAAAGGGGTAAAAATTATTATGCACCATGAAACTACTTCGTCGGTAGCCGACTATGAACGTCAGATGCATGATGCGTTCCGTTTTATGAAAGAAAATGGCTACGATGCTGTAAAGACGGGTTACGTAGGGCCCATCATCCCACGTAGTGAACATCACGACGGACAGTGGATGGTGAACCATTACAATCGGGTAGCTGAGACGGCTGCTAAGTATCAGATCATGGTTGATTCACATGAAGCCGTACGGCCTACGGGTATGTATCGTACGTATCCCAACTGGATTGCTCAGGAGTCGGCACGTGGTACGGAGTTTGAATCGTTCAATGGCATTCGCCCTGATCATCAGACAATCTTGCCATTTACCCGTCTGATGGGCGGTCCGATGGATTATACTCCGGGTATTTTTGAGGGTGATCTTTCTGTTTATGGCTCAAACAAAGCAAAATTAGGTACTACCTTGGTAAAACAGCTTGCATTGTATGTAACGATGTATAGTCCGCTTCAGATGGCAGCCGATTTATATCAGAATTATGAAAAATATCCGGATGCTTTTCAGTTTATTAAGGATGTGGCAGTAGACTGGGACAATACCTATATTTTGGAAGCGGAACCGGGTGATTATATTACTATCGCCCGTAAGGCAAAAGGAAAGAATGAATGGTATGTGGGTGGAATTACTGATGAGAATAGTCGGGAAACAGTTATTGATTTGAGTTTCCTTCCGGCTGGAAAGAAATATCAGGCAACTATTTATGCTGACGGAAAAACAGCTGACTGGCGTACGAACCCAAAAGAATATGTGATTTCTACCAAGAAAGTAACCAGCAAAACAAAATTGAAACAGCGTCTTGCTCCGAGCGGTGGTGTAGCTATCAGCATTAAGGAATTGTAATTTGTTATCATCGTTTTTTGTAATCCCCGATTTCTTTGAATAAAAGATGTCGGGGATTTTTTTGTCTTGTTATGAATAATAAATCAACTCATGATGGAGTGTTATTATGATATCTGTCTAGTATAACTCTTGAAATAATGGGATTGTATTTATTTGTATACCTTTTTGATAATATAGTATACTTTTTGATTATTTTTTAATTTGTTGTAAAACAATGCATTACGTGGATTTAGTCTTTGTTTCCCAGTGCGTGAATAGATTATTTATTCAGTTTTGTGTTATGCAGCATACCTATACTTAATTGAGAATATAGTGAACAGAAACATGTTACTACCATTATACTTTTGCCTAAAATTTAAATGATATAATACTATGGATATAGCAAAAAGATGTGAGAGTAATCCGCTACTCTCTCCTAAAGATTTAGAGGCTGGAATAAATGGGATGGAAATTACTTGTCTGTTAAATCCTGGAGTTTTTCAATTTAATGGTAAGACATGGCTTCTTTTAAGAGTAGCTGAGCGTCCTGTTCAGCAAGAAGGGATTATTAGCTTTCCTATCTACGATGAACAAGGGAAAATAAAAGTAATGTCGTTTGACGAGAATGATCCGGACTTGGATGCCTCCGATCCTCGTGTAATTGGTTATAAAGGAAAGAATTATTTGACCACGATGTCTTATCTTCGTTTGGTTTCTAGTGAGGACGGTATTCATTTTCATGACGAATCCGCTTATCCTCCGATTTTTGGGAAAGGTGAATTAGAATCTTTTGGTATAGAGGACTGTCGTGTTGCTTCTACAAAGGATGGATTTTATCTAACTTTTACTGAAGTATCTTCTGTGGCAGTGGGGGTAGGAATGATGCATACGAATGACTGGAAGACATTTGAGCATTATGGCATGATTTTACCCCCTCATAATAAGGATTGCGCTTTATTTGAAGAAAAAATAAATGGTAAGTATTATACTTTCCATCGTCCCAGCAGTCCTGAATTAGGTGGTAATTATATTTGGCTTGCTGAATCTCCTGATTTGCATCATTGGGGAAATCATAAGTGTGTAGCTACAACACGTGATGGGTTTTGGGACTGCGCTCGTGTGGGGGCTGGAGCAGCACCAATTAAAACCGAAGTTGGCTGGCTGGAAATTTATCATGGTGCCGATTTTAATCACCGTTATTGTTTGGGGGCTTTGCTACTTGACTTGAATGATCCTTCTAAGGTTTTAGCTAGAAGTGAAGAACCGATAATGGAACCTATAGCTCCTTATGAGCAAACAGGATTTTTTGGTAATGTAATATTTACAAATGGGCAATTGGTTGATGGCGACAGAATAACGATGTTTTATGGAGCAAGTGATGAAGTTATCTGTAAAGCAGAATTGTCTGTTAAGGAAATTCTTAATGTATTAAATGTTAGAATCTGATGAATAAGCTAAAAACAGAATATTTGTTTTTCAAGCAACAGGAGCATAATATGAAGGTCTTGTTGATAACTAATTTGTTTTATGCCTTAGTTCTTCCTGTTGTCGAGATTTTTGTCGGAGCTTATGTGATGAGAAATACCAGTGATCCGACAATGGTCGCTTTTTACCAATTGGCAATGTATTTGGGAATTGTTACGACTTCTTTTGTCAATGGTTTTCTGTTGCGCTATTATAACGTTAAGACACTATATTCAGCCGGCATTCTTGTCAGTGGTTTATCAATGTTCGCAATGATGGCTATTAAGTCATTGGGAATGGTGGAATTGGGAGTTGCCGGCTTCTTTATGGGAGCAGCTTCTGGATTTTTCTGGACAAATCGTTATTTATTGGCTTTGAACAATACAAACGATGATAATCGGAATTACTTTTTTGGACTGGAGTCTTTTTTCTTTTCTATAACGTCTATTGGTGTACCTTTGGTTATAGGAGCTTTTCTTAGTCTTATGAATGGGAAAGAGGTCTTGGGTATTGTTTTCGATATTAACAAATCATATCAGGCTGTAACTCTTGGTGTTGTTTTTGTTACTTTAATAGCTTGTGCAGTATTGTGGAAAGGAAATTTTAAAAACCCTCAGGAAACTAATTTTTTATATTTTCGCTTTACGAATCTGTGGAAAAAAATGTTGGGCTTAGCTATGTTGAAAGGAATGGTACAAGGCTTTTGGGTTACTGCTCCGGCCATTTTGGTCTTAAAGTTGGTAGGAGATGAAGGTATCTTAGGAGTTATCCAAGGGATAAGTGGAGCATTGACAGCTCTATTGGTCTATGTCTTAGGACGTATTGCTCATCCGGAGGATCGTATAAAAATATTTGTAAGTGGCTTGGTCTTGTTTTTTATAGGAACCTTATGCAATGGTATTTTATATTCTGCACTAGGCGTTATTTTATTTGTTTTATGTAAAGTGATATTTCAGCCATTATTTGATTTAGCTTATTTCCCAATAATGATGCGTACAATTGATGCCGTTGCTAAAATAGAACAACGGAACGAGTATGCTTATATTTTAAGCCATGAATTTGGTTTGTTTATAGGGAGAGCTTTTGGATTGTTGTTGTTCTTATTTCTTGCCTATTGGATTTCGCAAGATTTTGCACTAAAATATGCTCTTGTCATAGTTGCCGGATTACAGCTTTTAGCTTATCCGTTGGCAAAGAATATAACTAAGAAAACTGAGGTAGTAATGAAAAAAATATGAGTATGAATGCGAAAGGGATATTGATGACTGGTGCACTCTTTTTATGTGTATCATGTACGAGTAATATTGATTTTGGGGCCCCTGTAGAACAGGTTGCCATAAATAGAGTTGATTCAATGCCAGACATTCCAGCAACTTATCAAATGTTAGATTGGAAGAAGAAAGCACGTGATTTCGATAAGTTTGTGTTTGATTGGAAAAATACGAGTAAAGTTGGGCCATTAATTTGGTTGGATAGTGCTTGTCGTAATGTCGATCAACCAACTTTTGGGCTTTATACTGCTGTTAAGGACATTCGTCAGGGAAAAAACGCAAATAATGGAGAGTTCCATGAAAGTTTGAATTCTCTAGCTGCCATATTAGGGGCTGGGCTTGTTGGTATCGATAAGACAAATCAAGATGGCTATAATTATGTAAAGATGGAGCAAAATTATTTTAATTCGGATACGGGTTGGAATATCGTAATGAATAATACTACATCCTCTGTAGGCTCAAAGGGAGGAGGTTATGGTCGTGATTGGTGGTATGATGTGTTACCTAATGCTTTGTATTATGCTGTATGCGACGTTTTTCCTGATGTAGATGGTGCTGAAGCTATACAGAGAAGTATTGCAGAGCAGTTTACGAAGGCTGATTCTGTTTTGAATGGTAATTATGATTATTCTTATTTTGATTATGGAAAAATGCAGGGGGGAATTAATCATATACCTTTCCAGCAGGATGCTGCCGGCGGCCATGCTTATGTTTTACTATGTGCTTATCGTAAGTTTGGAGATGTGCGTTATTTGAAGCATAGTAAAAGTGCGATTGAAGCGTTACTCTCACAAAAGGAAAGTCGCTTTTATGAGGCTCTTCTTCCATTAGGTGTTTATGCGGCTGCTTATTTGAATGCAACAGAGGGGACTAATTATGATGTAGAAAAATTGTTGAACTGGGTGTTTGATGGTTGTATAAGTCCTACTGGAAGAATGGGCTGGGGTATTATTGTTGGTAAATGGGGTGATTATGATGTAAGTGGTTTGCAAGGAAGTATCACCGATGGTGGTGGATATGCTTTTCTGATGAACAGCATCAAACCGGCATGGCCATTTGTTCCAATGGTAAAATATCAGCCTCAGTATGCTAAAGCAATCGGTAAGTGGATGCTGAACAATGCTAGTGCGTGTCGTTTGTTTTATCCTGGAAATATAGATGAGAAACATCAATGGGCTCCAGAATTAAAAGATATAACAAATAATAATATCGCTTATGAGGGATTGCGTAAATTTGATGATTATGGAAAAGAATCACTTAAAGGAGTTTCACCAGTAGCAATAGGTGATGGCCCTAAGTGGATTGACGGAAATCCTACAGAAAGTATGTTTAGTGTTTATAGTTCATCTCCAGTCGGTATTTTAGGAGCTATTGTTGATACTACTAATGTAAGAGGTATCTTAAAATTGAATTGTAACGCAACCGATTTTTATGCGTCCAGACCTTATCCCGTATATTTATATTATAACCCTTATGATATAGATAAGCATATAAATTATCAGGCTAAGCAGGCTGTGGACTTGTTTGATATTGTTTCTAAAAAATATGTTGCAAAAGGTATTAGTAAAGATGGGGTGTTTACCATACCGGCAAAGGAAGCATGTATTATAGTGGAACTTCCAGCAGGAACGGAACTGAGTCTGGAAGGAAATCACATTTTGGCAAATAAGCAATATATAATTTCATATAAATAAAAATCTAGTAGAACTATGAGTAAGCATTTATTCTCTTTGTTGTGTCTACTTTTTACATGTACATATTTGTGGGCACAAGAAACAAAAAAAATTACAGGAACTGTTTCGGATGCGGCAACAGGAGAAGCCTTGATTGGCGTTTCTATTGTTGAGGAAGGAACTACAAATGGTACAATTACTGATTTTGATGGACAGTATTCGTTGGAGGTTACTTCTGGAAAGGTACAATTTTCTTATATTGGCTATAAAACAGAAGCACTGACGATTGCAAAAAGTGGCGTATATGATATAAAATTGGTATCAGATAATGAACAGTTAGACGAAATTGTCGTAATTGGTTATGGTACTCAAAAGAAAAGTGATTTGACAGGTTCTTTAGCTTCTATTAGCAGTAAGGATATTAAAAATTATGCTGTTTCTAATGCGTCTGAATTACTGACGGGTAAGGCTGCCGGTGTATTTGTTGCTGCCAGTTCAGGACAGCCGGGAGCAGATGCTGTGGTTCGTGTACGTGGTTTGGGAACAGTAAATGATAATAATCCGCTTTATGTGGTAGATGGTCAGTTTATGGATAATATCAGTAGCTTAAACCCCGCTGATATTGAGCGCATAGAGGTCTTAAAAGATGCTTCTGCCTGTGCTATATATGGTTCACGTGGATCGAATGGGGTAATCTTGGTAACAACAAAGGGGGGCGTAAAAGGTGAAACAACCGTGACTCTTGACGCTTATGTAGGTATCAAGAACAGCTATAAGGCTCTTGATATGATGAATAGCGAGCAATTCTATAATTTTATCACGGAAGCTTATAAAGAGGATCCTACTTTTACAGCAGAGAAAAAAGAAAAGTTTACCAATCAATATAAAAAAGGTTATGATACTAATTGGTGGGATGAAGTGACTCGTACAGCTTTTACTCAGAATTATAATGTTAGTATTCGTAAAGGAACTGATAAATCGAGAACATCTATAAGTTTGGGATATATAGGAGATGAAGGCTCAATTATTACGACTGAGTTTAATCGTCTTTCTCTAAGATTGAACCAGGAATATGATATCAATGATTATATTACGGTTGGTGCAACGTTGAATGGTGCTAAAATCAGACAACGTGATACTGGAGCTTTGTCTTCGTTCGACCTTATTTTGAAGGCGGATCCATTTACACCTGTTATAAATCCATTGGTTGATCCATCTTCTTCTAACTATGAATATAATAAATATGCACCAACAGAATGGTCGTTTGATCCCAATCCTGTGGCCTTATTGGAACTGCCGGATCGTTATAACGATAAATTGAATCTTTTTGGAAATGTTTTTGCTCAGGTTAAGTTGTTAAAGGGATTAAGTTATCGTGTACAATATAGTTTTGAACGTAATCATGATGTTTTTAAGAATTTTAATCCTGCTTATGAGTCTACTTTTTCTGAGGATAATCTGACTACTACTTCTGGGAAGTATTTAACTGAAACACAATTGACAAATAATAGTTCTGTTGTTTCCAATTATTCAGTAGAGCAACGTTTAAATTATAATACGTCCTTTGGAAAAAGTACTTTGGACGCTATGGTTGCAATGACTTATGAAAAGAATACTTCGGAAGGCATTAATGCGTTTAAACGTGGTGCTTTAGGAAATGATGAAATATACCATGTTCTGGATGCACAAACAGTAGGTGATCAGACATCTGGAGGAAAGGAAACTTCTGCGATGCTCTCTTACTTAGGACGTATCAACTATTCGTATGACGATCGTTATTTGGCTACAGTTAATTTTCGCGCAGATGGTTCTTCACGTTTTGCAAAGGGTAATCGTTGGGGATATTTCCCTTCTGTTTCTTTAGGCTGGAGAATTAATAATGAACAGTTCTTTAAGAATTTAAATATAGATAATGTTATTTCGAATTTCAAACTTCGTTTAGGTTGGGGACAGAATGGTAATCAGCGTATAAATCGTGATGCCCCATATACTTTAATTGGAACGAATAATGAAATGCAATGGTATTTTGGCAATTCATATTCGCAAGGATATGTTCCTACTTATACAGGAAATTCTGAAATTAAATGGGAAACCAGCCAGCAAACGAACGTAGGAGTTGATTTAGCTTTCTTCCGTAATAGTTTGGATGTTAGCATGGATTTCTATGTTAAGAAAACGAGTGATATGTTGTTGGAAATGCCTGTTCCTTCTTTTGGGGGATTTGCTAATAGTCCTTTCTTCAATGCTGGTGATTTGAAAAATACAGGTTTTGAATTTGTTTTGAATTATCGTAATCAGATAGGCAAGGATTTCCATTATAATGTCGGTTTGAATATGTCTATTTATAAAACAACAGTTACTGCATTGACTTCAGAGTATTTGAGTGGTAGTAATTCTCGTACTTATGTGGGAGGCCCAATCGGACGTTTTTGGGGATATAAACAGATTGGTATTTTCCAATCTCAAGAAGAGATAGATAATTATGTAGATAAAAATGGTACTAAAATCCAGCCGAATGCGAAGCCCGGTGATTTTAAGTTTGCTAAATTGGGTGGAGAAGGAGAATTGAATGACGATGATGACCGTACTTTCATCGGTGATCCGAATCCTGATTTGATCTATGGCTTTAACTTAGGATTTAATTATAAGAACTTTGATGTAAGCATGGCTTTCCAAGGAACAATAGGTAATGATATATGGAATACATCAAAGGGAACGTTGGCAACAGCTGGAAATCAAAATGCGTTGGCTGAGGCTTATACAGATGCTTGGAGACAAGAAGGGGATGTGGACGCTAAATATCCTCGTATAACTAATGCTGATTCAAATAATAATTATCGTGCTTCTTCTTTCTATGTGGAAGATGGTTCGTATTTGCGCTTGCAGAATTTACAGATAGGCTATACTTTACCTGCCCATATCTGTCAGAAAACGAAATTATTTTCTAGTTGCAGATTATACTTGAGCGGACAAAACGTGTTCACATTAACAGGATATAGTGGACTTGATCCTGAAATTGGAGTAGATAATCCGTTGGATATGGGAGTAGATAATACACGTTATCCAGCCGCCCGTTCTTTTACTTTCGGAGTTAATTTACAATTCTAAAAAAAGAAAATCTATATGAAAAAAAGTCTATTTATATTGTCATGTTTGTTTGTCGGGGCATGTTTAAATAGTTGCTCTTTGGATGAACCTAGTTATGGAAAAACTACCAGTGAAAGTTATTATCAGAATGATACAGAGATAGAACAGGCTTTAACAGGAGCCTATTTACAATTGCGTACAACGTGGAATGAATATGCACTGAATCATTATTTTATTGGAGATTGCAGTACCGATGATGCATTAAAAGGGGGAAATGGTGATGGTGACCGTTCGGAGGTACGTGATCTTTCTGATTTTACGGTATATACCACTAATGGAGAAGTTGGCCGTCGTTGGGAAATTCTGTATCGCTTGGTAAATCGTTGTAATGATGTGATTTATTATGCTCCCAAAGCGCAGGGAGATAAAGAATTACTTGCTCGCTATGTACTAGAAGCAAAGGCGCTGAGAGCGTTTGGATATTATTGTCTTGTAACAAGTTTTGGTGATGTACCTCTTATTACTGAGCCAAAACTTCCGTCGGAAGTTTTAACAATTCCTCGTTCCTCATCTGAAGAAGTGTATAAACAAATTATACAGGATTTGGAGGATGCTTCAGATCTACCAGCAAAAAACGAATATGCAGAGGCTGATGTTTATCGAGTGACCAGAGGTTTTGCAAAAACAATGCTTGCTAAAACTTATATGTTTCGTGGCGATTTTGTGTCAGCAGAAACTGTTTTACACGATATTGTAGAAGTTGACAAGGATTATGAACTATTGGATAATTATGGATGGAATTGGTTCCCTGAATATGAAAACAGTTCAGAATCAATTTTTGAACTGCCTAATAAAGTATATGATAAAAATATTGGAACTGGTACAAATGTTCCTCATTTTTTCACAAGTCGTACTTCAATTGGGTATGATGGATATGGTTTTCATGTTCCGACAAAGGATTTGTATGATGCTTTCGATCCGGACGATCCTCGTATCACGTATATATTTACGCAAACAGGTGATCAGTATGTGGGTGATGAAAATCCTCAGAATAATTCTGATTCAGAAACAGGTTTTCATGATTATAAAATGACTGTACCGACAAAAGATAAAGTTGGTTTTGATAATTGGATGATTAGTTATAATATTCGTATGATTCGTTATTCGGATGTTTTACTATTGTATGCAGAAGCTTTGAATGAAAATAATAAACCGGGTGAAGCTTTGATTTATTTGAATAAGGTAAGAGCTAGAGCAAGACAAACTCCTGCACAAGATCCGAGAAGAATAAAGCAAGCATATATTCCGGTTGTAACAGCGAATACATTAAAGGACATTGATGTAACAGACAAGACTCAGTTGAGGGAGATTATTTGGCATGAACGTCGTTGTGAATTGGCTATGGAAGGTTGGAGACGTGATGATTTGATACGCCAGAAACGTTTTGGAGAGGTGATGCGTGCTTATGCAGAGAAGTATAATACATCAAAAGGACGTAATTTTGATGATGGAAGGGATTATCTTTTACCGATACCTCAAGGGGAAAGAGATAAGACAAATAATATTTTAACACAGAATCCGGGATATTAACCTGGTGTAGACTTTAGAGTTCTATGAGGGTGTATCTGACTAGATACACCCTCATTTCTTTCTAGGAATATTATTTGAAATATGATAAATATTAATACTATGAATAAACGAATTATTAGTTTTATTTATTGTTTGCTTCTTTTTAGTATGCAGGTGCTTGCGAACGAAATAGAACTTCGTGTCGTAGGAAATGCTCAAGATGGATATTATGTTAATATATATTGGGGAGAACAGTTGATTTCTGACCAAGGTCGGAGTGGTGAACTAGAAGCCTATTTTGATAATGAAGATTATTCTGTCAGAGAAATATTACAAGGGTGGAAAGCTACCCAAGTAAGAAAAGATAATGGAAAAATTATACTTTCAGGACGGGTTTATCTAAAAAAACTGGAAGCTGATTTATCGGTAAATGTGATTTATGAAGTTGTAAATAAAAATGTAGTTAGTAAGCAAATAGAATTACAACAAAACAATCTTTCATTATTGTTTTATTCATTAGATACTTCTATTGTTTCAGAAAAAAGTCCGAGTTTATTCTGGAGTTTTGATGATAATATGAACATGGGAGGAATTGTTCATGAAACCTATCCTGCCGCAGGATATATGCTGAATGATACTTTGGCTGTTGGATTGTTGACAGATGCTGGGAATCGAAACTTGTGGACACGTAATATTCGTCGTCGCCCTTCTAAACAAGGAGAAATAGGTTTTAGAGCGATAAGGGAAATTTGCGATGCAAATCTTATTCGTATTTCCAATAAAGATGAGCGCTTGAAGCAGAATAATTTTGTGAAATATACTTTTGGAGAAGTCTTAGATTTTAATCATCCTATTGATACATGTTTGTATCCGGTTCCAGACGTGAGATCGTGGGAACCATATCATGATGGGGCTGTAAGAAAGTATGGTGATATTTATGAAATAGAGAAGAAAGGTAAAGATGTTTCCGGAGTGCGTATCCCTTATTGTTTAACTGATGGATTTTATACTATTCGTTTTAAGTACCGTTCAGATACTCCTATTACAATCAGATTATTTAAAGGTCAAGGAACCGAAAATAAAGATGTAATAGGGTTACATTACCAATCTGATATTCCATCTTTTCAGTCGGAATGGATTCAGCAGGAAGAAACAGCTTTTATAGCTAATACAGAAGATGAACCAATTTATCTCTTAATAGCTGCTCTTAGTTTGGATAATCGTGATTCTAAGTTATTAATAAAAGATCTGGAAGTCATACGTTCAGACGCTCATAATTATGCTTATCATCGTTTGGAACAGGGGAAAAAATCTGTAAAAAAAGTATTTATTTTTGCAAATCCATCGCAGGCGACTTTGCATGACTTACGTTTGGCTTCTCAGATATATTTAGCCGAAGGGTTGAACTTTGTAGGATCTACTGAGGAAAAATGTTTATATGCCTGTTATCAGATGCTAATGTGGATAACAAGTCGTCATAACTTTTCCCCGTTGAATGTTCCAAGTATTAATTATGCTCCTGATATGTACAACCGTGATTCTTTCTGGAGTCTTATGGGAGTATATGATAAAAAGGCATCCGAAGAAATCTTTAATGCTTGGGCTTCTACACAAGACGATCGTGGTGCTATTGGAACTATTATTACTCCTTCTATGGGGAGTCGGGAAGTAAAAGGTAATGAAGCTACTTTAGAATTTTTGTGGTATGCTTTGGTTAATCACAGACTTTATGGAACTCCTATACCGATGGATAAAATAAGAAAGGCATTTGAGTTTTGTATGAATGAATATGATCCCGATGGTGATGGTATTTGTGCTGCTGAATTTGTCTTAGGGCAAAATGATGTAGTAGATTATCCTGATAAAACAAGTGATTTAGCAGTTAACCAGGGAATGTTTGCTGTTACGATGCAAGTCGCTAAAGAATTAGGAATGCCTGTCAGTCAGGATTATATAGAAAAGGCTAATCAAGAATATAGAAAATTTTACGATGAGAAACGAGGATATCTGATTGATAATAGAAAATATCCTTATTCAATAACATTTAATTCTTTACTTCCGGAATTTGTTTCGTGGTGGTTGTTTAATAAGCCAATATTGACATCGGAAATGGTCATTAATACTTTAAATAAAATACCATACAGGAATGGCTATTCTCCAATAATATCCCATGTAGAGGATATTTATTTTACTCAGGATAATAAGCCTTTTTCTCCAAATATGTTTTGGGATAATGGAATTTATTATAATGCTGGAAGCTGGCTGCGTGAAGAGATTTGTGGCTATGTCGCAGGATTGAAACATGGATGGAAAGATGCCGAAATGAGAATAAAAAAACGTTTAGCAGTAGAAATCAGTCTCCATCCCGATGAACCGTTTAGTCATGAGTTTTTGCCGTTCGATGTAACGGTACCGGGCTGCTGGTGGCCTAGTACTCGTGTATTTTCTTGGAATGTATTTGTTCTTCGTGCATTGGAGATTGCAGGAATGCGTTTGCCAGTGCAAGATCCGGGGTATGCTAAGTCAGCAGGAAGGTAATATTTATTTAAGAGTTATAGTTGAATCTAATCGTTCTGGACGATGAGGAGATTAAAGTTTCCGTTTCGTCCAGAATATTCTTTTTATTTTGCTACAAATCATTGAAAAATGGAACTAAGAAATCCTTATCTTTGTTGTTTTATAAGTTATTGTTGTTTGATTTATCTTCATGAGAAAGCTTGTTATATTTATCAAATATTTTTTATTTTGTTTGGTTGTCGGGGTGCCAGCAAATATATATGGAATTTATGTGAAAGAATCTATTTCTAATATAAATGGTCTAACCAATAATTCTGTAAACTGTATATTAGAAGATTCTGAAAATGTTATTTGGATTGGGACTTGGGACGGGTTAAATGCATATAATGGCAGGACTATACTTTCATTCAGATATAGTAAAAATGATTCAACGTCTATAAGTAATAATATTATCAGACAAATAATAGAGCGTAGAAATTTTTTGTGGATTGCTACGGATAATGGCATAAATAAATTTGATAGAGAATCTAAAAAGTTTACACGTTATTATTTAGGTAATAAAATTCCTAGGCAAGAAAATTCTTATGTTCTTGCTCAATCTCCTGAGGGAAAGCTTTTCTGTTGGGTGAAAGGGTATGGTATATTTATCTATGATGATAATAAAGACCAGTTTTGTCTATTGAAAGTTGATCTGAATAAAAGTTTTGTAGATTTTTTGATTGATACGGAAGGGCATGTAGTCTTTCTATCTACAGGAGGATATGCCAAATATTTACGCAATTCAAATGAACTTATTTCTGGAAAATTAGATTGGTTGGAGTTGCAGCAAAAAGAACGAATACAAAAGATAATTCTTTCTGATAAATATTTGATTACAGCGGGGAAAGATAATATTGTTGTATTTGATGCCCATTTACATCAGCTTTATTCTATTGATACAGATACGAATAAAAAGATTTCGGATGTTGTTGTCAGAGGAAGGTCATTGATTGTCGGATTTATTGAAGGGGGATGCAAAATCTATGATTTGTCTACGATGAAATGTTCTGTTCTGAAAGAAGTTACAGAACAGACTTCTGTTGTTACTTTATATCTTGGTAGCCAAGATATCTGGTGGATAGGAACCGATGGGCAAGGAATTATGCAGTTATTGCCTTATCAGTCCTTATTTCATAGGGTTGTGACAGAAAATCCCGTACGCTGCTTTTGTGAAGATGATAAGGGGAATATTATAGTAGGTACTAAAGGAAGTGGAATAAAATTGTTTGATGTACAGAAAAAATCACTATTCAATTTTCTGGACGAGAATAATGGTTTACCTTCCATGTCTGTTTATGCATTAAAGAAAAATCATTATGGTGATATTTTCATTGGAACGGAAGGTAAAGGGATAGGAGTGCTCCAAACAGGAAAGACGGAAGTGAAAATGTTGGATATCCCGGCTAAATATCCTTATTTCCGCTCTGTTTATAGCTTATACTTTACAAATAATGATTCATTATTATGGGTCGGAACATCAGGATATGGATTGATACGGATAAATATCCGGAAAGAAAATGGAGGGTATAAAGTACTGGGGCTTAAACAATATATATCATCTAATGCGAATAACCCATTGAATAATGATATTGTTTATGCTATAACAGCTGATACTTCCGGACGTTATGTCTGGTTCGGTACACGAGGTGGTGGACTCAATCGAGTGGATATTATCGAAGATAAAATACAACCCTTGGAGGAGCTTTATTCTAATATTCATTTGACAAATAATGACGTACTATGTTTGTCACAAGATCGGGATGAGATATGGATTGGAACAAGTTATGGTTTGAATAAGCTGAATGTTGGTCATAATCCATTTATTATGCAATATGCCGAGCAATTGGTAAACAAAACTGTTCATGGTATTTTGAAAGATAAAAAAGGAAATATCTGGGCAGGTACCACTCAAGGTCTGATTCATTTAGAGGTTAATACAAATAAGATAGAAGATTATACTTTCAATGACGGATTACATAATGATGAGTTCGCAGATGGTGCTTATTTTCGTGACAGTAATAATCAGTTGTATTTTGGAGGAGTAAATGGCTTTAGTTACTTTACTCCGGATGATATTCATTTGCGTGACTTTAATCCTTTGTTGATTTTGGAAAGCATAAAGATTTTCAATACACCACAGGATGTAAACTCTCGTATCAAGGATGGTGTTTTGCGGTTGGATTACGACGAAAAGGCTTTTACTTTGACCTTTCTAACGAAGGATTTTATAAAAAACGGAAATTGTGAATATGCCTATCGCTTCTGTGATCGTTCTCCCAATTGGATTTATATGGGGAATAATCCAAATCTTAGCTTTGGGCAACTTCAACCAGGAGTATATCATTTGGAAGTAAAAACTACAAATGGTGATAAGGTCTGGGGAACCAATGTTTATCAGTTGACAATCAAAGTAGGTTATCCGTGGTGGCTTAAAACTCCTGCTTTGCTTGTTTATGCTGTAATATGTATTATAATTATTTATATAACTAAGCGGATTATAGTGGGACGAATTCGTTTGAGTAAGCAAATCTTGATAGCTCGTGTAGAAACTGCACATGAACAGAAAATATATGAGTCGAAATTGAATTTCTTTACTAATGTAGCCCATGAATTCTTTACTCCGCTGACATTAATCTATACACCTGTACAATATTTATTAGAGAAAAAGGATTTGTCTGATGATTCGAGGAGATATTTGAATATCATTAAGGATAATGCGGAAAGAATGCAGCGGCTTATTCGGGAATTGATGGATTTCCGTAAGGCTGGCGCTAGAAACCTTGATATCTGTCCGGAGCAGATTGATATTAAAGAATTGATAGATTCTGTTATAAGTAATTATGTCGATATTCTAAGAGAAAACAAGATAACTATTCATGTTGAAAATCGTTGCTCTTCGAGTTTATATTCCGATCGTAATTCTTTGGAGAAAATTTTATTTAACCTACTGTCTAATGCATTTAAGTATACTCCACGCTTGGGAGTTATACAGATTTATGCAATACAAAAGGAAGATTCTTCTCTAAATTTTATTATTCGAAATTCCGGAAAAGGGCTGACAGATAAACAGATGGCTGCAATTTTTGATCGTTATAAAATCTTTGATGCTCCATATTTAGAGAATTCCGTGAGTAATGGAATTGGACTGAATCTTACCAAACAGTTGGTGGAAATATTGGAGGGGACGATAAAGGTTAATAGTGTTTTAGGTAAGTATGTGGAGTTTGAGGTATTTATTCCTCCTCTTGGGCCGGATAAGGGGGCTGTTTTGACTAGTAAGACGGTAGACGTTCATTCTTCTCACCATGAGGATAATGAAGTTTCTTATACTCAGACCCCAACAGTACTAATTGTGGAAGACGATGAATATTTGCGTCATTTGCTGTGTGATATATTAAAACATTATATACTTGAGGAAGCTTCTGATGGTAAGGAAGCCTTGATGAGAGTAAAGCAGAATCACCCTGATATTATTTTAACAGATATGATTATGGAACCAATAGATGGATTGACGCTTATTCGTACTCTAAAGGCCGATCCTCATACAAGTTATATACCTATAATTGTCGTATCGGGGAAAGGTTCGGTTGAAGATCAGGTGAAGGCCTGCAATTATGGAGCTGATGTTTACTTGACCAAACCTTTTCATCCTCTACAGGTGATTTCTACTGTAGAGAATTTGCTATCTCGCCAGCAAGCTTTGAAGGACTATTTTAATTCAAGCCTTTCTACTGTTAAAATAAAAGACGGTAGAGAATTACATCCTGATGATGAGAAGCTTCTGGAAGACGTTTCAGGTTTAGTTGCAGAGCATATAGATGAAGAAGAATTGAATCCAGCTTGGCTTGCTGAAAGACTGGGGATGAGCAAAGCTTCTCTGTATCGTAGGTTTAAAGAAACTCTAGATAAAACTCCTGGGGAATTTATACGAAGTATTCGGTTAGAACATGCGGCTAAATTGTTGCGGACTACTCAACTAACCGTAAGTGAAATTATGTTTCGCTGTGGATTCTCTAATAAATCGTATTTTTATCGTGAGTTTCTTAAACAATATGGATATTCACCTAAGGACTATCGGAATCGTGAAAATGGAAAGTGATTTAAGCTCGAGTTCTGGACTTGAAAATAGAAGGACAGAACTCGAATGTTTTATTCCTTAACTTTTTAATAGCAAACGGGATATTGTTTCACGATCGGCATTTAATTGGGCAATCAGTTGTTCCAGACTGTCAAACTTTTGTTCCTGGCGGATAAATTCAATAAATTCTATTCGCATGTGACGGTTATAAATATCTCCAGAGAAGTTAAGAATATGTACTTCGATACTTAAGTCGGAGCCATTGTCAACGGTTGGGCGATGTCCGATGTTTAACATACCGGCATACTGTGTCCCGTCGATGTCGGTATATACAGCATATACACCTTCTTTGGGAATCAGTTTGTCGGAACAGGAGGGGAGGAGATTGGCTGTTGGAAATCCCAGCTTACGACCAACTTTATATCCGTCGACAACTGTTCCATCCAGATAATAGCGATAGCCCAGATAATGATTGGCATGTTGTATGTCGCCTTCCTTTAAGGCTTTACGTATGACAGACGAGCTGATGGATACTCCTTCCTCCACCAATGCTTGTGCACGAACGACTTCCATATCCAGCTCCTTCCCGTATTGGCAATAATCATCGAATCCTTCGCTGCGGTTATGACCGAAGCGATGGTCGTAGCCGATGACCAGCACACGGACGTTAAAACGTTCACGAAGCAGTTGCATGAACTGGCGTGCAGAGAGCAAGGACAATTCTTTGGTAAACGGAAGCATGATGCAATAGTCGGCTTCCGTTTGCTGGATAAGAGCTGTTTTTTGTGGCAGACAAGTAAGCCATTGAGGGCGGTAATTACTTTGCATGACCTGACGTGGATGTACGGGAAAAGTTATCAGGGCACTATGGAAGTTCCTTTGGCGGGCTTCTCTGCAAACCTGTTCGATAAGGAAACGATGGCCACGGTGCAGTCCATCGAAGCAACCGATAGTTGCCACGCAAGGTGAAAGTATTTGCTTAATCTCGTCTGTTATAATTTTCATGTAGGAATTTATTTAAATAATTCACCGAGATTCGTTCCCGGTATGTAGTGGGTAGCCTGCATGCCTGTTGAAGCTGCTGCCAGACAATTCGTTTCTGCGTCGTCTATGAACAATGTTTCTGCTGGTTGAAGGCTGGCTTCCTGTAAAACTCTTTGGAAAATAGCGGGATCGGGTTTTGACAGGTGCATGCGATACGACAGGAAGATATGCTCAAAGTACATTGTATAGTCTTTACCGTTACGGCAGAATGCATTCTTGTAACCATATTCCCAGTGAAGTTCGTTCGTATTGCTCAATAAAAATAGCCGGTAATGTTTGCTCAGTTCAGCGAGCAACTGGAGTTTTTCCTCAGGAATGGTAAGCAGCTCCATATTCCACATGCGGTCTATTTCCTCATCCGTAAGCGGTTTACTGATATGTTTACGTATAGCCTCACGAAATTCGGGCGTGCTTATTTTCCCGCACTCATAATCGCGGAAGAAGCCCAGCTCGTTAGTGCCTGTCAGCAGGTCACGCACATTGACTGCTCCCGCCTGTTCGAAGGCGCTGATACACCCTTCCAGATTCAGATCTATCAGTACGCCTCCCCAGTCGAAGATGATATTTTTTATTTGTTCATTCATGTCATACCCAATGTTTACGGCATTGAATTATTTGCTTTTCAAGCGTTTGATGCCTCTCCATATTTCACCAATCCACAAGACGAATGAAGTTCCTCCTATGATGTATAACCATTCACTCAATGGAAGAGGTTCGGTACGGAATACTTTGCCGCCACAGCTTACGATGATGATTTGTCCTACAAGAATAATCAGTGCAACACCTAGCATACCTAATGCGTGGCTGGCATCCTTAAAGATAGAATGGTTTGTACCGAAAACACTTGCATTGAACAGGTTCCAGAACTGAAGCATCACGAATATGGTGAAGAATACAGTAAGATGATGCGTGTCCATACCGCCTGGAAGGTTCTTAAAGTAAACCAGCAATCCCATCAGGATAGCAAGGAATCCCAAACCTACTCCGAAAATATTGTTACGCATGGCTGGAGTAATGATAAAATCGGTACGGCGACGAGGTTTCTCATTCATCACATCCATGCTCGGTGCAATCGAAGCAAGAGCCATTGCTGCAAATGTATCCATGATCAGATTCACCCAAAGCATCTGAGTAACGGTAAGCGGTAATTCTGTTCCGAAGAAAGCACCTAACAAGACACTCAGCAGAGCCACTACATTGATGGTCAGCTGGAATACGATAAAGCGCTGTATATTCTTGTACAATGAACGTCCCCACATGACAGCTGTTGCAATGCTATTGAATGAATCATCCAACAAGGTAATATCGCTAGCTTCTTTAGCTACAGAAGTTCCGGTACCCATCGACAAGCCAACTTGTGCGTGGTTCAGGGCAGGTGCATCATTTGTTCCGTCACCTGTAACGGCTACGACAGCTCCTTTTTGCTGTAACAATTGTACCAGACGCTGTTTGTCCATCGGACGGGCGCGACTCATTACTTTCAGGTCGAGTACGCGGTCGAGTGCTTCTTCATCACTTAATGCCGCAAACTCTACGCCGGTGATGCGATTACGTTCTGTATCTTCCGGAGTCCAAAGCCCAATCTGACGTGCTATTTCCGTAGCCGTTCCCGGAGTATCTCCTGTTACAATCTTGACTCCGATGCCTGCTGACTGACATTTCTTTACAGCATCGGGCACATCTGGACGAATCGGGTCGCTGATGGCAAAGATACCTAAGAAAGTCATTCCACCTTCGCCGACTAACTCTGCACAATCGTCGGAAGCGTTTTCTGGGACAACCTTGTAGGCTATACCCAGTGTACGCATGGCCTTATTCTGATAAGCAAGTAATTGTTCGTTATATTTATCGATCTGAGCCTTTTCCAGATTACATTTGCTCATGACGATTTCGGGAGCTCCCTTAATGTAAAGTATCCGTTTCTTCTGAATCGGTGAATCGACTAATGTAGCCATATATTTGCGTTCAGTTGAGAAGGTCAACTGGTTGACTACTTTGGCTTCTTCACGCAGTTTCATGTAATCCTTTCCTTTGCTGTTTAACCAAAGCAAAAGGGCAATTTCAGTTGGGTTTCCTACTCCTGAAGGCTTTTCACCTTCAGCCTTTTCTTCAAGGAATGCAGTCGAGTTAGCAGCTATACCTTCTGCTACTAGATCAGGCTGGCTTTCATCTACCTGAGCTTCGTATACCTGCATCAGGTTCTGAGTAAGTGTTCCTGTTTTATCGGTACAGATAACTGTGATGGCCCCCATTGTTTCGCAGGCGTGCATCTTTCGAACCAGATTGTTGGTTTTCAGCATGCGTCGCATGTTCAGAGCGAGGCTGAGGGTTACGCTCATAGGCAATCCTTCAGGTACTGCTACAACGATTAAGGTGACAGCCATCATGAAGTACTTCAATACGATACGTGCTATTTCCAGCCATGAATGCCAATCGTTAATGCCAATGAAATTTTCTGAAGTGATAAAACTATATAAATCTTTACTGGTAAAAACGATAAAAGTCAGTGCGGCAATTGTAAAACCTGCTTTACCAATCAAGTTTGCCAGTTTGGTAAGCTGGATATTCAGCGGAGTCTGTTCCTGACTTTGTTCGGTAGACTGCCGTGCAACCTTACCGATTTCTGTCGCATCACCTACACGGTCTACACGCATGATACCGTGTCCGTCGGTTATGGTCGTTCCGCGCATGACGGCATTCGACGGATAGGTCGCCTCGTCATCGAAATGCGCTTCATCGGTAGTTTTATTTACCATTAATTCTCCGGTAAGAGTTGATTCGTTGACTTGCAGTGAAACGGCTTCTACCAGCGTACCGTCGGCAGGGACTTCTTCTCCTGTATTCAGTACAACAATATCGCCTACTACGATGTCTTTACGAGGTATTTCTTTGATTTTTCCGTTACGGATAACCGTTACCGGGGTTTCTTCTCCCACAGCATTCAGCAGGTCGAATTTTTTATTAGCATCATATTCAAAATAAAATCCGATACCTGTAGCGAGGAAGATCGCAAAAAAGATACCGATGGTTTCGGCATATTCGCTTTCGATGATTGAAATAATCAGGGAGAATACCGCAGCTACCAGTAGTACGCGAATTACAGGGTCTTGAAATTTTTCCAGATATAGCTTCCAGATGGAAGGACGTTTGGGGGGAGTCAATAGGTTAATTCCATTTTTCTCCCGACTTGCTATGACCTCTTGATCGGTCAAGCCGGTCAGATGTGGTTCATTTGTGCTTTGTGACATAATGCCTAGTTATTAATTGATTAAGTAGCACAAAAATACAATATATATTGATATACCTGTACAGACTTAGTTTTTTTTATAAAAAAATCTCCATAAATGTTGCAAGTTTCAGGCTAATCTATTACTTTTGCACTCAGATTTAAGAAGCCCCCTTATATTAGGACTTGTAGCTCAGTTGGTTAGAGCAACAGACTCATAATCTGGAGGTCCCTGGTTCAAGCCCAGGCTGGTCCACATTGAAAATCAGGCAGTTACGAATTTCGTAGCTGCTTTTTTTATGCGCTTGCGTAAACAATGCGTAAACAAACTGTTTGAGTTAGAGTTTCCTTTGCTATGAATCTCTATAATATGCTATGAAAATATATTTATTATATTCAGTTAATTACATTTCAAATATTTACAGTAAATACCTCTTCTAAAATCATTTATGTGGAGTACTATTTAAATTCCGATTTATTCTTTATTTTTGTATCAATATAATTTATTTGACTATAAAATGTATAAGATATTAACTCCCAATCAATCTGTTTTAAAAGCTTATCTTAAAGAAAGTGTTTCATTGAATGAGTTGCAGGCTTTTAGAAATGCAATGCAGACTTTATTCATGCGAATAAACCCTTCAGAAAGCGAGGAATTTAATAAAAACTTAGTAATAGACTTTTTAAGTCAGAGTTTATATAAGGGTAACAGTTATATGGTTAATACATACTATAGAACTGATCTTGCTATATACTCTAATGTGAATTTGCATAATGGACATCCTATGGTCCTTTTTGAATTTAAAGGACCGTCACGTCCAGATATGGTTTCTATAAATGATTTAAAGAAAAAATCATTATATGAATTGGTTTTATATTACATAAGAGAAGAAATTCAAAAAAAGAACACTGATGTTAAACATTTAATTATAACCAACTGTTGGGAATATTTCATTTTTGAGAAAAAACTTTTTTATCAGTTATTTGCTAAAGATAGAAAGTTTGTACAAAATATTTTGAATGCTGATACAGGTGGAGATAATACTGATTATATTTATAATGCTATTATTAAACCTAAAGTTGAAGAAATAGAATCCAAATTACAGTTTACATATTTGGACTTAAAGCGTTTTGAAAAAAATATTGGTAGTGAAGATATTTTAAATAATAAATATTTCGTTTCGGCATATAAGCTGTTTTCACCTGTACATTTATTAAAACAGCCATTTAAGTCAGATCATAACACATTAAATAAAAATTTCTACAAAGAATTACTCTATATTATGGGAGTTGAAGAGATTGTAGATAAAGAAACGCATAAAATTATCCGTTTGAAAGAAAATAAACAGGATTATTCTCTATTGGAACAGACTTATGCAAAGTTGGAAGATTATTCTAGTGTGACTGATGAAGAAAAACGTTTTGAAACTGCATTAGGACTTGTTTTGATATGGGTAAATAGGATATTGTTCCTGAAGCTTTTGGAATCCCAATTAAAGTCATTTAATATAGATACAGATGTTAAATTTCTGAATACAGAACATATAAACGATTACGACGGTTTGAATGATTTGTTTTTTAAGGTTTTGGCCAAACCCTTAAAGGAACGTTCAAAAGAACTTGATATGCAATTCCCTAACGTACCTTATCTTAATAGTTCCCTTTTCGAAATGTCAAAAATAGAAGAAACTTATTTTGCTGTCAGTGGTATTCGTTTGGGGGAAATGGAAATATATAAACAAACTGTATTAAAAGATGATAAGGGTAGAAAAAGAACAGGAAAAATAAAGACTTTGGATTACTTTCTGTCTTTTTTGGACGCCTATGATTTTGGCGCTGAACATTCATCGGAAAATTCATTGATACATGAAAATAGTAAGACCCTGATAAATGCATCTGTATTAGGACTTATATTTGAAAAGATTAATGGATATAAAGATGGTTCTTTCTTTACTCCTGGATATATAACACAATATATTTGCCATAAAACATTGCGTAGAGCAGTCATTGACAAATTTAATAAGTTGAAAGGTTGGAATTGTGCTGATTTTGAAGATTTAAAAGATAGAATAGAATACGGACAGCGAGAAGTTAGAATTGAAGCCAATCAAATAATTAATTCGATTAAGATCTGTGACCCAGCAGTAGGTAGTGGGCACTTTTTGGTTTCTGCATTAAATGAACTGATTGCAATTAAAAGTGAACTCGGTGTTTTACAGGACAGGCAAGAACAGCCTAAACGAATAAAAGATTATGATGTACGTGTAGAACAGGATGAGCTAGTAATTTCCGATGAGGATGGTGATTACTTTAAATATAATCCATCCGATACTACAAGCCAGCGTATTCAAGAAGCATTGTTTGAAGAAAAGCAAGAAATAATAGAAAACTGTTTATTCGGTGTAGACTTAAACCCTAAAAGTGTAGAAATTTGCAGGTTGCGTCTTTGGATAGAGTTGTTAAAAAACGCATACTACTATCGTAATGAAGATGGAAAGCGTGTGTTGCAGACACTTCCTAACATTGATATCAATATTAAATGTGGAAACTCTTTGGCATCAAATCATCCTGTGTGCATTGGCCGGAAAGTTAATAATATAGATGGAGCTCAGGCTTCAATACGAGATTATAAATGGTATGTAAGAGAGTATAAACGCTGCCGGTCAAAAGCACTCAAAAGAAAAGTAAATGATAATATTACGTTAATTAAAAGTAAATTATTGCCAACAAGACAATACAATCTGTTTGAGGAAAATATATCTGCTAATTTTAGGGATGAATATAATATTAAAAAGCAAACGCTTGAATGGATGATAGAATTCCCTGAAGTTTTGAGTGATGACGGTACATTTGAAGGATTTGATGTAATAATTGGGAATCCACCATACATTAATTTAGAAAAATTGAAGGTCGATTCCTCTATTTATGCAAGTATGCATAGAATCGATGAAAAAGGTATTACCCAGAAAACTTACCAAACTCATGATTCTCAAGGGGATTTATATACATTATTTATTGAAAGAGGATTACATCTATTACGAAATGGAGGTCATTTGTCATATATTGTTCCCAATAAATGGGAAAAGGTGAAGTATGGGCGTCCATTACGTGAATTGTTTTTGAATAAAAATCTTTATCAGTTAATCGATTTTGGGAATAATCAGATTTTTGAAGATGCAACTACTTATACTTGCATTATTCGTATGAAGAAAGAACAGAATCGAGGAACTTTGAGTCATTCTCTTCTTAATATAATTAATCCCGAGACTTTAGTTGACAGTATAGAAGAGTGTAATGAAGTATTTGAAACTAGTTTAATTGATAATGGTATTTGGACTATTTCCAGCAGATATAGTTTCGATATGATAAGTAAATGTAAGAAACAAATGTCAACCTTAGGTAAATATGTGGGAGGAGAATCTTATAGAGGAATCTTGACTGGTTTGTCAAGTGCTTTTATTTTGTCAAAAGTAGAAGCAGATCAAATAATAAACAAAGATGTCACTTCAAAAAAAGTACTTCGTCCTTTTTTACAGGGACGTGGATTGAAATCATATGTACAAGCAATTCCTGGCTCATTTCTTATTTTTATCCCCAAAGGATTTACAGCACAGGGCATGAGAATTAATAGAGATATAGAACCATTACCAGCTGAAGAAAAAGCTTGGGAATGGTTTAAAAATAGTTACCCAGCGATATCAGAAAGACTTGAACCTTTCAAAAATAAGGCAAAGAAGAGAACTGATAAAGGTGATTATTGGTGGGAGCTTAGAGCTTGTGCATATTATGATAAATTTGCAGAACCGAAAATATTTTATCAAAAGTTTCAAGTGAAGCCGTGTTTTATTTATGATGAAAATAATATATTTTTTAATGATTCCATGTGGTTCCTGTCTGTTTCAGATAAATCATTATTAGCTTTACTTTGTTCACGTATAGGTTGGTGGCTTATATCAGAATATTGCCCACGTATTCAGAACGGTTACCAATTGATTTGGGATAATTTTATGCAAATACCGATACCACAACAACTTCCGGATATATTGAATAGATATGCGGAAAAAATGATGTCTGCTATTAGTAATGAAGATGAAAGTCGTGTCATTGCACAAGAGATAGATCAGGAAGTATGTAAACTGTATGGTGTTGATTTAAGTATGATTTAATTAAAGGAATATGCAATTTAAAGATTTATTTCATGAAATAAATAAGGTAAAAGAGGATTTTTCCTACAAAAATTCTAATATCGTCACAAGATTAAATGCTCTTTTTAGAGTATTGAAAGAAAAGGTGAAAGATGAAAAGATTGAAACCTCGACATTGGAAGATATATGCAATAGTTTAATAAAGATTGTCAACTTGTCATTATCAGGAAGGAGAAATGAGGCTTTTAACTTATTATATACTACATATTTTAAAGATGATAGTATATCTAGATTGGATATAAAAGATTATAAAACTGGGAAAAAAGCATTTTATAGAATGAGGAATTCTCAAGAATATGTTCAGTATGAGAAAAATGAGATGTATCATATTCCATTTGACAAGAACTATTTAGTAGGTAATGAAAGATTTAGCATAACAGGTTTCCCTACATTATATTTATCATCATCAATTTATGGATGTTGGGAAGAAACTGGACGGGGAAATCTTGAATATGCTAACGTTGCTTTATTCAAGAATACACAAAACATAAGATTAATCAGTTTGATAGCTCCGTCTAGTAAAGCAACAGTACAAAATAACAATATTTTATTAGCTTTTCCGTTATTACTGGCTTCTTCGTTAGAAGTTGTCCATCCTAAAGAGAAATTCATTCCTGAATATATTGTTCCACAGTTATTGATGGAATGTCTAATTGAATATCGAAACCAGAATGTAACAACAGATATATTAGGAATTGAATATAAATCTGTACATAAGAATAAAAGAGATTTAATGTTTAATGAAAGTGATAAAATAGATATCTTTATCAATTATGCTATACCACCGTTTGATTATAAATCTGAAGGAGGTATATGTCCTAAATTAATGGAAATTTTTGAATATTGGAATTCTGTATCATGGGCAAAGCTTCAATATCAAAGGCCAAATGCTTTTATAAACATTGTAGAAAATGGTCAAAAAAGATATAGTGTTAGTAGATTTGGACTTATGGAAAAATATTTAAACATGAGAGATCCTAAAATGCTAACATATCATTCATCTATAATAGGCGGTATTACAGGAGGAGCTTTAACTTATTAATGTTAATAGTTTTTTTACAATGGTGAACTGGCCTAATAGAAAGCAATAGTGATAATATTCTGAAAAATTTAAGTGGATGATGAAATATATAGATTATATAGCAGTTTTCTTGTTGTAATTCTGGTAGATTGAATAAAAATAAAATATCTTCTTTAATTATATTATGACAGAGGAATATATCAGTCCTCTGTCAAATTGCCATTCTTCCATAATTCTGAAATCTTATCTTCGTAATACTCTTTATGTGAATATAGCAAATCAATATACATTATCTGTTTCCTATTCTTTTTATCAGTGCCCAGAGTTTTACGAATTAACATATTTTTCTCATTTTCAAGACTGAGTTTGGCATTATCATATAGGAGAAATCCTGTAAAACATAGTGAGAAAAACCAAATACATACAGCTACGATTAGTGAAAACTGTCTGGCTGATTTAGAATAGTATAGCCATTTTATACAGAACAGAGGGATATAATAAAATATATATTGAAACAAGGTACTGAACTTGGATGGAAAGTTCGGAAACTGTATTTTTCTTGCTTTAGGTTTCTCCAAATAACCAATAATTAATTTTAGTTGTTCATTTACCTGTAATATATTACCAGAGAGTGCTTCGTAGTGATTAAAGAAGTCACTATAAACTTTAAGTAAATTGTTATTTGTCTTTACTGAAGTCTCATAAGCATTTGAAACACGTTCTATATATTCTTGAAAAGATATTCCGTTAATCGTTGTGTCTTTACTATCATTATGTTTATTAAAATAATCTGTTAATTCTTGTCTGAAAATATCTTTTATATTTACACACAACTTATCTGTATTAATTGGGGAATCAGTTTCTGGAATATCTGGCTCATCCTTTAGATTCCTGAGTTTACTTGAATTATATTTTACCATAACTATCTTCTTCTTTTGGGTTTATATCTATTTTTATCATCTTCTCCCCATCCGGTATCATTGTTATTACCACCGGTTCCTGTACCAATATTATGTGCGATATGTGGTTGTAATGCCAATTCTGTAACTATGTCTATGATGTTATTACCTGCATCTTGTTTAGTATTCTTTGACTGCATCTCTAAAAAAGAGTTCAATTCTTCATATGTCATTGTTTTGTCTATCTTGCAGCCAGGAAAACTGATATCAGATGCAGAAAAAACAATTCCATTTTCAATGCCATCATTTCCTCTTGTAAAATTGAGCTTTATGCCATTTAAGGCTAATTTTTGTTTCAAGTCCTCAAAACTTTTTGCTGACGGCAATACAGACCTTGTTGTATCATAAATATGGTATTTTACTTTATCTTTTCCATAGAGTCTGTCACGTTTTACAGCCTGTTTATTCCTTCCAAAAGACAATCCGTATTCTTTGGTGAGTTGTTTTGTTATAAGTGCTGATTTTCTAAAATTCTGATCTCCTTTAATTAGTTTCTTTTTATTGTTTACTCTGTTATATACAATATGAAGATGTGGATGGGCTTTATCGTAGTGTCGGTATATTACATATTGTGTATCTGTGATATTCATACGTTTCATATACTCTTGGGCTATTTCAACCATACGATTATCATTTAACTTGTCTGTATCCTTAGGGGAGAAAGCCAACATTAAATGTCCGACATATCTATCGGATTTGCAGCCTTGGGATTGGCACTTAAAACTTGCTATGACAGTAGTATTTGAGGTAGTGCTTACTCCATAAGCATATAGTATCTTTGTATTTTTGTCTTTTATATCATTGGCATAATTTACTAATCCGCCAAATCCTTTTCCTGATTTTATTTTTGCAATCATATTTTGACTATCTGATTTTAGTGTTCGCTAATTTTTACTATAATCTCATCTATTTGTTTAAGTAATCTATTTAGATCCTCTTCAGTACGGAATATCCCATAGATGTGTGAAAGATGGGTAAGTTGATTAAGATTGTTTGCCATTCCTGCTAATTTTCTGATATACGATGTTTCCTCTGTGCTTAACCTTGAAGTAATTTTACCATTTACTACAAGTTGATATACTATGGATGATAGAGATAAATTCTCTCTTTTACTTATCCGGCATAACTTTTTATAAGAGCCTTTATCAAAATAAACTTTTACAGGATATGACTTACGTTCATTTTCCGGTATGGATGGTCTACCACCTTTTGAAGTTTCTGGTAATATTTCTGATGTGTATGGTGTTTGGGGCTTGTTGTTCATTGTTGTCGTTTTATTGATTGGCATAATTATTATGTTCGCTATCTGTTTTGTGGGACACAAAACCTATACTTGCTCCCCAAACACCAATTTATCAATCATTCATTGATGTATAATAGGGAAGTTGTTTTGTTGTATACTTCTATATGGATTTGTCAATTCCCATAAAGGGTTTTATTCGTTCATATTCTTCGTAGGTAATCGCGTTGCGTTGTGCTATTTCATACTGTTTCCATCGTTCCTCATTTTCTTTTCGCTGGTAAACTGCTGTTCTTTCGCGTATGAAATCTTGCAGACTTTGTAGTATGATTTGAGGATTATAATAGCTATAGAATTGCTTATAACATGATGCACAAAATCTAAAAAAGAATAGTTGTAATTCATCTACTTTTAGCCAATGATAATGGTATGAAATGATTTTTGCAGTCTTTATTAATTGATCTTGGTCGGGTAATTCTTTGAGACCGCAAAATATACTTATTTCGTATAATTCTGGAACAAGCCATGCAGCAGCTGCATTATTACCGTAAACATTATTGAGAATTGCCAATGTCGGTGAATTGCCAAAGAAACATTTTTCAGGTTCTGAAGCAATAATTGTCTGTCTGTTTGGATTGTATTCTTTCATAAAATCTTTTATTGTAGGATACATGGCTAAAATGCTTTTTGTTACCATTTCATTGCTCTGCATTAAGGAGGATTTGGACAGCTCCTTCTGCTTCGTTTCTTGCAGTTGATTTTCTTTCAGAAACAGTTTCACTGGTTTGTCTATTCGTTGTAGGCTCATAAATACTATTGATGGGCTCCGTTTCCCAAGTTCTACAAGTTATGAAATTGAAGAAATTCTTTCGATATTTCGGATTAGGGCGTGCAGCCTTATATAAGGGGATATAATAGGATACTGATTGTTTATCATTGATAGATAATTTATTCCACATCTGTGATAAGATTGCTATATCTCCAATCTTTTTGTCGTATAGCTCCCATATTTCCTCAAAAGAAATATCATTCTCATTTGACGATACTTCAATTATATCAGTGTTATTTACATTATTGTTTGTGTTATTATTATAGTTATTGTTATAGAAGGATGCGTCTGTATGCGATTGCATATTATTGTTGTTTTTGGTATCCGTCTGTTTATTCTCGCAAGGTATGGTATCTTCTTGTTTACCATTATTTTTAAGAGAGACTCTTTTTTGATAACGCTTGAGAGCATTTTTCTGATTTATTTCACATCTTTTGGTATATTGTTCTGCGCTATGATTAATTTGAATCTGGTACATACAGAACAATGACATCATAGAGCCGGAAAGATCAGGTAACGTCCCATCAGAAATATAGTCATAAAGACCTTTGAATATTTTCCCGGCTTCTTCGTCTGTAAGATGATGTATGGCTTCACGATGGTCCAGATATAGCATTACACCTTTAAGCTTGTTTTCCATAAGAGATTGCAAATTAGTTTTGTCTTATTCTGATATTGCCTGCTTTTTTCGCTAATTCTAATGCCAGATCTGCATCCACTACTATTTTTCTTCCGACTTGTGTAATGGCTTCATCTATTACTCCACTTTTTTTGATACGGTTTGCTGTAGGGACACTGCATCCAAATACTTTAGCTATACCTTCTATACCATAGAAAATACGTTTCTGTTTTGTGGTATTGGAAACTGTTACGTTCATTCTTTCACAGGCATTGTTGATAAGAAATATAAGTTCTTCTCCAGTCATCATCGCAATAGGTTTCTGAAGTAAAATGTTGATGTCAAAATGATTATCCATAAGTCTGTCTATATTTTATTGTTTAACTTTATAGGTTTTAAGAATCTCTTTTAATCTCTATGAAATCGATTTCGACAGCAAATATATGTTGTAAATAAAGGGTTATCGGTTGGTTTATATTGACATTAATAAAACCGACTAAAATTCAATAGTATTTAAAGGATAACTATAAAAAACGGATAACTGGATTGCTCCAATTATCCGTATCTGGTAAATAAGAAAGTCCATTTTTCTATAACCTTTCTTGCTTTATTGTAGCTTGAACCGTATTGAATTTCTTTAATAGTTAAATGCCTAATCTCGCCATATCTTTTTTGTGGTACATCATGGCTGTATTTCCTGTTAGTAAATTGTTCAATTGCACGGTGAAAAGTCATGTATTTTGTATTAGGCTTTATTATTCCTGCGTTGGTTAAGGAATATAACAGGTAAGCAAGACTTATGTTTTCTGTATTCTCAGATAGAAAATTCTTTATATCTTTTTTTATCAAATCTGTATTTCCTATAAGAATATCATCAAGAGTCAATATCTTGTTTTGATATCCTCTATTGGGCTTTATGTTTTTTAAGCCATACATAATAGTTTTCCATATTTCAGGGCTGCATTGTTCAGCCGTTTTCTCCCATGTGTTTTTGGTTTCTGTTTTTAATCCAAAACTGGCTGTTATAAGATATCCTATACAAGTATTAACCAAACATATTTCTTCTGAATCAATATGTTCATGTGAGATATATTCATTGATAAGTCTTGCTATTGTTGTTAATCCATGATCAAAAACTACAAAGTAATACATGCAGTATGAAAGTGAGTTATGCTCTTCTATTACTTTATCATATAGGTTTGCAATGAATCCTGTGAGAAATACAGCATGAGACATTAATAATAGAGTTGCAAAGAATGTTATAGCTTGGTATATCATTTTGTATTCTAACTTACCAAATAACATAATGCCTTTGGAGTTCCTTAATAGTTTATTGAGTTGGTCTGTTAAATGTATTTTTATATGCTGTGGTAATTTTTCCCATATTTCAATTGGAGTTTTTGAGTTTACCATTATCATACCAGGAACAGATGATTTGTATATATTGACTTCACCTGATTTGAGATCAATACCTAACCAAAGTTTTTTATTGGCAAAACACTTTGCTATCTTTGCAGTATAGACTCCTGCCCATTGAACTTTATTATTTATAATATCATTTATATTGCCTTTTCCTATTATAATCTCATATAGCCAGATATAAAAGGTTTCAGCTTCTGGAGGTGTACATGATTTCATAAGTGTGAAAATCTCCATGAGAATAGAAACATCACCATCCTTTATTTTCTCTATGTTACTCTTAAATTGCTGATATATTTCTTTGTTTTCAGACTTCCATGAGCGTATTGCCATATCTGCTGTTTCACGTTTCAATGAAAAATTATTGAGTAATCGAATAAAATTTATATTGAACATATTGTTATATATTGAAAGTGTGATTAAAAATTATGCTAATAGCTTAGCCAATTCTTTTGTTGATAAGCTGGCTAATTTTTCAAGTAAAAGTTCACGCTCTGATATGTTAGGTTTAATATTCAGAAGTTTGGAGTTGTTCTCTATCTGCTTTTCCAATGGGTAGTGTTCAATATAAATTTGAGTTATGGAATGGTCTGTTACCGTATGTCCCATACTCTCTGATATATAGTCCATATCAACCCCCGCATTACGCAGATTTGTTGCAAATGAATGTCTGCACCATGTTCCAGACGGGCAGATGGATTTATCCCATTTTAAAGCTTCATGGCATATTTTGATGACTCTATCCTTTATATTAGAATTTTCCTGTGAGGTGTATTTACGTCGTTCTTCTTCTGTCTCAACTCCTTTTAGAATGTTCGGGAATACATAACCATCACGTGAAGGTGGTGCTGCAATCTCTTTTAGAATGTTTTGTAATGGTTCTATAATAGGTATTATAACTTCTGAGCCATCCAAACTTCTACCTGCAGTTTTTTTACGGTTAAAACGGAAGGCTTTGCCTTGATTCTGATAATAATAAGAATCATATTTAAGGCGTGCTGCATCTGCCAAATTAAAACCATTGCATAGATATTGTACTAGGAATAACCCTAGCGAATAATGTGCTCTTTCCTTGTATTCATCACTCCAATAGCTTGGATATGATTTCGACAAGAATAGGTTATAGAGTTCTGTCATTTGTTCTATGTTCAAATAACTCTGTCTGCGTTTTGCACTTTTAGGTATGCTGACAAGTCCTTTTTCTTTTTTGTTTGAGAAAGGATATTGTATATCGGTTAAATACCCTTCACGAATACATCTGTTCCAAACTGCACGACAAGCACGAAGATATATACCTGCAGTAGTATCACTGATTTTTCCGATAAGTTTACCGTCTTTGCCTATTATTCCATTATGCATTCCATCTTTCCATTTCTGAATTTCTGCTGCACTTATATTGAATCCTTTGATAGAATCGTTTCCCATAATTTTCCTAAATGATTTAAGAGCACATTCATAACTTTCTGAAGTTGTAAATCGTATTCCATTATCATTGGTTTTTAATTCATGGATAATTGTTTCCCATATCTCAAAGAATGAAGTTGAGGTCTTTTCTTCTGTCACGTTTGTATTGTTTCCATTGGCAACAGCTGAACGTACCATTTCAAAAGTTAAATTTCCCCCTTTATTTAAATTTTGAAGTAGTAGTTTATAATTTACGACATAAGTCTCTCGCCACATTTTCTGTTCCCTATAGTTGTCGGACATACTCTTTGCCGCATTACATATATCGGAGAATCTCTTTTCAGAATATGATCCACTAAGAATATGATAGAATATCTTTCTATCTATGGTAAAACGCATAGCCAAAGGATATTCTGTAACGTTACGACGATTGGTACGGGTGTCAAGAACTAATGATGCTGTACAATTTCGTTCTTTGATAACAAGTAATGATTTTGTTAGTTTGGTCATAATATTCATTATTTATGCATGAAACATAACCTCTGAATACAGACGTTTTATGATGAGAGGTATACATACACAAAACGCTGCATATAACCACCATATATTCTTAGTGTCTAACCAAGAACAAATACGTAGTTATATGCAGCGGTGCAATCTCGTCCTCTTCTGTCGCTGACTGGTAACCGGGCTTCTGCTAATCGGTCTCAACCCCTGAAGTGACTCTCACATAAAGTTTGAATAGAGTGAATTTCGACTAACACTCCCTTTATATTTCGATCCATCGAAATGGGATAACCCTCCCACGAAGGTTTGACAAGCTTACTTCTCCTTATGCAGGGAAGAATATCTTGGCTATGGCATGTCATAATCTCTTTATATTGACAAAGATATGAAATATTTCTTTGTCAATTATATTTAAACAGAAATGATTTAAAGCCAATTCATTGTTAGGAAGAAAAAAATCTAATTTTATTATTTAACTTCAACAGGTGTTTGTACTTGCAACCTAGATGCAACTTCCTGATAAATAGGTAAATGTGTTTCTTCTGCAACTTCTAAAGTGGCCATAATAACATATTTGACGTTTTTTCTTAAATTTTCTTCTTTTTTACATTGTATAATGATTTTCAGGTTAGATCCTTCTTGAAAAGTTGAAGCTTGTTGACCTTCATATATTTTATGTTGTACAGTGCCTCTTCTGCATGAATGATCATCTGCATCTATTGAATCTTTTATAATTAAATCTTTATTAGGTGCATCGAATTTTAGTTTTGCTAATCTGTAATTCTTGTTGTTTGGCGCTATAGGTGACATCCAAGAAAGGGTTATTGTTAGTCGTTTTTTTATTGCTTTAGAAATTAAACAATTAGGCAGTGGAAATATCAATTCCGTTTGTTGGTTTTGTGATATACTACCGTAACCAATTAAAGTGACTCGTTGGTCTGTACAAAAAGATGATATATCAGGAGTAGGAACTCCATAACCAATCCATTTTAATGTTTCTTTTTTTTGTTGACGTGCAATTTGAGGAACATAGTTTTTACTTAAATCAGCTCCCAATTCTCCCCAAGAACAACAATGAATAAACATTGTCTTTATTGCTGTTGCTTCATATGCACTCGGTATATTAAGATTAGGAATAGATTTCAATGTTAATAATAAATCAGCGCAGATTCGAGATGATAAAGCTGTTGCATTACTAGTTCCACATGAAAAAATTGTTCCTGTCAAACCATTATATGGGGATGCTGATTTTAATCCCGGTCCTCGTTGTTTACTATTATTACATACTCTTAATTTTGCTTGCATATTGTCTACTCCAAATATTGAGTAAATATTTCTTCCTCCAATATTTACACAATCAGGCTTGATTGAATTAGAAAACCCACCACCAAAACAAGAATATAAAGCGGGATATCCTATACTTATCGGATCTATAGTATTCGGATTATTATTGGGAGTACTAAAGTCAAAATGTAACGCTCCTACGGTAATAGCATTGATACTTTCTGATGGAGAAAATATTTTCATATATTGTTGTTCATTCCATAAATAATCATACAAAAGTTTGTTTTTATTCTTGGATGATAATTTTTTTAAATCTCCTTCTGTAATATCCAAATCTAAGCGATGAGCATTATTTCCTGAACTTACAAGTATTAATAAATTATATTTCTCACTTAACCAATCCAACATTTTAGCTTCAGGACTTAATGTATATATGAAAGGTCTATTAGGATTACCAATAGAAAGATTTATAATTCTAATAGTCTTTTTCAGTTCAGAGTCTTCTCCTATTTCTTTAATAGCTTTATGTAAAACGTCTATAAATAGCTCATTATGTGGGATACCTTCTCGATCTGGAGATACTGGTTGCATAATAGGACGAACATAAAGTTTACTATTTAATGCCGAAATTTTATTATTGAGATCGCCATGAATGATTAATGAAGCCATAATTGTACCATGAGAACGTTGTGTTGTTTGATATTTTTCCTCATGATTTTCAGGATCATTAATGATTATTCTGTCTTGTAGTAACTTATGATTTGATAAAGGTAGTCCATCTAATAAAGCAATGCATGGTGGATTTGAAGGTAATTCTTCATCTGTTAATTCAATGGTTTCTGAATTTTCTTCTGTTGAAATAGAAAAGACTTGTCCAGAAGCTCTAATCCACATTATTTGTTCTGCATTAATGAGCTCATGATCATTATTGTCAATCATAGATTTTATCTCATTTGCGGGGCATTCTGCTACAAGCCCATGGTAAGCAATTTCTTCATATATTGAAGATTTTAATATTTTACCTCCATGTTTTTCTATGATTTCCCTTATTACATTTTCAGATTCAGTCCTTTTCTTAAGAGAGTTTCGAAACCATAGTTCTATTTCAAAACAAATATTCTCAGGGCGACTTGCAAGTAATTCATTCCATATATCAATAACATTAGTTTCTTCGAATCTATCTTGTATTCCCCATCTTCTAATATTTCTTAACCGCGAAAAAACATCTTTAAAAGGTGCCATACCTGTTGGAAAGGTAAAATCTCCACGACAGTATTGTTCCCATAAAGATAACATTTGTTTTAATGATGTGTGATTAGTCATTGTACAATATAACTTCTCTGATAATTGTTTATCTTTATTAGGAGTTCCATCATTTTTAACCTCATAAAAATCATCATCGGCATCTGCTATAGAATCAAAATCTCCAAGCCATTCCATACCTATCTTTTGACAGGCTCTAATAAACTCGTTAACACTTCCTACAATCTCGAAAACTAGAACCATTTCTGGATCAATTCCTATAATATCTGAATTTAAAATAGCCTTATTTGACTCTAATGTTTGAGATAAACATTTCATTTGAGGACCTATTCTTCGTTCTTGTAGTTGATATGAAGGAAGATGAGGAGAACCTATATTTCTAGGTTTTCCAACAGGTATAGGTTCAATATTACCTTTTTTAAAAATCAAAATATTATTACGCATATGATAATCAAAATGAGTTTATTTGGAAATATAGATTTCTAAATTATTTAATTCTTCTTTGATACATTTTTGGATATCAGAATTAGGCAAGGATAAAACATATTTTCGCATTACAGAAAGAGCAAAGTTCTCTATATCTCCGAAATTTTTATTTGATAACTTTTCTGCAAGAATATCCAGTTTTGTTTGAAAATGTATTGCATATTTTTTCTCAAACATTGTAAGCCATTTTTCTATAGATTTAGTATCTGGCATAGGTAATTCAATACGTATTTCGAATCTACGCCATATCGCACGGTCCAATAATTCAGGGTGATTCGATGCGCCTATGACAATAGTATAACTAGGTAATGAATCTGTCATTAACAATAAAGAACTTACAACTCTTTTTATTTCTCCTAATTCGTGTGAGTCACCTCGTTCTTTTCCTATTGTATCAAATTCATCAAAAAAAACAATACATTTTCTACTACTAACGAAATCAAATAATTGCCTTAAACGCATGGCTGTTTCTCCTAAATACGATCCTATTAATGAATCATAGCGAACGATATAAAGAGGTATCATAAGTCGTTCAGCTAAAGCTTCAGCATATGATGTTTTACCAGTTCCTGGTTTGCCTACCAACATTATCTTGTGTCTAGGTTCTAAGCCATATGAGCGAAGAAGATCAGCTCTGAATTGTTCTTCTAAAAAATCGTTTGTTAGTTTTTTAACTTCTTCAGGGAGAACTAAATCTTTAAAACTTTTATGAATTGAGATTTCTTGAATAAAATTATTGATAATTGGTGAAGCTACAGATGAAATGCTTCGTTCTTGAATATTGTTGTCAGATGAATGTAACATTGCATCTAATTCGCTTTGAAGTTTATCTGCCAACAATGTATGTTGTTTTGAACGTTCTTCAGCAATCATTGCTTCTACAACTTTTTTAAATTGATATTTATTCCCATTATAAGAATTCTTTATCAGATCAAGTATCAAATCAGCTCTAGCCATAATTTTTTTATTTTTTATTCTAGGTGAAAACGTACACCTAACCTAATATAGTACAAAGATAATACAAATTCATGAATATAAAAGTTAAATCTGTTCTTTATAAAGTACGCTTTGTTTATTATAGCTGAATTATTTAATAAAAATCACGATGATTTGAATACAATAAAAAACTATAGTATATTTGTTTGCGTAAACAATGCGTAAACAAACTATTTCAGTTAAGGATATTCTATAAGTATCAATAAAAATATGTTTAATAATAAATAGCTGATAATCAGAATATATACAATATAACGTACGGTCTTGATGTATCATATAAAACAGACTCATAATCTGGAGGTCCCAGGTTCAAGCCCTGGCTGGTCCACAAAAAGAAGAGGTTGTAAACTAAATGTTTACAACCTCTTCTTTGTTTCATCCTATATGAAAACTAGTTTTTGGGTTGTTACTGTGTATTAGGTTTGTGTTTTTATGCTTGTTTCACGACTGGTTGAAACAATGCTACAAATAAAAATTTATGGTCGTATGAGATCAAAATAAAAATATGAATAAGTATTATTGAAAGAGTTCCGTCTGTATGCGCAAATCTCTGCGAATACAGACGGTTTTTTGTACAAACTTTTTTTTCTTTTGTACAAATCTTGAGAAAATATCGAGAACTTTTTATCCGAGCCTCCCGATATGAATCTAGTAATAAAAGCAGGTTTTTTTTACCCCTCAACGCCTGTTGTCTTTTTACGGCTGTGAAGGGCGTGAAGGGTAAAAAAAGGTAATTTTTATTTTATAGCTATCGGAGTTTCCAGTTCTTTGATCGTTAGCTGTCTTGAACCTCCGTTGGCCAGACCATCCATTCCTTTAGGAGAGGCATCTTTTACATAACTCTTGCCATCAGACTCGAACTGGTCTGTTCCGTTGAGTTTATAGTAAGCAGCCAGACCCTCTGAGTTTGGATCGACATTCAGCATGTTTTGTTTGATCTGGTTCTCTGTACGTGCAACGGTCCAGAGTCTGACTTCACTCATGTAGCCATAGAACGGACGTTCACCCCACATGAAGTTTGCGACCTTACCGATGAAGAATCCTCCACTACCTGTTGATGCCAGATCGAAGCTTGGAGTATCCCATGTCGATTCGGCGGCTTTGCTACCGTTGATGTAAATAGCTGTCTTTCCTGACGGCTGGTCGTACGTAAAAGCTACGTGATACCATTTTCCTTTCTCGAATGCCTGAGTAGAGTGGTATTGTTTGCTTCCCGCAATCTGAATCCAGTCGTTGTGGCCGCCCGGTAGTGCTGTATCACCGATTCGGAGAATCAGAATACCTTCATTACCCATGATGGTGTTGTTGCTACCGAACTGGTTGATGTAAATCAGGGCTTCGTAGGTAACAGATGTGAACATTGTACCGCTTGCCAATGGGATGCGGATATAGTTGCTTTGGAACTGAGCGACTTTCTTAATCTGTACAGGCTTGGTAATGATAAAGTAAATAATATCACCGCCGGCGATAGCTGGAAGTGAAGATGACTGAATACGTACCGGCAACAGATAAGATTTACCTTCTTCCATATTCTCCAGGTTTGTGAACTCTATGGAAGTCTTTTCTGAATAGATAGATCCGCTGGGAATGGTTGTCGCATTACTGACCAATTTTACATTGGCGGTATTGAATGTTTCGTAATTGGTCCCATATTTCTGGTTGTATGCATTTATTTCATTTTGTCCTGCAATTTCATAGCGGACTTCTACCGGAGAAGAACATGCTGAAGAAACTCTGGACTGCAATTCGTAAGTGATAGGCTGTTCGTTCAGAGCTTCTATTGTGTGTTCTTTGCTTTCGAAGTAAACTTTTGCTTCCAGCAAATCGCTTTCACTGTCGTTACAGCTGTTCAGCAAGACAGCTATAGCGCAAAATGCTAAATATTTCAATAGTTGTTTCATATCTTTAGAATTTCAAGATTCGTATTATTCTTTTTCCTGATTGGCTTTCCATTCGTTGAAGACCTGTTGGTTGATTTGGATTGCCTGACGCATCCATTTGTAATCAGGTGTATTGTCATAGTCATTGTCGAAGCGGTAGGCACCGACTCCTCCTTTGTAACCTTCTGCTGGCATCCAGGCTGCCTGCCGTAACAGAGCACCTCCTGAAGTGGCACGATTCAAAGTTTTCGGTTATAATCAGTTTTTCCGGAATGTTGCCGGGACCGTAATAATGCGGAGAAGAACTACCGTATGACTGAGTAATCCAGTAATCTACATATTCTTCCATTTCTTCTGAGAAATAGTTGATAAGACCGTCGATGCAGAGCAGTTTGTGCCCTTTCTTTTCCGGATCACTCTTTGGACCGATATATTTTCCCATCTCTTTTACTAGTACCTGGATGGTTGTACCATTCAGAGTACCGTCGGAATCATTAAAGCCGCTTCCCGGTTCCCAGTCAATGTCAAAGCCATCCCAGTCACTTACGAACAATGAGTCGCAAAGTGCTTTGGCATAGTTGGCTGACGTGGAGATAAGTTGCTTTTGGCTTTTTGGAGCGCCTGACAAAACTAGTCGAAATCTATTTCTTTGTCCGCGTCGTCTCCTGATACCTTTATGTATTGGTATTCCACAAATTCTTCCATCGAAGCGTTGTTCAACTGCCTGCGGAGTTCCTTTATTAAGAAATGATAAGCTATGGTAAACAGGTATGCCTTAAAAGAGGATTCGGGGTCCAGTTTCTCACGATTGGTCCATATACGACACAGAATGTTTATTGAACGACATCATCGGTAGCATCTTCTGATTTCAGGTATTAATATACAAATCGGTATAATCTTGAAATCCACATATCATAAAGGGTATGGTAAGCTTTTTCGGAGCCTGCTTTTACGGATAATATCAGTGATTTTTCTTCTATCATATTTCTTGTCTAATATCATAAAAGCGATGTAACATTACGTTGAGTGAATATTTTTATGTGACGTGTATTTTGTGTTAGACTTATCATTGAGATACGAAATATTTTTAATACCTTTCTGCATCGTTTAAAAAGTTAGCCGTTTTATGTTATGAAGAAACACGATTTTATTTTGTTGCTGGGGGTTGCATTGAATTTATCGGTAACTGCTGTATGGGCTGAAGAAGTAGGAACAGTGGATACGATAAGAACTACGTTGGGAACAAAAGTTCCGATTGAAGCTTGTTCGTTACAGGAAATAGAAGGAGTTGTTTTTACCAAGGCAAAAGATGCGAACTTCCTTCAGTCATTAGTTGGTAGAGTAGCGGGGGCAACTATCCAGCCAAGTTCGATAGGAACCGGGGGGGGAGTGAAGATTGAAATGAGAGGGGCAAGGAGCCTGCAAGGAAATAACAATGTACTTTTTGTGATTGACGGAGTTCCGTTTCCCCAGCTTTCTGCTGAAGAATTTTATTCCATTTATAAAGGTTATGGCTTATCGGCAGATGGTATTGCTTCCTTTAACGCAGAAGATATAGAAAGTATGTCTGTCTTGTCGGGCACAGCTGCTTCAGTCCTTTATGGGAGTGACGCTGCCAACGGTGTCATTCTTATTACAACCAAACGGGGTCAGAAACTGCATAAGCCTTCTATCACGGTATCGAATACCACGACCTTTGCCAAGCCTTTTGTGATGCCAGAGTTTCAGCATGTCTATGAAAGTTGGAAATCAGACACGAGAACCTTATTCGATTGGAATCCTTCCGACTTTTATCGTACGGGGCATACCATAAACAATGCTGTAACGGTATCGGGTGGTACGGAAGTAAATCAAAGTTATTTTTCTGCGATGACTCAAAATGCAGTCGGATTGCTTGATAACAATAGTAGCAATCATTATAATCTGACGTTCCGTAATACGACAAACTTGCTGGATGGAAAGCTGAATATTGATGCCAGTTTGATGTATATCCGTACTAAAGAACGTAATATGCTGGCACAAGGTGATTACTTCAACCCAATTGTACCGGTTTATCTGCTGCCGGAAATCTTACGTGAGAAAGATGAATATAGTTGTTTCGAGCGGTATGATCCGGATAAAGGCTATGCAGTTCAGTATTGGCCTTATGCCAACTGGCAGAATCCGTATTGGACGGAAAAACGTAATTTGTTTGTGAATACTAAAGATCGCATACGAGCAGGACTGGGATTCCGGTATGCATTAACTGACTGGTTGGATGTTACAGCACATGTCAACTATGATAAAGACAAACAGGTACAAACTCAAGAATTATACGCTTCGACTCGTTATTTACTGAAGGAATCTTCTTGGGGAGATACTCAGTATGGCTATTCTTCTTTGGGTGAATATGGAAAGATAAATGCTGATTTAAGTCAGGTTTATGCTGATTTTGCTTTTCATCTTCAAAAAACGGCAGGTGACTTTTCTTTTAATGCTTTGCTGGGGATGGCATTTCGCGATAGAAAATATGAATATGGTTTACAGGGAGGCGGTTTGGTACAACCAAATATTTTTTCTCTTGACAATTTGGATAGTACGAAAGGAAAAGATTGGAATGCCGATTTGCACGACCGTAGTGATGCGTTGTTTGCGTCTTTGCAAGTAGGTTACAAAGATTTCCTTTATATAAATATGGGAGGACGCAAAGAATGGCAGTATTTATGGAAGGAAGGAACGAGAGCAAGTTACGATGATGTCTTTTATCCATCGGCAGGGCTTTCGTTTATTCCAACTTCTATTATTTCGCATTCGGATGTATTGTCTTTCTTGAAGTTGCGTCTGGCTTATGCAGAGAGTGGTAATTTCCATCAGTATTGTTTGCCTAACGATAACAGAGATATGACAGCATTGGTGCAAGGGAGTTTCTTCAGTGACAAGACAAAATCGTATGAAGCAGGGGTTGATCTGGGACTATTTAATAATAAGTTGAATCTATCCTTTACTATGTATACGACTTCTACGGATAATGAGATTCCAATGGAAACTTATTCAGTGAAAGCAGAAATACAGAATAAAGGGTTGGAAGTTTCATTAGGACTGAATCAGGATTTAGGACCTGTTTCTTGGAATTCTAGCCTGACGTACACTCTCAATAAAAATAGAATTCAGGATTTTTCTGAAATCGTAAATCCAATGACTGGTGAAGTGATGAAGGTCGACTACTTGAAACTTGCTTCATATGGCCAGCTTGCAGAAGAAAGACTGGTTTCTGGTGGTTCCATAGGTGATATTTACGTCAGTACCTTTCAGAAAGATGCAGCTGGTAATGTGATACTCAATGCACAGACAGGTTTGCCGGAACGCAGTGATACATATCAGTATGCGGGAAATGCTTCTCCTGATTATATGCTAGGATGGGCAAATGACTTTGCTTGGAAAGGTCTTGAACTGGGATTCGTATTGCAAGGCAGCTTCGGAGGAGAAGGCCTGTCAATGACGCAATCGATGCTTGACCAATATGGCGTTTCGAAGGCTACAGCAGATGCACGCGATCAAGGCGGAGTGTGGATGGGAGAAAAGAAGATTCCCGTTTCCCGATATTATGCAGCAACTTCAGGCTTGTCGGGAATCGGTGATCTCTATATATACGATGCGACCAATATTCGTTTGGCGGAATTGACTGTAGGATATACAATCCCGATGTACCGTTGGGTAAACTGGATGCAGCATATAAAGGTTTCTTTTGTCGGACGAAATTTGGTTATGTTGTATAATAAAGCTCCTTTCGATCCGATGAGTACCGCCAGCATGGGAAATGATATGCGGGGTATTGATTATTTCCGCTTGCCTAGCTTGCGTAATATGGGCTTTTCCATACAGCTTACTTTTTAAATGCTTGTTGAAAGGCATGAGATTGAGTACTTAGAAAGAACTTGAGTAACTCTTTGTTGGCGGCACTGTCCAGCTGCGCTTCTTTTTCTTCTTCAAAAATATTAAGCGTGGCTGGACATTCGCCGCAAATATCTATGCCTATTGTCTGTTCATGTTTCAGAATGATAGATAACAATTGTTCCAGTTCTTCCAGTGTAAAAGATCCCTGATCCCAGTTGGTAGCGGCCGACTGAGGGTTGAGTACATCTTTGTCTACAGAAATATATACGGGCGTACTGATGACTTCGGCAGAGAACTTCTTCCAGGTAGTGTCTTGTTCCAGACTTTGTTCACTGTAAAATTCAACCTGATTCTGATACTGAGGAGCAACACTCTTGATTAACTGTTCGGAGGGTCCTATAATAATGACCTTTTTTAAAAAAGGATTGGTTTTGATGACATCTTCTACCCAGCTTCCACAGGAAATCATTTCTTTGAATAAGGGGGGCTGCATGTCGGGATGATGGTCGAATACAATTAGTGAGAAAGGTTGATGTATTTTATCCGTCCAGAATTTGGTCAGGTAATGATAGTTGCCGGAATCAATGAAATGAATCCCTTCTGCCGGATAGTTTTCGATGACTTTTTTCAGTGCACTGGCTCCGTCTTTATCACAATAGCATTCTACCCCTTGAAGATGGGTACAATCTATCCATGCAAATTTGGGATTGTGGGAGAATGATTCATAATCATATACTCCTGTAAAATTCATGATAACGATAGGTTTGTTCATTGTTATAAATAAAAAATCCCCGCTTCGGAACTGACCGGAGCGGGGATTTTACAGTTAGAATTGTTTATTTAATTTCAATCACTTTGTTGGCCTGTTTCTTTTCTTCCTGTGTCATCTTAGGCAACTCAATGTTAAGGACACCGTTATCGACAGATGCACTGATCTTTTCCTTATCAACGTCTTCCGGTAAAATCATGCATTGTTCGAATTTAGAATAAGAGAATTCACGGCGCAAATATTTCTTTTTATCGTTGTTATTTACTTCGTTTTTCTTCTCCATAGAAATAACCAACTGGTTATCTTCGGTAAGATGAATATTGAAATCGTCTTTCGTCATACCCGGAGCTGCAACTTCTATCTTGTAATTGTTTTCGTTTTCGATTACGTTAATTGCAGGGGCAGTAGCGTTAGCTCTTTCCATCCAATCGTTATCAAAGAAATCATTGAAAATACTTGGTAACCAATTCTGATTATAATTTCTTCTAGTCGGCATCATAGTTGTAATCTCCTATATTTTAGTTTTTTATTTTATCTTGTTTCTTCTGAACCGCTTCTCCTTTCGCTTCCGCGATTCACCCTTATATTTGCAAAGTCTGTGCCAGATGATTTGACTGACAGAAAGGTAGATTGCTTTAACCTTTGTTGAACGAGTGGCGAAGATTTTAAACTTTGATAAACATAACGTAGTGTCAATTCGGCTTGAAAATGGACAGATTGTCATTTTTATCTTTTAGCACAGACTATTTGTATTCTTACTATTTATTCCTTATTTTTGTTTTTGTAAACATTAATATTGTGTATTTATGAAGAAGATTTTATCAACCTTAATGATTGTGGCCTGCTTATTTTTAGCAGTGCCTGCACAAGCCCAATTGCAGTTTGGACTGAAAGGGGGACTGAACATTTCGAAATTGACTTTCTCGAAGGATATTGTAAAGAGTGATAACCGTACCGGATTCTTTATTGGTCCGATGGCTGAGTTTACCATTCCGGTTGTAGGATTAGGTGTAGATGTAGCTGCTTTGTATAATCAGTCTGGAGCAAAGGCTATCAGTGGGGGAGAAGAAGTAGACCAAACACTTAAGACAATTGAAGTTCCTGTAAACTTGAAGTGGACACTTGGATTGGGAAGTACGCTGGGAGCTTATGTAGCTGCCGGTCCTCAGTTCGGCTTTAATGTGGGAAGCGGACATTTTACCGAGAATTTTGATATGAAATCTTGCAATACTTCGTTCAATGTTGGAGTAGGTCTTAAATTATTGGGACATCTGCAAGCAGGAGTGAATTATAATTTTGGCCTGAGTAAAATGGCAAAAGCTGTAGATGATGCGATGACCATCGAAATGAAACGAAATACTTGGCAGATTTCAGTGGCATATATGTTCTGAAAACAGAAAGGTGTTTATTAATAAATCAGCAATGAAGAAGGAGATGCCTGTGCAGGTATCTCCTTCTTATTTTGATGCGGAAATCAGTCACATGGATAGACTACTCCCCATTCTTTTCTTAAGTTGTCCATTTGCCTCATAATTCTTAATGTTTCGGCGTGAGGCATGTATGGAGATTCCAGCCATCCTTTTTCAATAGCTTCAATGGATGCATATACCTGATATTCGTAACCGGTGATGTGTTCCGGAGCTTGATAAACGGCTACTGTCTTATATTCCCTGTCGACTACACGGACTGATTCCGGACAATTGATGTTTTCTACAATCAAGTGCCCTTTATCGCCTGAAATGACTCCCATTCTGTCGCTCTGTGCATAAATGCTTGATTGCAGAGTTGCCATTTTTCCATCTTTATAAAAGAGTGTGATGCTTTCCTGAGCATCGACTCCTGTCGCTGTCTTCTGACATGCAGAATGAGTTTCGGCAATATCATCACCAAATGCCATTGCTGCAAAGTTTAATGTATATACTCCGATGTCGAGTAAAGCTCCTCCTGCCAGTTCCGGACGGATAATTCTTTCCTTGTCGCTTATCGGATAGCTGAGATTGGCTGACAGCGTATAAGGAGTACCGATAACTCCTTTTTTCAGTAAGTCTTGTATGGTTAGTGAAAGAGGCATGTATCGGGTCCAGATTGCTTCTGTAATAAATACTTTCTTTTCGTGGGCAAAGCTGAGTAATTCTTCTGCCTGACGGGCATTGGCTGTGAAAGCCTTTTCACATAATACGGGTTTCCCTTTTTCGATGCATATGCGGGCATTGTCATAATGCATGGCATGTGGTGTAGCAATATAGATTAGATCAACCTGCGGGTCGTTTGCCAGTTCTTCGTAAGAGCCATATGCTTTTTCAAATCCCCATTCGTTGGCAAAGGCTTGTGCTTTTTCCTGATTGCGGGATGCTACGGCATAACGTTGCACTTCTTTCATCTTTCCAAGTGTTGCTGCCATTTTTTTAGCGATGCCTCCACAACCTATTATACCTATCTTATATATCTTCATGTTGATAATGGATTAAGAGTTTCTTTACAAAACTATAAAAGTTTGTCCGACGTTCCAACGGGATAGCCTTGTTTTTTGTAACTTTGCCTCCATGAAGAAGTACGTGGATGTCATAGTGCCTTTGCCCGTTGCCGGACAATATACTTATTCTGTTCCGGCTGATCTGGAAGATAAAGTGAAGGCGGGTTGCCGGATTGTTGTTCCTTTCGGAAGTAAGAAGTTTTATACGGCAATTGTTACCAGCGTACATCAGAATGCTCCGGAAACTTATGAAACAAAAGATCTTGTAGAAGTACTCGATACATCCCCTGTCCTGTTGAAACGCCAGTATGATTTCTGGAAATGGCTGGCAGATTACTATTTGTGTACCTTGGGTGATGTCTATAAGGCCGCTCTACCTTCGGGTATGAAACTGGAAAGCGAAACGCTCGTGGTATCCAATCCTGAGTTTGAGGCAGACAAACCTCTGCCCGAGAAGGAACAGCGCATCCTTGATTTGTTGTCCGATGATTCGGAACAATGCATTACTCAATTGGAGAAGGCAAGTGGCATAAAGAATCTGTTGCCAGTAATCAAATCTTTGTTGGAGAAGGAAGCCATCAGGGTAAAAGAAGAGCTGAAGAGAAGCTACAAACCGCGTGTTGAGGTGCGGGTACGCCTGACTGAAGGTATGCAGGCGGAAGAAACTGTACATCGTCTGTTCGATACACTGGCACGTGCTCCGAAACAATTGGCTTTACTGATGAAGTATATTGAGTTGTCAGGCTGGAGCGGCGAGAAGAAAAATCTCAAAGAAGTTTCTCGTAAGGCTTTGTTGGATGCTACGGGAGCAACAAATTCAGTTTTTAACGGGCTGGTGGAAAAACATATTTTTGAAACTTATATTTTCGAAATCGGACGTTTGTCCGAAGGTCCTGTTGAAACAGTCGGCTTGAATCCGTTGAGCATGGCTCAGCAACGAGCCTATACAGAGATTTTGGCACATTTCCATCAGAAGAATGTTTGTCTGCTTCACGGAGTAACGGCAAGCGGAAAGACGGAAATTTACATTCACCTCATACAACAGGCCATTCAGGCAGGTAAGCAGGTATTGTATCTGTTGCCTGAAATAGCCCTGACTACCCAGATAACCGAACGTTTGCGGCGAGTGTTTGGAAATCGACTGGGAATTTATCATTCCAAGTTTCCGGACGCCGAACGTGTGGAGATATGGCGTAAACAACTTACCGATCAGGATTACGATGTGATACTGGGAGTACGTTCGTCAGTCTTTCTTCCTTTTCGGCGGTTAGGACTGGTCATTGTGGATGAGGAGCATGAAAATACCTATAAACAGCAAGAGCCTGCTCCACGTTACCATGCACGTAACGCTGCCATCATGCTGGCATCCATGTTCGGTGCAAAGACGCTGTTGGGTACAGCCACTCCGAGTATTGAAACCTATTATAATGCCGTGAACGGGAAATATGGTTGGGTACAGTTAACGGAGCGTCATCAGCAGATTCAGTTACCTCATATCGAGGTAGTAGATATTAAAGAGCTGGCCCGAAAGAAACGGATGACGGCTCAGTTTTCTCCTTTACTGCTTCAGAAGATACGTGAAGCGCTGGATCAGAAAGAACAGGTGATACTTTTTCAGAATCGTAGAGGGTTTGCCCCCATGATAGAATGCCGTACGTGCGGATGGGTACCGAAGTGCAAGAACTGTGACGTCAGTTTGACGTATCACAAAGGATTGAATCAGCTTACCTGTCACTATTGCGGCTATACTTATCAGGTACCTAAGTCCTGTCCAGCCTGTGGTGGAGTAGAGTTGATGAACCGTGGCTTTGGTACTGAGAAGATAGAAGACGATATTAAGTTGATTTTCCCGGAGGCACGTGTGGCACGTATGGACTTGGATACTACCCGGACACGTACGGCGTACGAGCGGATCATTGCCGATTTTGAGGAAGGGAAAACAGATATCCTGATAGGTACACAAATGGTTTCAAAGGGACTGGATTTCGATCGTGTCAGTGTAGTGGGAATCCTGAATGCTGATTCGATGCTGAACTATCCGGATTTTCGTTCGTACGAACGAGCCTTTCAACTGATGGCTCAGGTGGCGGGGCGTGCCGGTAGAAAGAATAAGCAGGGACTGGTGGTGTTGCAGACCAAATCTCCCGACCTTCCGCTGATTCATCAGGTCGTTGCAAACGATTATAACGGTTTGTATCAAACACAGATTGACGAACGACGCTTGTTTAAATATCCACCTTTTTATCGACTGATTTATGTTTATCTGAAGCATCGGAAGGAGGAGGTGCTCGAACAGGCGGCTGACCTGATGGCGGGGTATCTGCGAAACGGACTGGGGGAACGGGTACTGGGACCGGACCGTCCGCCGGTATCACGTATACAGACTTTATTTATTAGAAAAATAGTAGTGAAAATAGAACAACAGGCTTCGATGTCGAAAGTGCGTGAGTATCTCCAGCAAGTACAACGAGCCATCATAGAGGATGAACGTTTTCGTTCCTTGCTGGTTTATTATGATGTCGATCCGATGTAAAATTTATGGATATGAAAGTAGAACTGGATGTACATACGCATACCGTAGCAAGCGGTCATGCATTCAGCTCCTTGCAGGAAATGGCACAGGCTGCTGCCGGCAAAGGACTGAAATTGCTTGGAATCACAGAACATGCTCCAAGTATACCGGGTACGTGCAACCCGATTTATTTCCGTAATCTTTATGTGGTGCCTCGCCACATGTATGGGATAGATTTATTATTGGGTGCGGAAATTAATATTCTTGACGGCGAAGGTAACCTTGATTTGGATGAGTTTTATTTGAAGATGCTCGATTTGCGTATAGCAGGCATTCATTCACTTTGTTATAAACAAGGTACTCCTGAAGAAAATACACATGGTATGATACAGGTTGTTTCCAATCCTTATATTCATATCATCAGTCATCCGGGCGACGGAACGGCCAAACTGAACTTTGAACCTATTGTGCTTGCGGCGAAGGAACATCATACGCTGTTGGAGATAAACAATTCTTCTTTGAAGCCTTGCCGGGGCAAAGTGGATGCCCGCTCCAATAATCTGGAAATATTGAGACTATGTCGCCAGTATGAGGTGCCGGTTATTTTGGGTAGCGATGCACATATTTCATTTGACATTGCTACTTATGATTATGCCTTGGAACTAGTTGGTGAAACGGAGTTCCCGGAAGAACTGATTATGAATACCAATGTGGATAAGTTTAAAGAATATTTGAAAATTGAAATATGAAAAGAATCTTGTTTGTCTGCTTAGGCAATATTTGCCGCTCTTCATCGGCAGAAGAGATTATGCGTACCTATATTAAACGTGCGGGACAGGAAAAGGAGATTGAAGTTGATTCGGCTGGCATTAGCAGCTATCACGAAGGAGAACGAGCCGACGACCGGATGCGTGCACATGCCATTCGTCGTGGATATAATATAACGCACCGTTCCCGTCCGGTCCGTACCGATGACTTTTATGATTTCGACTTGATATTGGGCATGGATGACCACAACGTCGATGCCTTGAAAGAAAAGGCACCAGATGTGGAAACAGAACGGAAGATCGGCCGGATGACTGATTATTGCCAGACGAAGGTGGTAGATTATGTACCCGATCCTTACTATGGAGGCGCTCAAGGATTCGAAAATGTACTCGATATCCTTGAAGATGCCTGTAAGGGTCTGCTCGACAGTCTGACTGCCCAGCCGTAACTTATTTTTTTAGCTCAGGATAGCTGATACGAGTATGGTACATCGTCTTCAGCTTTTCCTTGAATACACTTTTTACAGTAGCGATATCCTTGAAGGTAATCGGGCATTCCTTGAAATATCCTTCTTGTACCTGACTGTCGATTATCTTGTCTACCAGTCCGGATATACTTTCTTCGGTGTATTCTTTCAGACTTCTTGAGGCTGCTTCTACAGAATCTGCCATCATCAGGATGGCCTGTTCTTTGGTAAATGGATTAGGTCCCGGATAGCGGAAAGCTTCCTTGTCAACTTCCTCATCAGGATGTTCGTTTTGATAAGATATGTAGAAATATTTCGTCAGTCCCTTTCCGTGATGGGTACAGATAAAGTCTTTGATGACTTGAGGCAGGTCATTCTTTTCGGCTAGCTTCATACCGTCTATTACATGATTGATAACAATTTGTGCACTTTGCTTGTAATTTAACTGGTCGTGAGGATTGACCCCTGTCTGATTTTCGGTGAAGAAAGCAGGATTCAGCATCTTTCCGATGTCATGATACATGGCTCCTGTACGTACCAGCTGACTGTTGGCATTGATCCGATTAGCTGCTGCTGCCGTCAAGTTGGCAAGTTGGAGCGAATGTTGGAAAGTACCTGGAGCAACTTCCGACATCTCCCGCATCAGCTTATTGTTGATGTTGGAAAGCTCGACTAAGGTTACGTTCGATGTAAAGCCGAAGGTCTTTTCCAGAATGAACAACAACGGGTAGGTAAACAGCAACAAAATACCGTTGATGATGAAATTGACATACATATATGTATTAAGCTGTGCAATATCGTTTATATGAATCAGGTCGAGTGCAAAGTATAAAACCGAATAAGCTACGACAACGATGAGGGCACTCCGCAATAATTGTGAACGCTGGGAGAGTTCCCGCAAGCTGTAAATGCTTGCCATACCTGCTATGGTCTGTAGCAAGATAAATTCGTGTGGAGTACGCAGACAGATGGAACAGAGCAGAATGGAGATGATATGTGCCATAAATGCCGTACGTGAGTCGAGAAAAATACGGATGATCATCGGGAGCATGGTAAACGGTACGATATATACACTCATGAAAGCGTGTGAAACCATGATAGCCGATATCACGGGGAAGAAGATGATCAGGAAAAACAATAGCCCAAGACTTCCTTTTTTCTGATAATAATCGTATCGGAACAAAGCAAGATAAGTCATGAAACATCCTATCAGGATAGAAACAAATAAAATTTGTCCTACCAGAGTCAGACGTTTCTCCGTAATGGTTTCACCTCTTTTATCCCATTCCTTTTGGAGCGATTTCAATATATCAAATGTCCGTTGGTCAATAATTTCTCCACGGTCTATGATTTTTTGTCCGTTCATGACAAAACCCTTCGCCCATGAGATACCCGACAGAATATCTTTTTTGGCAGCTTCCGATTTTTCGGAATCATAGATAAGGTTCGGAGTCAGATACTCATTCAAGTTGCAACGCTGCAATAAGTTTCTGTTGTAATGCAGTGTATCCGAATAGATGAGCTCTTCGTAAGCACGTTTGGTGGTATATATTTCACCGGTGCTTTGCAGGATAGATGTATTGTTCTTGATAATATAGATACTCCGCATACTGTCCTTTCGTAAATTCCCCAGTTGTTCTACCGGGATGATTCCCTTTTCATATACGTTCTTCAGTATGCGTTCTATGTGGTGGGAATAAGTCGGGTCCGGAATAATCCGGCGCAGGTTCTTGTTATAGTCCTTTTTGAACTGATTGATCGCTTTTTCTCCCGTACTTTCCGAGAGCAGGAAGTAAGGGTGATAGTTTGTCATAATGCTGTCTTGTTCCCGGCGGACTTCTTCGTCTCCTTTATAGATAGGGAAGTCGAACGATGCTTGTAACAGACCATATTTCCATGGTTTGTTGATGTCAAACTGATAGTTGAAAGTGCCTTCCCGGGGTAAAAAATACACAATCACCACAACTGCTGCCAGGAAAATGGCACATTTATACAATAGTTTCTTGTATGAAAACTGTCTTTCTGTCTGGAAACTTTTCATGTGTTAGGATATTTTGCGTGCAAAATAAGAAAAAAACGGGAAATTTAGCTTAATTTTGCGGCGTATTTTTAGATAAAGACCACTATGGCAGAAAGAAAAGTAAGAGTTCGTTTTGCACCGAGTCCGACAGGTGCATTGCATATCGGTGGTGTGCGCACTGCCTTGTATAATTATCTGTTTGCGCGTCAGCACGGCGGAGATTTGATTTTCCGTATTGAAGATACTGATTCCAACCGTTTTGTTCCGGGTGCGGAGGAGTACATTATCGAATCCTTCAAATGGTTGGGCATAAAGTTTGATGAAGGTGTGAGCTTCGGCGGAAATTATGGTCCGTACCGTCAGTCGGAGCGCCGTGATATTTACAAGAAATATGTAAAAGTACTGCTTGACAACGGCAAGGCTTATATCGCATTCGATACTCCGGAAGAACTGGAAGCCAAGAGAAAGGAAATTCCAAACTTCCAGTATGATGCTTCTACTCGTAATTCGATGCGTAACTCACTTACAATGTCGAAGGAAGAGGTCGATAAACTGATTGCCGACGGTACTCAGTACGTAGTGCGTTTCAAGATCGAACCGAACGAAGATGTACATGTACACGATATTATTCGTGGAGAGGTAGTGATCAACTCTTCTATTCTGGATGATAAAGTTTTGTACAAGTCGGCCGATGAACTGCCTACTTATCATTTGGCAAATATCGTCGATGACCACCTGATGGAGGTTTCTCACGTAATTCGTGGAGAAGAATGGTTGCCTTCTGCTCCTTTGCATGTTTTGTTGTACCGTGCGTTTGGTTGGGAAGATACGATGCCTGAATTTGCCCACCTGCCGTTGTTGTTGAAACCGGATGGAAACGGTAAGTTGAGCAAGCGTGACGGCGACCGTCTGGGCTTCCCGGTATTCCCGCTGGAATGGCATGATCCGAAGACAGGAGAGGTCTCTTCCGGCTATCGTGAATCTGGATATTTGCCCGAAGCTGTTATCAACTTTCTGGCTTTGTTGGGATGGAATCCTGGAAACGATCAGGAAATCATGTCAATGGACGAACTGATCAAGTTGTTCGACCTGCATCGTTGTAGCAAGGCAGGAGCTAAGTTCGATTATGAAAAGGGTAAATGGTTTAACCACGAATATATCCTGATGAAGAGCGACGAAGAAATTGCTTCTTTGTTTATGCCTATTCTGAAAGAACACGGCATCGAAGCTCCTATGGAAACAGTAGTGACTGTAGTAGGTTTGATGAAAGGTCGTGTCAGCTTCATCAAAGAATTGTGGGATACTTGCAAGTTCTTCTTCGTAGCTCCTACAGAGTATGATGAAAAGACTGTAAAGAAACGTTGGAAGGAAGATTCAGCTGTTCGTATGACCGAACTGGCCGACCTGCTTGAATCACTCGACGATTTCTCACTGGCTCATCAGGAAGAAGTGGTTATGAAGTGGATAGAAGACCACGGTTACCACATGGGAAATATCATGAATGCCTTCCGTCTGACACTGGTAGGCGAAGGAAAAGGCCCTCACATGTTTGATATCTCGGCTGTATTAGGTAAGGAAGAAACTGTTAGACGTATGCGTCGTGCAGTAGAGGTACTCAAATAAAAAGCAGAAATGATTTATAATTTTGTTATTGGCCTATATATAAGTGCAGTCCATTTGGCTGCACTTTTTAATAAAAAAGTTGCCAAGATGGTGAAAGGTGAGAAAGAATCTTTTACTATCTTGAAGCAACACATTGATCCTCAGGCTAAATATTTGTGGTTTCATGCAGCTTCATTGGGTGAGTTTGAACAAGGACGTCCGCTGATTGAACGGATTCGCCAGCAATATCCGCAATATAAGATTCTGCAAACGTTTTTCTCTCCTTCGGGGTACGAGGTTCGTAAGGATTATAAGGGTGCGGATGTGGTATGCTACTTACCGCTCGACTCTCCACGCAACGTGAAAAAATTCATTGACCTGGCTCATCCTTACATGGCTTTTTTCATCAAATATGAATTCTGGCGTAATTATTTGAGTGAACTGAAGCGTCGTAATATTCCGGTATATAGCGTATCATCTATCTTCCGACCGAAACAGATTTTTTTCCGTTGGTACGGGAGCAGTTATAAAAACGTATTGAAATGTTTCGATCATCTTTTTGTGCAAAACGAAGAATCTGTCCGTCTGCTGGAAGGTATCGGCGTTACTCGTACAACGGTTGTGGGAGATACTCGTTTCGACCGAGTGCTGGAAATACGTAATCAGGCCAAGGAGTTGCCGTTGGTAGAAAGCTTTAAAGGAGGAAATCATCAGACATTTGTTGCCGGAAGTTCATGGGCTCCGGATGAAGATATCTTCATCCCTTATTTTAATGAGCATCCGGAAATGAAACTGATTATAGCTCCTCATGTGATAGACGAAAGTCATTTGCAGGAAATCATCGGGAAACTGAAGCGACCGGTAGTACGTTATACACAGGCTACCGAAGAAAATGTGAAACAGGCCGACTGTCTGATTATCGATTGTTTCGGACTGTTGTCTTCTATCTATCGATACGGAGAAATATCGTATGTAGGAGGCGGCTTTGGCGTCAGCATCCACAATACGCTCGAAGCGGCAGTATATGGCATTCCTGTCATCTTTGGTCCGAACAATTATAAGTTCCTCGAGGCACAAGGTCTGAAGGCTTGTCGGGGAGGATTCGAGATTCAGGGCAAGGAAGACTTCGACTGCTTGATGGATAAGTTCCTTTCGGATGAGGCTTGCCTGCATGAAGCAGGAAAGAATGCCGGCGATTATGTACGTAACAATGCCGGCGCTTTGGAAAAGATAATGAATACTGTTTCTTTATAATAAGTAAGATAGGAGCAGCAGGCATACGGGTCTGGATAGTGACTGGTATGCCTGCTGCTCTTTTTATTGCAGTTCTCATGCTGGCTGAGGTTGGTAAAACTGAATTTCTTTTAGGAAGACCGACCGATTTGTCAGTGCTTGAAACGGGAAATATCTACATCCTTTACTTCCTTTTTCTTGTACCCTCCAAATTTATAGCTGAAAGATACAGTAAAGTTACGCATATAATTGGCAATATCCATATCCAGAATCTGATTGCCATTGCGGACTTTCGTCTTCAGGTGGTTGCTGCCGTTAAATAAATCATTTCCTTTGATTTGAATCATAGCTTTATCTTCTGCAAAAGTATAACGGAATGCTGCATGGATGAATGCGGCAGGTTGTATGGTATAGCTCCCTTGTATGGACTTGGAAGTGCCGGTCGCACTGATTTCCATCTTGATATTGGGGCGCTTGCTGAGGATAAGCGTATTGGTCCAGCTTCCAGCTATGTTCCATATTTTGCGGTCGAAAGGGGCATCGTAGTAGTTGCTTGCCCGATGATGGAGTGAAGACAGGCATAGCATCAGCTGACTGTCCCATCGTTCTCCTTTCTTGAATGGGATAACAGAAGTAAAAGCAAATATTTGGGAGTAGTCCCAGTTCTGATAATTGTATACAGCTTTTAGCCGGCTGGAGTCGAGATATATCATTTGCATGAAGTAGTCTTTAATGTAATCGTAGCTGAGCTGGAAGATATACTTGCTTTTCAGAATGTACGTCAGGGCAGCAGAGTAATCGGTATAAGGCTTGAGTGATGTATTTCCTGCTGTTTCCTGGTAGTTGTTGAGATAGCCGGTCGATCCGCTTAGTGTCCAGTAATCGGGATAAGTCTTGTCCGAACTGAACTCAAACTGGAAGATATGTGATGCGGAAAGTACATAACTCAAGTTCAAATTCGGGTATACGGCCCACTTTTTATAACTCATCATCTGATAATATTCCATGGTGGCAGCTGCACTCAGGTTCCAGTGATTGCCAAAACTCTTTTCGAAACCTGCATAAAGGTTATAGGTATATTCGTCAATTTGATTTTTTGTGTTCATTCCGCTCATCTCAGCGAGGTCGTACACTTGTGAATTACGGTTGTTTACATACGCAAAAGAAGTTCCATAATTCAGCACCCACTCATTGGGAAGCGTATGGCTTTGATCGGCATATACCTTCCATCGGTTTATAGATTGAGTCGCGTTGCTGAGAAATGCCGTTTCTTGTCCATTCGTTTCTTTACTTTGGAAAGACTGCTTTTCTTTATTCCTGAAATAGGTATAGTCGATGCCTCCTGTCAGGCCGAAGCCGGAGGTATAGTTCAGAGCTACGTTATGCATCTGTCCTTCGGCCGGAGCATGGTTGAAGGTAGTCGAAGTATTATCCAATGAAGTAACCGATTGCTGTTTATCAGGGTGGAGGCTGGAAGTATAACTCAGTTCGAGCTGGTTGTGTTCGTCGAACTTATAATTGCTTCCCAACCGTAATGTATGAATTAGATCCCGGCTTTCTCCATTTGTTGTCTGACTGATGTTGTGTATTTCATGGTTTAATGTATGGCGAGTAACTAGTTTATGTCCCTGACGGTTATAGTTGTCATTGAGATTGTACATAAAGTCTATGTCTATCTTGGGAGATAAATAAGCCAATGTCACACCTCCTTCTCCTCCCGCCTTATCTGCCTGTACATAACTGCCCTTCACTTCTCCTTGCAGTCCTCCTTCTCCCGGCTTATAACCTTTTAGTATTACATTGATTGCAGCACCTCGCACGTGATATTGCGGGGGAGTATTGTACATCACTTCCGCCTGTTCTGCACGAGATGCAGGCATTCCCTTTAATAAAGTAATGAGTTGTTCGTAAGTCATAGATGTCGGTTTCCCGTTTAAAATGATACTCACACTTCCGGCTCCCGCCAGCGTCAACATGCCATTTTGTTCCATGACACCCGGCAGTTGTTTTAAAGCATCGTACACACTCGTCACCAGCTTATTGGCCGTAAGTTGAGGCATATCGTAGGTCAGGCGGCTGCCTTCTACCTTGACCAGCGGTCGTTCTCCTTGTACAACAACCTCATCCAGCGCATAGTCTTTTGCCTGCATTACGGTGATGCCTGCATCTTTTCCTTTACCTTTCTTCTCTAGTGTATGATATAAGAGATGCTGAAAAATGAGCCGATAAGCTTCCGGCTGATGATTGAATACAAAGTTTCCGTCGGCATTTGAAATTGTTGCATCCACGAAAACTGAGTCGGAAGTCTGTAAAATGATCGTTGCACCGTCTACTGGCTGCTGTTCTGTATCGACAACCTTACCCGAAACGGTTTGTGCCGTCAGGCTGCCTGAGCCTCCTGCTAGCAAGAAGATACTCATTAAAAAATAGATTTTCATATCAAATAGCATTGGGTTATTTTCTATATCTTTGACAATGCGAAAGTAAAGAGCCCGACCGGCTTTCTAGGTTAAGGGCAGGTTAATGTTACGTTAATACACGACTTATGGAGATAAAACATATCCGTTGGATTGCTGTGGTGGGACTTATTGCTATCATTGAGCTGCAATACGTATGGCTTGTCAACACATATAAGCTGACCAAGGAAAGCATTCAGATGAAAGGGGAGGAACTGTTTCCCGAAGCAGCCTTACAAGAGGTTTTCCTGCGCGTATCTAAGACAAAGAAAGACTCCACGGTTACGATGAGCGTCAACTTTGATGCCGAGAAAGATATGGAAACCTTGTCTAACCCCGGTCAATGGCTGATGAGCTACATGCATGTTTCATTTCAGGAAATTGCTCTGAAAGATTTTAATCGGGATGTTTCGTTTACGGATCTGGACTCCATTTATACGCACATGCTCGACTCGATAGGTTTTTCTGCGGCTGTCGCGTCGTGTATTGTCGACTCAACCGGCCGTGTCATCAACTCCTCTAGCCGATTCGATATAAATGGCAAAGGTATATTGCGTACCTCGCCTCTTCCCATCAGCCTCGACGGAAATCGCTTTTTACAAGGAGTCATTACCAATCCGTATTGGGTGATTTTTCAGCGGATGACATTACTCTTGCTTGCTACCGTACTGATTATGATACTGGTCATAGTCTGCATCATATATCAAATACGCATTATTGTCCGTCAGGATAAGATAGCCAAACTGCGGGAGGACTTTTCGTATGCCATGATTCATGATATGAAGACTCCCTTGAGTTCCATCCTGATGGGTACACAGATACTGGAAACCGGAAAGCTGGATGCCCAGCCGGAAAAGAAAGCCCGTTATTTCCGGATATTGAAAGAAGAGGGAGAGCATTTACTCTCGCTGACAAACAAGGTACTTACCCTCTCCAAACTGGAAAACCACCAGTTGAAGTTAGAAAAAGAAACGTGTAGCCTTCGTCCGATGCTGGAAGACCTTGCCGAAAAATATAAGGCAAAAGCCTTGAAGCATATTACTTATCGATGGAATTTGCAGGCCGACACTGTTTATGCCGATGAGGAGTTCCTGAAAGAAGCGCTCAGTAATCTGATTGACAATGCCGTGAAGTTTTCGGGGAAGGAGGTGGAAATAACCTTTTCTTCAGGAAGGCTTCCGGGGGAAGATTATATAAAGGTGTACGATACAGGCTTCGGCATTCCGCTGAAAGACCAGAGCAAGATATTCGAGAAGTACGAACGTGCCTCAGCAGCAGACCGAAGTCGGTACGGAGGTCCGGCAGGTTTCGGACTGGGACTGAATTATGTGTTGCGGGTAGTCGAAGCTCATGGGGGCAGGGTAACGCTGGAAAGTATTGAAGGAGAGTACAGCGAGTTTACAATCTATCTTCCCGCTGAAGAAAATGCTACCGAAAGAAAGTTGCCCGAAGAAGAACAATGAATAATGATAATGGAACAATGATACGATTATTGCTGGTAGAAGACGATGCCAATCTGTGCTACATCATACGTGGCGGACTGGAGGATATGATAGGCGGTTACGAGGTGATGACGGCCGACAATGGTGAAACCGGACTGAAGATATGGAAGGAAGCACATCCCGATGTGATTGTTGCCGATATCGAGATGCCGGTGATGGATGGATACGAAATGGTGAGACGAATCCGCGAAACGGACGATGTGACACCTATTCTGTTCACTTCTGGCCGTGTTTCTCCCAAGGATGTGGTAAAGGGCTATGAACTGGGTGTGAATAATTACATCAAGAAACCTTTTCTTGCCGAAGAGTTGAACGCACATATCCTTGCTTTGCTGAAGCTCACCAGAGGAATAAGACTGGCAAATGAAGAAGAAAAGTTCCATATCGGCAGCTCCTTTATTTTTGAAGCCGGGCATGCTTTGCTGAAACAGACAGGAGGAGAGGAACGGACGCTGACCGAGCGTGAAGCGGCTTTGCTGCGTATTTTGTGTGAAAACAAAAATAAGGTCGTCAAACGTGAGGCTATTTTGGAACGGCTGTGGAATACAGATGACGACTATTTTGCATCGCGTAGTCTGGATGTATTCGTTTCACGTTTACGGAAAGTGCTTGCTTCCGACAGTACGGTACAGCTGAAAACGATAAAAGGCGTAGGGCTCATCTTGGAAGAAAGCCCTGCGCCTGTAAGATAAAAATGAAACTTCAGCTTTGACTTAGCGAGATAAAGTTGAAGTTTTATTCAGCATTTTTCTTCAGCCATTCCATTCTCCGCTGGTCTGGCAGATGAGTTACTTTGAAGTTTTCGAATTTTACGTTGAATCCTTCACCGTCGGGACAAGCTCCCATCAGACCAACCTGAACTGGGGTGTTGTCTTGCAGCCATGCATTTCGCATCATCACGTAAGTCTTGTCGTCGAAGGAATAGAATACCTCTACGGCATCCAGTCGTCTGACGGCCTTTATCCAGATATAAGGTACGGGCTTGTCGAGGGTAATGACACTCCAGTCGCTTGTGTGATGGGTAACGACCGTACTCAGATTGAATTTTCCGTCGACGAACTCAATGCCGGTCTTGATATAGTTTTCCTTGTCGATACGGAGCATCAGACCAGCCTGGTCGAAACGGACCTTGTAGTCACCAGTAATTTTTACCTTCACTTCGAATTCCCCTCCATAGGTGGTGTAGTAAAAAGGAGCATCATCTACAGTGAACCCGTAGTGAGAGATTCTCCAGTAGTCACTGTGCGGAGTGACAGACATGCTCAAGGTATTGTCTGTTATTTCCCAGTTTTCCGGTTCATTAAACCATTGCATTTTTTCCAGCGTCTGCGCCATAGCTTGTGTGCTTATAAAAGTGAGAATAGCTAAAAAGAGCTTTTTCATAAACTTATAGATTTATAATGTGAAACTTTTTCTATTATTTTGCAAAAGTAGCTTTCCCTGTGGAAAGCATCAATACTGATAAATAACCAATTTTCGCTATCCTTTGATACTATGAATATAAAGAAGAAACTGAATAATGAGCTGCTCGAGCAGGATTTTGCCGGCGATGACAACCTGAACCAGTATCTGATGCATTATAAGCAGGTGGCTTCGATGTATGCCGAAGTAGAGAATTCAATCGCAGTATTGAGTGATATGGGTTCCAACCGGAGCTATATTTTTTATGGGAAGGTAGGTGAATCGTTGGGAATCGCTTTGCGGGGAGCATGTCATGTTATTGATTCTATCTGGGAAGAAGACATTTTCGGCCGGATTTTTTCCGATGATCTGTTGAAAAAGCATACCCGTGAATTACGTTTCCTGCATTTTCTGAAGAACCTTCCTGAGCAGGAGCGCAGCAATTACTATCTGGAGGAATATCTCCGGATGCGCGATAGCAGGGGAAAATATTACTGGGTCCTGCATCGGATGTTTTATGTCGTGGCACAGGATACCGGAAATATTTGTCTGGCTTTATGTCTGTATAATCTGTCCGATATACCTTTCCGGAGAAACGGAATCGTGAATTCGGTCGATGGAACCCGCATGGATATTGATACTTACGACTGTTCCGATTTGCTTTCAAAGCGGGAGAAGGAAATTCTGGCATTGATAGGGATGGGTAAGTCGAGCAAGGAGATCGCCGATGAACTGTCAGTCAGTGTACATACCATTAGTCGTCACAGACAAAACATCTTGCAGAAGCTACAGGTCAGTAACTCGGCTCAGGCTTTCGGCATTGCCAGTGAATTGCATTTGTTGTAATTGTTCCCGAAAAAGATGGAGAAGTAAAAGAAAAGATATCGGCAGGTTATGTAGATGTTGTGCCGGAGTCTTTCCGGAAATTTGTACAAAACATCGGAAAATTTGTACAAAAATTAAAATGTTTTGTACAAACGGCAGGTCGTTTCTTGCGGTCTTTTTTCACAGGTGTGAAGGTCTTTTCGGAATTTGTCTGCTTTTTAACAAGAAAAGTTCGTTTCTTTCGTCTAAAATGCTTAACTTTAACAACTTAATTCTGCGGACTTATGAAGAAGCTGTTCTATTTATGCTATTTGACTCTCGTTTTATGTGGAGTGCTTCCGTGGGTTACTTCCTGTTCCGGTGATGATATGGAGGAGACTGTTTCTGTGCAAGAGGTTCCTTCCGATATATCGTTGTTTGTATCAGGACGCTTCTCTGGAGCAATGATTGAACGGATTTCACGGGTAAGCGAGGGGGACGGAGGATATCATGTCGTCTTGTCGAACAATGTGGAGGTGGATTTTACTCACGAGGGGGTGTGGAAAAAGGTTGCCTTTCCTGATGCAGGAATGCAGATTTTTGCGCGTAAGTTTCTGAAAGTGATGTACGACTTTATGGAAGCAAAGTTTGGTGAGATATCTGTATCGGCTGTTTATGCGGTCAAGGAAGGTGTCAGTGCCGAACTGAGTGACGGTAGAAGGCTGGTATTCCAGCATGAAGGGAGTCGTTGTCTGGGCTATGAATACAGTGTAGAAACCGGAGAAGAATATTTACCGGCAAAGGTGAAAGACTGCATATCGAAAGCTTTTCTGGAAGGAACGGTCACACGGATTATCTTGGGACCGGAGGCTCTGAGTGCTGCCATGCCGGCTTATCGGGTGTGGATAGACGATACATATCTGCTTCTCTTCGACAAGGAAGGGGAATGGATGTCGGTGAGCGGAGAATTTGACAGGGTGTCAGTAGCCGAAGACGGGGAAATGTTGTTTCCGGAACTGCCGCAGACCGTACTCGATTTGTTGCCTCAGAAAGTAAGAACTCAGGTTTGTGAGTATGAGCCGGATGCACGAATCACATCAATCTCCTGCGACAAAAAGAATTACTATACCTTGCAGGTCCGGCCTGATGAGGCGCTTTGTACTTATGAGGGTGAGAAAACGTTTGTCATTAAAATCGGTCGGGTTCAGGATTTCCTGAAGAATTACTTTACAGAGGTGCATCAGATGACTATCGCATGGAACCATGATTACAGTCATCCGCTTGTGTCTGCCGCATTGCCCAATGGCTTTGGATTTGTATTCAACGGCAACTACGAGTGGTTGCGCGTAAATGGAGGCGGACAAATCTGGCCGGATTCGATGCTTTCGTTGTTGCCTTCGGGTATTGTTTCATACTGGAAGAATACAGCGGCTGATGTGGGTATAACGGATGTTGACCGAAAAGATGGAAATTACCACGTATCGCTGATAGACGGTACCCGATGGCTGTTTAATGCGTACGGGAAATTTATCAAATATGAGGCAGTAAAATAAAAAGTAAAAGGAGGACAAGCCGACATAAACGTGATTTGTCTTCCTTTTTTTATTGTTATTTATTATCTCCTTGCGCTTCGTCTTCTTTAAACCAGGACGCATACATCAGATAGCCGTTCGCTATCTTCTGGTTCAGTTCTTTACTTTGCTGTGGATCTACTTTCTTGATGAATTTGGCAGGAACACCGCCCCAGAGCGTGTGAGGCTCGATAACCGTATTGGCTAAGACTAGTGCTCCGGCAGCTACAATTGCTCCTTCACCCACAACGGCATGGTCGAGAAGGGTAGAGCCCATTCCGATCAGTGCATTGTCGTGTACGCAGGCTCCGTGCAAAGTAACGTTGTGTCCGATGGAAACATCATTCCCTATTTCAACGGTCGACTTTTCGTAAAGTGTATGTAGAACGGTTCCGTCCTGAATGTTTACGCGGTCGCCGATGCGGATTGAATTTACATCTCCGCGCAGTACGGCATTGAACCATACGCTGCAATCCCGTCCCATGACGACATCGCCTATGATTGTTGCATTGTCGGCGAGATAACAATTCTCACCAATCTGAGGAGTAAATCCTCTGACAGATTTAATCAGTGCCATATAATCTTGTTGTTTTAGGTTATACTTGTAGGGGAGAGGTTGCACGTTTCAGCCATTCCTGTTCGGTGGCAGTCAGCATCGGCGACAGAACCTCGAATACCTTCCGGTGATAGTTGTCGAGCCATTCTGTTTCCTCCAGTGTCAGCATGTCTGTACGGATAGCTTCTTTGTCTATCGGGCAGAGGGTGAGAGGCTCGAATTTATAGAAGACACCGAACTCTGTTTCACGGGACGGTACTACAAGCATCGTGTTCTCTGTCCGGATACCGTAACGTCCGGATTTGTAGATTCCCGGTTCGTTGGTAATGGTCATGCCGGGGCACAAAGGAGTCGGCACATGGTTCATTCGAATCTGATGAGGCCCTTCGTGAACATTCAGGAAATGTCCTACACCATGCCCTGTACCGTGTCCGTAATTGATACCTGCTTTCCACATGAACTGTCGTGCCAGTACGTCGAGTTGTGTGCCGCAGGTACCTTGAGGAAACTCAGCCCTCGATAAGGCAATGAAGCCTTTCAGCACCAGCGTATAGTCCGTTTTTTGTTCTTCGGATAGTTTGCCTAATACGATGGTTCGTGTAATGTCCGTAGTCCCGTCCAGATATTGTGCACCGCTGTCGAGCAGAAGAAGTCCTTCCGGCTGCAAGGTCACATCAGTATCAGGAGTCGCTTCATAATGTACGATAGCTCCATGAGCCTGATAGCCGGCGATGGTGTCGAAACTGATCCCTTGGAAAAGATTCTGTTCAGCCCGCAGTTTGTATAATTTGCGGTCGACAGACAGTTCCGTTTCCTTGCCGCTTTTTACAGCTTCCTTCAACCACATCAGGAAACGCACCATTGCTACACCATCACGTTTCATGGCTTGATGAAATCCTGCTATTTCGGTTGGATTCTTGACGGCCTTCAGCAGTCGGACAGGGGAGGGAAGCATAACGACAGGTGCTGATGAGGTCGCAGCGCAATAGAGTGTATAGTTCGTTTCCGGTGATAGCTGGATGCATTTGCCTTCATAATGTTGCAGGTCCTTCTCTATGTCTGTATAATTTTTTGTGCATATACCCTGCTGGTGGAGGTAACTGGTGACTTCCGGTGTAAGTTTCTCGGGCAGGATATATAGAGTTGCATCCGACTGAGTGATGAAAAGGTAGCTGATGAATACCGGATTGCAGTGTACATCGTTTCCTCGCATGTTTAAGGTCCAGGCTATTTCGTCGAGGGCAGAAATCAAGATACCGTCGGCATGGTTCCGACAAAGGCTTTCCCTGATTTGAGTCAGTTTGTCGGAGCATGATACACCGGCATATTCTGTCGGCAGAATAAAAGGAGCATTCAGCGGCAGCGACGGACGGTCTTCCCACAATGTTTCGAACGGATCATCTACGGAAACCAGTTCCAGACCTTGAGAAGACAACGACGCGCGAAGACTCTCTGCCTCTTCGGTGGTATTAACCCAGCCGTCGATGCCTACCTTTTCCCCAGCGTGTAAGACGCTTCCCAGCCATTCTGCAATGGATGGAGTTTCCGGCAAGCGGTCTTTAAAAAGCTTGATGCCGGTATCTTCCAACTGGTCGGCTGCTTGCAGAAAATATCTGGAGTCGGTCCATAATCCGCCATCCTGAGTCGTGATGACAGCTGTTCCGGCAGAGCCCGTGAATCCTGAAATCCATTTACGTGATTCCCAATGTGCCGGGACATATTCACCCGAATGAGGGTCTGTACTCGGCACGATAAAAGCCGATATACCCCGTTGCCGCATGAAGACACGCAGCGAAGTTATTCTTTTTCTTATCTCTTGTTTCATATAAAATATGTTTTATCTAAGACTTTCTATGAAAAGCAAAGGTACGATTTCTAGGGTATTTTCGATAAAATCTATTGGAAAGTTTTGTAAATAAAGAAAGTATGTGTAATTTTGCGCCGCAATTCGACTATCGAATAATTTAATAACAACATACTTTAATTTTAAAAACATGATTGTAGTACCAGTAAAAGAAGGCGAAAACATTGAAAAAGCGCTGAAAAAGTTCAAAAGAAAATTTGAAAAAACAGGTGTTGTAAAAGAATTGAGAAGCAGACAGCAGTATGACAAACCGTCTGTTTTGAAAAGACTGAAGATGGAACGTGCTATTTACGTTCAGAAAATGCATCAGGTAGAAGAATAATAATTCTGCAAAAACTTTGAATTATTGAATTCTTTTTCATAAATTCGCCTTTAATAATTAAGGCGATGCTTTTTATGTTGAAAGATTCTTTTTTGAAATATCTTCGTTTTGAGAGAAACTATTCTGACAAAACAGTTGTTAGTTATGGTACGGATCTTTCAAAATTCGAAGAATATTTTAAAGCGGTGGACGGAAGTCTGAATTTTACGACGGTGGACGCTGACATTATCCGTGGGTGGGTACTCTCATTGATGGAAGATGGTTATACGGCAACTTCTGTAAATCGGAAATTAAGTTCGCTGCGCTCTTTTTATCATTATTTGCTACGCCAAGGTGAAATTTCTGCAGATCCGTTGCTGAAGGTGACAGGACCGAAGAAAAAGAAGCCCTTGCCGGTCTTTGTGAAAGAGTCGGATATGGCCCGTTTGCTGGATGAAATGGCTTTTGAAGCCGGATTTGAAGGCATTCGTGATCGGCTGATTCTGGAAATGTTTTACGAAACTGGTATTCGGCGTGCTGAGCTGATCGGCTTGGTTGATGCGGATGTGGATCTTGGTGCGATGCAGATAAAGGTAACGGGAAAAAGAAATAAGCAGCGTTTGATTCCTTTTGGTAATGAACTGAAGGAGGATATACAAGCTTATCTTTCGGCAAAAAAAGAACTTTTGCCGGATGGAGGAGAAGCTTTTTTTGTTCGTAAGAATGGTAAGGCAATGTATCCTCATCTGGTATATCTCTTAGTGAAACGTAATCTTTCGAAGGTCGTTTCGTTGAAGAAGAGAAGTCCACATGTATTACGGCATACTTTTGCTACCTCAATGCTGAATAATCATGCAGAATTGAGCGCGGTGAAGGAACTGTTGGGGCATGAGAGCTTGACGACAACGGAGGTGTATACCCATACGACTTTTGAAGAGTTGAAAAAAGTTTATGAACAAGCTCATCCTAGAGCGTAAAGAAAAAGGAGGTATTTATGGAAGTAAGAATTCAATCAATTCATTTCGACGCGTCTGATAAACTGGAAGCTTTTATTCAGAAAAAGGCAGAAAAGCTCGAGAAGTTTTGCGATAATATAAAGAAAGTAGAGGTGTCATTAAAGGTAGTAAAACCTGAAACAGCTATGAATAAAGAGGCTGGAGTGCGCGTTTTGGCGCTGAATACAGAGTTTTACGCTGAAAAGGTAAGTGATACATTTGAAGAGTCGATAGATGTGTGCATGGATGCACTGTCTAAACAATTGCTGAAAGCAAAAGAAAAACAGCAAGGTAAATAAAAAAATCGCGAGAAATATTTTGTGATTAGAAAATTATATCTAACTTTGCAGCCGCTAAGTCGCGGAGATTGTGCGGCTGTAAAGTAAATTTGCCTCTTTAGCTCAGTTGGCCAGAGCACGTGATTTGTAATCTCGGGGTCGTTGGTTCGAATCCGACAAGAGGCTCAAAAGGAAGAAAAACACAGGTTGTAAACTAGTGTTCTTTGAAAGAAGTTGGGCAAATACCAGAGTGGCCAAATGGGGCAGACTGT
>UMIM01050635.1_pt1 | contig 148480 bp, 126 predicted proteins | sample 1965831 | NCBI WGS metagenome assembly UMIM01 (sample SAMEA4836125, study PRJEB28245) | human gut metagenome | biome: gut microbiome; material: fecal sample | place: Denmark | collected 2008 | reverse complement strand
CTGCGTGTGCTCTGTGTGCTGAAAGGCATCTCACATCGACCTCCACACCGTAATTCTTAAGAATTGATACTGCCGGCTCAACCTTTGGCAGATCACTTGTTGATCCCATGATAATTGCTACTCTCATTTTTCATTTCCTCTTTTCTTGTTTATTTATATTGCAGCGCAGGCTTATTTTGCCTGCGCACTTTATATAATGTTAGATACTGTTGAGATACTGGTCTATCATCTCACTGGAGGTCTGGTAATCTCCGGTTCCCACATACTCCTTAAGTGCAGTGAAGAACTCTGTGTCTATATCTCCGTAGGAGTACCTGTCAATATCACGTATAAGGTCATCCACAGGTTCGCGGTCCCCCGCTCTCAAGAATGCCCTGAGCTCCTTGAGCTTGCTCTTGTTTATTCCATCCCGGACTTCCTTCTCAGCAGGCTCCTCCACATGATTTATCTTTGACATATACTTGTCTATCTGCTTGAAGAAGTCGTTCATCATAGCTATAAAATCGCGGGTATTATCGCGGGCATACTGCTGGTTTCCGATATTTATCGCAGACTCCAGGTTGGCCGCCTTGCGCTCGATTCCGTAAGCCCCGATATTTGCACTGCTGCTCTTGATGTCATGGATTATATTTTTGTACTTTCTCACATCGTCGTCTATATATTTTCTGAGCTGCTGTACCTCTTCCCGGTACTCATCCCTGTAATTTCTGACAAATGTGTTAAAGGTTCTGAAGCTTCCACCCATGGCTTTGACGGAATCTTCCACGGACACAAATCTTCCAAGCAGGACTGCATCCTCCATATAGTTGATGTCATCATCGGACTGGGAAAGCTCTGTGTCTCTCTCCTTTATCTTGTCCTCCGATATATAAGTCCTCAGCATGGATTCTGCCTGATCGAGCTCTATCGGCTTAACTATGACATCGTTGAAGCCCGATGTGAGTATCTCCTCTCTGGATGTCTCGACCGTGTTGGCGGACAGCGCAATGATAGGCATCTTCTTGTACTCCTCACCGTCAAGATTTCTCATCTCCCTGACGGTATCCAGTCCATCCATGACAGGCATAACGGTGTCGATAAATACCATATCGTAATTCTCCACCATGACCTTATCAAGTGCATCAAATCCCGATGTGGCTGTGTCGCACGCCAGACCATATGTATCAAATATGGTCTTCTCCACCTGTAATGCAAGCTCTGAGTCGTCCACTATAAGTATGCGGGCATCCGGCAGCCACAGATGTGAATTGGCATTTCTTCTCGCCATCTCCTTGCGCTTTCTCTCATTGTAGTTGACATAACTATAATCAAACACTGACTGCTTGATGCTGAAGCGTATGGTCGTTCCTGCGCCATATATGCTCTCTGCGCTGATGCTTCCATCCAGCATACGCACAAGCTCCTTGGCTATGGCAAGGCCAAGACTGACTCTGAACATTCCTATATCTGATCTCTCATAGGAGTCATCCAGCTCAAACAATGTTCCAAGTCTCTCTTCCTTAACTCCAAGTCCTGTATCCGATATCTTGAAGTCCAGATATATCTCATCGTGATCCCTGTCAAATATTCGGGATATCTCAGTCTCCGGTTCCTCTATGAGCTCCGAGAATTCACTGACTGTGTAATCCTCGGCCTCCGCCTCATCTACATCCTCGTCAGCTCTTCTGGCTATACGCCAGTCAATGTCTATGCTTATATAGCCCTCTTTTGTAGTATTTGCGGACCATGCAAATATGTTCTCAAGAATCTCTCTCACCGCCGTCATATCTCCTATGAGTCCGTTCGGTATCTTGTCCTCAATGCTGACCTTGAGATCGATGAGATCACTGTTCACCATGGACTTGAATTCGTCGGAGAGCTCATCTATGAGATCCGAGGCAAAATACTGCTTGTACTCCGGCTCTATGATGTCGTCCTTGAGGTTTGAAAGCTTCGATATTCCATCGGACATATCGAGTATCTCTCTTCCCGCAGCATACATGGCACCGTACTGTGCATACTCATCACTCTGGGTATCCTGACAGTTTCTCATGGCAAGCTCTGAGATGGCGATTATGTTATTGAGTGGAGTCCTTATCTCATGATTAAGATAGTTTACATAATCATTCTTTGCCTGATTTGACTTCTCCGCCTCCTCACTCTTCTTGCTGAGCTCTTCCACCTGCTCGTTCTGTCTTCTGAGAAGCTTGAAGATACTTCTCGCAACAGCTATTCCCACTAAGATAAGAAGAACTATAAATATCACAAGGAGCATCTTTGCCAGATTCGTCTCGAAAAAACCAAGTTCCTTGTCTATGACAAATGTAAGCGGCTGTTCACACTCCACGCCGTCCGCATTTTTTGCAGTTAACATAAAACGGTAAGTACCTCCCTCAAGATTGGTGTACTCGACCTCCATCTTGTCAGTTCCCGTGAGCGTTCTCTTCTCGCTCTCAAAGCCCTCAAGGTAATACTCCACTGATATGTCAGCACGGTTTACATAACTAAGGACTGAGAACTTGATAGTTATTCTGTTGGTGTTCTTCGGCACATCTATCTGTCCGTCCAGATCTGAGAACTGATGCTCAGTTCCATCCACCTCTATGGAGGCAATACGAACCCTAGGAGCTACCTCGTTCACATACTCTGAATTGAGATTTATCCTGCACAGCCCTTCATCGCAGCACACATACACAACGCCTGTCTTTGACACATAGTTAGTTGATTTCTCTGTTATGTTGGATATTATTCCGTCGTTCTTCGTAAAGCTTATATATTCAGGTGAGGCATTGCTCAGTATATCCTTCTCATAATATCTGTATAAACCTCTGGAACCAAACATCCACAGGTATCCCTGATCGTCCATTATGAGATCGTATATACCGTTGGTGTTATCCACGGTGGTGACCTGTCTGACGGTTCCCTCCTGATAATACAGACCATTGTCCGTTCCTATCCACAAACCGCTGCTTCCGCGGACCATACTTGACACAACGCTCATCTTCTGGGTATCATCCAGCTTCATCTTGCCGACAGTATAATCCGTGTCAACTATAAACACGCCAGCGCCGTTGGAACCGGCATACAGCTCGCCGGTCTCGTCTGCGTACAGGCTGATTATGTCAGGGTTATCAAGTCCATCCAGTCTCGATATGCTCTTTACGACATCATCGCCCTCTATCACAGATATACCGTTCTCTGTTCCAACCGCCACCGTTCCCGGCTTTATCTCAGTTATACAGTTCACGGCATTGCTTATGAGTGATGACTCTCCACGGCTGTAGCTCTTGTACTGCCAGTTTCGGCTCACCTTTATTACACCATATATCTTATATGTAGCTATCCACAGATGATCGTCCGAATCCACATACAGATCTCGTATACTTATACCGCTGAGCTTTGATACGAGCTCATTGTCCGCACTCATCACAAGCTTGCCATTTGAATCTACGATATACAGACCTTCATCAGTTCCTATAAACGTGTTGCCATTGTAGCTCGTCACACAGTTCACGATGGAGCTGTCTATGCCGTACTTCATGGTGACATTCTGGAACTTGCTCCTCTCCAACTGAAGAATACCTTTTCTGTATGACGTAAACCAGTAATTGCCCTCAAAGTCTATGATCATATCGCTCATCGACTCGTTAAAGCTCAGTCCCCCGATGGCTGTCACATTACCCTTTGATGAGATATATCCAACACCGTCATCGGCAAGCGCCCAGATGTTGTCGCCATCCGAATATATCTTGTTGATTCCGTGAAGGTTGCCCGTGTTGATGATCTCATTCTTGCCGTCTGTTCCTATCTTAAGAATGCTGTATCCGGCGGATCCATAATATCTGTTGCCATTCTCGTCAACATACAGTGAGTTTATATCGTCGACCCTGTACTCTGACTTGTTGGTTATGGAGACATGTCTTTCAGGATCAACGGTTATCAAAATATCATTATTGGCTATTGCATACACATAGTCCCCATGTCCTGATATATTTCCCACGCTGAGTCCTGACACGACATCATCAGCCAGAGCTTCCGCACCGTCAGATGACAGACGAAATATTCCCGACGAGGCCGCTATCCACAGATTCTTGTTATCGTCCTCGTACATGGCGTTGATGGTCGACACACCCAGATTGTACATCTCGGAAACTCTCTGAAAGGTTCCGTTATCATACATGTAGAGTCCATAGTTGTCCGTTCCAACATACAGCTTCTCATCACTTGTGAGATAAATGCAGTTGATCGAATATTTCGTGGCATCCTCGTCACCGTCCAGTGAGAACAGTGTAAATTCACTTCCGTCATACCTGTAAAGTCCGTTGTCCGTACCTATCCATATGTATCCACTCACAGACTGACACACACAATTTGCCTCTCCACTGTCAAACCCATCGGTATCGGAGAATGTCCTCTGGTTATAATTTGATGTAAAATCCTCATCTGCAAACACACTAAGCCGTGGCCACATCACTGTCGCCACGGCAAGTATTATCACGTATATGATAAGTTTCTTTTGATGATCTCTCATTTTTTCCTCCGAAGATATGTCCGCTCCTACGCCTCTTTGAGGAATGCAACATATCCTTTCTTGGTCTCATATATATCTGCCTTGGATGTCACTTCCCATGGTGCATGCATGTTGAGTACAGCCACGCCACAGTCTATTACCTCCATACCATACAGTGAAAGTATATATGCGATGGTTCCGCCGCCACCGACATCTACCTTGCCGAGCTCGGCTGTCTGGTATGTGATCTCCGCATCATCCATGATCTTTCTTATAGCCGCCATGTATTCTGCATTTGCGTCATTTGATCCTGACTTTCCTCTTGATCCTGTGAACTTGTTAAATACCATTCCCTCACCGAAGATAGCCGCATTCTTCTTGTCAAATGCTGACTCAAATGTAGGATCAAAGCCCGCAGATACATCCGATGACAGCATCCTTGACGATGCAAGACATCTTCTGAGTGAGATCTCTGAGAAGCCACCCATGGCGTTCATGATCTCAGCTACAGTATTCTCGAAGAAGTGTGACTGCATTCCTGTTGCTCCAACACTTCCTATCTCCTCCTTGTCAGTGAGCAGACAGCAGGTCGTCTTCTCCGGATCGTCAGCCTCAAGCATGGCGACAAGGGATGTGTATGCACACACTCTGTCGTCCTGGCCATATGCCATGATCATACTCTCGTCTATACCGCAGTTCCTTGCCTTTCCAGCAGGAACGATCTCGAGCTCTGCTGAGAGGAAATCCTCCTCCTTCATATTGTACTTCTTCTCAAGGAGCGCAAGTACAGCTTCCTTTACAGCCTCCTTCTCCTTGCCCTCAAGCGGTCTGCTTGCAAACAGTATGTCAAGCTGCTCTCCCTCTATCACTGAATCCGCTCTCTTCTTGAGCTGCTCCTGAGAGAGATGTATGAGAAGATCTGTAACACAGAATACCGGATCATTCTTGTCCTCTCCTATGTTCACTGTCATAACATCACCATTTGTCTTTGCAACAACACCGTGTATGGCAAGTGGGAGTGTTACCCACTGATACTTCTTGATTCCGCCGTAATAGTGAGTGTCGAGATATGCAAATCCGCCCTTCTCATAAAGCGGATTCTGCTTCACATCCATTCGAGGGGAATCAATGTGTGCACCGAGTATGTTCATGCCCTTCTCAAGCTTCTTCTTTCCTATATTGAACATGGCGACCGTCTTGTTCATCCACACGGCATACACTTTATCTCCAGCTGCAAGGCTCTCCTTGTTCTTAATGATCTTCTTCAGATCTCTGTAGCCGTGATCCTCTGCCTGTCTGACGATCTCTTTAACGCATTCTCTCTCTGTCTTGCCATTGTCAAGGAATTCCCTGTAGTCCTTACACAGGCTCTCCAGCTCCTTTATCTCATCCTTCTTGTATTTGTTCCACGCATTTTTCTGTGCCATTTTCATTGCCTCCTGTTAATAACTGTACACATCAGTGTCTATATTCCACGCACTCCTGCGCATAGTAATACTGCGCAGGATAACGAGTATAGCTCCCATTATTATAAAGAAAATAATATATACTGCATATGACGGGATCATTGTAAACTTGAAAACAAGATATCCTGCCACACACAAAACAATTGCTATAACAATTGCAATAGCCATATTAAAGAATGCATTCAGATTGCCTCTGAGCGCACCGTATTCATCCTCCCAGTCAAGCTTCGGATGTGTTGAATCGAGAAGCACACCTGTGTATGTGCAAATGCCCGAGCCGAGGATTCCCAGCACAACATAATACACACTGTCTATAACACTACACTCCATATATATACAGAGGATAACCGTGGTAACCGCGATCGTCACTCCGCTGAACAGCATGCTAACCCAGACCTTTGCGCGGATCTGGAGATCATATGACATCGGGATGTGCTTTATAAATGATATATGGCTTCCCTCTCTGGTGAACGCCGTGGATGCGATACTGTTCATCGCTGTTGCAAAGAATGCCAGGGCGATGACCGCAACCAGCATAACCATGTCAGCCAGGAAAAGCCCTCTTCCAAATGTGTCTCTGAATGCCCTGATCGAATCCGCAGTTGCAGGTATATTGAACAATGCCACAACGAGTATCGGCCATATCAGGTTGACCACAACGCAATACTTCCTGTATGCCGGAGTCCTCACCAGTGTCTTTATCTCCTTTGCCATATATGATCTGAACGGTGTCTTTATGGCAAAGTCCTGCAGCCCGACAACTTCCTTCTGGCGGCGTCCTGACCTTCCGGTGGATGACACAAGGTATACGCCCCTGAGGTACAGCAGATTTCCAAGGAAAAACAGAAGTGCCACACAGCCAGCGTTCACAAGCACAAAGAGCAACATATACACGATGTTGTTACTGCCCAATGCCTTCAGGAACAGCGGAACCGTGAAAAATATATTGTTCATTACCTTTATGAATATATTGTCACCATTTTTAAGGCTGTCTATGTAATTATTTATATTCACAGAGTCCATCTGTGCAAATGACCATATGAAAAGGCCTGCAAACACTACAACCGCAAGTCCCACCATGAAGTCCACATTTCTGAGCAGTTTGAGTCTGCTGAAAAACGCCATGACTATCAGTGCAAATATACCACAGTACACCAGCGGCAGAACCGGAAGTAAAAATACGCCAAGTAATGAGGTTATCACGGATACCGGCTTTATCTCTGCGGCTACAAAGTAACCGATAAATCCACAGAAGAGAACCATAAACTCCATGACGCTCTCGGCAAAATATGCGTGTGTAAACTTGGCGGCCACAAGCTCTGCCGGTTTCACAGGCAGCGGCAGTAAATGATCAAGATCAGATGAAAAATAAAGCAGATTGAATATGACCATTATACTGAATAGAACGCCGAACACCGACATGAGCTGGATAACGAGGTTGAGTCCCTCTGTACAGCCTCCCGCCTCCATGAGTGCGGCAGTCATTATGTAAACTATAAATCCCACAACGATACAGCACGGGATCATGATACAGCACATGGCGATGATTCCCATGACCTTATATGCCTTTGCCTTGTCCCCATGCTCCGGCATCTCCATATCATTATTCCTGCTTATCATACTGAGCAATATCCTAAAATTCTTCATGCGTCATCTCCACAAATATCTCTTCAAGAGATTTGTTCCTGTGCTGTGTCTCAAGCTCATCCAGAGTTCCCTGGTATATATCCTTTCCCTTTCTTATCATGATTATCTTGTCGCAGAGCTTCTCTGCAACCTCGAGAACATGTGTTGAAAAGAATACACAGTTTCCTGCGTCGGCATGTTCACGCATCATTTTCTTGAGCTCATATGCCGCATTCGGATCAAGTCCCGTCATAGGCTCGTCGAGTATCCATACAGGTGGATTGTGCACAAGCGCAGCTATGACCATCATCTTCTGGCGCATACCGTGGGAATAGCTGACCATCTGTCTGTTCAGGCTGTCCTCCATACCAAAGCGCTCAGCCATCTGCTCTATCCTCTGCTTTCTCTCGGTGGTCGATACTCCATATATATCAGCGATGAAATTGACATACTCAAGTCCCGTAAGTCTGAGAAATATATCAGGATTGTCGGCTATATAACCCATGGACTGCTTGGCCTCCATCGGCTTTTCTCTCATATCGAAACCATTTATCTTTACTCTGCCCTCCGTCGGCATAAGTATACCTGTCAGCATCTTGATGGTAGTTGTCTTACCCGCACCATTCTGTCCAACAAATCCTACTATCTCACCCTTGTGTATATGGAAACTGAGATCATCAACTGATACAATGTCTCCGCCATACACCTTCTTAAGATTCTCCGCTATTATCATGCGCATGTCCTTTCATCACTATATCGTTTTTGCATACCCGGTCTTATTATATCAATTCAGCGTACGGTTTACAAGTTTACCGTTGTATCAAGACAGAATGAATATATGACCTTCTCCTTAACCTTCATGCCGGTGAGCTGTTCAAGCACATCGGCGTATTTGTCGAGCTGGACATGGTATCTCTTAACCAGCTCCGACGCATCCTTCACGCTGTCTGTCTTGTAATCCAGAAGAACTATGCCGCCATCTTCCTCGAAGTAGGCATCTATGATTCCCTGTACAACTATCGTCTCGTCTCCGCAGTCCTTAAGTGAGCTCATTATTTCTCCGGGCTCCATCATCATGTAGAACTGTCTCTCACGGTACAGTCTGTCCGACTTGCCCGCAGCCGCCATGCGCTGTCCTATCTCACTGTGTATCATCTTATATATCTTCTTTGGTCTTATCCGCTCTCTGTACAGCTCATCAAATAACCCAAGCTCAAACACTCTGTCGACATCCTTCTCCGCATCCGCAACAGTTTTCCCTGAGAAGTCTGCAAGCTCCATGATCTTGTGATAAATGTTTCCTATCTCATTTCCATGGACTATCCTCTCCTCACTCATGAATGCTGGGATTGGGACCTCACTTCTGGCACTGTACTCCCTGCTGGTTAGGATATCCGGTGTAATGGCATCCTCACCGTGCGCCTGAAGTCTTTTTATCTCGGTTATGGACATCTTGCTCTTAAGCCCCGAATGTCTGTAGCCATACCTGAATTCCAGTCCGTTCTTCACATGGTCATACAGTTCTTTGTCGAGCTTCGCTTCAGAGGCTTCCACTGTCATATTTTCTGCTTCATCCTGATCAGTCTCAGGAGACATAAAGCTGTCGGCCTCCACCTCGATGCTCTTCACATGATCGCACTCTCCCACATATCTGAGCGCGGTATATATCCAGGCGGCATAGCCATTTGCTTTCATGATAGATGCATAATTCATCCTGTCTCCGATTATATACATATCACAGGCTGCCTTGAATTTATCTGCATCCTTCACGCACCCGGTCATGTACAACTTTTCCTTTGCCCTGGTTAACGCCACATACAGGACTCTCATCTCCTCGGCATAGGTCTCCGCAACGATATTCTTACTCATTATCCGCTTGAAAAATGTCATTCTTCTGGCTCTTGTTCTGAGGTCGACCTGGTCGCACGCCAGATAATGATCCTGGTGGACAAGCACATTTGATCTGGTGTCCATCAGATTAAACTCCTTGCCGAGCCCAGACACAAATACAACAGGGAACTCCAGTCCCTTGCTCTTGTGCATGGTCATGACTCGGACGACGTCCTCATTCTCACTGACCACATCAGCCTCTGCAAAATCCAGATCATTTGTCTTGAGCTCATCAACATATCGGATGAAGTTGAACACGCCCTTGCTGTTCTCCTCGAAATCATCCGCCTTCTTGATGAGCATGTCGATATTCGCCTGGCGTCTTCTTCCCATCGGTCTGGCACCGACAAACCAGTAAAATCCGGTGGTGTCCAGCACGTATCTTATTATGTCGCTTATGGACATATAATTTTTATTCTTCTTGAGATAGTCAAGCATGCGGAGGAATTCCCACAGTCTGTCCACAGCGTGTTTTTTCTCGCCCACATGGGTGTCCATATAATCTATGACCTTGTCATAAAGTCTGGCGTTCCAGTCCGTGCCGTTCTTCTCGTATCTGCTGCGGTATTCACCCACTATAACCGCAAGCTCCTCCTCATCAAGGCCCACCAGTGGCGACCTTAAGACAGCAGCCAGGTCGTAATCCACGTAGCTGTTATCAACTATGGAGAGCATGCTGACCAGTGTCCGTATCTCAGCAGCATCAAAGTAGCCACTCTCACTCTCAATATACAGAGGTATGCCCTTCTCCTGAAATACCCTGTCAAATATGGTGGATGCTGTGGACACACTTCTAAGCAGTATGACGATATCCTTATATCTGACAGGTCTCCTGTCAGCACCACTTCCAACATACAGAGGTTCACTTCCGTCAACAATATCACGTATCTTACCGGCGATATAATTCGCCTCAACCTCAGGATTGCCATACTCCTCAGATACATCCGCTTCTCTCATATTGTTGTCTATGAGTATGAACTCTGATACAGGGCCATGATCCACGTCATCCGGCTCCTTCATCCCTTCTCCGTCACTTATGGCAAATCTGGAATTGAGCTTTGCGCCCTCATCGTACTCTATGTCTCCTATCTCTCGCCTCATGAGCTGGGCAAATATTGAGTTCACCGTCTTTAACACATTTATCTCACTTCGGAAGTTTCTGGTCAGCAGTATGCTGTTGCCATCTATGTCCGGGTCCGCTATGTCAGCATCACCCAGCCTGCGGTAGCTGTCATACTTCTCTATGAACAGATCCGGTCTCGCCATTCTGAATCTGTATATGCTCTGCTTAACATCACCGACCATGAATGTGTTGTGGATATCCTCACTGTGTCCCGACACACTTGCCAGAATGTATTCCTGCAGAAAGTTACTGTCCTGATACTCATCTATAAGTATCTCCCTGTACCGCCTTGAGACTTCCTTTCCAATCTCTGAAGGGACAGCCCTGTCATCCTCTATTCCATCGCAAAGTATCCTGAATGCGAACTCCTCTATGTCGTGGAACTCGAACATATTCTTGTCCATCTTGACCTTCATCAGCTCATCCATATAAAGCTCAGTGAGCTTCAAAAGTGATGATATCACTGGCTCAGTCATGGCTGCCTGCCTCAGAATGTCATCCACATCCAGGACGACCGAAACTATGTCGTCTATGATCGACTTATACACATCCCGCCTTGATTTGACAAATTCCTTCTTCTCCGGGTCAGCTCCACCGCCCGGGTTCACAAATCTGTCAAATGCATAGCATATACTCCGGCCCTGGGCATCCTTCTCCATCTTGAGTCCCTCCGGTCTCAATGACGATCTGTATATATCTCTGAGTTCAAACAGGTCAACATGCAGGTCGTCTTCCCCGCCACAGCTTCTGAGCATGTGTGTTATCAGCTCAACATCCTTATCCACACGGAGTCCGTACGCCTCAAGGCCATACGCCTCCGTTGCATATTTCTGACACTCCCTGACCATATCATCCGCAGTTCTGAGCATCATGTACACCCTGTCCGCAAATGTTCTGACCATCGGAAGCCCCATGACTTCTCTTCTCTTCTCCTCCTCAGTGGATGATGTATCCACGGCAAATTTCATGGCATCCGCCGCCTGCGCAAGCCATTTCTTCGGCTCCGGATAGCTGGATATAACCTTTATTATCCTCTCAACTATATCCGGCACGGCACTGTCGCTCTCATTCCTCGCAAATGTCCTTATAAGCCTGTCGAAACCGGGCACGACCGATTCATCCTCATAGCACATCTCCATGACCTGATCCATCACGTCGTGCTTTATGATCTTCATCTCCGTGTCGTCCGCTATGCCAAATGCACAGTCGAGCTCCACCCTCGCAAAGTATTCCTTCACTATCCTAAGGCAAAAGCTGTCTATGGTGCAGATGTCAGCATGGTTGATCAATGTCATCTGCTTTATAAGATGCTCGTCATATTCGCCCTTCGCCATCATCTCATCTATCTTTTTCTGCAGTGCCTGTCCTATCTTCTCCTTCATCTGGGCCGCTGCCGCATTTGTAAATGTAACCACAAGAAGCTCATCCACAGATACCGGCTCGCTTCCCTCTATTCTGTCACCACGCGAATTTCTTCCGGCCACCATCTCTATGATACGCTCCACGAGCACCGCCGTCTTACCTGACCCCGCCGCTGCAGATACAAGAAGATTGCCATGCCTTGTGTCGATGACATGCGCCTGCTGGTCTGTCCACTTAATTCCATTGTCAGTCTTCATATCTTTTCCCATGCCATCACTCCTCACTTATCTCTATATCAAACTCTGCAGCTCTCTTCGCTATCTGTTCAGCCAGTTCTCGCAGCTCCTCAAGATGCGCCCTCTCCTCCGCCAGCTTCTTTCTGGTGCTCTCGAGAGTCTCCATCATCTTCTGTGTTGCCTTATCGCCGCGGTCATCGACCTTCTTCTGTGCATCATCGTACTTTTTCTTGGCGCTGTCACATGACTTAACAGCCTTCTCCATATCCCCCCTGACCTTCTTGTAGTCAGTCCTGATATTCTTTATATCCTCAGCTTTGCGGTTGTAATTTTCCGCCTCGCCCCTATAGATCCTGGAGTATGAATTGCCTGAATACTTGCTGTCAAATGCACATATGCCCTTAAAATCACAGTATTTGCACGCATTTACCTTGCCCTCATTGACCGGATTTATCTCGATGCTTCCCTCGGCTATATTGCCGGCAAGCCTCTCTATGTTCCTGCGGTTCGCCTCCATGAGATCTGTTATAAGAGTCTCCTCAAGGCTCTGTCCGTTCTTGAGTGTCGCTGAGCTGTTGTCCATGACCTTCAGCGCCCTGTTATCTCCATTGTACAGACCTGAATATCTGGACTCCTCAAGTATCTTCTTCTCGAAGGTGTCCACAAGCACTCCCCCGAACACCTCGTCATCGGCCGCAAATCCCATGCCATCATCGGTGTATCTGATCTTATCTCCCATTGCCGTCACGTCACATGCCGGATTGTCAAAGGTATAATACAGAAGTCCGCCCACATGTATACCACCAGGTCTTCCAAGCTGTGCCATCCTGCGCTTTTCAAGCTCGCAGGCTATGGCGCCGTATGTCACGAGCTGCATCTGGAGTCCTCCGAGCACCTTGTCTATATCCAGCTTCTTATCAGATGACTTGTAATCTATGATCTTGAAATAAGCATCCCTGTCATCCGTAAATTCATCTATTCTGTCTATAACTCCCTTGAGGCTCATCGTGAGTCCATTTGGAAGGTTGAATATATATCTGTCTATGTTGTCTGCATTTTCCGATGTGTTGAACCGCCGCTCAAAATTCTCCGGGTCCATCTCCCCACATCTGATAAATGTGCGGAGCGTCCTGGCTGTCCTCGACGCAACATCCGCCAGAAGCTTTTTCATGTATGCCGCTCTTGAAGAATCCTCAAAGTACAGCCCGGCTTCATCCTCCGCAGATTCATTTGCAAATTCCACCGCCTTCTGTTCCAGCTCCGCCTCGTCCAGATGTACCCAGTCGTTGTCCCTGAACATCCTGACAAATGAGAATATCTTCTCCATGGTGCTGTGAAGTATATTACCAACATTTGCAGCGCCTATCCTGTATGTCTCCCTCTCTCTGAGCGAAAGTCCGTATGTCAGGAAATACTTGAACTGGCACTCAGCATACCGCTCAAGCTTGGACACACTCTCCACCAGATTCTCTCCATATATAAGGCGTACAGTATCTGGAGACAGATTTTTTGACGAGTTAACATAATTCTGCCCGAAGTTAATCGATCTGAGCTGTCTGCCATATCCCATCTTCGAAAGCAGTTTTCTGACAGCGTCCAGCGTCTCCCCGGCTTCAACGTCATCAGAATGTCTGATGATGTATCTGAGCGCTCCCGCCGCAGTCTCCGGCATCTGACCGTCCACATCATACTCCTCCGTCCGTATATCCGGGAATATATTCTTTATCCTGTCTATCAGGTATGACGGCTTCATGGACTTGAGATCCTCTCCGATCTTTCGGCACAGCACATAGATCATATCCGATGCCTTGGTGAGCGTGGTGTATATATAGAACTGTTCTATATACGCATTTGTCTTATCTGATGGAGCCAGCTCTATACCGTAGTCCTCAAGACTCTGGCGGTCTGCACCGGAGAGTATCCTGCCCTTCTTGGCCGGTTTCGGAATTATGCCTTCGTTCACTCCCGCCATGAACAGCACCTTTATATGGTTGAGCCTTGATCTCGTCATATCGCCGACCACCACGCGGTCTATAGTCGGAGGCACTATACCGATCTCCATATCCGCTATGCCTGCATCCAAGATTCCCGCATATTCTTTTACGGTAAGCTTCTCATCGCCGATTATAGCCTCCATCTTCTCAAACAGGGCAACAATCTTGTCAAATATCCTTCCGTATGCATCTCCCTCATCCCATCTCTCCTGCTCATACAGCACTTTCTTATGAGCCTCAAGCTTACCGCACACATCAAGCTGCGCAAGGAAGCTGTAAAGAGATTCCGTATATGTTCTCACTGTGTTCTTGGAGCCAGGGCTTGCCGGCTTCCACACATCGATACATTTGTCCGGGAAAAGCTCCATGATCTGGGCTCTTATAGACTCCATGTCTGCCGCATAGTCAGGATTCCTGTCATCGGTTATCTCCTTCGTCCAGCTCCTGTAACCCCTGAGATTCCTGAGAAGCACATAGTTCTCCATCCTCTCAATGTCGTCCTGATCCACACCGGTCATTCCTGACTTTAACAGTCTGAACACGCTGTCAAATGAGAAGTTGTCCGTCATCACACCGAGGAAAGCCCTTATGGTGTCTGAGCACGGATCTCCCTTAAGAGATATATTTGCATCTATGAACACAGGGATATCGTATTCCTCCATCGCCTGACGGTAATACCTTGCCACATCCTGCAGATCACCCGCAACCACGGCTATATCCTTATAACGGTATCCCTTGTCCCTGACAAGCTCTCGTATTCTTCCCGCTATATACTCAGCCTCGTCTGCCGCCCTGTCCACAGCGACCACATGTATGTCTCCATCATCGCCTGTGACTCTGCCATGGGGGTATCTGAACAGATTGGCCTCAAGTCCGGCAAGCTCCATGCTTTTCTCGAATCTGTACGGTCTGCGATCCTGACACATAACGACATTATCCAGTATGTCCACATGCTCATCGCCCGCCATTCTCACAAGCGCCTGCACGGTCTCCTTGGTGAGTCTGAACAGCTCGTACTCCTTCGGCTTTGTGAAGCCTATCTGCGACGCATCTATCGTAAATACAAATGTCATGCTCTCAACGTGTGTCATGAGCTTCCTGATAAGATCCATCTGTACCGGTGTAAATCCTGTGAATCCGTCAAGATACAGATGGCTGTGCGCCAGCATATCCGACCTGTCCACGCACTCAGCCAGCAATTCAATGAGCTGCTCCGCAACTATATAGCTGTCATCCCTGTTATACTCCTCAAATCTCTCGTATATAAGCCTGATGTCATGCATTTTTCTGTATACCAGACTGTCCTTATCCAGCTTGTCCATGACTGCGTCGATCGAATCCCTGTCAACCGCATACTGGAACAGCTCAGACATCATGGATTTCATCTCATCTATAAAACCCATCTTGTTGATATAGCTTCCATAAACAAGGAGCTCGTCCTGTGACTCTATAAGTATCTTCTTGATGAGCATGCTCTTTCCAAAGTCCTCCAGAACCCTTCCCGGATTCACTGACAGCTCATCGAATACCCGGTACGCAAGCCTGTTGAAGCCTATGGCATCTATGTTCATTGTTCCATGCCTCGGATGCATGGTCACTATATCTCTCTGCGCCTCCATGGAGAACTGCTCTGGAACCACGTACAAATAATTCAGGTCTCCGTGAGCCATCGACTCCTCTATCAGCTTCTTTATCACATATTCTGTTTTTCCTGAACCGGCGGGTCCCAGTACAAACTGTATTGCCATCTGTATTCTCCTTACACCTCAATATACTGTTATCTATGCTGTTTTTTCATCTGCTAATAATTTTCTCATAAAATCACTCTCTTGTGAATAAAATATATAAAAAACAGGGAGAGCAAATAATGTCATCAACTAAACTTATCGTATTAAAATCAAAAGAACTCATATACACCGCCATACTGCTGGCACTTGTGATCGTATTTGTCATTATACTTATCACCATGTTCCGCGGCAAAGATTCAGATGACACCAGTGGTTCAGCCAGGAGCATCGCAACCTCAGCCCAGACTGATCCGTCTCCTAAGCTCGACGAGATACATTACACACCGGGGACATACTCATCTTCCCTTGTTCTGGGAGAAAACACGCTGTCCGTCATGGTCACTGTGGATGAGGACTACATCACAGATGTGTCATTCAAACAGGTGGATGAGACTGTGACCACCATGTACCCACTTCTTGAAACGGCACTCGAGGATATCAATACTCAGCTTCACTACATATCTTCCGTGGACGATATAACACCTTCCGGAGACAGCACATACACTACCAGACTTATCATAGATTCCATACGAAATGCCCTGAAGGATGCCGTGATCAACTAGCTGTCACGGTGCTTTCTGCCAAAACAAAAGGACATATGACCGTATATATCTTGTATTATATACGGTCATATGTCCTTTATTTATCCCACCGTTTATACGGTCGTTACTGCTTTGCAACTATGTTATCCTTATCCTTGAAAATACTGCCTCCCGGCACATATCCCCTGACTCTTGATACAGGATAGATGTTGCTGAATCTTCCTATTACGGTTCCAGGATTGAGGACGCTGTTGCAGCCAACCTCAACATTATCTCCGAGCATTGCACCAAACTTCTTAAGTCCTGTTGCAATGTCAAAGCTCTGTCCGTCCACATTTCCCTTAACGTGAACCAGAGTCTTGTCAGACTTCACATTGGACGTGATGCTTCCGGCACCCATGTGTGACTTGAAGCCGAGGACTGAATCTCCCACATAGTTGTAATGAGGAACCTGAACGTTATTGAATATGATGACATTCTTGAGCTCTGTTGAATTACCTATCACACAGTTCTCTCCGACCAGTACGCTTCCTCTGATGAACGCACCCGGGCGAACCTCTGTGCCTGCACCTATGATTGTCGGTCCAAGGATGGTTGCTGTTCCATACACCTTACAGCTCTTGTGGATCCACACATGCTCATCCACCTCATTGTACTCATCCTTGTCCAGACTCTTTCCAAGCTCAAGCACGAAATCCTTGATAAGTGGAAGCGCCTCCCATGGATAGGTAAGCTTCTCAAGAAGAGGCTTTGCCATGGTCTGATCCAGGCTGTAGAGCTCCTTTATTGTTACAACTGACTGTATATCTTCCATAATAATAGTCTCCTTTTCTATCACATATAACTGATACATACTATGTTATACACCTTTGAATCAGTATGTGCAATCACTGTGTATCCGCATTCTTCTCCGCCTTTGCGCCTGTTCTGGCTGTGGCTCTTGTCTCCTTCTTCTGGGCACCTCCGCCCTTGGCGTAGAACACCTTCGTTTTGTCGAATACCCCTGTTATTCCATTCTGGTTCTGTATCTGCTTCACAAGGTTTGTGTATTTGGTGACAAATGTAGTCATCTTATCCGTGTATTCCTGCTTGGATATCTGACCTTCAGCGACACCCTCAAGCCCCTTTTCCCAGCTCGCCGTCAGGTCCGCTCTCAGCAGACCGTTGATGGAATAATATACTATATCGTATATTATCTCCCCAAGGAATGTCGGGGTCACTATCTGTGTCTTCTTGTTCAGCGATATATATTTGTTCTTCTCCAGCTTGGTGATGATCCCGTCTCTTGTGGCACTTGTTCCGATTCCAGCTCCCTTGATCTGCTCTCTGAGCGCCTCATCCTCTATGAACTGTCCGGCATTCTCCATGGTCAGGATCAGTGATCCTGAGTTGTATCTCTTAGGTGGGGATGTCTCACCCTCCTTTATGTCGATTCCCTGGACACTCAGCTTGTCACCCTTCTTTATCTTCGCAAGCCTTGCTATGAATTCAGGGCTGTACTTCACGTCATCCTTCTTCTTGGAAAAGCTGTTGGCAGCCACCTTGAGGTAACCATCGTTTATCAAATATTTGAAGTTGGCAAATAGCTTCTCTCCATTCTTGGAGAGTGTCATTGCAACCTTCTGGTACTCTGCAGCAGGGTAAAATATGCTGAGGAATCTCCTGCATATGATCTCATATACCTTGAGAGCTGTAGGTGCCAGACTTCTAAGTGCTCCAAAGCCCTGTCCGGTAGGTATGATGGCGTAGTGGTCGGTGATCTGCTTATCGTTCACATATTTCGTCTTTGCGATTCCCTTATATGTGCCGCTCTCCATGGCCCCCTGTGCAAATTCTGCCACAGGCTGGAAATTCTTAAGTCCCGATATGTTCCGTCCTATCTCCTTTGCCACGGCCGTTGACAGCACTCTGGCATCTGTTCTCGGATAGGTTACCAGCTTCTTCTCGTAGAGCTCCTGGACTATCTTGAGGGTATCGGACGGACTGATCTTGAAAAATGATGAACAGTCATTCTGAAGCTCTGCCAGATTGTACAGCATCGGAGGCTGTTTCTTCTCTTTCTTGCGCTCCACAGCCTGGGCCACAGCCTCGGGCTCCCCTGCCTTCAGCTCCGCCAGAAGCTGCTCCGCTGCGGGTCTCTCTTTAAATCCATTCTCCTTATACAGAAGAGGCGACTCGAAATACTTTGTGCCCTTCACTGCCTTCCATTCTGCATCAAATGTCTGTCCTTCCTCGCCCACATTTGCAACGAGTCTGTAGAACGGAGTCTTTACAAACTCCCTGATCTCACGCTCTCTCTTCACTATTATACCGAGGACACAGGTCATGACACGGCCCACGGCTATGACACATCTGTCCATGCCGAGATACCTCTGGACTACATTTGAAAACTTCAGCGACAGCGCCCTTGAAAAGTTGATACCCATAAGGTAGTCCTCCTGGGCCCTAAGGTACGCTGCGTCGCTGAGACTGTCGTACTCTGAGAGCGGCTTCGCCTCACGGATTCCCCTGAGGATCTCCTCCTCGGTCTGTGAATCGATCCACACACGGCGTTTCTCCTTGCCGGTTACGTGAGCCATTGAATCCACAAGCCTGTATATGTATTCTCCCTCTCGTCCTGAATCCGTTGCCACATAGATACAGCCTACGTCATCGCGGGTAAGCAATCCCGCAACGATATTGAACTGTTTCTTTGTGTCAGGAAGAACTTCATATTTGTATTCAGTTGGAATAAATGGAATAGTTGAAAGGCTCCACTTCTTAAGATTCGGATCGTAGACCTCCGGGTAGCTCATGGTGACCAGATGTCCGACACACCATGTGACAACCGCTGTATCCGACTCCAGGTAACCATTTCCCGCATTGCCCTTCACTCCCAGCACGTCGGCAAACTGCCTCGCCACGCTTGGCTTCTCTGCTATATATAAATTCTTCAAATTATGCTCCTATTCTTTCAGCATCCGCCACACACATGATCCTGTTTATGCCGTGGCCGGTGCAAAAATACATCACAACACATCTGTATATAATAGCAGAATTTGTGGAGAGGGGCAAGTGGGGACGGAGGTGCCTGCTCCTCCACTTCGCACTTGCCCCCCCTCCACACGCATTGCGCGTTATTCCAGAATTGCTTCGCACTTCTCTCGCGCTTTGCGCGTTATTCCAGTATTGCTCCGCACTTCGTGCTCCCGCAATTCTGCGCGGCATTCACACTCCGGCCTGTCGGCCTTCGTGTTCATGTCGCGTCATCCCGTCAAATGCGCTACATGCCGCGAGCAAGCTCTCGCATGTGCGCGCTTGACGGGATTTTAACGCGCAAAAAGCACCCCGCCTGCGACATGCGCAGACAGGATGCCTCCAAACAATTTATATACAATTTTGATGGATTTAACAAACTTAAATGTTTTACTGCTCGAATAACAGCTGCTCGTATGTTGGGAATGGCCAAGCTGTCTTTGGAAGTTCCTTCTCAAGTTCATCAGCAGGCTTTCTCACTGTGTCAAATGCTGCAAATACTGTGTTGTGGAAGTACTTAGCCCATGCCTCTGTGTCTCCCTCGTAATCTGCTGCCTTTGCAACCAGCTCCTCAAGGGCTACTGTAGCGCTCTTGAGCTCTGTGAGCTTCTCTGAGATAGTGTTCAGAAGTGATACCTGAACTGTAGGATCAATTCCAAGAGCCTTGATCTCAGCTGCACCCTTTGCAAGCTCTGCCTGATATTCCATAACTGCAGGAATGATCTCCTCATTAGACATCTCTATCATGGTGAGTGCCTCGATGTTGATCTTCTTTGCATAGTTCTCAAGCATTACATCAGCTCTCGCCTCAAGCTCTGCCTTATCCATAACTCCAAGATCCTCAAAGATCTTAACACTCTTGTCTGCTGCAAGATAAGGAACAGCATCAACCATGCACTTGATATTTGGAAGACCACGCTTTGCAGCCTCCTCAACCCACTCATCTGAGTAACCATTGCCATTGAAGATGATTCTCTGATGTGCTGTGAGTTCTCTTCTGATGAGTGCCTTGCATGCTGTCTCGAAATCGTCAGCGCCCTCAAGCTCGTCTGTCATCTTCTTGATCTGATCTGCAACTATTGTATTGAGTACCATCATTGGAAATGCGATGGACTGTGTTGAGCCAACCATTCTGAACTCGAACTTGTTACCTGTGAATGCAAATGGTGATGTTCTGTTTCTATCTGTGGCATCCATTGTAAATGTAGGAAGTGTTGATGCACCTGATACATATGTCTTGCCCTTTGGTGACTCTGAAGCCTCACCCTTCTCGATGATCTGCTCAACGATCGACTGGAGCTGCTCTCCAAGGAATGCTGAGATGATTGCTGGAGGTGCCTCGTTAGCTCCAAGTCTGTGATCATTTCCTGCTGATGAAGCGGAAAGTCTCAGAAGCTCAGCGTTGTTATCTACTGCTGTCAGGACTGCTGCCAGGAAGAACTGGAACTGAAGATTTGTCTCAGGATGCTTGCCTGGATCGATGAGGTTCTCTCCCTCGTCTGTTGAGATCGACCAGTTGTTGTGCTTACCTGAACCATTTACACCGGCAAATGGCTTCTCATGGAGTACACACTCAAGGTCATGCTTTGCAGCGATCTTCTTCATAGTTGCCATAACCAGATGGTTCTGATCTGTAGCGATGTTGGTTGTTGAGAAGATTGGAGCAAGCTCATGCTGTGCAGGAGCAACCTCGTTGTGCTGTGTCTTGGCAAGGATACCATACTTCCACAGCTCCTCGTTCAGCTCTGTCATATATGATGCGATCTTATCCTTGATCGCTGCGAAATACTGATCGTCAAGCTCCTGTCCCTTTGGAGGCATTGCTCCGAAAAGTGTACGTCCGCAGAGCTTAAGATCTGTTCTCTTTGCAAATTTCTTCTTGTCGATCAGGAAATACTCCTGCTCAGGGCCAACTGATGCAGTAACTTTCTTGGCTGTTGTGTTGCCGAACATTGCAAGAGCCTTAAGGGCTTCCTTGCTGATGGCATCCATTGAACGGAGAAGAGGTGTCTTGTAGTCAAGTGACTCTCCTGTATATGATGTGAATGCTGCCGGGATACAGAGGATACATGTTCCCTCATCCGTTGTCTTTACAAATGCTGGTGATGTACAATCCCATGCTGTATATCCTCTTGCTGCGCATGTCTCACGAAGACCGCCTGAAGGGAATGATGAAGCATCCGGCTCCGACTTGATGAGCTCCTTGCCTGTGAACTGGAGGATAACACCACCATCACCGACTGTGCTTACGAATGAGTCATGCTTCTCTGCTGTTGTCTCTGTAAGTGGCTGGAACCAATGTGTATAATGTGTTGCACCAAGCTCCATTGCCCATTCCTTCATGGCTGCTGCAACTGAATCTGCGATTGATGTATCGAGAGGCTCGCCCTTGTCAATAGTCGCCTTGAGTGACTTGTAAACTGCTTTTGGAAGTCTCTCTCTCATGACCTGATCTGAGAATACGTGTGAGCCAAATACGGCTGAAATTTTGTTCATCATAATAACTACTCCTTTTCCTGATTAAAATGAATCCTTAACGTATCCTCAAAAAAAGAGAAAGGTGTCCTCCTTCTTGAGAACACCTTTGTCCATTTCGTATCATCTAATTGTTGAATATAAAATACTCCATATTCTTTCAAAAATCAACCCCTAATTTTAAAAAAATCTCATATATAAAAAATACTGTCGTCGTCCACGCAATAGCACGCCAGCTTTCCGCCCCTGTTTCTTTCTCCATTTCCACAGTCGAGATCCATATAGTACGGTGTCACATAAGCGTTATATGAATGATCTTCATTGATTCTGTTCGTCGTCACATGTCCGCAGAACACATACCTGTCAAATGCTTTTTTATCTGAAAAAGGAACATTGTGGATATCAGGTGAGATGAGAAATCTGTATTCATCTCTTCCCACGGCATTCGTTATAGATTCAGTGATATTGATCGTTCTATCAGCATTTCTGATGTATGAACCGCAATGAATGCCCGGATGGGTGACAACACAAACTCCGTACTTTAGCGAATGTATCTCTGTGTAATGTGGCAGATGTGCCAGAAACCCATGCAGTTTCATCTGATCATCCACATTGAGCTTCTTGATATCTCTGACTGTTCCACCACCGCCGAATATGATCCACTGTCTCTCTGACATGCTTCCCTCTATATACATCTGGGCAAACAGTTCATGATTACCCTTTATGAGCTGCATCGAACCATCCACAAGATAGTCCGACATAAACTCAAGAAGAGAAATTCCCTCATCGTTCCAATCGAATATGTCACCCATGACTATCATGTGATCCGTGGATGGATCAAAGCTTATCTTTTTCAACATTTTTTTGAATGATGTGACATCTCCGTGGATGTCGGATATGAGATATAACATTTATACATCCTTTGACAATCTTTATATTATTCCAGTCTCTTAACAAGCTCCTCATATATCTCCTCCGCCACCGCCAGCTTATACGCCAGCCTGGTCGGCTGAGGTGGGAGCTCCACATAATACTCTTCCACATCACCATCTATGTCTATGGCAAAGTATACCTGTCCCGGAATCGAAGCGTCTGGATTTGCCGGATCCACATTTCCCATGGTTCCAGTCACGCCGATCCCTATATTCGCATTATACGCCTTCCTGCACGCCTGCGCCATTGAACCTGCAGTTTCCTTTGAATAGACTGTATACTTGTCTATGATCTCTGCGGGAACCCCCTGCATGATCTTCGCCTCATTGCAGTAGGTGATAAATGCACCTTTCAGCACTGCAGAGGAACCTTCCGTGTCGGTGATGAGGGATGCAATCTGCCCTGAGGTGGCAGATTCCATGGTGGTTATGGTTAGGTGTCGGGAGATAAGAAGTTGTGTGAGATGCCGGTAATTCATTCTGATCTTATTCTCTATATTGCATTCATTCTCCATAAAGCGTCTATTCTCCTTCTTTTTCTTTTCACCTTTAGAATAGTAACTTTCCTCAAATTCGTCAAACGAGATGATATACTATTCCTGAAGCATATCCAACCCCAATCCGGTATTGCATTTTTTTCCCAATATGGACATATGTATTAAAAAATTGCTTCTCCTTCAACTCTCTCGGACTGTTTTCAAATATAAGTGTAATAGATTCTTTTACTAGTTTTCTATAATACATTAAATTCCGAATCATCCCTTAGCAACAATCAATCATTATATCAAGGATCGCTAAAATATCTGATAATTCTTTTCTAAACTTTTTCCTGTATAATTCGATATCGCTATTATCTTTAATTTCTCCAATTAATTCAAATGAATTTTTCTCGTTGTAGCAGGCAATCACGCCCATATTTCCAGAAAGTTGAACTCTTGTACGTTTTCCCATTTTCTTCAAGCCTGAAATAAACTGAGGGGTCAAAATAGAATACGCAAGGTCATCCCCCGATGCATTAACCTCAAACCGGTCATCAAATACGCGATCTCCCGTTTTCAAGTAGCTTGATATATTGTTTTTTTCATCTATGTATACGGCCTTTCTATTTTGCCTCATTTTCCCAGAATTACTCTTGCCCATTATCTGTACAAATCCATTCACGCTTTTACTCAACGCCATTGTCATAAACTGTCCTGAAAACTCTGTAATAGTAGTTTTCAGGTTGTTTTCGTTTGCAGTATAATCCTGACTTTCTGTTTTCAACTCAAGATCACTGTATGTAAATTCTACATTTCTGTATATTCCATGAATATAATCTGAACCTGTTGCTCTATTATAAGTTGGAAGAATACTGCATTTTTTTAAAAAAGATTCATCCACATAACCACTTGGCGAATAATCAATAACCTGAATTCTCTCCTCGAGAACCCCGAGCACAATATTCTGTCCTATAAACACCCTGAGGTCTTTCATTTTTTTATTACACAGTATAGCAAGTAAGAAGCCAATAAATATGCATACTACAGGCACCACTCTAAAAACAGTATCAATAATTGGACCATATATATCAAATATTACCCCCACAAACGGAAGGAGTATTCCCACTAACGACAAATACATGGGGATTTGTATTATTTTGATATTTCTTTGTTTTGCTTTTATTATACTCTGCATTTCTTCATCATTTTTATAATTAACTATCTGCTTATTCATATATACTCCTTGTTCCGTAATAATCAATGATGCAACTGGTAAACTTTTTCATTGACATTTACACATTGAAGCAGGATTTTTCATTGTGGCTGCCATCTTCTATGAAAAACATTCTAAATCCCAATATCATAACCGGAACCACCTCGTTCATATGCAGCAAAAGTGTCACTGCCGGCTTGATAAATCCCAGTTCCGCCAATATAGCATATATGATCAGAAATGCTTCTATCATATATATTCCAAGCACAAACGTTCCACGTCTGGCAGATACCTTCATAAGCTTTGCTGCAGACAGAATGACAGCAATTGACAAAATAACAAGCAATATGAACCACAATATACACAAACCAATCCCAGCCTGATGTTCAATTATCGTAATATTATATCTTGCTCCAAAAATTCTGTCTGGCATACTTCCAGCCTGATCCAGTTCATCCATGATCGAAGAACCTGAAATCTTATTCTTACTGGTAAATACATCATCACATCCGGCAAATATAAGTATAGCTCCACAAAGCAGTGATAACAGACAAGTCACAATATTCAACCTGTGCTGAACAGCCATGTATAGAATAAACATAATCGTTTCTGCGCATACGATAGCAAATGTGAGATCATCTTTGGCCGTCACAAGTTTTACACTCACAACATTTGCAAGTTCGATAAGAAACCAGAACAAAACACCACTCCAACTTTTCTTTACAAGGTCAACGCCCTTTACCATAACCACCAAAGCTAGTATCGTTATCACCACAGCATATATTTCGTCACTTCCCGAGCCGAATAATCCCCAATGTCCTCCATCATCGAGTCCACTGTCGGTATGTATTGAAAACGTCACACTTGCCCAGCAGATAGCGGCATACAAAAGCGTAAGCACAAACAATGTCGCCGCATCTCTAAATTTCTTTTTATCTGTAAAAAGCGATCCACAATAACGCACTGCGCCGTATGTCTTATCACATATCTTCTCAAGTGGCAAAACAAAAAGTATCGCCCCTACAAAAATACATATAAGAATGTTCCTTATCTGGCTGACTGCACCTCCGCCGCCTATGTATCCAGCCAAAAATGTATTCTCCATTCTCGTCATTATTCCCCACATGGCCGCATAACATATAGCTGATATCACAAATGCCGGTATTGCCGTTTTTAGAATCTTCTGATCGTATTTTTTCATCTTTCTCCGCCTCCATATATCAGTTTTTCTACTTGTAAATCATCCTTTTTTAAAAGGTTTAAAAAGGCTTAATAAGGTTAAATAAGGTCACCGGATACACTGCGACATTATAAGTTCCTGCCTTATCTCCTCATTTGGCACAAATGCAGAATTACTCTTTCTCTGATAAGCCAGATATCCAGGATGGATCAGGCAAGTGAGAACATCATCCTTATTCGCAAAACTTACTATGTCATTCTGAAATAATACCTTCAAATAATTCAGTATTATGCCAATCTCTTCACAAGTTCCTCATAAATCTCCTCCGCCACAGCAAGCTTGTACGCAAGCCTTGTCGGCTGAACCGGAATCTCCACATAATAAGCTTCCACATCGCCATCTATGTCTATGGCAAAGTATACCTGTCCCGGAACTGAAGCGTTCGGATTCGCCGGATCAACATTTCCCATTGTTCCAGTCACGCCGATCCCTATATTCGCATTATATGCCTTCCTACACGCCTTCGCCATGGCACCTGCAGTTTCCTTTGAGTATACTGTATACTCATCTATGATCTCCGCCGGAATTCCCTGCATAATCTTTGCCTCATTGCAGTAGGTGACAAATGCGCCCTTAAGCACTGCCGATGAGCCTTCCGTGTCTGTGATGAGGGATGCAATCTGCCCTGAGGTGGCGGATTCCATGGTGGTGATGGTGAGTTCTTTGGCAATAAGTAACCTGGTAAGTTTTATATAGTTCTCTCTTATATCGTTTTCGCTGTACTGTTTGTACTCATTCACTTTATTATCAATCATAGATTAACACCTCCTTATCCATAAGTTCTGTATCATACTTTTTCTCATTGATCTGAGCCAAAGCTGCAAGTGCTGTATTCTGAAATGTACGTTCATCTTCCTAGTTTTCATCCTCATCACAGTTTACGTCCTCATCCGCTGTGGCTTCTCTATCCTCGTCACTTTCATCCTCTGTATCATCAAAATCACCAAGGTCATCAAGGTCCACACATTCATCAGCATATTTCGCCTCCATAATCTTGTGGATCTGCTCATACTCCTCATTTCTGATCTTTATAAGTCTACTATAAAGTTCACTATAGTTTACCGGTTCTCCCTTTTCCTTTTTCTCATCCATAAGCTTATCAGCTTTTTCTACAAAATCAAGAAAGTCGTGAAGTTCCTCTTCACCCTCATCTTTACCGTCAGGAATCACCAGTGCTTTGTGTGCCATGTCTACTTTTATATCTGTCAGCCTTGTCATTTTCACTAGAGCATTAAGCTGTTCCTGAAGGCTGAGTATCTGAATCTCCAATACTTTTCTATCATACCCGCTATCGATTATCTCCTGATCAGTATTTATGAACCTGCACTTCAGATCCGGCTGTGGCTTAATGGGAATGATCAATAGTCTGACAGCTATAAACACTGCTATCATACTACCCATGTCAAATAATGAATTACTGCTGAAACTGTTGTCCACAATTCCTGCCTTTGCACATATTCCAAATATCAGAAGTCCCAAAACACTTACATCTATCCATATCAGCATCCACATTCTTTTATGTGAATAACGTTCAACTATCTTCGAAGCACATGCCAGCAGAACGATAATAAATGCCAGCAATGCAATCATCCATATAACAACTGGCGAATTCAACGGTTCGCCCACAAACGAATAATCACCTGATACATTTCTGCGCAATCCGTTCTCGAATCTAACCAATACAGGAAGTACAACATAGCCATAAGCTATCCCCAGCATCACACTAATGATTATATAAATCAGCCATTCTACTATCAACTCGCTATTATATAATGCATATATAATAAGCACTTCCACAGCTGCACCGAACAGCACCATTAGAACCCATATGGCATATCCAGTCATCTGCCAGGCAGAAGATAATGAAGTTTCAAATAACATATCTGCTTTTGCACAAATCCGGTTTGCATATATGTATGTAATAACGGCAAGATAAATTACCGATAGGATCAACCATACAATACCACTCTCAAAGAATTGCCTGCATATATAACATACTGCAAGACTCAACGCAATCACGCAAAATATGTACAAGCCTGCCCGACTAATCTTCGTATAAGGGATATAACAAAAAATGGCAATCAGCGAGGCAACCACAAGTATGGTAACTAAAAACACTCTTGATTGCCTAAGATTCGGATTTCTCTCTTTACAAATATAAAGATAAAATTTATACATGAGTTCCCACGGGATCAAAATAAATACCATGCCGATGACTAGCATCTGCCATTGATCCCTAATCCACCACGGCAGGAACTGCACATGTCCGGTTGCTTCAGCGTTAAAACTGGATACTCTCTTGAATATAATAAAGTCTTTTACCACAAATGCAGCCAAAAGCAGTACTATGATAGCTGCTGCTTTTATCTTGTAACTTCTGGATGTTATTGGCTGCTTCTCCTTGTAAGCTTTTTCATCAAACTGGCAAACTCTGTCATCAGCATCTAACATCTCTTCTGATGTATCATTCGTTTTTTCAGTTGAAGTTCTGCTTGAAGTTTCATTTGAAGTCTCTGTTGAATTTTCGTTGGTTTTTTCCTTTGTATTATCCATTCTCCCTCTCCTTGTCGTTATTGAAATATTACTATTTCTAATATATATCATCAGAGGACAAATTTCACCAGCGAATTATATTATTCATCATCTTTTTCTATCTCTTCGTCATTCGCTTCTACCCTCTTTCTTTCCTCCTCCTTTGCTTTCTCCGCAGTCTCTTCCGCCTCAAGCTCAACAATCCTTTCCAAATTTATGCAAAACAACTAAACCTTTCGCAGCAAAGAAGTCTCTGAAATGCTCATGACGCCAATTTAACTTTTCATCCGAAACCGACTGCTGTAATATAGATAATTTCCCGCCCGCTACTCTATTGATAAAATTTCCAATATCAGCCATAGTCAGTGGAGTCTGATCCACTTCGTGTCCATATAAACTCATATATGTTCTGATATTTTCATCATTTAAAGTAGAAATTATGGCTGCAGCTTCGCCATGGATATCTCATAGCAAAAACCAATTTTGTTTCACTACACCCTCCTGTTAAAAACTTCGAGTAAACAGTGCAACATCGTGATTTATAAGCTGTAAACATACCTCCTTTGCATCTTTTTTATCACAAAGTACCGAATACATTACAGTTACTGTATTTTTGTTATTCATTGAGCTTCTCACTTCACACTCATGAACCAATGACGATAAATATATGTAACCATTTCTCTTCTCTATATCTGCAACTGTGTCCAGCATCATATCATTATAATCATCATCTACAAATTTATACTCCAAACTATGCATCACATAAAGCTGCTGGTTGGGATTACTCTCTTCGTTATCCAATCCGTAAAATTCAAACTTCAACTCAAACCACTGTGCATAGCAAGAATCAAGGTAAAATCCACTTGTAAATCCTGTTTTCTTACCATTGTCATTTGTGTCGATTCTAATATGTATCTTTTCATTTTTTACACTTTGCAGCTTATCAAATTTTTTAATAAATGTAGCATATGGCTCGTTAGTTAAAATATCATCGCGTTCTTTCTTCCTGAATATCATTATATGTCCATCTCCTCCTATAAATGTATATTCCACAGTTCATTGTCCTATATAGTAATAATCTCATCCTCAGGTTCTTTGATTTCTTCTAATATCTAGTCATCTGTCTGTTTATTCAGAATACTATCAATCGTTAGGTAATATATCTGAGCCGCTGTCTCCGCATAGATTCTGGCATTCCTTTCAATTGGCTGCTCATAATACTCCATATGTCCTTCCAATGTTTCGTCCCCTGGTTTATAATTACCCAAATTTGTTGTCCAAGCATTCACTCCATTCTGATTGTCTCTGCGCTTCTTCCTTTACCGGAAGTCACTTAAGCTCCGTCATCTTCTTCTGATCTACGCGGCTCTGCCGATTTCTTACTTTCTCTTTGCCTGCGTTCCTCTTTTTCTATTTGTTTATCCAGTTCAGCAATTTTTTTATCCAACAACTTCATGAACTCATCGTCAGTGACGTCTAACATTGGATAATCCTTATCTTCTCCATCATAACTTCCCTGATTATTCTCTTCATCGGTATCACCAAAGAAAAATTCTACGCAATCGAGAACCTCATGTCCGGAACACGATGCTATTCTTTCATATGGATTTATGGTTACGTTCTCCAACAAATAAATTAATGCAGTTGTTGTGGCATTCTCATCATACCGATCAATATCTATATCCATAAGATAACCCATGGCTTCTATGTATTCATCGCCTTTGATAATGTCCCCGTCATAACAGTATGCTTCCACTTCTGAAAGCCTATCCATGATTCTGCTCAGAGTAAATGGCATTGGCAGTCTGTCTAAGAAGCAGGCAAATTTGATCCGGTTACCAATATGCTCATCAAAGTTCATACGGTCAAAATCATAAAGATTTAACAACAAACCTTTCCATAACATCTCTTTACTTACTTTATCTTTCTTCAGGCAACGCAACATCTTCCTCCTTGTTACTTTCTCGATATCTCTATTATTACCTATCTCTACATCCTTTCGTCTGAATCTGCTTTTCCAATAAATTTCATTACCCTCTACACTGGTTACCCCAATAAATGCATTATCAACTATCACCTTCTTGATTCCGGTCTTGTCTAAGCAAATAAGTCTGCTACCTTCAAGAATCAAAAGACTGCCATCTGCCAGCTGATTGAGGATATTACCCTGCATGTATGAATAATCGCATATGTCGTCTTTCACATCTTCTATCTTTATTATGCCCCCCTGCATATCTTCGACATATACAGATTCATCATTATCGAAATGATAAATCCTGCCATCTGCCAGTGCCTCTTCCATAAGTAATGCATCCTTTAGTGCATTACGTTCTCTCAGGAAAGTTGATACATCCTTTTCTCTTTTCTGTATATACAAATGGATATTTTCTTCATCCTTCTTTGTGAAAAATATCACTTCATCGCAGATATAAAAATCAATCCAGCTATCGGATGACAGAATTTCCTGTCTGTCCTCCCCATAATCATTAAGAACACTCTTAACACCTTCGTAATTTTCTCTGCCATGAAGATTTCTCTTCATGATTGGATCTTTACAAACTGCCTCTGTGATCCATGTTATGTATTCTCTGAGATCAAATGAATCCTGTTCATGTGTCTCTGTATTGAGCAGAACAACATGATTGGTATGACTTGAAATCACCTGAATATCAGATAGACGAATTTCCCTTGCAAGAAATGTTTTGATCCTTTTTCTTGTCGTATTGGTGATCATATCTGCGTTGACCAGCCGATCAAGTACATATAAAATTCTTTCAACACAAGATCCAAATGCAGCTCCGTCTCCGGTATATATTTTTTTATAAGCCGACTCAGCAACATCCCCTAAGTGGTCAAATGGCATAAATGGATTCATCTCTGCACCTCCTCGCTCCATACATATTTAGTTACATCTTCCATCGTATCTACCGGAACTAGCTCTACACTTAACCTGCAAAGCTCGTTTCTGTCTACAAGACTTTTGTAACACTCGGATGGAACAATAACTTTTTTTATCAATGATCGTTCTGCAGCAATACACTTCTCAAATATTCCACCTACCGGTCCTATATTTCCATAAAGATCAATAGCTCCGGTAAAGGCAATACCGTCAGGAATCGGCCTTTCTAACAGACACGAAAGGATAGACATCGTTATTGTTAAGCCTGCTGAAGGTCCATCCTTCTTTACAGCATCCGTCATATGAATATGCAGCTTTGGCAGCTCTTTCTCCATATATCTTCCGGCATAACAACACGCAAGTGTTACCGATTCCAGACAGGAACCTTCTAATAAACCCGTTACAACAACTTTCTTATCCTGATAAGGATTAACAACTGTTTCCACTGCCGTGCATACACCAATACCACTTGTTGTAACAGCGAGAGCCTGTGCTAATCCGCATTTTCCCACTGCAAGTGGCGGCACATCATTCATCCCTACTGTTCTCTCCTGCCCCAAAGACTCGCGTAAAAGCTCCTTACTAATGACCACACAATCGTCAAATTCACCATTATTGTTTCTTGCAATTCTCATAAGAATGTATTCGAGATCTCTCTCCGCATCACGCATACCGGGAAGAACATCATACTGATTCACATACAGTTCCAATGCGTCACCGGTTATAGACAGTTCACCAATCGAAAACTTCTCCCTTAACTTCGGCAGAATATAATCAGTTATGATTATCTTCTTATCCTGAATTGAATAGTTACTATATTCAACAACCTCCATACGATCTATGATTGGTGAAGGGATACAGGTAATATCGTTAAATGTAAGAATCACAATAAAGTTATTTTTCGGGATCTGGCACTCAAGGTACTGGTCATATATATACTCTTCATTCGGATCAAGAAATTCATATAAGGCATTAAAGAAATTCGGTGTAGCTTTATCTACCTCATCTAAGATGATCACATCTGAATAACTTCCATGACCACTTTTTTCAAGTTCCCGAATGATCATAGAAGGTCCGGCATTACGAACTGTTTTATTCGTTCCCTTTATGATCTCGCCTCCTCCAGCACCTCCTACATTGATCTTAATACAGTTTCTTCCTGTTGCTCTGGCTATCGCCTTTGCTGTACTGGTTTTACCTGTTCCAGCTCTGCCCTTTAAACCGATAACGGTCATCCTGCCTGTATTTTTTCCCAATTTCTTTGACAAAACCGCGGTTTCAATTCTCTCCCCAAGATCATTCTGAAGATAATGAGTCTTATTCAGTTCATCAACTATTGAGCCGATAGCCAGGGGTGCTATATCTCCTTTAAAGATATTTGCCAGATAATGTACCACGTCTCTAGCATACTCCTTCTGGCTCTCATCATTTCCCCAGTTAAGGATCTCAAACAGCTTGATTGCCTTTTTCTGTACACACTCCTCATACTCATCATAACAGACAAAGAACTTGTGCTCTGCACCAGTGATGTTCCGTACATAAGTATCATGAAGTTTCTTATAATCTTCTTCTGTATAATAATAATTATCGATTTTCTGTACTGAAAAATCCGGGAAGGCTGTCTCTCCTTTTGTCACCGTCTTGACAACTATGGTGCGGATTACATTGTCAAGCTTATTCATATCCATGTTCGCAAGCTTGTATATAAGTATTCTGCAGCTTTTTGCCGGAATCTTCTTCGGAAAATCAATACCATATTCCCTGCAATACTTTGGCACGATAATCTTGTTGATTGTCTCAATGATCTCTGACTCTTCCGCATCCTGAAAATATATCGTAGTCATGTTGGCTCTTAACGACATCGGAATATCCTTGATGTCACTGCATGTAACGATCACGAACATATTCGCAAGGCCTATTTCCACCTCAACAAACTTATCAACAAACGAAGTTTTCTCTATTATTGGAAGGAGCGTGTTTCTAATTCCAGATTCATAGAGCTCAAAATCTTCTATAACAAAGACTCCTCTCACTCCCGCTTCCTTGATATGCTCATATACCAGACCAGCCCGTGCATTATCATATATCTTTGATGTACCAGTAAGAGAATCGGTCTCCTTCATCTGTATACCCGCCAGATTTATCACTGTATGTCCCCGCCCTATAGAACCGGCAATCACTTCAGCAAGATGATTGAGTCCTACATCAGGATGCCCAATCAGACATATTGTTTTAGGAGCTATACCAGATATGTTAGCAGCTTCAAATTCTGTATATATCTCTTCAAGCTGCTTACGATGGCCAATATGTTCCTTCTCTATCTTTTTCCTTAAAGCATCTATATCTATGTATTTGTAATCTGCATCACGAACCCAGTCGATGTCCAATATGTCCCCCATCTGTTTCAGGTAGTTACGTTTTTCAGATGATGAGCAGTTTTTATCAAGTCTGCATCTTATTGTTTCATAAACATTACGAAACTCCGGTGGCATAACTTTTTTGAGTACGTTATATAGTGCGTCCAACTCTTCCTGCTCTTTGTATATTGTCACTTCAGACTTTTTCTCTTCTTCAGTATTCTTGTCTGCTAGTGCCAGTTTTTTATTTCCCAGATCTTTCTGTATTTCGGGGGTGAACTTCTCAACACTTCTCTGAAACTTCACTTTCTCTTCTTTCGGGATTTTATCGGTCTTTACAAGACTCTCTTCCATATCTGTCACATCACTGCAGGAACAGATGTACCACTTCTCCTCATTTTTAACTTTGTCCACGGATTTGAGGCCTGAAATATATACTATCTTGTCAGCACATCCATCGAAGTATTCAGGTTTACTATTCGTTACAACCCGCTTTCTCCTACCATCAGCTTCAACTTCCAAAGCAGCCATACCATCGGATGTAACTGTAATGTTAGTAAGCCTGACAATCTCTTCTAATGGTTCACCCTTGTCAAGGCTAGTATAATTCATCAAGTAAAAAGCCCTTTCATCCATCTTTGTTGTTACATCATATAATGTTTCTTCAAACGTCATTGCGTTATTTCTCCCCAACCTTTTCTTATCAATTGGTATTATATTTCCGCTCATATCGCATCACCTCATTTCCAATTATTCCTACTTGCTCCATAAGACTTGACATTATATTTGCAGGTTTTGGAAGCAGTGTCCTCTAAACTTTTCAATACATTCTGTTTTCTCTCTATTGTCAATTTGTTCTACCTCCTTGGTTTTGATTTTTTATATCTGCTAAATATATCGTTGAACTATTCGTCATTTTGTAGTTATTAATATTAATTAAGATTTCGTTGTAGTAACAATTTTACCCTTTCATGCACGATATATTTGTCAGATACATAAAACAGCAGGAAAATGGAGGGATACTTATGACAAAACTAATTTTATCTTCAACAAATCCAAGTAATAAAATCTTGACACTGGACATGTATATGATTTTTAGAAAGATAAACTTAAAGCATAAGAAAATATTGTATATCTCATGCGATACCCCTAATGCAGTCATTAAAACATATTGTCACTCTGTACTGGGCTTTCCGATTCATAACATTTTTTCAATAGATGATGGGCTCCCTGCCGGGATTCCTGAATATGTTCTTGTTGATGGCAGGAATTCCTATGAACTGCTCACTTATCTCAAAGGGAATTCACTTTATGAATACATAATAGACATCGTGGCAAACGGGAGTACATATATAGGCTTCGGCGCAGGGGCAGCTCTTGCCGGTAATGACATTATTGCAAGCAGCTACTGTTATGCTAACTATAGTTTTCCATCTGATCTGACTGCATTTGGCTTTGTTGATGGGTGTGTCCTGCCTCACGTTGATGATCCTGGTCGTTTTCTTCTTGTCTCAGAGTCGAACGCATACAACTATAATTGTTTTTATGCAATTCCAGATAATATTGCTATCAAAATAAATGAAAATGGCGAAGTAGAAAACGGTAGTATCTATATGTACAAACCATCACAGTACAGGGTATAGATATTATTTCCCCTGCATACACTATTTACATATCGCACCTGCTATGAATAATTATTTGAGGGGGATTGTACTACAATGTTAACCAGAAAATTTTTAAGAATAAACAAAACAAGAAACAAACACCAAAAAGCTTCAATAAGCCAAACTCAATATACAAAGTTATATAATAAATTAAACAAGAATGGGACTTTTAGGAAAATCGACAATATTATGTCCTCTCCAATTGATGACCGGATAATAAGAGCCAGAAAACTGCTAGAAATATTAGATACAAACCGGGGAATCGACAGAGAAATGTGTCTTGTATATATATTGAAATCGTATGGAGATTACTTCTATTCTATTCAGGCAACTGACTCGTGAGCGAATTTAATACCACATATTTTTAATATGTCAATAGGTTTTCTCAAAAAATTCCATATGTGTTTTACGTGGTAAATAAAGGACATTTTCAGTTACATCATAGGTTTGAAACTTATTTGTATCTAATATAAATCTGGTACTCCTTATTATAAAAAAAAACCAAGGAGGACCATATTATGAATACCACTACAGATAATGCCATTTCAAACTACAAAAGCAATAATAACCCACACACTATTGATTTTACCACCTTCAACTATGTAGATTATATGGAGAGTAAGCATACCTATATCACCTACAAACAGATAGGCAAAGGAGTTGCAATAGGTTATCAGGCCTACTGTCTTCTCAATGACCCAGATCTTGATGATTTACACTTTCGTCGAGATCTCAAAAATATTATGTATAATTTTGTCCTGGAATACTCTCGCGATCGCTTGAACGTCAACACACATTTTTCACTTTCTGAAAATGATATCTATGATATCTCCTGCGACGTCGCAAGTGCTCTTATTAAATCTTCCACATTTATGAAGGCAAGTTTTCCCGATTGTGAAAAGTTCCTTAACTATATTAATGCGGTGATTAATGGGAAGCTGAACGATCATCTTAAGCATATGTACTATCGTAGTTATATCTCTGAGAACTATGAAAAGTTAATATTAATGGCAGATACTAAAGAGAAGCGAGAACTGCTCAGACATCTTCACCGCGATTCTCATGGTCCGTATCTCGAAGTGTCAGTCAACACTATTTTGCACATAGAGTCAATATCCTCCAATGACGATGACGAATCTGATACTAGTGACGGCTATAATTTCATATCATCAAAATATGCACATTCAAATCCATGGAATAATACTACAATAGATACCGTGCATCTCAAGTCGTTCTTCTTGGAGTACTTCAGTGATCTTGTTGCAGATGCAGATAACCGTGGTCTGAAAGCAAAAGCCGTGCGTGTCATATCTTTGATGACAATTATCAATCAGTCCCTGTCGATTCCACTTTACACTCGTGTAGACTTCATTAATAACATGGTATCGCACAATGACACTATTCAGATTAACGAAGCCAAGCTTCTCTCAGCATTTTCGCATTTCATAGCAGAGACCAAGTATTTCATGCCAGCTATTGCCTTCTCATCTGAGGATATGTCAAAACTTCTTCATATAGATCAGTCCCATGTAAGTAACAAGGTGTTTTCAGTCTCAGTCAAAGGCTTCAAGGAGGCCATCTCCAGAGATAGAAGCTACATCTACAGTAACGCACATCTGTTTACCAAAACCGATGATGTCCCGCCCCTTACCAGGTAACTGGTCGCACATTCTTCACCTGTCGCAGAATTGATATGTATTACAATATGCCTCATATCAATTCTGTGGGCAGGCAAAGATATTCTGCTATTAATTGCTAGATTTACTCATGATCCTTCAAATACTTCTCCACCTCTGGCAGTGCATTTGAAGTGACATAAAGCTCAGCATACCTGCGGTCAATACTTTTGGCCAGCGATACAAGTTCATCATCTATATCTTCATCATTATTACCATTTATCTTAAATTTCTTGTATACATCTATGAATGTTTTTGTAACAGCCACTACCCGGTCTATCTGCGACCGCATCCTGTATCTTGTATACAGTTCCAGAGCATCCTCCTCCGTCCGAAGCATCTTCAGTATGTCCTGCTTGGAGTATTCATGGCTGTTTTCACTGTAATCAGCGACCTGACTGCGGAACATATATGATAAAGCCCTCGGTTTTGTACTGTCTTTCGTAGACCATTTTGCAGCAAGTTCATAAAACTGAATTGATCGCTTGTAATTATGCATATAATACATATCAGTTCCAAGTGAAAGTAATGATATGACAAATCTGTCCTTTGCTTTATCATATTCCATTTTTACATCCCAAGAATACTTGGAATATCGATACTCTGTATCCGCATAGAGACAATACTTATACAGCGCACCAATCAAATGATAGTTATATGCATCTTTTAAATATTCATTGTTTTTCTTTTTTTCTGTGTTTTTACCAACAAAATATTTCGTCAGGTAAAGAAGCCCTCTATTTCCACACAGACGTGAATACAATTCCAGACACTTTTTATTATCATCATTTCTTTCATCAAATAAAGAATAGCATCCCTTATACAATTCTTTAAAGTACAATACCAGTTCTTCTGCCGACATCTTGTCCACTTCTGGATCAATGTTTATGTTCACTTCATACACATTAGGATATATGGTCTTAAGTATCTCCTCTGTTTTATTTAATAAACTCTGTGCCTTATCTATAATATCCCGAGCGTCCTCTCTGCTGTCGAGGTTTCGTATTTTGAGAAGTGTACAAGCTACACCATTCGACGTATTTGCAATGTCAAAATCATCCAGATACGAAGCAGTCTCATTCACTTTCAGTTCACACTTTGCATAACGGAGCATCGTGTCTGTATAGCCAAGATCATCTGCGTAATATATGATATTACGAATCATATTGTAAATATTTATGTCCCCTGAAGCGTCTTTTATCAACGTATTCCTAAGCATCTCACAAAAATGATTAGCTACAGTATATGCAGAGTAATCATTCCTTTCAAAAACATCCGGATACTTAAAATTTTTATTCATAAACTTAGAAATATAATCGTTGTAGTAGGATTTCTTTCCAAATTTATACAAAACAACTAAACCTTTCGCAGCAAAGAAGTCTCTGAAATGCTCATGACGCCAATACAACTTTTCATCCGAAACCGACTGCTGTAATATAGCTAATTTCCCACACGCTGCTCTATTGATAAAATTTCCAGTATCAGCCATAGTCAGTGGAGTCTGATCCACTTCATATCCATATAAACTCATGTATGTTCTGATATTTTCATCATTTAAAATAGAAATTGTCTTTTCTATAGCTTTTACTTTGTTGTCAAATGATATTGACATACATGCACCTGTCATGTCATAGAGAACCAGGGCAAATACCGGCAGGAACCACTCTAATACAGGATTAAATTTTTCACCTCTGGCTATATTCTGGCTACTTATCCAAGCATCCATAATATCCGCCTGACTAAGTGTATCTGAAACATTCCTGCAGCCAGTCATATTTTCTGCAAACATCCTGAGAAACATTGGGCTTGACAGAACTGACTGATCATACAGCATATCGGCTGGCACTTCTATATTCTTGCTGGCTATATATTTCCTTATCTGGTCTAAGCTAAGCCCCTGTAATTGCAATTTCATATAATCTGCCCAGTCCATCTTCGTACTGCCGCCGATCATATTTCTTGAGGTCACAATAACTGAACAATCCGGAATAATCCCATCTATATTGGACAGCTCACCTATAACACCAGGATTCTCATTGATTCCATCTAATATAATAACAACTTTCTGATTCGTTGCTTTAAGATACCGATTCAAATGCATGAGCATATCAGTCTTGTTTACATTCTGCTCAGAGTTATCTACAAATAAATATGCGTAATTGGAACAAATGTAATCCAATATAGGTGTGTTACTTCCTGCCAAGAGATATTTACAAGGTATAAATATAGGGACAATACCTTCGTCCTTATCCAACAGGCTGTTTGAAAAATTGACAAGGGTATACGTTTTTCCTGAACCGCCTGGTGCGTATATGTATGCCTTTATCTTGTACTTATTATTTACAAGCTCCGCATACAAATAGCTGGTATTCCCTGTATCAGTCTTAAACTCTGGGAGCAGAAGAGGATCTATATCCTTATATTCTGATAACCGCTTTCTGGACTGGTCGGCTAATTTCTGGTCGAAGTGTTTGCCGTCGGCTGTGAGCAATTCTATTTTTGCATCTGTTATTGCAAATGCTTTACTTCTCTCCGTTAACAACTCTTTAAATTGTTTATCTGAGTTCCCTATACGGACCTTACTTGCTTTGCACGCTGAGTGAGTTTTTAAAACTTCAGGTCCCGACATTGCCTCTGCGGTACGCCAATTACCTTTTGCTTCAAGTAGAGCCCAAAGGAATTCAAAATCAGCGTCGTTCATTTCAATAATTTTCGGTTCTTCCACCCCGTCTATATATTTTCTGATTACATGTTTATTAGTCTTCGACACCTGTTTGCTATCTACCTGCCAGCGAATATTCGCAAATTTCCGTGATGTTATTTCGTAATAAGACATATCTCTCCCCTCCATATCATCAAACACCTTACATGGCAAATCACCTTAAATGATGATCGACGCTACATGTTTTTCGTGTATCATTTTCGCCATAATTCGACCTTGTTACCTTCTAATGATAACACTCAAATACACTTTTCACAATCTTGAGTACTGCTTACTTTTGATATTTTTTCGTGCTTTCTTTATTTTATATTCACGCCGTGAGCTTTATCACACTTTTTTGTAAGTGGTAAACCACTCGTGCCTAGCTTCCCACCCAAATTTATGACATCATACTCTGTAAAGAAAAATGTAAAAAGCGCAAAAAGTCGAATAAGTGAAAATTCTACTTTTTAAGCTTTTTCCACTAATTACAGGAGGTTTAAACATGTCAACACGAGCGGAAACCCGACAGCTCAGGCTGGAAGCATGGAAACAGATTTTTGCTGACCATGCGGCATCAGGTCTAAGCGTGAAAGCTTATTGCGAAGCAAACAACATCAAAAAAGATCAGTACTTCTACTGGCAATCAATTGCCCGGAAAGCTGCTTTGGCAGAAATGCCTGAAAAATCATCAGGCTTTGCCCTGCTCGAGCCGCCGAAACATGGAAATGTTCTGGATGTTTCTTCACCAGAGCCATTGCCAACTATGATCATTGATACTGGTAAATTCAGGATATCACTTGCCGAAGGTATCCGCAAGGAACAGCTTGCAGCCGTGTTAGGAGTGATAGCCAATGCTGAATGATGCCACCAGCTTTGAGCATATATACATCGCACTCGGTTATACTGATTTGCGCAGCGGCATAGACCGGCTTGTTGCCATAATAAAAAACGATTTCAAACTTGATCCTTATGATAAAGGAAGTATATTTCTTTTCTGTGGCAGAAGCAAACTTTCACAAAGGACGAACTGAATAATCTTTCAAAAGATGCTCTCATCATGCTGCTCCTGCAGCAGACTGAATCAATAAAACTGCTTACTGCACAGGTTGAAAATTTAAATGTGCAGATATCCAGTCTGCAGGAAAGCCTTGCAGTTCTCACGCAGAACAGGTTTGGCCGCAAAACGGAGAAGACCAATACTCTTGATACCCAGCTGTCTTTCGATCCTGATACCATGGAGATAATCAATGAAGCAGAGATGCTGCTTGAAAAAGGCATGCCTGAGGAACCAGGATTTGAAACAGTAGTAAAGGCTCACGTCCGTAAGAAACGTCAAGGCAAAAGAGATGCGGATCTGTCTGGATTTCCTGTCGAGGTTAACTTGCCCGCGTTGACAACATGCATTTGTAATAGTTCCTCATCATCATATTTATAGTGTAGTCAATCATTCACGCATCACCATTTCATCATTTAAACTGCCTTTTAACTTAACTTTCAAGGTATACTTATCATCTCTCTTTTTTGAAGAAATTTTACCCTTTGTTCCCCTCTCACTCATCAGTATTCTTATCCCCTCTTCCACATCTGCAACAGCCTTATCATGTGTATTTTCAATTACCGGATCCGATTCTAACTTCGTTTCTTCAACATGTCTTTCGCTATCGTATTCCCACATGATTATATCCGCATATGACTCTTCTATTCCAACCATTGCCAGCAGTTCTTTGTTAATGGGATCGGCAACAAATGTCACAGCTGGGAGCCTCGAACATGCCATTGAACTTTTTCTATCTGGCTCAGAAAAGAAAACATGCAGACCTGGATGTGTATGTCCCAATAAGATAGTATAACTGACCTCATCTACAAACGGATCAAACATGAACCCATCACTTGTCATATTACATAATTTAGAGTTTTTTCTGTAAATGTCTCTCTCAAGATCTATGTACTCCATAATTCCTACTCGTTCTGGTGTCTTCTTCTGTGCGGACACCTGATTTCTCTCTGCCGCATATACATACATAACATGTGAGATAACTATAATTCTCCTGCCAGACTCATCTACAAACACATGCCCCATACCCATATATAACTGCTCATAATTGTTGATGGGAGTTCGTTCACCCCAGTATATAATGTTGTACAGTTCTCTACTGGCAACGGGGAGAAATATTACCAAGTCATTTCCCGATCTATTTTTATTAGTATTAGGCTTATAAATTTTAAAAACAACATTTCCGCATTTATTTTTTATCATGTCCATGACCATTTCATACGAAATGTGTGAAAAACTCAGTTCTTCGTCTATTGCTTTCTCATCCTGTTTTGGAAGTGGAGGAGGCATATTATTCTTTCTATTGTTTATCAACTCAAATCACGTCCTCTCTACCGCCTTGTTCCTGGCATTGGTACGATGTGTTTTGCCGCTGATCTCGGCATAGGTGTAACACCCTTTTCTTTCTTGTTATTTTCCATAAGTTCCCTCTCTGTTTTAATAATGCCATCAGATGCTTTACACGTAGGAAGTAATCCCTTCTCATTCATGGTTCTCTGCCAACTACAAAGACTTGAATTGGCCTGCGAATTAAAGTTACTAACACTAGGTTCATGTATGATGTCTAGCAGTGTTTTCTTCACGACTCCCTTTACAGAAGAGTTGCCCCCTGAATGAGTGTCGTCATAATACCAGGTGTCTATACACTGGGTTCCCGACCTATACACATTGATGCTGGCAAGCATTTTATCAGTCGGATAATATACCTTCGGGGCTGTTTTAGGGAAACCATTTGGTAGCTCCATATAAAAAACCATATTATTTGTCCTCTTTGGATCAACATCATCCTTACTACTTATATAATAAGAAGGTGCATTTACATTGAATTTCCATTTGCACAGAAGTCCTTCTCCATGGGCAACAGGTAAACGTTCAACCTTTACCCGGTGACCGAGCATGTTTATCATGTCTCTGTATTCATTCTTGATGGCTAGTAATGTATCCTTATCCATATCTAGTCCTCCATTTCTGTAACCACATCTAATAACCTAACATCCCCACCACAGCAATATGTATATATATTTATATCCCTGTCCATAGCATCCGTTCCTGGTCCCATACACTTCACTGTAATATAGCTACCAATGCCAAAACCTATATCATATAAAGTCCGACATTTGAGTTCTTCATCACAATCAATTGTAAATGCCATTATACATTCAGCATCTTTCTTTTTCGTAATATCACCTACGATTTTATTTTCATTCCGGCAATGATCACATAAAAGCTGTGAGTACCTAATACTAAATTCATGCTTATAAATTCCATGCAACTTCGTTCCACAACATGCGCAATAATCAGACTTTATTATATTCTTATACTCTACATTAGCAAATTCCTTAATCGGAGCGCAAATCTCATATTCTAAGCTTCCCAAATCAGACGTAACTTCATCTAGCAAGTCTCCGACTGTACTATGAAATACATCCAAATTTCCAAGCACACGGACATCATTTATAGGATGATAGTGTATACAGTCATAGCATATTTTTTTGTTTACTTGTGTAGTTATTCGGATTTGCAATGAATTATAGACTATATCTTTATTAATTAAGTCATAATTCTTATTAAGGATATAATTTTTACAGGCATCTACCATCATCACAGCGCACGTCATGGAAGCCAGTACCGAAGTTCTTATATGCTCGCTAATAATATATCCTGGTTTATAATTTATACCTGTACAACTTGCTCTGATAAGCGGATTCTTTAACAGTTCTTCATTAACCGTATCCCTTAAGCAGATACTGCTTCCATCTATACCGTAGCACTGTGCTATATCTTTAAACGTTCCACCGAACACTAGTAACGGTCTGTCTTTATCTGGAATAGTCTTCCATATCTGATTCACATAAATCTTTGCTGCATAATTATCCAGGGCCAATATGATGACATCAAAGGATGCCAGTACACCAGGTCCAAAATTGGTCACGGAAGAGGCTATTCCATGAATCTCCATGCCAAATATGCTGTTGATCCTGTCTGCCAAAACTATAGCCTTATTCTTTCCAGCATCACATTCTATATCATATATCGATGAGCTTTTATATATATTCTCTTTTTCAAAGTTATCAAAATCAATCAGATACAGTTTCTTAATGCCTATCTTTACAAGCAGTTCTACAACTATACTCCCAACTGCACCGCAACCTATCACACAAACTCTTTTCTGACCGACCTCAGCAAAGTACTTGGGGAGTTTATCCAAATTACATATATCTTCATTATTCACACCACCCGAACCTCCTTATATATCATATCTGTGTCCATTGACGCATCTCCACCTTGTTCCATCTCGAAATACCATCTGTTTGCTACCATATATATTATGGCATCTGCATATTGGACACTTTGGATATGATGTAATATCAGTACATGTAAGCTTCTTTTTCCCATCCTGTTTTGGCAAAGCTGGAGGGCGCAAGGGAGTATCTATACCTTTATCCTCTGCAACATGCCGTGTCCCTTCAATTGTATCCGGATCACTACCTCTTATAATATAAAGCAGTATACATCCCACAAGAGAAATAACTCCTATAATAGTTGCTATCTGAGCCATAGACTCCCTCACCTCCTACTCTTCTTATAAGATTGCTGCTACGCCAGCGGCAGGATCTATTATAAGCATCTTGTTTGCTGTAATTCCAAGTTCCTTCATGGTTGTATTATAATCTGCTGAAGTGAGACCATCCTCAGATGTAAAGCTTGGTCCCTTAATTTCTATGATGCCCAAAGGCTCTCTCATTGTCTCAAGAATCTGACCACAGGTGTTGCCTCCAAAAACTTTTACACTATTCTTCATCTCGTTCTGACAATTCTTAACATATATCTCATACTCTTTCTCTTCGTTGTACTGTGTCATCGATGCATCTACCTCGTCCAGCATATCATCCAGATTCTCATAATCATTATTATTCATTATTTTCTTTTCTCCTTCTTTAATATAGTTTAACATCAAGTTTTTCCCCCTGTCTGTCCTCCTTTCTATGCCAGGGGTATCATATAAATAATGTAAATACATATCAGCTATTTTATCAGGGCCAATTCTCCCACAGCGCCATAGTAATAGTTATCTACGAACGTTCCCGTATATCCATCAAAATATATAACTATGTCATCAATTCCACTCACATCAATAGAAAAACTCTTTGGTTCATACCCTGATACTAACGTTTGTTTATAAATGTCATTGCCATTGCCATCTCTTACCAACAAAAACACTGGATCATCACTAGTCGCCTGACAGTCCTCCTGAACAAACATAGTTCCTGTTAACAGTTCATACTGACCGCCTATATGGTAAGCCAGACTACATCCACCACCAATTAATGTATTACTGTGTGTGTGCCCGGTATCATCTGTAACACCATCCGCAAAATCCAATCCCATGTTGGACCACCCTATATCTGCTAATTTATCAGTCATTTGCCACTCCCCCTCTTCATATGGAGTGAGGCTGCTCAGATAAACTGGTGAATGAGCATTCAGAATACTTGTTGCTGCAGCTGAGTCAAACAGCTCATTTATCGAATCGTTTATGTAACTTTTGAACTCCCCATATCCATTGTTATAAAGTAAGTCTAGGGATTTCTTTTCCACTTTTTCTGTATACTCATCCCTATATTTATCCCTAATCTGAATCACCTTTTCATAACCAGCCGGATATTCTGCCCTTTCATCACACTTTTCTATTGCCTGGACAAGACCTTCATAGTCCCCATTCTTATACAGTGTTGGCATCCTCTTATAATAATAATCTCCAATTGCATTCAAAAAGTCTCTTGCATTTGAATAATCTGATATCTTCATAAAAGAGCTCTGGGCCGAGCTATAATCACCTGATTTATACGCTTCATACGCCGAATCATATATGTCCGCGTTTTTCTGATTCTCAGCCAGCTCTGCAATATCACTAATCGCCTGCTGTGCTTTGTCGTAAACACCTACTCCGCTAGGTATCTGAGATAACTCATTTAATGCCTCATCATATTTTTCTGAGTTAGCATCATCAACAGCTTTCGAATATAATGCCGCCGCTACCTTCTCAAGTTTATCCTCTGAGTCTTTAAAATCTCCTAATTCACTATATATATCAATTGCTTTTGCATAGTCACCTGAATCCCTATAAGTCTCCGCGTTATTATAATTGTCTACATTCGCTATTGTATTATCAATTTGTGAAAGATATATATCGGAATCTTTATACCCCTGTACTTCAGAAAAACCTGATCTCGAATTCTCCAATGCTGTTACATCGCTCTTGTCTATGCCTTCCTCATATGTCTTTACGGCTTTTTTATAGCAAGAACTCCGTTTCATATTTGTAACAAGTCTTGAGCCTCCTGCAATTGCAAATGATATAAGGCTTATAGCCATCAAGACAATGATTATTGCGTCACCTTTTCCTGCATTATTTGTTCTAATCATCTTTATTCTCCTTTCCGCCTTCTAGGATTTTCTTGTTATACTTAATATCGCAGGAAACTAGCATATATTGCGCCTACAAGTTATTTTTTTACTTTTTCTTCAAATCCAACATTTATATATCCAAGCATTACTCTCTGTACCCAAACGGATTGTTAAGTTTTGTTTTCTGATAATATCTGTGCCTCCTCACAGCCTTAACTGGTTCTTTCTCTATCAACATACATATAAGAACAAAATCAGCTACGATAAAAATAATCCCCACTACCACAGATAACTTGAACGCAACTGGTGTAATAACTAACATAAGTAAGAATAGGACAACATAACACACACTCGAAAAAGCCTTATTTTCTGCTTCCTCCCGCATATACTTTTCCTGTTTATTTCTATACATTAAAAGTTCTCTGCTAATCTTATTTAATCTATGTAACTTATCCCAGCATGCAGCTGCCTCTGTTTTATTATAATCACTTGGCATGATTGTATAATTCTCTGTATAAGCTTTTATCAGTGTCTGATATGCTCTGGGATCAGATGGTCTACTATCACACAAATGTCGAACTGAACTAATCGCCTGGCTCCAGTTGCCCACAATAAGATGCTCCTCCGCCTTAAGCAAAGCTTTGTCATAAGCTATAGTCTCACTATTTATATCTTCATTATCTATTGCGCCACATTGATCACATTTATACCCAGCAATTCTGGGAATATAACGCATATATCTATATCCGCATCTGGTACACGATGGCATATCCGTCACTCCTTTACTTATCAATGTAATTATTCGATTCCAAGTTATCTGTTCCATGTGTTTCGTCTATCCAACCTATAGGATCTGCGACCATACCCATTGACGCATACATTATAAGGGTTCCAATCAGATATACAAAAAACACTATTATTAAACTAAATGCAGCTGTTTTCACTGAAACATCAAAACCAATCAGAACAGCTGACAAAACCATATATATAATCCATATAACCGAACCAACAAGAATAGTTCCCGCTGAGTTTCTGATACCTTTTGTAACAGATAACATATATGTCATTACCAAATGAATAATAGAAAGTACAGTTACAAATGCATAAACAACAAGAAAGCACTCAACATCAGGCGCAAGCCAGAAGAAGAGCATCTGGGTTATTGCAAACACACAAAATATTGGCACTATCATAATTATATTTTCATTACTTTTCTTCATCTTCTAAACCTCCTCAATACACACATTAATTATCTTCATCATTCCGCTGACCAGGCATCGGAGGCGGCACCGGTCTATTAACTGCTGCTCCTGGCATCGGAGGCACCCTATGCGCGTCATCATTACGTCTAGTATCATGTGATGTATCCGGATGTCTTTCTGTCAGGCCCTCAAGTACGCCATTTAAAGCTTTGTCAGCCATACGTATCTGAGCATACATATTAGCAATATTATTTCCATTATTTACTACTGCTGCTCCAGCTCCCCTAACCGATGATGTCAGCATTTCTTCCTCTATTCGTTTATCAATGTTGCCTCCATATATAGTAGTTAAGGCATAGCGTTCGGCATCCGTCTGGGCAATATTGGTAACGTATGTTTCTTCAATACGCTCATAGCGTTCGAGTGACTCACGATCAATATTTATGCCCTGAATTTCAATGGCCTTTAACGTTATTCCCGCATCATGAAGCCTTGAATTCAATGGATAAAACATAGAATTGGAAATTACATCCAGGTTATTATTGATATCAGTAATATCACAGTTGCCTAATTCTCTACTTACAGTCTGTCTCACTATTGGAAATGCAAATGAGTTAACAAATGCTTCTACATCCCCCACATCAGGCGTATCCCTCGCATACATTCCAACAACTCTTGAAAGAAGCTTTGATGGATCATCGTAACAATAAGCAATCCTCACAGACCCCATTGCTCTCATAGTAATTTGGGTCCCACCACGTCTGATACTAAATGGTATCTCGCCAATTCCTATGGTTGTCCAATTGTATATATCCTTTGCAACAAAGAATACAGACACTTCTATTCCAGTATCACCCCCAGTCATAAAATTGCTTACACGCCTGAAAAACGGCTTGACCCCAGTTTTGAGATCATACCGCCCCGGTAATATCTCATCACTTACATGCCCATTAATAACCACAAATGCTGTACATCCAGCAGGAACAAGCAAAACACTGCCATCAGCAGGCTGAATATTCCCTACGATTCTTATAGCTTCATTTCCTTCGGGTGCTCTTATCACATCCAAAAACTGTCTCATATTTTTCTACCTCCTTTGATCATTTGTTCTACATTTTTTAAATCATTTATAAAATAGAAATTTTGCATCTCTATAGGATTTTTTACATTGTGTTATCATTCTAAGCAGTACCTCTACAAAATATCTCAAGTGTCAGCACACTGCCCTCATGAACTCCAAACTCCCCAAGAGTAACGTCCAAACTACTGGAGATTTTCCCATATTCATTTTCAAAAAATACTGCTTCCACGCTTATTTCAGGCCAAGTTTCTTCTTTCAATAATTCAAACACCTGATGCAATGTATTGTCTCGCACCGCTCTCATGCCTATTTTTTCTTCATTCAATGAATTTCGAACTACAAATTCAAATATTTCACTATTTTCTTCTAATATACTCATCTCTCACATCCTCCTTTGTACATCTACGTCACATTTACAATCACGCTATTCTATACCCGTTATGAATTCTTTTCACTTAGAGATGTCTAAATAACATCTATAAGCTTAGGGGCGTATTTCTTTTTATAAGTTGAGTATCTAAGCACCTCCCCATCCTCCATATCAATCTTTTCGTGACGAATACGGCGATTTGTTATTTTCCCAAGATTATGATCCTTACTTTCGATACCATAAAGACTTCCGTCATACCACCACTCAACTCTTCCCCTGAACTGCTCTATATGTCCTCTTGGGGTCATGTAAAGATGATTTACATGATTTAAGCAATAGCAACGACCATCAATTGAAGCCTCAGGCCTCAAATAAATTGCATTACTTGTTTGTTCCATTGGAAAGCACTCCTCTGGAGTCATATCTGGTTTTACTGAAAGGAATTTCTTCATAAGCTTCTTTCGATATCTTTTCTTCTTAACCCAGGAATTCTCTCTAATTTTCTTTGGCTTACACTTTTCAAATGACTCTGAAATATCACTAATATCATCCTGATATGCTTTTTCAACATATTCATCAATTCTTGCTAATTCCTCATCCGTGATTCTCTCTAACCATCTCTCCATGTACCTACTCTCCTTTTCTTTATTTTTATTATATATATCGTTGAAATTTGTAATTTTTTGCTATTTTTTAGTCAAACTATAAGAAATTCTTATTTTTAATACCAATTTTATATAAGCCTTGAACATTCAATATGATGAAATCCATAAAAAAACAAGAGATGGAAATATTCTTCCATCTCTTGCATGTCCTATCATTATTCATCTTCATTTAAAGTTTCGTTTACTAATTCTTCCGGAATACCTAATCGCATGTACTCTTCTGTCAATTTCTGTAATTCCCATCCTTTGGTAATTCCATAAAACATCAATGCTCGTATTAAATTTTGTGTAATTTCCTTTTCATCCATATTTGTTCCTCATTTGCTTTATAATTATTTTTTTGCTTTCTCTCAGATTTTTCATTGTTCATATATTACATGTATATCATAAATCAACAAAGAACATCACAAATTTATTTTATTAGCTAACAAAATCTTAAGTAATACCGAATCTTATTTGCCGCATTATATTCTTCTGAAGCCATACATATATTTATTGCGTCATTAAGTGATTCTCTTGCCTCTGAATACTTCTCTGATTCATAGTAATCCTGAGCCTTCTCTATATAATATCCACACAGTTTCCACTCCTGAGCATCCAACTCCCTATAAAGGTTATCTAAAATACTCATCTCTATCTCCTCCTATTTACTAAATCAACCTTTATACCGCCTTGTTTAAGTACTATGAGATTATAGTATGTGATAAATATTTTTGTGATGTTCTTTTGTTTGTAGATTATATCGGTGATTATTCTAACATTTTGCAATAAATGTATAAAATGTTCTCCTTTCGTACAATTCTTAGTAAGGTTTTATTTTGTAATACCTGATTTCTTTTCTCCCACATATTCTATATACTTAATATTTGTCGAACATAATATTACTCAATATATTTCATTTTTCCAAAAATATTCTTTCTATAGTGCCCCAATTCCTCTGCTAGTCCCTGTTTTAACTGTTCATTCCTAATCTCGTTGTAAACCATCATAAGGAAATTGTATGCCCGATCAATACAATTCTGTGTTTCCATCATCCTTATTATAACAGCCTGTTTTTTACTATCTCCAAATAAACAAGTTCCTGATATGCGTTCTTCTCAGTCTTTGCCAATTCCACGTCATCTTCCACAAACGATATAAATTTACAATAATCATCAAAATTTGAATCAGTTACTTTACAACAAAGTGCATATAACAATCTTGATTTCTTGTCATTTAAATTAAGTACACGCATAGCATCATCTTCCGCTCCCTGCAAATACAAATAAAATCCATACCAATATGACGCATCGACCAAATTGTTATATGCCATTCTACTGTCTATTCCATCAATAGATTGATGTGTTTTTAGATACGCATCAACCAAATAAGAATACTTATAATAATCCAGTACATTCTCCTTACATTTATCCAATCCCTCTCCTTCTATCCCCAATGTCAACAAAATACTATTAAACCCACTCAAATAAAACAAGGCTTTCACCACTCTTGGCGATAACTTGGATACATCTGATAAATCCATTGATTCACATGCTTTTTTTAACCACTTGGCCGCCAACCCTAGGACCGAATCCCCCCCTGTCCTGCATAATACTCACCAAGCAATAACATGTACTCAATGTCTCCAGCATTTGCCCTTACTTCAGCTTCCTCGATTGTCATTAATTAACCCCTCCTTAGTTTTTTATCACATATATATCATTTTCAAAATGTTTCTCTATCTGCAATACTTGAACCGTTTCATAATTCTGATAACTTACTTCAATCTACCAAAAGTTCTATTATCCACGAATAATTTAATTATTATTCAACATATTGTCATCTATATTCAATTTAGAGTGATTCTCTATATTCTCTAATATTAATCCTGAATTACTAAACGCATCTTTCTGTATTTCTTTTACAGATTCAGGTATCGAAAGTTCTTCCAGTTTCCAACATCTGGCAAACGCTTCTTCTTCGATTGTCTCTACACTGCACAACTCGACATGTTTTATTGAACTAAACCAAAACGCCCTTCTCTTTATGGTCTTTATGCTTGGTAGAAAAACTATACTGCCTATTCTGCTTTTCTCAAACGCTTCCACACCTATAGATTCAACCCCTTCAGGAATCCTGACTTCTTCTTCATGCCCAATGTATGCAACCACCTCTTTTCCCTTTATTACAAAATCATCTTTCCAATTGTACTCCCTTGTAAATATAATGCCTTCCACAACAGCATTACTATCTGACCTAAATTTCTTGTCTCCAATATCAATTCCTTTCAAAATTCCAAAATTCGTTAAATAAAAATATAATTTTATATTATTTTTAAATATAAAAGAAATATAATACTCTTTATCTAAGTTAGATTCTAAATAAGGTCCAACTCTATACCTAATCTGTTGAAGATCTGAAACCTTCAAATTTGATTTCTCACTTTCAATAATCAGAAAGCCATTTTCATCAGCCCCATAATCCACATCACAATACGGGTCATCTGAAATAACATAATATTTCAAACAATCATAACCACATATATCTCTCACCTTTGTTAATATCGATATGAATTTTTCAACGAACTCCTTAGTCTCCATGATTACTTTCCTCCCATTTCACTAAAAATCAATACCATGTTGAATTAGAAACCGCCACCTCAAGTGTTGTTTTATTATCAGTCCTCTACTGGACTATTGTTACTGCTTGTCCCAATGAACGGTATAACAAACACCTCTTTTATTATCTAACACTCTTTATATATTCTCAAGAATCATATCACAGTTTTTTACACTATCATTTCTGGCATTTTGAATAAAATTCTGCATATTTATCACAAGGATCAGAGATTTTCTTAAAAGTTTATTCAATCTGTACTCTTCATTTACTATTTTCAAATATGGAACGGATTGCCATCAATATCTTTACAAGCATATTCTGCCCATCTTTTTTGCCCCTTCTGCCATATTTGTCACAAATTTCTTTTCTCCATATCAAGTGTTTTAAGTGACTGCCATGCACATCTTAAATGAGATATTCTATTCTTGATTAACTTTAGAGCGCTTAATCATAACACAATTTCCTATCCCAAACTTATATACTATCAGTTTCATTATAAAACTTACATCACTCATTTTATATTCTTATTGCAACCAATGTATAATTTGTTGTGATATAACATAGTTGTAACATCAAGACCCAATAAGATATAATCTTAGGAGGAAACGAGGTATGTTACAAATGAGGTAAACGGTAAACCACTCATGAGTATCTAAATAAAACCCCCCTCAAGGGGATGGATTTAAATTGATTTTATGCTCTTGCATAAATCGGGAAGCGTATCTGACCACGGAAGCAGATCGTTTATATATGATTCGACAGGTTCATCCAGGTGAATCAGTATTTCGTTAAGTACATGTTTAAAGTATTTATACGGCTTTAGCTTATTCGCTTTAGCTGTTTCAGCTATGCTGTAAAGCATGGCACTGGATATTGCTCCGTTTTTGGAATCTATTACATGCCAGTTATGCTTGCCAACACAAAACTCACGGATGCTGTGTTACGCATCATTATTATCAAGCGGAATTATCGGATCATCGAGGAAACATCTAAGATATTTTTCCTGATTTAGTGAATACTGTATTGCCTTATATGTTTTTCCGGCCTTATCAAATGTGTGGGTCTCGTATAACGATTTTAACCACGCAAAATAGGAGTCAACTAAAGGGTTTACTGATGATCGGCAATTATCCAGTATCTCTTTCTTTGTCTTACCCTTGTACATGTTATCGACATGATAGATTGCGGCTATCCTGTTATTGCCTTCCGCAGCTATGGTTCCGTGGAAATCCTGAAGGAACTTTCTTGGATTATCAGTTTTTCTGGTAGGCTGGTATTCATATATGTATATCTGCGGTGTACCATAATCGGTATCAGAATGATAGCCCCACATATAATTCTTCGATTTCGGTCCCTTGCCATCATGGATCAACGTAAACGGTGTTTCATCACAATGGATAACTTTACTGCTTAACAGTACTTTTTTCATGGCGTTATACAGTAGATACAGATATCGGTCTGCCAGTTTGACCATCCATCCCGCCAGCACCTGTCTTGATATCTCAAGGTCGTTGCGCTTGAACTCATCATGTATTCGGTTTAATGGCATTGCATCAACATACTTTTGATTTATTATATACGATGCTAAAGATGGAGTAAGGATACTGTTATTAAGTAGTCTTTCCGGTCTTGGAGCCCTGATAATCTTTGAGTCTCCGTCAGTTTTCTCTCTGGATATGTAAGAATACACGCGGTGCTCATAGACGATGTACTGTGCCGGAACAACTTCAAGCTCTTTATAAATTTCCGGCTTCATTTCGTAGTAACCGCAGGGGAACTTTGCGTCAAGCTGATCAGACGAAAGACGATGCTCCACGATCTCTACCGGAAATCTGGACAGATCCTCATCACGTTTACCCTGACGTTTTTTCGGGTATGGGCTTTTACTACAGTCTCAAATGTCGGTTCTTCAGGTATACCGGATTCGAGCAGCATTTCAGCCTCATTGATTATCTCCATGGTTTCGGGATCAAATGAAAGCTGGGTGCCGATAGTATCTGTCTTTTCTGTTTTACGGCCAAATCTGTTCTGTGTAAGAACTGCAAGATTTTCCTGCAGCCTGGATATCTGTCTGTTCAGATTTTTCACCTGTGCAGTAAGTAGCTTCATTGATTCTGTCTGCTGTAACAACAGCATGATGAGAGCATCTTTTGATAGATTATTAAGTTCATCCTTTGTGAAAGACTGAGTTTTATTCATGATTCTATTATACCGCAAAGGCAGGCGAAAACCCAGCATTTATGCGGATTCCCGGGATTTTTTATATACGTTTTTACTCAGAGTGATCAAATACTGATCGTTAGATATTCTCTAGATCACAGAATCAGGTTTAGCCTTTTTTATGACTTTTTTCTGTTCTATTGAAAGGCCGTCCATCAGCCATCGATACTGTTGTAGAGTTATTTCCTGTACTTCGGATGCCGTCCGTGGCCAATGATACTTGCCATCTGCAAGTCGTTTGTAGAGAAGTACAATTCCGTCTTCTTCAAAAACTATAGCCTTAATACGGTCGATCCTCCTGCCACAGAAGAGGAATATACTTCCCTTATCATAGGGATCAAGCTCGAAGTCATTCTTTATAATGGCAACGAGGCGGTCAATGCCGCTGCGTAGATCGGTATAGCCTAATGCGATGTATATGTGTTCAAAACATGTAGCATCATTCAACATGAGTTATCACCTCTAATACAGCTGCAAATTGTTCCTTTCGGATACCATCAGCAAGTGATAGTCTGATGTTGCCAAGTTCAATAGTTATACCTGGCAATCGATCCTGTGAAAATCCTGGGGTTGCAGACTCCTGTTTTGGTGTCTCAAGCAATGCAAATCCGGAAGTATTCTCAGGCATAGCTGCCAAGGCATTTTTTCTGGCAATCGACTGCAAGTAGAAGTACTGATCTCTCTTGAGATTGTTTGCTTCGCAGTAATCCTTCACGCTAAGTCCTGATGCGGCGCGGTCAGCAAATATCTGTTGCCAGGATGCAAGCCTGAGCTGGCGGGGTTCTTCTCTGGTCGACATAAATGTTACCCTCTCTGTAATTAGTAGAAAAAGCTCAAAAAGTGAGAATTACACTAATTTCACTTTTTACACCTTCCATCACAGAGTATAATGTCATAAAGTTCAGAGATTAACTAGGTACGAGTGGTTTACCGTTTACCCTCAAAACATCTACATCATACATATAATCATTCTCTACCACCCACATAATAAGTGTTACAAGTGGAATTGAAATCTTCTTTTTCTGAAACATTAATATTATTGATATTAAGTAGTGACATAATATTTATTGTGTTGTATAATGATATAATATAAGGGGGTGAGAAAATGGATACAAAAGAGATTATTATCGAAATCAAAGAAAGTGATTACATCTCAGTTGTGGATTCATGTGCAAATGGATGTGGCTCATGTGGCAGTTGCGGTGGCGGCTGTGGTGACGGTTGTAGTGGTAATTGTAATTAATTTTTTAATCAAGTAGGAGACGGTTACAAGTTGCCGTCCTCTCACAATGCCGTGTATCCATTGGGGTACACGGCATTTTAATTAATATACACAGCTGACTGTCAATAGTTCCCTAAAAAGAGACTCTATAAATCACTAAAATAACATGAGTTAAAAGAGGAGGGTGCGGACATTTTCTTGGACTATCTAAGTGACCAATCCAAGTCTATGTCTGTACTCTATAGGACTCAAATATCCTAATGATTTTTTTATTCTTTTTTCATTATACCAATAAAGATAATCATTTAAAATACCAATAAATTCTGAGATGTTTACCCCAGACCAATCTGCATTATAGAACATCTCATTTTTAATTCTTCCAAATACGCCCTCACAGGCAGAATTATCAGGTGAACAGCCTTTCTTTGACATTGATCGTATGAAACCATTTTTCTCCATCCTGTCAATCCAGCCTGGCCAGCGGTAGTGTACGCCTCTGTCTGAATGTATGATTGTTTTTTCTCCTACAGATAGTAATTAGCTGCATCATCAAGCATAGAATTGACAAGTAATGCATCTGGAGAAGTGCTTATATTCCAATTGACAAGTAAGCCATCAAAACAATCTACTATAGGCGATAAATAAACCTTTCCTGCCGGAATTGCAAACTCGGTTATATCTGTTAACCACTTTTCGTTAGGTTTAGATGCAGAAAAATTTCTGTTAATTAGATTATCTACTGCTGGAGATATTTCACCTTGATAGGAATTATATTTACGAGTTCGTTTGATTTTTACTACAAGTTGTTCTTCTTTCATAATCCTACGAATAACTTTTTCTGAGACAATTATATTTTCACGCTTAAGTAGGGCGTGAATTCGTCTGTAACCATATCGACCTTTATTCTCTGTAAATAATTCAATGACTCTAACACGTAAAAGTGTATATTTATCTTCTTTTTGTAGGGATTGTTCCTGATAATAATAACTGCTTTTTGATAATTGTAATTTCTGTAATAATAATGGCAGTGAGTATCTATTTTTCAAGACATCGATTATCACCGCCTTCTCTCTGTTGCTGAGAGCACTCTGATCGATGTCTGGGTCTTTTTTTAATATATTTATCGTTTCTTTAAGAATGTCTATTTCTAATTGCATATCTTGTATTTGAGCCTTCAACTGATTTATTTCATCAGAAGAAATATCTGTACTTGAAACAGAACCTTCTACTAATGTTCCCGGAGTAATGTTTTTGTGATTCATAAGACCTAATGTACCTTCTTTTAAATAACGTTTTCGCCATTGATAAATACTAGCTCTACTATACCCAATGTCTTCTGAAACATATTTTATATTTTCTCCGAGCTCATAGCAACGGTGAATTGCATCTAATTTTACTTCTAATGGAGGATTGCGAGGATGATCAGGAGGATTATTAATTACAGGGTATTCTTTCCTTGTTTTGGGTGGGGTATTTTCCTCAGCAATCCATGTGTACAGATTTCTACGTGTTGGATACCCTAAAATCCTAATAGTTTCAGTTACAGACTCTGTTTGATGATATATCCGTAGTGCAATATCCTTTTGTTCTTTTGAATACATAAAAAAGCTCCTTTCGAAGCCCTATAGTAGTCCAGAATTTTGTCCGCACCCTCGAGTGTGAATAAAAGTCTGTAAATGTGATCTCCTATGATAATAACTGGGCTGAATGCTCTAGACAGAGCGTTCAGCCCTTATTTTATATATAACAGTGTTGTTTTACGTATGTCAAGAGCAGGTGAATAAATCCACCTGTAAAACAAGCTTTGAACTTTATTCTGGGAGTCGTCCTTCGTACATGATGCTCAACTCCCCATAAACCTGTCCCCAGTTTCGCAATGGGAGCGTCCATTTCTTAGTTGCTTCAAAAGTGAATAGGTAAAGCGCCTTTAGCAGTGCTGTATCGCTAGGAAATACACTCCGCTGTCGGTTCAGTTTTCTATAGGTCGCATTTAGGCTTTCTATTGCATTTGTGGTATATATAACTTTCCGGACATCAGCAGAGAACTTAAAGATTGGTGAGATGGCATCCCAGTTTTGCTTCCAGCTCTTCATGGAATTCGAATATTTCTCACTCCATTTTGCAGTGACTCGCTCCAATGACTCTATTGCTTTTTCTTCAGTTGGTGCCTGGTAAATAGTTTTTAAATCTGCACAAAACGGTTTTCTATCTTTATCTGCGACGTACTTCATTGTATTTCTGACCTGATGAACGATACAACGTTGATACTCTGTTTTAGGATAGGCTGCAGCAATGGCTTCTTTGATGCCGGTCAGTCCATCTGCACAGACGATCAGGATGTCTTTTACTCCACGATTTTTCAGTCCATTTAAAACAGACAGCCAGTATTTTGCACTTTCGTTTTCACCTATTTCGATTGTCAAAACCTCCTTGTATCCATCCTGATTTATTCCAAGAATGACATAGGCTGCAAGTTTCCGGATGACACCATTATCACGAACAGAATAGTGTATCGCATCAATATAAATCACTGGATAAACCTCGGAAAGAGGACGATTTTGCCAATCTTCAATCTGGGGCATTATCTTGTCTGTTACATCCGAAATAAAGCCCTCTGAGGCTTCGAATCCATAAATATCTTCCAATGTATCAGATATTTGACGAGTGGTCATACCTTTTGCATACATTGAAATAATCTTCTGGTCAATATTTGAAATATCCTTTTGACGTTTTTTTACCACTTGTGGTTCAAATGTTGACTTGCGATCCTGTGGAACTTCAATTTCCATGCTGCCATAACTGCTATTAACCCTCTTGGTCTTATAGCCATTACGATAATCATCGCTATCTGATCGTTCAGACTTGGAGTATCCTAGATGATCGTCCATTTCTGCTTCCATCATTTCTTTGATAGTACCACCAAGCAGATCTTTCAGTGCATCCTGGATATCCTGTGCGGATTCAATGTCATACTCTTCAAGAAGCTGACGGATAATGTTTCTTTTACCTTCTGTCATTTGTACTTTGTGTACTGGTTTCTTTTCTCTTGCCATAGAATAAGGCCTCCTATGATTTAATATTTTATCATAGAAGACCTCTAAATCCTATTTACAGAAAACTTTTCCCAGACTCAGTTAAAATTACTAAAACAAAAAAACTTGCAAGAGATTAATCAAAAAAATGTGGGAATTCGATTTGCTTGTCATTTATATTTAAGAGTGTATGTGTATAATGAGCTCTACTAACACCGAAACTTATTGGTACCAATGCTTGAGTTAATGCTCGAATAACTTTTATATCTGATTTTGGGTCACTAATATCCACAAAAACAATCCTTAATTTTTCAACAAGTTCTTTATTATATTTATAATGCTTTGATTTAATTTCTTCTAATCCTATTGTATTAGAATTATTCCAAATCCACTCCAAATTTTCCGCATTTTTCTTAAAATGATAATATCTTCCATGATCCGATGGTGACTTCACTTCCATTGCTTTAATTTTGTCAGTTACCCCATTCTTAATTCCCATAAACAATGAATATTCTGCCTCTGCAACAGCTTTATTCATAGCCGTTTCTATTTCAAAATCCATTGCTGCCGCTGCACCACAAACAAAACATGGCCATTCATCCGAACGTATTACCGCCAAAAAGACATGAGAATATTTAGAATTTACATAATATACTTCTAGTTTACGATTGTTACTACTCCAATATTCATATCTTTTTCTAATATGAGTAGGCAGGCTCTTCATTTCAATTAATAACTGTGCTTTTTTGTTATACCACATTTTCATAATTGCATCTCGTTCACATAATTCCATAACCGCTCTCTCTTCTGCCCCACAAACATCATTATATGCCGCCACTCCAGAAGAATTTGCATGATAAATACATTTATCATTTGAATTATGTTTGAATCCATAAAACACCAGATCCGTTGGAACATATACCTCATTTTTTATATGATTTTCATAATAATATCCATTTATCCATTGAAGTTCAAGATCTTCATCAAATTTATCAAAGCCATTCTCCGTTATTTGCTTTTCAGTTAAAGGAACATAATACATTGGATTGATCCAATCCATTTCCAGTCTTGCCAACTCATGTGCGGATCCTTCAAATTTGTAAAATTTATGACTAGAAATTGATCTCTCATAGCTCTCCATTATTGCTTTAAATTCTGCCTCTTGTGATGATGTTCCCGTTGCTCCACACATTCCGTTATCTGATTTAGCCCATCCAAAAAATAGAGTTCCATCATTAAAGGTAAAGGAACCAAAATCAAATTCAATTTTATTTTTCTCAATTATAGACTCTATATCGTATTTGATATAATATTGATTATTACTATTTTTCTTCTCATAGCCCACTGCAATTCCTATCAACGGATAAATGTCGGTTTCTTCTAATTGAAATTCTTTTCTAAATGCAAGATCCAACATCCCACCCAATTCACATGTTCCTAATCCATATGCAGTACAACATAATGAAATATTTTCAGCAATTGCGCCTGCTTCAAACATGGTAAATCGATACCCTCTATTTCCGTATTTATATGGATGTCTATTCATCTCTCCAGCAATTATAATCTGAACACTAGAATTAAATGGCAATTCATCCGAATTAAAAATAAATTTTATCGTTTCAACATCTACATTATTATCAAAATGAATCAAGCAATTATCAATAGAATCATATTCATAATATCCCTTTTTAAGTCCATTCTGATCACTACATATCATTAAATAAATTCTCATAGGATATAGCCCGCCAGCGCTGGGAACAGAATGGTTCTTCAAAGAATAGGCTTGCTTTAATATATTCAATATACACCCAAAGTCAATTTTCATATCTGAAAAATCTCTACAAGAATGCCTCATAGTTATTATTTCATCCATCACTCCATCATCTGATTGATGATTTCCATAAATACGTTTTCCTTTTTTATATGTTTTTTCATAATTCACTGTAAAATCTCTAACTTCTTTTTGTGTCAAATTTGTTGTAAATGAAGTTGGATAATTTGATATCTCATGAAAAATTTTGAAGCGCTTGTTTCTTTCTACCACAATTCCAGCAATTTCTAAGTTACTTATTAGTGATGTTATTGTATTCACATCGCAATCAATCATTGATGCAATTTCATCAATTGAATGATAACCATCACACAATTGAAGCATTTTGAATAAAGTTTGATTTTTCCCAATATTAACATCCTTTATTTTGTCTGTTGTCCAAAAGCGAACCCAACCTTCTCTTAACGGAATACTAGGTACTGCAATAACTGGATAATAATTACTCATTGATCTTCTTCCTTTCATTATATTCATCTATCAATATTGCATACATATATCTATCACACCAAATATTATTAAGCACACTATTTGCACGTCTTGATTTTATAAAATGAGCCTCTCGTCGCATTCCTATTTTTTCCATAATTTTATATGACGGAATATTTAATGAATTACAATAAGCTACAATTCTCCTTAATTTAAGTGTTTCAAAACCTAATTTTAACAATGTCTGTCCCATTTCTGTTCCATATCCCATTCCCCAATAATTACGATGTAGTTCCCATGTAATTTCGGCTGGATCGTGATCTGTAAATGCTAATTCACAAGTTCCAATTACCTCTGATGTTTTTATTATTTCTACCGCATATCGATAGTTAATGCATGATTTTTGTTTCGAACATGCAATTGCCCAATCAATATACTCTTTTGTCTCTTGTAATGTATACGGCTCAACAAATCTATACCGCATATTATCCGGATTACTTAATCTATCATATGCATAATCGAAATCTGTCAATCTATATTTTCTATATTTTAAATTATCAGAATTCATTTCAATAAATTTCACTAACTACCTCCAAAGCAAAAAATATATACCATATTTGGCATAAATATTATATCAACTTATATAATAACATTTTTATCTTTACTAACTAAACCATCTTTTCTCAATTCATATACTTTATCACAAACCTGTTGTATATACTTTCTATCATGAGAAACACTTATTATAGTACCAGGGAAATCGGATAATAGGCTTCTAATAACAGGACCTGATAAAGGAGAAAAATTACGAGTGGGCTCGTCAAGAACAAGAACATTAGCATTCGACATACTAATTTTTAATAATAAAACTTTAGCTCGTTGTCCACCCGATAATTCTCTCATTGGATGTTGCATCTCATCTGATGTATATTTCATAGCACCAAGGTATGTTCGAATGCGCGTGCTATTCTCCAAACTTCCATCATTATTCAAATAATCAACAGGATTTTGTTCTATTGATAATATTTCCTCATAGTTTTGAGACATATATTCAACAATTAAATCTTTTCTATTATAAAGTTCCGATACAATTTTCTTTAATAACGTCGTTTTACCACATCCATTTTTACCAATAATACATATTTTTTCTGAGCCTCTAACTACAAGATGTATATTCTGTGATAATATTTTATTATCTTTATTTTTTAATTTACTTTCTGAAAAATCCAAAACCACCTTCCCTCGGGGCATGTCAGCCATATTCTCACCAATTTTCAAAAAAATAGCCTCTTCCTGCTCAGGGATATCTGTCATGTTTTTATCTTCTCGCTCATAACGTTTCTGTAACGCTTTAATAGAATGCATTTTTCTAGTCATAGAATTGTTTCCATTCCCAGTTCTACCTTGAGAAGAACTTACTACTTGATATGTTTTCAATAATTTTTGATCACGTATTTTTTTTTCTCGGCGTTCACCACTAGCAATTTTCATTTGTTTATCAAATCCGCATTGCCTATTTTCTAGATACTGACTATATTTACATTTCACTACTGAATATTTACATTCAGTCTTTCTCTTAATTTGTTCCAAGTGAACAATAACATTAGCGGTGTTCTCAATTAGCGTTTCATCATGCGAAACATACAACACTATATTTTTCCATTCATTAATTATATTTTCAAGGATAACTAATGTTTCTATATCTATATCATTTGAAGGTTCGTCCAATAAAAGTATTGTTGGTTTAGACATAAGTACACTTATTAGCTGAATTTTTATTCGTTCACCACCAGACAATGTGTCTAGCTTCTGATCACTATAAAATATATCCTTTTCAAGGCGAAACTTTCTTGCTAATATTGCTAAATCTTTTGGTGTTTGATAGTAAAATTGGGTATTTTTTGAAAAATATTCAAATACTGTAAGTTTTTTATCCATATAATCCATTTCTTGTGGCAAATACGCCAAAACTTCATTTGAAAAAAATTTTTCTCCCTTCCAGTCCACATAGCTATCAATCAAATCACAATCATAAATCCACTTTAGCAATGTGGATTTTCCATTCCCCTCTTCTCCTATAATTACTGCCTTATCACCAGTATTTAACACCAAATTAAAGTTTGAAAGTATTTGACGACAATCTTTTTTATGCTCAAATGTAACACCTTTTAATTGTAACATATAAATTCCTCCTACTTACACGATACTTATGTTTTAATTATTTACTATTACTCTAGCTCAAATTTATATTATTCACTTATAAAATAAATTAAAGATTACCGATCTTACTAAACTGTATTTTATAAAAACCTTCAGATAATAATTCTATTTTTATAATATAATAATCGAGGTTTTGTTAATATAAATTTTCTCTATACATTGATTAAAACGGAATATACAAATATTTTATTTTCTATAACAACATTTTTTACTTAAATGTTATTGTGGCTATTTTTATATTGTATCATATATTTTTTTGTCAACAATACAATAGCTATAAAATATAAAAAATTAAATCTATTATTATGAAGTATTAATCTTTAGAATCAATCCGCCTATAATTCATTTTTTCAAAAAATATTCTTTCTATAGTGCCTCAATTCCTCTGCTAGTCCCTGTTTTAACTGTTCATTCCTAATCTCGTTGTAAACCATCATAAGGAAATTGTATGCCCGATCAATACAATTCTGTGTTTCCATCATCCTTATTATAATAGCCTGTTTTTTTACTATCTCCAAATAAACAAGTTCCTGATATGCGTTCTTCTCAGTCTTTGCCAATTCCACGTCATCTTCCACAAACGATATAAATTTACAATAATCATCGAATTTTGAATCAGTTACTTTACAACAAAGTGCATATAACATCTGGATTTCTTGTTATTTAAATTAAGTACACTCATAGCATCATCTTTCACACCTACAAATACAAATAAAATTCATACCAATATGACACATCCACAAAATTATTATATGCTATTCTACTATCTATTTCTTCAATATCTTGATGTGTTTTTAGATACGCATCAAACAAATAAGAATACTTATAATAATCCATTACATTTATCCACCCCCTCTACTTCTATTCCCAGTATCAGCAAAATACTATAAAACCCATTCAAATAAAAGAAGCATATCATCCTTTTTTTCACAACCATTTCTGGCATTTTGAATAGTCATTCTGCATATTTATCACAAGAATCAGAATTTTTCTTAAAATTAATTCCATCTGTAATCCTCATTTATTATTTTTATCACTTTTGAGTATGAAACGGACCACCATCAATACCTTCACAAACAGATTCTACTCTTCTTTTGGGACCATCTATCGTATATGTCACAAATTTCTTTTCTCCATATCAATGTCTTAAGTGACTGCCATGCACATTCTAAATTAGGATATTCTATCATTAATACATCCCTTTGCAGGAACAAAAATTGCTAAAACATCCATATCCTTGATTGACTCTAGAGAATTTAATCATAACACAATCTCCTATCCGAAACTTATATATATTATCTGTTCCATTCTACAACATATATCACTCATTTTATATACATATTGCAACTAATGTATATTTTTATAAATAACCTATCCTTCCACCACATCACCATACCGTCTTCCAATCTTTATCACCGCACCATCCATCATTGTGAAGGCCTGATGATTATATTGCTTTATATGATCCTTATTAACCACAGCTGATGCGGAACATCTCACGAAATTCTCCGGCAATTCTTTAATTATCTCACTTAATGGTCTGTATTCGCAGAACACCCTATTTCCATTCTCCTCAGTTCTTGCGGTATGGAATTTAGTTACTCGATTTTCTATCTTTATATACATTATCTCCCGGCAATCTAATATAATAATATTTCTGTCAAATCTGATCTTGATAAAAGCCTTGCTCTTTTCATTCATTAAAGCTTCTATCAATCTTCCGGTAATCATAACCAGCCTGGCATCATGACGACCTTTGAGCATACAGTTCACATGTCTGCTTTCGTATATATCAAGTTCATTAGGGATTTTATTTGTATAAAAAATGATATTGCAGGATGGTGATGCTTTATTGATACGTTTTGCAAGCTCTACGCCATTTCTGCCGTTATAGAATGACAATTCAGTTATAAATATGTCATAATCAAATTTCTGATCGTCCAGATCTAACATTACCGACTCAAGGGAATGTGAAACGATCGTCACATTATCCTTATCAATAACGCCATTTCTCATTTGAGATTCCAAAAGATACACTGTTCGACGTGTTTCGTCCTCATTCACGTCACACACTCCGATTTTCACCATATTGAATTTTCTCTCCCCTCATTTATCTATGCGGTTCTCGCCTCATTACTATCTAAATGTATCGGATTATGGGAATATATTCAATTATTACCATACATTATAAAGTCTGAAGTAATATTCGATTTAGTCATTCAAACAGGTATAGCAATCAGTGCATTGTCTATTATTTGTTTTTCAGTGTCTATTCTGCATTAGGAGGTTTTCCGTTAAATTAATGGATAAAAACCAGATTTTTTATGACCAAATCTCGTCTTCTTCTGTTGAATCCGACAAATATTTATTATATATTCATATATAATTGGTAAATTATTCTATAATAACTGGAATCGCAGTTTAACTATCACGCCTAAATAAACACCTGAGGGGGAATGCAATATGAATTACCGTACCAGACCAGCTGAAAACGTATATTCTTTAGAGGAATTATTTATAAAATATCTTGGTCTTGATATACCAATCGTCCCACAGACATCTTCATATTCGAATAAGCACACATTTAGCCAACTATTTTTCACACGTAATCCTAATCAATCTGACGATATTGATGTTATCCTGTCGTATTCTGTGTTTAAAGAGTCGTCCATTGATGAGCTTAAAAAGGTTGCCTCATCACCAAAACTGCCTCTTTACTATCTCATCCACCCAAATGAGAGTTATCCTACTGGGCAAAAGCTTGGATCGTTTTTTTCTAATCTTGCTACTAAGAATTACAATGGAAGCATGCAGCCGATTCCTATACGTGAACTTCTAACTTCCATAGACTATGATAAATTATGTGACCATTTGGATACTATGATCGAAAAAAGATGTGACATAGATGACTCTTTCATAACCAAACTTCAGACCTACCTGAGTAATGTCATATCAACAGACAGTCATCTGCCACATTACTGTACTATGTTCAAATGCACATCACCATCAGAATATCTGGCCACCATACTGCTATATTCCCTGTTTGATGATGTAAACTTCCCTGCATATGCTTCAGAAATCGCCCTCACAAGAAAAGATTTTACCGACAAACGGGTCAAAGAAAATGACCTCAACAACCCACACTTCCAAAAACTGATGAACGATGCCAGCAGAGTAAACAAACTCCAGGCATTTGCCACATACACGCTCATAGTGTTGTACTCGGTCCAGATGCTGGCAACCATATTCTCATCAGTGTGGATAAGTAACTATGATGAGACGAGCTTTAAGGGGACTCTGTTCAGTATCGTGATGCTCTGTGCCTCCATCATCCTGACGGCGCTGAGATTTATCCCTTTCTCGCTCCACAAGAAATATTCCGACCTGAGTCTCGTACTGGAGCATTCCGTGCTGGATGAGAAGAATAATACTTACAGCATTACATATAACCATTTTCAGAACTGTTCGGAATCATTCAATGCCATACAGAGAAATCGCAGACTGATCATCACTCTATTTTGCATAGCTGGCGTACTTTTTGTCGTGATATCATTTGTGTTCAACAGCTTCCCGCTTCTGGTTGCTCTGGTCAGCGCATCATTTGGCGGGGTGATGCTCATAGACAGCATGCTGTATGACCACATTGCATACAGGAAATACGATTCCTACTTTTCCGATCAGGCCTCCGGACACACGCCGTCATCTGGATATGGGGTGGCGCGCATGTGCTCGTGGGATTACGATCCCAAACTGGATTCATTCAGACATACCGGATACAACAGGCTCACCAATTACAGTGAGGACTGCATACGACATATATACGACCAGGTATCCGATTGCTCCAGATATAGCTGGGCGACCTTGACCGCATTTATCATCACACTGTCGTCCCTGGGTGTGATCGCGGAGATATTGCAGCTTGTGAAACCGGATTTTGGGTACTTTCGTATGCCAACAGCCTCCATGCTGTATTCAGTGTCCATGATCCTGATTCTGTTAAATGGTATCCTGAACATACTGATCCTTCTGAGGGCCAGGACCCACTATCAGAAAATGGCTGATTTCTCGTTCTATGCGGGCAATCCGGATTCTGATAACCTTGCCGTGAGCCAGCTGTTCAGGCATCACCTATACGCGGGTAATATCTCAGATCTGGCGATCGCAAGGGGTATATATAACTATAACTTCTGCAAATTTGAAGAGGGCGTATGCACTTCAGACATACAGCCTCCGGATGACAGATATCACCCGATGTACATTGTAAATCAGAAGATCCATCTCATCACGGATGTGGCTCTATGTATATTTGTGGCATATTTCAGCGTAGCTGTGTGGCATACCAACAAGCTGTCGAACATTATCGCACTGCCATTTCTGGCTGGCATCTATGTCATATGGGCATTTCTCCTGTATCCGCTGCTCAAATACAGGAAGATAAAGAAAAAAATCAGAAAACTTTTAAATGAACAGAAACAGGCATAATAAAACTCCCGGAACGGCACATTCATCTGTACCATTCCCGGGAGTTTTTCACGCCTGACGGTCTGATCTGATTTTCAGATGTCTATTTATCACTATCATCGCTGCCACGAGCGGTATGCCGAGGAACATCAGTTTTGTCCACCGCATTCCGGCTATCCCCACCACAATGCTGATGGTAAATATTCCAAGCTGATCTCCTATTCCATAGGCAAATGTGGACATAGCCGAGGCTATACCCCTTACCTCCGGAGCAGCACTCTCCATCACCATCATATTGATGAGCTCCTCTGAGGAGTAATAAGATCCGCTCATACTTCCCCACAGGATTCCCATCAGAACAGGGGATGCTATATGACCTGCTCCAATTATGAATACGCAGCCTGACACAAGGCTCAATGTGATTCCGGCTGCAACCACGTATTCGCGGCGTGTTCTGTCAGCCGCTATTCCTGTGATAACATTCACCGCGAGCGCTGTCATCGGCTGCCACACCAGGACTAGATTGACATTTTTCTCAATCATTCCGCCAAATGCCAGAAGTGGCTCATTGTAATACTGTATGCCAGCCGTGGCAAGTCCGACAGCACAAATAGATATCAGCAACGCCTTAGTTCTATTTTGTTTACATAACGCTCCAAGTGTCTGTATAAAATGAATATTTCCATCTTTTACAGATTCCCTTTTTATGAATGTTTCGTTTGTGGCCGTTTCATTTTCTTGTATTTCATCACCGCCGCAACTGCCTTGTCCCGCTGCAGATCTCACCACCATGTATATTCCCATGCACGCAAGTATTACAACACCACCGGCAATTCCCACAACATATATCTCCTGCCAGCCATGCCCGGATCTATTGGCAACCAAAGATCTCATCAGCGGAATACACATGGCCGCTGCCATGGCTGTTCCACCGCATATTCCCCTCACTGTGGCACGCCTGTTTGCGGGCAGCATATCCACTATGTATATCATATGTATATCCAATGAGTAGCCGAGTATCAGTATTCCATTTCCAAGGAGATAGATTATAAGGCTGTCCGCCAGCATACATATGACACTGCCCACCGCCAGAAGTGCAACATTTATGAACAGCATCACCTTTCTTCCAACTATGTCCGCGTAAGATCTCACAAATGGCGTGAGCATCCCGATGAGATAAAATGGTAGCATCATCCTGCTCATGTAAGCCACACCTTCATCCGCACTCATTTCACGGGCATCTATGAGGAATGTAGTAACCGACAGTGACTGCGTTCTACCGAATATCTCTGTGCAGTAGGAGTCTATGAACTGGACTAGTATTATTAAGGCGGCAACTGCAATAGCAGTTCTCCCCAGATTTTTCTTATTGCAATCTACTGTACTGTTATTCATCCAACTCTAGTTTCTCCTGTATCTCATCTTTAAGATATTTCAAGTTGCCTATATCACCATAAGTCAATATATGATATTTTTTCTCACCTGTTTTCTTTTTCAACACATGTGATACTGAATATATCTTATCTGATTTACTGTTTTCTATTCCCTCAACTCTGAACGAATACGGGACTTTACAATTACCATGTATCTCGCCTTGCGAATTTTTGTCATCCCCTAAACATACTGTAAACTCCAGATTTGCAACTCCTAACTTATAAGAAAACGTCTTTGTCTCTATATCCATGACCACACTGGAATCTTTAATGGTAATATCACCCAATCCAATAAGAATACTAGTTTTCTTATCTGCAAGGTCGTATGGATGATCTTCATTAAAAAATATCTCTCCCGGTCGTAGACCTCTCTCAGTCAATGCATGATTATAAAAATCATCCGCCTTTAGGCATGATGCCACTCCTGTTAAATGCATAAATGAAGATTTCTTAAACATAACCTCAACATAATCATTATTGAATACAAACATATATGTATTTCCAACAAATATTTCTTTATATTTTAATGCCGACCTATGTATTCTCCGTATTATCTGTGACTTCCCCAATATTTTCCTCCTTATAGTACATAAAAAGGGAAGCTCATCACTTCCCTTTTTTGAATAACCACTGGCCGTTCGCCTTGATATCACTCAAAGCATCAGCGTATGACCTAATCCTCATACTGGATATGATATTGTACTCTAAGTACTTCGTATCACTCGAATCATTATATTGATATAATCGCAATAATATAGCCACGGATCTTTGTTGCTCCGTGTGCAACCCAGTGCTTTCTTATCTATTATATTATACTAAACATTTGTATATGTCAACCTATATACTTTTCTCGCGTGCTTACTTACTAACCTTCCTAAAGTTCTTCTTACCACGTCTCACAACAACGCCGTCTCCATCAAACTTCTCCTCAGGAATAGCCGTCTGCACATCTGTGATCTTCTCGCCGTCCACAGCGACACCGCCCTGCTCTACGGCACGTCTGCCCTCGTTACGTGATGTAACAAGACCTGACTTAACGAGAACTGACACGATATCGATGGCGCCGTCCTTGAAGTCATCTGCTGTGAGTGTTACTGATGGCATGTCTGCTGCAACACCCTTGGAGAACAGTGCTCTTGCACTCTCCTGAGCCTTCATAGCCTCCTCCTCGCCGTGCACAAGCTTTGTAAGCTCGTATGCAAGGATCTCCTTTGCCTGGTTGAGCTGGCTGCCCTCCCAGCTATCCATCTTATCTATCTCCTCAAGTGGAAGGAATGTGAGCATACGGATACACTTCAGAACATCTGCATCTGCCACATTTCTCCAGTACTGGTAGAACTCAAATGGTGATGTCTTGTTAGGATCAAGCCATACAGCACCCTTCTGTGTCTTACCCATCTTCTTGCCCTCTGAGTTGAGGAGAAGTGTGATGGTCATGGCGTATGCATCCTTGCCAAGCTTTCTTCTGATGAGCTCTGTACCACCAAGCATATTGCTCCACTGGTCATCGCCGCCGAACTGCATGTTGCAGCCGTACTTCTGGTACAGTGCGTAAAAGTCGTAACTCTGCATGATCATGTAGTTGAACTCAAGGAAGCTAAGTCCCTTCTCCATACGCTGCTTGTAGCACTCTGCACGAAGCATGTTGTTGACTGAGAAGCATGCTCCAACATCGCGGAGAACATCTACATAGTTCAGGTCGAGAAGCCAGTCTGCGTTGTTGACGAGAAGCGCCTTGTCCTCTGAGAAGTCTATGAACTTGCTCATCTGCTTCTTGAAGCAGTCAACGTTGTGCTGGATAGTCTCCTTTGTCATCATCTGTCTCATATCTGTACGGCCTGATGGATCACCGATCATGGCTGTACCTCCACCTATCAGCGCGATAGGCTTGTTGCCTGCCATCTGAAGTCTCTTCATCAGACAGAGCGCCATGAAGTGGCCTACATGCAGGCTGTCAGCAGTCGGATCAAAGCCAATATAGAATACTGCCTTACCATTATTTACTAAATCTCTAATTTCATCTTCATCTGTTGTCTGCGCTATAAGCCCTCTGGCTACAAGCTCGTCATAAATCTGCATGTCCCTCTAGACCTCCTGTATTTATTTATTCAATGTGCGGTTCACTAGCACCACACAGGCAAATATTATAACATTTTGCTATGCACTGTGGCAAGTATATACACACAATTCCCTGTATTATTTTCTTATAAATCATATTTCACACATCATTTTCTGCCGCCATCTGCAAATTGACATATATATCTCCGGCACAGACCTCCTGCCATGGCTATAAGCAGAAATATATATGGTGTTGTGAGCGACTGGTTAAGATTGACAAATGCCTGAACAGCATACCCGGTTATCCCGAGCAGAACAGCTATCATACTGCCCTCATCCTCAGCATATCCAAGCAGGCACTCCAAGCCAGTCCCTGTCTTTGAACCTCTTACAGTTCTTGAATCTCTCGAGGCTGCCTTCTCCTTCGATCTTTTTCCTGCGGATTGACTGCTCATGCTTTCATTCTCATTCATCACAGCTCCTGATACCGCAGTTCTCACAAGCACACCACCTGTGGTAACCAGCAGTCCTACGTAACTCACTGCACCGAATATTCCTGTGGTTATCAGATACTGCAGATACTCATTGTGAGCATTATCATATATAACACCCACCGTATTCATCATATCGTCATAGTACCTGTCAGTCATGATCGCCTTCACTGATTCATTTCCATAACCGAACAGCCTCTGTGGAACACTGAAATCACTATACGCCTCCATGAGTCTCCTCCACACAAAACCCCTGTAGTTTCCCCAGGAATCTTCAAATGAAAATATACCCATGTGGTTGTGCGCCGCATATATAACAACAGCCACGATGCCTGCAAGCGATACGCCGACCGATACAGCAAGTGCTGCCTTTCCGCGGAACTTTACAGTCCACTTTGAAGCCAGCCTTATGGCCGCCCATACAACGAGAACTACCACGGACACTATCCACACCATCCGGCTGTCCCTCACAAAGCAGCTCAGTCCGTCAAGCTCCGAATATCCACTGTCCGTCTGTCCCAGCATAATACTGATCGCCAGGACTCCGCACGCCATGACCAGGCATACATCCGCAAATTCTTTTATCTTTCCTCGGTATGACGCCCATATCCACGCAGCTACCATGGCACCGCCCACACCTGCGTATGCAAGGTTTGCATTGGATATGATCACCGCACCTGTTCCTGTGAGCACAGCGATGACTGCTGTTATCCGTATCACTATGCTCTCTTTTCCCTCCGAGCTGATATACGCCCCGGCTGCCACCGGAACCAGCACGCACAGGAAGCTTGCAAATATGTCGATATTGCCAAATGTGGATATGTATACATTTCTTATGCTCTGCATCAGCCCTTCCCTGAGTCCAAGGAAATCATATCCCATGAACTGGCATATGCCGACAATTCCCACAAATGAGCCCGCAAGCATGAATATGACCACCACATACCGCCTTATCCTGCAATATCTCGCCATACACACATACAGGAAAAAGGCCAGCAGCACGAACTGAAGTCCGCACCTTCTGCCCTCCTCGCCTGTATATGCTGCTACCTTATTCCCTGACATAAAGAATGCCAGGACATTTGCCAGAACAAATCCTGCCATGAATATATCCATGGTCATGATATTATGCATATCCATAAAATGTCTCAGGCGTCCGATAAACCTGCTGCCATGTGCCGCCCCTGCTGAAGCATCCTCATTCCCGCCTAAGCTCTGCGACCCATGCCCTGTGCTGACATTCCGTCCCAGCACATCCACCAGCACCGCCAGCACCATGAGCACCGCATATATGCACAGCGCAATATAGAACGCCCTGTACTTGGTTACTGTTATATCAAAATATTTGTCATGCATTATCAGGGGATATGCAGCCCCCATATATATAAGAAATAATGTGGTTATTCCGTTCTGAAGTTCCCGCCTGCCGTCTCCTGCAATGTTGTCTTTTCTGCCCATACGGCTATACTCCTTTTATAAAAGCGGTGACAATAATCTGAGTATCGCACCAAGTATATTCACCCTGCTTATGTTATTTCTGCACCACGGAATATCTATCTCCTCCGACTCGGCAAATGTATCCATCATATCCTTCTTCACATCTTCTATGGCCTTGCAGTCATACAGAAGAGTTCCACACTCAAAGTGGTGATAGAAGCTCCTGTTATCCAGATTGATGGATCCCACAGATGCAAGCTTGCCATCCATGAGCAAAGTCTTTGAATGTATAAATCCAGGCGTGTACTGATATATCTTCACACCCGCCAGAAGCAGCTCCTTGTAGCTAAACTGGGTCATCTTGTATATATATTTCTTGTCCGGGATGGCCGGCGTAACAATACGCACATCCACGCCCCTCTTGGCTGCCAGCTTCAGTGCCATCATGAGCTCGTTACACACGATAAGATATGGGGTAAATATATAAATGTACTCCTGTGCATCATTTATCATCTGCATGTACAGATTCTCACCCACATTCTCTCCGCTCAGAGGACTGGACTTGTACGGCTGAACATATCCGTCACTTACGCCACTATAGTCGATTTCCGCCGGTCTATATTTGTTGTAGCTTCCCTCTGAATATCTGAAGCTGTTCCACATCTGAAGGAACATAACAGTGAAGCTCCAGGCGCCCTCGCCCTCAAGTCTCACTCCACTGTCCTTCCATTTGCCGTACTTCTCTATCTTGTTGATATACTCGTCAGCCATGTTGTAACCGCCGGTGTGAGCTATCTTGCCATCAATAACAGTGATCTTCCTGTGATCCCTGTTATTGAAGATAGTGGCAAAGAATGGAACCACCTGATTGAACGCCATACATTTGATACCGTAGGATTCAAGTTCCTTCCAGTAATACTTCGGCACATTGAACACAGATCCGATGTCATCATACATGAACCTGACATCAAGTCCCTCCGCAGCCTTGCGCTTCAATATCTCAAGTATGGTATCCCACATATAACCCTTGTCCACGATGAAATATTCCATGAATATATACTTCTCCGCACTCTCCAGGTCTCTGATGAGATCATCCATCACATCATCGCCTATGGCATAATACTTTACACTGGTATGCTTGTACAGAGGCGCCTCAGCCACATTCTCCATATAATTACATATCCTGTATGTAGGCTCCGACTTTAAATTCTCCGCTGGGACCCAGTTGTCCCCCTTGACGTTCTCATATACCTCCTGCTGGAGAACCCGCAGAAAATTCTTTCTGAGTTTTTTAGGTATCAGCACATGTCCATAGAGCACATACATGAGACCTCCCAGCACCGGGAATATGAGTATCGGCACCATCCATGCCATCTTTACCATAGGGTTAGTATCCTTTGTTATGAGATACATTACAACTATTACGCTGAGCAGCTTGAGAGCACCCGATATATAGATATATCTGTCCTGAAGAAAAACAACCCCCAGTATCATGATCGCCAACTGGACGACCACAAGAAAGCACGTTATTACCATTCTGCTTAGCAATCTGTTCAGTATCTTCTTCATATATTTCCTGCCTTTACTGAATTGATGTCACCTTATAATCCTGATCCTCTACTGTCTTCTTGAGCACGCTGTCATCAACGTCTGCCTTGAGAGTGACAACCGCTGTTCCTGTCTCATGGCTGACTACAGCCTCCTGCACCTGGTCAAGGGCCTCAAGACTCTTCTTGACTCTGGCTTCACAATGTCCACACATCATACCTTCGATCTTCATTGTCTTTGTCATAACTTTGTCCTCCTTGATTCTATATCTTTTATTTTTATCATAAATGTCTGTCAAATTCAACCTCAACGCATTTGTAACAACACAAAAACTTGACAGGCTCATGGCAAACGCTCCGAACATAGGATTGAGCGTCCAGCCAAATATCGGGATCCACACGCCGGCGGCAAGTGGTATTCCAATTATATTATATATAAATGCCCAGAAAAGATTCTCTTTTATGTTCTTAACTGTTGCCCTGCTGAGTCTTATGGCCGCCGGAACATCTGTGAGCTCACTCTTCATGAGAACAACATCCGCAGCATCTATGGCTATATCCGTGCCTGCACCTATGGCTATTCCTATATTTGCCCTTGTGAGTGCAGGGGCATCATTTATTCCATCACCAACCATGATCACATGCCCCTTCTGCATGAGATCTCGCACAACGCTCTCCTTGCCGTCCGGACGCACGCCCGCTATTACTCTGTCTACGCCGACCTGCTCTCCTATGGCTTTGGCGGTTCTCTCATTATCACCGGTTAACATAACTACTGAAAGTCCCATCGACTGAAGCTGGCATATGGCCTCAGCGCTGTCCTCCTTCACAGTATCCGCCACGCCTATTATTCCGAGGACTCTGTAATCTCCGTCAGCCTCCTCGGCAAAGAACATAGGTGTCTTTCCCTGCTGTGATACCTTCTCCGCACTGTCCTTCATCGTCTCAGGTACATCTGCATATCCCTTTATATAATCCATATTTCCGCCGATGATCTTTCTGCCGTTCAAACTTCCCATCAGACCGTTGCCCGCAACAGCCTTGAAATCGGATACCTCATAATTTTTATCCTTCTGCGCATCACCTGTCTGGTAATTCTCACTGTAGTATCCAACCACAGCTCTTGCCAGAGGATGCTCTGACAGCTTCTCCAGAGCCGCAGCCTTCTGCATCAGCTCGTCACCACTGACATTCTCGGCTGCCAGTATATCCGTCACTACAGGCTCTCCCTTTGTGATCGTTCCGGTCTTGTCCATGACCACTATGCTGCTCTTTCCTGTCTCCTCAAGAGCAGTCGCAGTCTTGAACAGTATTCCGTGCTTGGCACCTATTCCATTTCCCACCATGATCGCAACAGGTGTGGCAAGTCCAAGTGCACATGGGCAGCTTATAACAAGTACCGATATTCCTCTCGCCAGCACATAACCGGCATCCTTACCCACTATTATCCACACTATCATCGTGATAAATGCTATCAGTATGACAACAGGTACAAACACTCCCGAAACCTTATCAGCAAGCTTTGCTATTGGAGCTTTGGTAGCCGCCGCATCACTTACCATATCTATTATCTTGGACAGTGCGGTATCCGCACCTACCTGTGTAGCACGGCATTTCAGATAACCCGACTGGTTGATCGTCGCCGCAGACACACGGTTTCCTGCAGTTTTGTCCACAGGTATGCTCTCACCCGAGAGAGCTGACTCGTCCACGGCGGAATCCCCCTCAAGGACTACTCCGTCCACAGGAACGCTCTCACCCGGTCTAACGGCAAATATATCTCCAACCGCAACTTCGTCTATATCCACGGTGACCTCCTCACCATCCCTGATGAGAACGGCTGTCTTCGGGGCAAGATCCATCAGACCTTTGAGTGCGTCCGTGGTTCTGCCCTTTGAATATGCTTCAAGCGTCTTGCCGACTGTTATAAGCGCCAGTATCATGGCCGCAGATTCAAAATAAAAATCATGCATGAGCGTCATGACACGCTCACCGTCACCTGCTGTCTGCGCCGCTGTCATGGCATAGAGCACGTACACGCTGTATATGAATGAGGCACCTGAGCCCATGGCCACCAGCGTATCCATATTAGGTGAGCCGTGTATAGCTCCCTTAAATCCACTCACAAAGAATCTCTGATTTATCACCATCACGATTATGGTTAGCATCATCTGCGTGAGTCCCATCGCCACATGATTGCCGTCAAAGAAGCTTGGCAGCGGCCAGTTCCACATCATATGTCCCATTGATATATACATGAGGGGAATAAGAATTATAACTGATGCCACCAGTCTCTTCTTCATTTTTCCAAATTCTTTGTCCGCCTCACTCTCACCGGAACCGCTGCTCTTCCCACCTGAATGTGAAGTATTTCCACCAGCGGATCTTCCACCCGCCAGACTCGCACCGTATCCTGCCTTCTCAACTGCAGCCACTATAGTTCCGCTGTCGGCTGTTCCATCCACCATCATGGAGTTGGTCAGGAGATTCACCTGACACGAGGTAACTCCCTCAACATTGGATACGGCCTTCTCGACTCTTGCACTGCATGCACTGCATGTCATTCCTGTCACATTGTACTTGTCCATATATTTCACCTTCCTTTATCAAGCATCAGTCAGTTCGTAACCGCACTTGCCAATAACTGACATATCTATTTCATAAGTCTGGTAACCGTATTTACCAGATCCTCTATAGTATCATCCTTGCCATTTCTTATATCGTCTGCAACACAGGTCCTGATATGTTCGGCAAGGAGCTGTCTGTTGAAGCTGTTGAGTGCCGCATTGATCGCCGACACTTGGAGCACGATGTCTGTGCAATATGCATCATTTTCCAGCATACTCTTCACGCCTCTTATCTGCCCCTCTATCCTGTTCAGTCTGTTGAGAAGCTTCTTATACTCCTCGTCTGTCCTTGTCCTCACCCTGGCTTCCACGTCGCTTATCTCTCCGCCATGATGACAGCAGCATTTCTTCTGTTCTTCCATATATCTTTCCTCCATCCTTATTGAACTCCAGCCATGCAAAATTTGCCTTCGGCAAATGGCTGGAGCTACATGTCAAGTTTTCATAGAAAACTTGACACATCCCTTGTACATCAGCCATTTCTGTTCACATTTCAAACGACGCTGCATATATGCCATCTGTTTATTATCTGCACATTACGGCTGTTAAATTCTCTTTTCATCCACGGATTATATACCCCCTAGGGGTATGTGTCAACAATAAAAAATCCTCATAGACCAATATTTATACCACTTTATCAGTCTATGAGGTTTTTTCTCCTTTAACCTATATGTATGAGTTTTATTTACTCTGTTGTATCCTGATCGCCCATGTCGATATCAGCATCTCCGATATCAATCGCATCTGCGCTTGACTCATCACTGCTGTCTGCATCGTCAGTATCAGTTATATCAGTCTCATCAATGAGGCTGTCGTCACTTATATCAAAATCTGAATCACTGTCAATAACAGAATCAACTACAGATGAATCATATGTCTGCTGGTTCAGGACATCCTTAAGATCTATCATATCTCCTGTGGTAGCATCTAACATGATGAGCTGTATTGGATAATCCTTATCGAGGCTTCCATCCTCCATCTTGTCGCACTGTGCAAATACCCATACAGGGCTGTATGTGTACTTATCTCCATCCTTGAGCTTGTAGTATGTAAGTCTTACATCGTTGAACTCAATGGTGCTGTACTGTGTCTTGTTGTCTGTGTAATACTTATTTACAGCCTCTGGAAGCTTCTTGAGTGCATCTTCCCAGCTTATCAGATCAACATTGTCCTTCTTGTCTCCTGTTGCCCTGAAGGAATCTAGGCAATATGCTGAGATAAGTCCATTGTCATCAATGCCGAGCTGGAATGTCTCATCCATGGTGTCATACCACGTTTCATCACTTGTTGCGAGTGTGTCAAGGCCGTATACATTAGGTGTATATGGAGCCACGCCGTCCACAGAACGCTTATATGTTACCATGTAACCATTCTTCTCTGCGGCAACTGTGCTGTTTGATGCATCGCTGTAATCCCACAGCAGATCAAAATTACTTGTTTCTATGACATCTGAGATTCCACATGATGCAAGGAAATCTGTTCCCTTCTGCTCAGCATCTGCCGCACTGATGGAAGCTGTGTTTGCGGAAGCCTCCTCGTCAGAATATTCACTGCTGTAGCAGTATACACTTGTTGCGCCATCCTTAGGTCTGTACTGTATAAGCTGATCCGATGGATAGTAATCCAGTGAGAATCCGCCGCCTGTGGACATGTCATCGCCACTTCCATAGAATGTTACCATGAACTCGTTGTCCCCTACAGATCCGATGAATGTGTCTCCACTGTAGTCTCCGGCTCCCTCTCTCGTATCAGACGCTGTCTTGAGTTGATCCTTAAGTGACTTCATGTAATCCTCATAATAGCTCTTATCATCATCCGATGTAGCCTGATCCATCATGGACTGAAGTGAATCTATCTCTCTCTGTATATCCTCCTTGTACGGCTTATCCCAGTTATATACATATACACCTGCGCTCACGTCAAATATATTCTCGCACACACGCTTCTTGTAGTCATTGTCTACATTGTTAAGCTCATAGTAAAGCACTGACATCTTATCTGTGTCAGGCACCTCTATCTCTGTGGCATTTATGGATACATCTGTGAGACCTGTATCTGCATTGATGCCCTCAAGCTTGCCATTGTATGACTCTGGTACGTCGAGTCTTGATGCCAGCTTACCGCCGCCACCGCCGTTCTCGTCGTCTCCCATGTTGTAATCCACCTTCTTCTTGCCACATCCTGTGAGCGCAGTTCCTGCCACAAGTGATGTCACCAAAAGCAGCGCCGCTGCTTTTTTGTAACCCGCTTTTCTCATATAAAATACCAACCTTTCCTTACTTAATTGAAGTAATTATAATATATTTTCCCCGCTGACACAACACCATCTGCTATCACTCTTTTGTGATGATGACCTTGCCGTCAACAACCTGAACCTTGACCTTATTGCTGTCGATTCCGGCAGCAGCCAGCATATCAGGACTTATCTGTACACGATTTGCCTTATCGAGTATCGAGAACTCCTCATGTGAATCATCAGATGAGAAGCCGTCTGTCGTCAGCTCGTTCATTCTGTCCTTGTAAGATTCCTTCATGATCTTCTCCGTGCTAATCTTACCGTCCGCGATCATAACCACACGTCCCACCTTATTTGCAAGGCTTATATCATGTGTAACTATGATTATCGTTATCCCGAGTTCTTCGTTCAGCTTTCTGAACAGATCCTGTATCATGTTGGATGTCTTGCTGTCCACGGCTCCTGTAGGCTCATCCGCAAGAAGTATCTTCGGATTATTCGCAAGGGCTATGGCTATGGCAACTCTCTGCTGCTCACCACCTGACATCTGGGATGGATATGAATTTATCTTGTCCTCAAGTCCCACTCTGCAGAGCAGATCATGGGCTCTTGCATACTTGTCTTCCCTGTTGCTCTTGTCGAAGTACATAGGTACCTGAACATTCTCTATGGCTGTCATATATGGCAGAAGGTTTCTGGAGTTTTTCTGCCACACAAATCCTACAGTGTGCTTTCTGTACTCCACAAGCTCCTTATCCGTCATCGCAAACAGATCCTTGCCGTCGACATACAGCTTTCCGGCCGTAGGTCTCTCAAGTCCTCCGATCATATTGAGAAGTGTGGACTTTCCTGATCCCGACTTTCCGATGACCGCCATGAGCTCGCCGTATTTGATGTTGAGCTCCAGGCCCTGAAGAGCCATAACCTCCACATCGTCAGTCTTGTATATCTTGACAAGGCTGTCACACTCTATGATATTCTCCTCAGAACCAAGGCGTTCCCCGCCGGCTTCTTTATCTGTGCCAGCCTCAGGATCTGCTTCCACGGCTTTCCCGCTGTCAGTGCCATCGTCTTCCTGAAGATCCATGCCGTACACGAACTCCTGCGTCTCCTGGCCATCCGTGTTCTCCATGTCCTGTGTCTCCACATCCGGTGCTATAGTTTCAGGCTCCACAGCATCGTTCTTCTTTTTTCTGAATAAATGCTTATCGCTCAACTATCTCACCATCCTCTATCTCATATACTACATCACCGAGCTCCATAAGCTTCGGATCATGTGTCGTCATGACTATCGTTATTCCTTCCTTGTACACCAGCTCCTGGAACAGCTTCATGACTGCAAGTCCCGAAGCCGTATCAAGGGCTCCTGTAGGCTCATCCGCAAATATTACCTTTGGCTTGTGAGCCACCGCTCTGGCTATGGCAACTCTCTGCTGCTCACCACCTGACATCTGATTTGGGAAATGCGTCATTCTGGATGACAGTCCCACCAGATCGAGTACCTCTTTTATACGGGCATCCCTGTTGCCCTCATATTCCGCAAGTCTGAGTCCGAAATCGACGTTCTCATACGCACTCATGATCGGGATCAGGGCAACCGACTGGAATACAAATCCTATATTGTATCTTCTCAGCTTCTCCTTTTCCTTCTCGTTCATCTCGCTGTACACGTGGCCGCCGACTATCACTTCGCCCTCAGTCGGCTCATCCAGCGCGCTCAGGATATTGAGCAGCGTTGTCTTACCCGATCCTGAACGGCCTTTGAGTATAGTGAGCTTTCCAGCCGAGACTGTTATATCTATTCCCTTGAGTGCATAGAAATCTTCTCCGCTTCCAAGTCTGAAACAGCGTTTGATTCCATGTGCCTCTATCATAATTTCATCCATAGATTAATCCTCCCCCAGCTTTAATGCCTGTGTTATATTCATCTTCTTCAATATAGTTCTTATGACTACGAAACATACAACAAACATAAATACAACAACAGCTGTGAGCTTTATGATATCGTAAGGATCCACAGCTATCGATATCGCTATGTTGTGTGATTCCGGCAGATATACCACGGCGACAAGCTTGACAAAAAGCGCCGTAGCCGCAGCTCCGACTCCGTATCCCGCCAGACTGGCAAGTACCGAGCTGAATATCTGCTCATTTATGAGCATCTTGTTGATCTCACGCATGCTCATACCCATAGCTCTGTATATACCGAACAGAAGCTCTCTCTGTTTGATGGATGTTATCCAGTATATCAGGAATCCCACCGTACAAAGTATGATCGCTATGATAAATGACAGTGAGAACAGACCATTTGTTATGAGCACCAGAGGTGACTCCTGCATCTCTGACACATCCTTATCCACGCTCTCATACTGCACTATATTGACATCCTCATCACTGAGTGCCTGAAGCACATCAGTGTAGTCAACTCCATCCTTGAGATTCATCCATACCTGGTATGGTGTCTGGCTGAATGCACCAACAACATACGCATAGTTGGCAACCACGAGGTATCTCTCCACCTCCTGCATCTCTCCCTCGGAATCCTTCTCATACACATACTGCTGGAATCCCGGGAATGCATCCACTATGGCACACACCGTTCCGCTAGGAGACGCGATCTCCTCCTTCTCCTTGCTTGCAAGAGGACTGTATCTCGCATAGTTTATGGAATCTCCAACCTTTATATTGTACTTCTTTGCAAGGTTTGATGAAATGATGACTCCATTCGACACTGTTGCAAGATCATTCAGGTAATTGTACCAGTGCTCCTTGTTGAGTCCGCTCTGCAGTCTGGCCGTCTCACCGAACTCCTTGGTGTTGATACCCATGAGTACGCTGCCCGCCAACTCCTCGCCGCCCGCTTTTATGACGGCATTATCGTCGTATATGACTCTTGTCACCTTGTCACACAGGCTGTCCTCGAGCTTTGTAAATCTCTCAAAATCCTGCTCTGTGTAATACCAGTGGGTCTTCTTGTCTTTGTCTACGTATGTTCCTCTGGTCCACTGCTCCTGTACCACAAGATCAGTTCCCAGATTGTAATCTATTCGCTGTGTCTTGTTCTTATTTATGGTTCTTGCCATGTTCGAGTTGAACATACCCATGGCTATTGTCATTACAAGGAACACCGATATGAATCCCTGCTTCTTGACCGTACGTGTGATCTGCAGGAATGATGCGTACACAGCCGGTGACCATCTCTTTCTTCCGATCCTGTATATCAGTCTTATCAGGTATTTGATGAGTCTGAGCACCAGAAGTCCCACTGCAAATATAAAGAGTGAGGAGTTCAGGAAGATGACCGGATCAGGTCTTGAACCCGCAAGTATATCGAGTGCTATCGTAGATTTCTGCTTGTTGTAATTGTACAGGAGGTATATTGAAAGTGCCACAAGGATGACGTCCACAAAGAACTTCTCCCAGAATGGCTTGTAATTTACCTTTCCTGTTCTGCTCTTCTGCTCCACTATGGAGTTCTTGGCGTATTTGAACACCGGAAGTGTCACAAATAATATAGCTATAACAGCGGCAGCCAGACTGTATACTATCATCCACGGATCTACTCCATAGAAATGTGTATCCTTAAATCCAAACTGCAGGAACGAATCCGTGCTTGCTGCAAGCTTACACAGAAGATATCCTATAGGGATTCCTATCACTATGGCTATCACCGACAGTATTGCCGACTGTCCAAGGTATATTCCGAGAACCTGCTTCGTGCTGGTACCACGGCTCTTGAGCATGGCGATCTCTCCATCCTCCATCTCAAGTATCTGACTTGATACCATGTAAATGAATGCCAGAAGCAGAACCAGTATTGGGAGCTCCAGAACCCATATGATTATACCGATGGTTCTTGCATCGCCTTTATAATCTATGAGCACACTGCTGAAATTCTGCTCAAAATATTTATCTGACTTCTCAAATGACTGGAGATAATACAGCGTGTCCATGGCATTCTTGTGTGTTATCTGTGAGTAGTCAAGCATGACGTGATCCACGTAGTATATTGTGAGGAAGCCGTACTTGCCTATCATGTCGTTGAAGTCATCCTTCTTCACATATACCTCGCTGTCGAGATCTGCAAGCTGGTCATACCAGAAGCTGTCTGAGTAATCCTTCTCCTCAAATACACCTACGATCTGATACTTCATAGGATTGCCCTGTGAGTCAACGGCATCGCTGAGTCCGGTATCTATGCTGAATACCTCTCCAACGACAAGGCCGTATTTGTCAAGGTTTCTCTGTGAGATGATACAAGGATACACACCATCCTCTGTCTTGGCATCCTCGAGTGACGTTCCATATGTTATGTTCACATGATCCTCTATCTGTGGCATATATGTCATGTTGAAGCTGGTCCTGTGATTCAGGTTGCTCTGGGTGTAACCCGCCTGAAGTGACAGGCTGGTCTGCTTCTGCAGAGCATCTATCTCCATGTAGTAGTTCCACATGTCCTCATATTTGCCAATCCTGCCAAGCACTGCATCGGCATCGGCATAATCGTCTACCGCGCATGAGCCTGATCTGCCGATAGTTGCCGGATACTTGTTCTGCTCTACCATCGCCGCGTCAAACTTGGACGACATGAGCATATCCAGCGCTCCGTTTTTGAACATTGGGTTGCACGATGCAACAGCCACCAGCAATATGATTCCAAGCAGGAGACATGCATTTAACCACTTCTTGTTCAATAATTTATGTGATAAAAATTTAAACATTATATCTCCTCTCTGCTACTCTGCTGCCGCCGCATCTCCGCCAGATGAATCCGATCCGCCATCCGACTGGCTGTCTGCGCCTGACTTTGAATTATCGGAACCTTCTGATGAACTCGATGAGCCACCGGTGGATGTTGCTCCTGATTCCTTAGCTATGACATCGCCCTCTGAAAGACCTGACAGTATAACCGTCTTGGTCTTGTCTGCCTCGCCGAGAGTGACATACTGCTTTATGATCTCATCATCCTTGATGAGCCATACATAGTCATACTCATTTGAATTGTTCTTGCTCGTCTCATGATAGATCATGTTGTTAGGTATCATGACCACGTTCTCATAGGACTTTGTCGGGTAGCTGACCTGATATGACTTCGGCTTCTTGTAAAAGCTTGCATCATCAACCTTTACATAATACTTCAGTTCATCACTGCCTGAACACTTGGTTACGTGAACCCCGCCCTCTGAATCAGTACTGATATATGACTTGGAGCTGTCTCCGGTGCTTCCGACACACACTCCGCTTATCTTCTTACCGCTGTTGTTCTTATTTGATATTGAAACCTTCTGGTTTACAGCAAGTTTTCCCTCTGATATGGATATCGCCAGGATCACATTGTCGTTGCTTCCGACTGTGAGTACATTTGCACCTTCCTTGACAGCCACATCAGTCTTCGCGCCAACCGAGAGTACTGTTCCCGCCTGGTCAGCGTAGACAGTTATCTTTCCGCTTCCATCATTGTTCTTGTTGAGCTTTTCTCTCTGTGCGTTTAAGCTCTTGATGGTTGCATTGTGTGTATATATCCTAAGATCCTTGTTGTATGTAACAACATTTCTCTGGCACACGAGCTGCTCCGCCATGTAGAGAGTGTTCTCTGCATCCGTCGGCGTTGCCACCTTACCCTTCTGGTATCTCGTGATCTCATTTGTAAGCTCATTTATCTGATCATCAAAATCCTTGAGATCCGAACTGTAAGTCTGGTTCTCCTCGCTGATCTGGTTATCTATATCCTTGACCGCCGCTGTTCCGCCGCCACTGTCAATGACAAACAGCACATCCCCCTTCTTAACCTTCTGGCCCTTCTTGACGTTGAGTGACGTGAAACGTCCATCGCATGGTGCAGTGTAGCTGACACTGTTGAGGTCCTCCACCGAGAACGAATCGCTCTTCACCGTTGCTGTCTTCGTATATGAATCGAGTGCCACCGTGTATTCTGTGTAATCACTAGGCATGACCGCATCTGAAGCGTAGTAGACAAGATCGCCTTCCTTGAGTCCGCTGACTACCTCTGTGTAGTTATTGTCGCTGGCACCGGTATCTATATCCCTGCGCTCCTTCTCACTGGAATCTGTCTTGACATATACAAATTTCTGGTTGTTCTCCTCGTATATGGAATCATTTCCCACTGTGAGTACGTCCTTTGCATCGGATGTACTGAAATACAGTGACACCGTGTTGCCCACGCTGAGGATCTTATCTGCATCCTTCACACCCTTGAGCTTAAATCTTGTGTATGGAAGACTTGACTTGCTCTGTGCCACAGCTATCTCCTGATTGGTGTAGTTGTATGGCACTATGTCATACTGCTTTCCATTTATCACAGTGTACATGTTCTTATACATGCTGTATGTATTCTTCTTGAAGCTCTCACCGGTTATCTCTATATATGGATCACTGTAATCTGAAACCACGACCACGTTCTCACCGCCGCCGACAGTATTCTCACTGCCGCTTATCTTCTTGGCGTATGTTACCGTGCCCGGACGGTCTGCCTTGAGCGTTCCGCTCTGCTTGACCTTGTCCTTATCCTCGTCCTGCTGTGTGAGCTTTTTCTGCTCATACTCATATAAAAGATTATCGTACCTGTTGTTCTCCTCATTTATGGCTTTTTCTGTTCTGGCCTCTGCAGCGCCCTTTGAATCACCGATCTCTTCGCACGCCTTTATCTTCCAGTCCAGCTCAGCCTGATTCTGCTCATATATCTTCTGCTTGATCTCATGTGAATACTTCTTCACATCCTGGGAATCAGCTTCCGAGCTGTCGTCCCCATCCATCGATGTTGAAGAATCATCCACTATTGAGCCTGAATCTGTACCACTGCCATCGTCTCCCGATGCTGTGGATGCATTGCTGTCGGTCTCTGCAAGAACCGTGTCCTTCTTGACCTCATCGCCCACATTCACATACACCTTTGACAGAGTCACAGATGTGTCATAGTAATAACAATAGTCAGTTGGGACTATCGTTCCGGTCTTGATGACCTTTTTGCCTATATCTCCATATGTGACCGGTCTGTATGCCTCGTTTGTACTTACAGGTTCAACGAGTTCAGGAACCTTCTCGCTGTTCTCCTTGCCACAGCCCGCCATTCCTCCTGCCATGACAAATGACATTACCAGGCATGCTATTCTGGCGGTCATATTCTTTTTTGTCCGTGTGCTGCCTTTATGCATAATATTCTGTCTCATCAATTTATCACCACCTGCTCTCCGGCCTTCAGTCCTGATTTGATAACTGTATAATCATCCACCGTATCTCCAACAGTAACTTCTACCGCATTCCTGTATCCGTCCTCATTTACAGTGTACACATACTTCTTCTCACCCGAGCCGTCAAACACAGCCTTTTTATTCACATATACAACGTTCTTTACAACCGGCTTATCTATGACCATCTTGAGGGTATCCGCTTCGGTCACTCCGGTCATATCACTGACAGGCTGAAATGTAAGTTTCTGCATCTCCTCTCCGGTGGCAGAGCTTGTATACTTCTCACACTTCGTGAGCTTCAGTGTAAATGTTGCCTCCTGAAAATCAGCATCGTAGGTCTGCCCCTCCTTGAATTCGTATGAATCCGCAGTCTCTGATACATAATCAGACGAACCCGAATCCACCGTTATGAGCGTATCACCCGCTGTGACATATCCATACTGCAGATCTGAGTTGACATAAGTCACTGTTCCGTTCTTGTCTGCAATGACCTGATACTCCTTCATTCTCTCGTTCTGCTCTTTGATGTATGTATCCGCCAGATCCATATCCTCCTTCGCCGCGGATATGTCACTGGAGTAATCCTGGCTGCTGTCTATGCTCGCCAGCCTGTTGTAATGGTCTATAAGAAGCTGATCCCGCTCCTTCTGATCCGTATACTGATCTATGGTCTTCTGGATATCCTTGGCCTCAAACTGGATCATCACATCGCCTTTGGCCACCTTATCGCCCTCTTTTACCTTGACCTCCTGAACCTTGTAGTCAGACTGCTGTATCGAGTAATCATTGCTGCTGTAACCATCAGGCTTGAGCTCCAATGTTAATGAGGACTGGATATCTCCGCTCTTAACCTGTTCCGTATTGAATTCCACCTTGCTATACGGCTCTATATTTATTCTGGAACTTCCTGTCTGTCCACCGGTACTGCCTCCACAGCCAACCAGCGACACGGACATCAGACCGGCAATCGCTGCCGCCAGAACCTTCTTATTGAATATCGCTTTTGACACGCTCTATTCCTCCTGTTTTTATGAATATATTTGATTCTACCCCCTGTCAGCCCATATATCAAGGAAATCTCCCGGGAGTTAATATTAGTTAAAAAAAAGAGAAAGCTTATGTTTTAAGCTTTCTCTAGAAATAAAAAATGCGGGAGATGGGACTTGAACCCACACGCCGTTTCCAGCACTAGATCCTTAGTCTAGCCTGTCTGCCAATTCCAGCACTCCCGCATATTCTATATGTAATTGATAACCGCCCATTCTCTCACATCCGAAATTCCATAGGACTTTCAAAATAAAAATGCGGGAGATGGGACTTGAACCCACACGCCGTTTCCAGCACTAGATCCTTAGTCTAGCCTGTCTGCCAATTCCAGCACTCCCGCATATTTATGTGATGTCGACTTCTGTGCTCGTCACCAACGAATAAGATAATACCATCTATCGAATACAAAGTCAACAACTTTTTTCAGATTTTTATCATATTAGTGAGCTTTCTGTCCACATCCTTCATAAGGTACTCCTTGAACGCTGTGTAATACTCATGTGTGAACTGTGTATACAGGAACTTATTCCAAAGATTACTGCAGTATGTACTGTCAAAATCATAATATGAATCAGTATATACCAGACCATTGCTGAACCTGGTCACATCCAGATACGGTTCCTTTCCTGCATAGTTAAGTCTCATAACGAGGTTCTTCTGCTCACTACAGCAAGCAAAAGTCTCAAGAAACATCTTCATCTGATCCTTTGTTATTCTCTCTACGAACATATGTGCCTCCTACTCTGTGTCTTTACTCTCATTGGTCATATCCCCTTAACCTCTATAATTATAGCATACGCCTCCGAATTATAAAACCTTTTCGCGCAACAAAAGAACCGGATGTGTAAGTTTATACCACATCCGGTTCTTTTTACTTATATATAGAAGATTCTATATTCTATATTATGATAACTGTGCCTTTGCAACCTCAACAAGCTTTGCAAATCCCTCAGCATCGCTGATAGCCATCTCTGAGAGCATCTTTCTGTTGATGTCAACACCTGCCAGCTTAAGACCATGCATAAGCTTGCTGTATGAGATGTCGTTCATTCTTGCTGCTGCGTTGATACGAGCGATCCAGAGCTGTCTGAACTGTCTCTTTCTCTGCTTTCTGCCAGCGTATGAAGATGTAAGTGCTCTCATAACTGACTGCTTTGCTACTCTATACTGCTTGCTTCTTGCTCCTCTGTAGCCCTTTGCAAGCTTTAATACCTTATTGTGCTTCTGCTTTGCGTTCATTCCGCCTTTAACTCTTGCCATTGGTTTTCTTCCTCCTGATCTATTAGATATAAGGTAATATCTTCTTCATTACCTTCTCGTTTGTTGCGTCTGTCATTGTAGCCTTTCTAAGATTTCTCTTTCTCTTAGTGGTCTTCTTTGTTAAGATATGACTCTTATAAGCTTTAGATCTCTTTAAACCGCCGTTAGCTGTTTTCTTGAAACGCTTAGCTGCTGCTCTTTTTGTCTTTAATTTAGCCATTTTACTTACTTCCTCCTTGAATTATATGTCTATAATAATTTAACGCTTTTGTGTTAAAAACATTATCATGCTTCTTCCTTCAAACTTAGCAGGCTTATCGATAACTGCTATCTCTGCAAGCTTCTCAGCAAAGTTGTCAAGAATAACCTTTGACTGCTCTACATGCGCAAGCTCTCTTCCCCTGAATCGCAGTGTAACCTTAACCTTATCGCCATGCTCAAGGAACTTTCTTGCCTGATTGATCTTGGTATTAAGGTCATTCGCATCGATGTTCGGTGAAAGTCTGACTTCCTTGACTTCCATGGTCTTCTGCTTCTTCTTGGCCTCTTTCTCTTTTCTGGCCTGCTCATAACGATACTTACCATAGTCAACTATCTTGCACACCGGTGGCTGTGCCTTAGGTGCTATCTTCACAAGATCAAGTCCTGCATCCTGAGCCATCTTGTATGCATCCCTGGATGACATTATTCCAACAAGCTGACCATCTTCTCCGATGAGTCGTACCTCTCTGTCTCTAATCTGTTCGTTGATCATTAAATCGCTAATGACTCTCTACCTCCACACTTTTAAAATTCAATTCTCTGACATAAGAAAAGTGGATAGAACCATCTATCCACTTTCTTAATACAAAGCATATTCAAACTCAGGAAAACCCTGTAAATCTTCTAAGCTAAATATTAACCCGAGTCATGTCAGACCATGCTGAGGTGAGAGTGGATACTCTGCTTCTATGTTCACTGTTTCACACAGCAATGGTAGAATACCACATCGCCAGCCGTGTGTCAACTGTTATTTTTCTTTTGTCGATATGCCTCTGTGCTGCCTTTATATCACTCATTATCGCCGTGGGATTCAACCGGGATGAACACCCTGTCATTGTCCTCTTCCTTCACCGGCTTCTGACTCTCCTGCGCAAGCTTCACAAAATACATCTGTGAATCAAGCTTTGCCTTGCCCCTGAGATCCTGCTTCGCATATGAGCCGTCAGGCTGCATGATGTGAGCCTTGAGTGTATCCTCAAGCTGTATCTTAAGGATATTCTTTATCTTCTTCTTAAGCTCTGGATCCTCTACAGGGAACGTTATCTCAACTCGCTTGTCCAGATTTCTAGGCATCCAGTCCGCACTTCCCATGTATATATCCTCAAATCCGTCATTATAGAAATAGAATATTCTCGAGTGCTCAAGGTAATTTCCAACTATGGATCTTACTGATATATTATCTGAAAGTCCCGGAACTCCTGCCTTGATACAGCATATTCCCCTGACGATGAGTTCGATCTTTACGCCTGCCTTTGAGGCATCGTAGAGCGCATTCATGATCACCGGATCACAGAGACTGTTCATCTTGGCAACTATCCTTGCCTTTTTGCCCTGTCTCGCATTCTCTGCCTCACGGCCTATCAGCATGAGGAATTTGTCCTTCAGCCAGATCGGGGCAACTGCAAGCTTGTTCCACTTCTTCGGCTCTGAATATCCTGACAGCATGTTGAACACCGCCGTCGCGTCCTCTCCTATGGCATCACTGCAGGTGAGAAGTCCCATGTCAGTGTAAAGCTTTGCGGTCTGATCATTGTAATTTCCTGTTCCCAGATGCACATATCTTCTAATTCCGTCCTCCTCGCGTCTGACAACCAGTGCGATCTTGGAATGTGTCTTAAGACCCACAAGGCCATAGATAACATGACAGCCCGCCTGCTCCAGCTTCTTGGCCCACGCTATATTGTTCTCCTCGTCAAATCTTGCCTTGAGCTCGACGAGAACAGTTACCTGCTTGCCATTTTCGGCAGCCTGTGCAAGTGCCGCGATGATAGGTGAATTGCCGCTGACACGGTAAAGTGTCTGCTTGATCGCCAGGACATCAGGATCATTTGCCGCCTGTTTTATGAACTCAATGACCGGAGTGAACTCATAATATGGATGGAACAGAAGGATGTCTCCCTTCTTTATCCTGTCAAATATATGGCTGTAATCGCCCATTCCAGGTACAGGCTGCGGTTTGTACTTAGGATACTTCAGATGGTCAAAACCATCTATGCCGTTCACCTTCATGAGGAATGTGAGATCCAGAGGTCCGTTGATCTTGTATACGACCTCGTCATCGACTCCGAGATGCTTCTTGAGCTCCTTAAGGAGCTTCTTGTCCATGGCCTCGTCCACCTCAAGTCTTATGACCTCGCCCCACTGTCTCTGCTTGAGCTGCTTCTCGATCTCCTTCAGCAGATCTGCGGTCTCCTCCTCATCTATGGAGAAGTCTGCATTTCTCATGATACGGTATGGATATGCACACACTATGTCGTAGTTCAGGAACAGCTTGTCAAGGTTCTTCTCGATAACCTCCTCCAGAAGAATTATCTCGGTAACGCCCTTCTCCTCAGAAGGAAGTCTCACGATCCTTGGAAGTACAGATGGAACCTGGACGGTCGCTATATCCGTCACGTCCTTTTTCTTATCGTATATGAGTGCACCTATATTCAGTGATTTATTGCGCACCAGCGGGAATGGTCTGGACGAGTCCACCGCCATAGGTGTGAGTACCGGGTATACATCCTTCTCAAAGTATTTGTCCACGTACTTTGCCTGCTTTGGAGTGAGATCCTCATGGTGTCTCACAAGCTTCAATCCGTTCTGGGCAAGCTGAGGGATGAGGGATCTGTTCAGTGTCTGATACTGGTTCTTCATGAACTCTTTGGTGCTGGCATGGAGTGCGTCAAGCTGCTCCCGCGCCGTCATTCCGGCTATATCCTTCTTGGTGTATCCGGCATGCACCATATCCGTGAGTGATGCTATTCTTACCATGAAGAACTCATCCAGATTGGATGCCGTTATACTCAGGAACTTTATTCTCTCAAACAGAGGAATGGTCCTGTCCTTCGCCTCGGACAGACATCTCTTGTCAAATTCAAGCCAACTGAGCTCTCTGTTATAAAATATCGGATTCTTATCTGCCATCCTTTACAACCCCCTTTTCTGTTTTAACACAGGCTTCACTCCAAAGACCTTTCTGAACAGTTCAGTCTTGGTCTTGAACACCCCTGCCTCAAGCGTAATATCATTCAGTGTATCTACCGTCATCGTGAGCACGTAGTCCTTTAAGCTGAACTTCATGTCACTTATCTTCTGCCTGTGGCTCTTGTCAAGGACATCCGCAAGTCTCAGTATGGATGCCAGCTTGGCGACCTTCATGTAATCCGCAGTCATCAGCGATACCTGTGCCTTTGTCTGTGAAGGGAGATAATACTCGTTGAACTTCACAATATTTGCAATCTCCTCCCTCTCCTTGTGGGACAGTCCAAGTATCTCCGTGGACATGATTATGTGATAGGACATCATGGTGCCCTCGTTCATATTTACAAATTTGCCACAACTGTGGAGCATGGCTGCGATCTGGAGCTGCAGTCTCTCTCTCCTTCCGAGTCCGTGGACGCTCTTGAAGGAATCAAATATATCCAGTGCGTTCTGCGTCACATTCTGCGTGTGCTTCCTGTTGACCTTATATTTCTTGGCTATGCTGTTTGCCGATGCAATGATATCCTCGTCGAAATTCTTATTCAGCAGAAGCGTTCCGTTCTTATCCATATAATCGGCAACTATTCCGTCACAGAACGTAACATCCGGCGTGATGATATCCTCCGCCCTTGAGTTGTCGAGGAATGACTGGTAAATGATCGCCATCGGAAGCATCAGTGTCGCCCTCTCGTATGGCACACCGTATTTTTCTGAAAGGACCTCCGGGGTGGTCTCAACTACCTTGTGATAAAGCACGCGGAACTGATCTCTTGTGATCTTGTCTGTGATATTCAGCTCCGGTCCGACCTTCTTCAGATTTGCGATTCCGTCTCCTATGGCTATTATGCTCTTGATGTCCTTATCGTTTATAAAGAGGTTCCTGAACTCCTCTATGAAGTTCGATACGAACTCCTCCATGATATTCTCCAGAGCCACCGTGTCTGCGCCGTATTTTGCCAGATAATCCCTTATTCTCACGGCTCCTATAGGAAGGTTCTGTGTCTGGATCAGATTCTGCTTGTCAAATATAGATATCTGAAGACTTCCCGCTCCTATGTCCAGAAGCGCCCTGTTCTTCGTGTCGGCATCCTCAAACTTTGACTTTGCCGCATACGCCTTGTAGTTCATGAATCTCTGCTCCGAGTTGCTGAGCACTGCGACGTCGATGCCTGTGTGCTGCTTTATCCTCTCAAGGACCATGACTGAATTCTCCGCCTCACGCACAGCGGACGATGCATACGCCTTGTATTCACGCACATCGTATTCCCTCATCTTCCTGCGGAATTTGTTGAGGATCTCACATACCTTCATTATGGAATCCTCGGTTATCCTGCCACTGTTGTAGGTATCACTTCCGAGCTCAACTGTGCTGTTGACGTAATCGATCTCCCTCGCCCCTTTTTTGGGAGTTATCTCATACACCTTCATTGACAGCTCGTTAGAACCTACATCGATGGCTGCAAATACCTTACTTGCCATATCTACCCCACCTTTCATGTTACTTATCAGTATGTTCCAATTATCTTGAAATCCATAGAATCCTTATTTATATGGTCCAGCGCATCTATCGTCGCCGGATCCATGAGACTTCCCTCAAGAGTTATGAAGAATGAATATTCCCATTTTCTTCCCCTGAGAGGCCTCGACTCAATGCTTGTCATATTGAGCCCGTTATGTTTTATATGTCCAAGTATACTGTAAAGGGTTCCACTCTCATGTGGCAGTGCAAAGCATACGGATATATTCCCCGCACTCTTCACATACTCCTTTTTCTTTGACAGTATGATAAATCTCGTTGTGTTGTTCTCATTGTTGACTATATCGTCCTTGAGTATCTCAAGTCCGTATATATCTGCGGCAAGAGCGCTCGCTATGGCAGCCTGGGTAATATCACCTTCATCCCTGACCTCCACCGCACCCACTGCAGTGTTCGCAACCGGGCACTGTACGTATCCGGCTCTGTTTAGGAATTCACTGCACTGCAGAAGCCCCTGCGGATGGGAATATACAGTCTGTATATCAGAAAGCTTTGAGCCCGGAACTCCCATGAGCATATGTGCCACCTTGACCTCGTCTCCGCCCACGATGGTCAGGCCGCTGCTGCCAACCATATCATATATACCACTCACAAATCCGGCAGAGGAATTCTCTATAGGCAGGACTCCGTAATCAGCCTTGCCTCTCTTCACCGTCTCTATGACATCCTCAAATTTTGCAACATTTACATTCTTTATATCCTTGCCAAAATAGTCATGCATAGCCTGATGACTGTAAGCCCCCGGAACACCCTGGTATACAACCACCGTGTCTTTATCGACCTTCAGATGATCCACGGGCACAAACCCGCTCACCACATCAGAGCTTATATGTGCCAGCGCAATATCTCTGCCCTCAACACATGCTCTGTCGATAAGCTCATTCTTTCTGGTGATAAGCTGCTGTATCTGCTCTTCCAGACTGTTTATCTCTTCCAATGTATTCATTCTATCTATCCTTCCACTTGAAGTGTCAAATTTGTCACTGTTTGTCCAGCCCGGCACGAAGCTCGGATATTGTCTTGCCAAGCAGCGGGTGCCTCTTGTATCCCGCTATCATGGACAACGGTTCAAGTACAAACTCTCTCTTGTGCATCTCCACGTGTGGTATGTGAAGATCCTCACTGTCATACACGACATCATCATAAAGCAGGATATCGATATCCAGAGTTCTCGGTCCCCAGTGGATCAGCCTCTCTCTTCCCGCCGCTTTCTCTATTCCATTCACCAGTCTCAGCAGTTCCTCTGGAGTCCTGAGCGTCTCTATCTCCAGACAGCCGTTCAGGAAATCGTCCTGCTCAACGCCGCCATACGGCTCGGTCTCTATAAAATCTGATACTCTTGTCACCTTGGTGTATTTATCCTTGTTCAGCTCATCTATAGCCATGTCCAGATATGATTCCCTGTCGCCGATATTTGACCCAAGTCCAAGATATGCTGTGTGCTTTTTTCTGCTTATGGACACGGACACTGTATCTACATGTACCATGACCGGAGCCCACGGCTTCTTTACCGTCACATTTACCCCTCTCACATCATCGTAAGTGAGAAGTATCATGTCTGCTATCTCCTCAGCCACAGTCTCTATCAATTTATAATTTCTGTTCTTCATGACCTTCTGTATGCCATCGCACACGCTGCCATAGTTCACAGATTTTCTTATATCATCACTTCTGCCGGCCTCCTGGGTCGACACCTGCATGGATACGTCCACCACGAACTTCTGTCCAAGGACATTCTCCTCCCTGTACACTCCGTGATGTGCAAATACCTCAAGTCCTTTTATATTGATACTGTCCATACCGCACCTCCGCTATATTTTATCTGGCACTCAGCATCGCATGCGTCATCTTGAGTGCTCTGTAGTTGCTCTTCACATCGTGTACTCTGAAGAAATCGCAGCCCTTCACAAGCCCAAGCACTGATGTGGCAACTGTTCCCTCCTCGCGCTCGGTCACCGGAAGATCAAGTGTAAGTCCTATCATCGACTTTCTCGACGTTCCGAGGAGTATCGGGAGATCCCATTTGTGGAGCAGCTCCAGATTGTTCATGAGAAGCAGATTCTGATGCAGATCCTTTGCAAATCCTATTCCCGGATCCACCATGATCTTGTCCCTGTCTATGCCTGCTGCCAGAGCCATGTTAACCGACTCATCCAGATCTGATACAACATCAGCCAGATAGTCTGTGTAATCTGTGTTCTCCCTGTTGTGCATAAGACAGCACGCCTTGTCGTACTTCGCTATGACAGCCGCCATCTTCTCATCGTACTTCAGTCCCCATATATCGTTTATGAGATCTGCACCTGCATGTATACCCGCCTCAGCCACCGCAGACTTGTATGTATCGAGTGATACTGCCACGTCGAAATCTCTCTTTATCGCCTCTATGATCGGTGCGGTCCTCTCTATCTCCTCCTCATCCGATATCTTTGTATATCCAGGTCTTGTGGACTCACCGCCAACATCTATTATCACAGCACCCTCAGCTATCATCTTCTCTGTGGTAAACAGAGCTGTGTCCATGGTGTTATGCTGTCCTCCATCCGAAAATGAATCCGGGGTCACATTCAGTATCCCCATCACATAAGGTTCTTTTCCACTCTCAAATGTCTTGTTTCCTATTATCATCCTTTTATCCTCCAGATATTAAATATCCGCACATGACGTGCGACCCCTTGGTATTTCCCTTAATATTTTATCCCTGTATTGCGTGCACTCTCCAGCCAGTAACACTGGTCTGATGCCTCGCAGTCAAAACAGTTTCGAGACAGCTTATCCGCATTATACAACACATATGCCAGTCCTTCCCGCTCAGCACCGTCTGTATTGTGTGAGCCTATGGCATCACATATCTGCTCATTCTCCTGCGTGGAAAATCCGCACTGCTCCAGTATTCTGCCCGCATACTCAACACTCAGCTCATGATGCTTCCTGCCGGTGTCATCAGGATCTGCCCGTCCCACATCGTGAAGAAGTGCCGTGGCATATATGATCTCCCTGTCTATCGCATATCCCTGTTCGATATTCATTATATACGCTATCCTGGCAACATCCAGGCAGTGCTCAAGTCCATGCCGGCAGAATATCCTGTCGGTCTCCTTGTTCCGCACAGTCTCCATGAGACGTCTGTATTCATCGTTGTATATGATTCTGTCCACTCTGTCCATCTCTGTCTGCATCAGCTTTCTATATATCCTCCATGTTCCGCACGGTCTATGATCGGCCCAATAAATGACAGCGAGCCAAATACCATCACCACCGAATCCCGCCTGCCATCAGCCAGCGTCATCGCCTGCCTCACGGCATCGTCCACATCTTCCTGCTCATAGACTTCATCTATATATGTCCCTGCCAGCTTTTTCAGCTCATGCCTTGAAAGTGCTCTCGGGTTATCCGGCTCAACTGCTATGAACGCAGAAGCCCCCGGCATCATGATCCTGAGCATCTGCTCATAGTCTTTGTCCTTGAACACACCACATATATATATGAGGTCTCTTCCGGCAAAATACTCATCTATGTTCTGTCTAAGTGCTCTCCAGCCTCCCGGATTGTGCGCGCCGTCCACATACATTAGAGGTTTGTCCATAAGCTTCTGGAATCTTCCCTTCCAGAACGTCGCTTTAAGCCCTCTCCTTATGTCATCCTCAGTCAGCTCGTATCCAAGCCTCATGAGAACATGTGCGGTCGCAGCCGCTGTGGTACTGTTATATATCTGATATATGCCCGGAACCTGAAGTTCGTATCTCTGTCCGTCATATATATATTCACTTCCACCTACTGACTCTCCGCATATCTCTATATCCTTCTCCCTGATAAGTACCGCCGAGTCCGATATATTATTCTGCTCACATGCCATATCCCACATATCCTCAAGCTCTGAGGCAAGCGGGTACGCCACACATGGGCAGTTCTTTTTCAATATTCCAAGCTTCTGTCTGTATATATCCCTCAGGGTATTCCCGAGGAAATGCATGTGATCCATGCTTATACTTGCTATTATCGTACAGACCGGGTGGCTACACACATTTGTGGCATCCTCCAGGCCTCCCATTCCGGTCTCAAGCAACAGGAAATCGACCTTTTTGTCGCAGAAATAACAGAACGCCACCGCTGTCTCCGTCTCAAACGATGTGGGCCTTCCCCAGCCGTCCGACACCATGTCATCCGCTGCATCTTTCACCGTCTCTAGATATACGGCAAAATCCTCCTCAGACATATATTCCTTATCTATCTGAAATCTCTCAAGATATGTAAATATCGTCGGAGATATATATCTTCCCACACTGTATCCTGCACTCTCAAGTATCTCGTCCAGAAATGCGCATATCGAACCTTTGCCATTTGTTCCTGCTATATGTATAACCGGGACTGCGTCCTGCGGATCGCCCAGCCTTCTCAGCAGCTCCTTTATACTGTCAAGCCCCAGAACGCTTCCCATGGTGTCCGTATATTCTATATAACTTCTTGCCTCTTCATAAGTCATGGCATATATCCGTCCCTTCTCATCTGTGCCTGATAAGTGGTGCATTCTCATCTATAGGCAGCAGCTCATACCCATCATCCCGGAGTCTTTCAATGAGCATCGGCAGTGATTCCACCGTGGTGTGCCTCGACTCAAGATCATGCATCAATATGACCACATCGTCGTGCTGCAGTGCATCCTTCATGATATTGTCGACAAGCTGCTCCGGCGTGTAGCTGCCACACACGGCATCATTGTTCAGCGCATTCCAATCATAATATATAAGCCCCTCGGCATTCACATAGTCTATCAGGGTGTTCATATCCACTCTGGATACCGTATTTGAACTGCCGCCCGGGAATCTGTAATATACACAATTTACACCTGTTACATCATACAATAAATTTCGCAATTCCTCAATATCTTCGGAGAAATCAGCAAGGCTTCCATATATTTTATCGTAATCATGGGTGTACGAATGAAGCCCCAGTGTATGTCCCCTATCCACTATATCCCGGTAGGCATCATAATAGCTCTTGTCGCGCCCCACGACAAAAAATGTTGCCTTCACATCGTATTTATCAAGGATATCCAGTATCTCCACTGTGTTCCCGGATGGCCCATCGTCAAATGTGAGATACGCCCTCTTCGTTATCTCCGGCTCCGCATCAGACTCCGTTTCGTCCTTCTCCGGCTGCATCTCCCCGGTATCATTTGCCCCATCCACCTCCGATGGTGTGCTCTCATCCGCCCCCAGGACATTTGCCTGCTGCCTGACCGGCCCTCCGGCAGTATAAAAGCCCCACCTCGACTGGCTGATTATGTAATAACAGCAGAAAATTATGGCAAGAAATATGGCAACCGCCAGCATAATATACTGCCATCTGTCAGTCACCTCCTGCACATTGTCAATTTTTTTCAAATGATCCTCGCCGCCTATAGCATTTTTTCTATTATATTATTTTTTATTTTTAATTATGTGTCTATTTTTTATGCCATGAATATTTCTCAGATATACGGAGAATATAAATAGCAAATATTAAAAAAAGGAGAACATGTACAATGAAAAAATACTTTTTACTTGTGATGTGTATGACACTCACCATGATCCTCTTCTGTGGTTGTGGCAATTCAAACGGTGCTTCAAGCACTGGCTCATCTTCAGCAGCCAGCACCCAGACAACATCTGAGGCTCAGAATGGTAACAGCTCTGAAGGAAACAGCACCGACTCATCTGACAAAGGCGTTGTAGGCGGAGCAGCCGACGCTGTAAAGGATGTCGCTGACGGCGTGGCCGACGGTGTAAAGGATGTCGCTGACGGCGTGGGAAACACCGTGTCAGGCATCTTCGGTTCATTCGATGATGCCCAGGACTGGTTCATGGATCAGCTTCCCGCAGGTGACGGAAGATTCGAGGTTGCCAACAGTGACAAGGATCTCACAGAATTTTCCGGTGGAAAAACAGGCTACCACATCGAGCTCCACGACAACAATAAAGAGGGCGACACCAAGGTCGGTGATTTCTATATCGACTCCAGCGATGGCAAGGTGTACAGATCCGATGAGCACGGGAAGACATTTGCAGAGTATGATTTCTCTGATTATAAATAGATGAAATATCCCGCATGAAAAAACAAGCGGCACGGAGGTATCTAAAAACCTCCATGCCGCTTTATTCTATGTTCTTATTCTGCCACATCCGCTGCATCATCAGCTTCAGTAACAGTCACTTGTTCGTCTTCACCCTTATTGTCTGAGCTCAGCATCTCTCCTGTGAGCGGATTGATCTTGACTCCCATCTCCGACGCAATGAGATTGTACATGTCAAACTCTCTGTCTCTGGCAGCCTTCTTTCTGGCCTTTACGCCCCTGGATCTGACCAGCTCCACTATTCCGAATCCGATCATCAGTATGCCGAAGAATATGAAGCCCGCCATATTTTTTGAAAAAAATGCATGAGCCACACTTATTGCGCCTATTCCGATCATCACGATACCCATAACGAAATTGAACATATATGCTTTACCGCCTTTCACCAATCATCTGTTTACAAACGCATCTATGCCCGCCTTCTCGAGCATTCTGTCGTATTGCTCATACATATACTGGACACTGTTCTCAAGAAGATGATAGTGCATTATATATGGAACAAGCAGCACCATGAATGCAAGTGCAAGTATCAGCAGCGATATATTGGCCGTCACTACAAATGTTATACATGTTGCAACCGTCAATACGGCAAACAATACCAGCACTATGAGGTGGATAAGTCTCTCATGCATGAAAAATCCTACCTGCGTGAGATGTCTCTCTGCCTCCCGTGCAAAGTCCACATCATTCCTCTTTAAAAGCTCATCAATATATGCTATATACCGGCGTATCCTCTTTGCCATCTGCCGCATCTTCCTTTCCTGATCCCTGCCGAACCGTCAGGCTAGTTCATCACCTTGTTCATAAAGTGCTCCCACTGTGCGATCACCTTATCATAGTAAAAACTCAGAACATAGGATTCCTCATCCACATCTATTATCATCTGATAGCATTTTCTGTCAGCATTCTCCGAAGACTTGAGCATCTCCTTTGGCTGGCCCGAATAAAATACAACCTTGCCCTCAAAGCTCTTCAGCACATCCTCATAGTCCGCCCTGTCCACAGGCTTATCCGGTACTGACTCCTGGAGGACATCGTTCGCATCGTAATACTTATGACCCTCGAGCAGAAGTGCCTCAATCTCAGGCTCAGTGAATCTGACCTGCATATCACTGGCATATCTGTCAGTATAGAGCTCATTTGCAGAGTTGTCCTCTCTGACTACCGCGCCGTCAAATTCAAATTCCAGGATTCCCTGCTTCTCCGAATATATACATCTGATCAGAGTCGCATCCCTGAAAGAGAGCGTCTCGATCTCATCTACACTCTTGTACTTCATATCTGTATCTCCAACTAGTCCATTGCCTTCTTGATGGCCGCAAGAAGCTCATCGTATGTCTCAAATGCCTCAAGATCAGGATTGTCCGCCTTGATCTGATCTGTGCTCTTGAACAGGAAGCCTGCCTTGCTCGCATAGATCATTCCCAGATCGTTGTGGCTGTCACCGCTTGCTATAGTGTCGTAGCCGATTGACTGCAGAGCCTTGACTGTTGTGAGCTTCGACTGTGGGCATCTCATCTTGAAGCCTGTGATCTCACCGTCATCTGCAACGATCAGCTCATTACAGAATATTGTAGGGTAACCGAGCTTCTTCATGAGAGGGCCTGCAAACTGTGAAAATGTATCGCTTATGATTATCACCTGTCCTATGGATCTCAGCTCATCCAGAAACTCCTTTGCTCCAGGGATAGGATCTATCTTTGCTATAGTCTCCTGTATCTCCTTGAGTCCAAGTCCGTGCTCCTTAAGTATACCAAGTCTCCAGTTCATGAGCTTATCGTAGTCAGGCTCATCCCTTGTTGTTCTCTTAAGCTCAGGTATTCCGCTTGCCTCCGCAAATGCGATCCAAATCTCAGGCACCAGTACTCCCTCTAAATCAAGACATGTTATATACATATTATATTATCCTCCGTTCTTATAAATAGTGTGAATTAATGCATGTCATACTCCTCCCGTTTCTGACCACACAGATGCATTATAGCACAGTATCACGCAGACTAACAATCACTACTTTCAGGCATTTGCCCGGACTTCTTCCATCTGTCCAGAGCGTATCCATAATCCCGGATTATCATGTCGAGCTGCACCCTTTCCGTCACTCTCATGTGGCTTCCCTTCAGGTATACTCCGTCCATGAAACCGGTCCGTATCGTCATTCCGCACTCACCTCTCATCGCAGCCGGTCTCTTCACCACACTTGCACCCGCCGCCTTCTGAAGCTCTTCGTACCTTTCATAATTCTTCTGCCATGCCCTCATATAGGTCTCAACTTTCCTTCCCGGAATATTGACCCTCACTCCACCATAGCGTCCATCCGGGCCCGGGAAGAAATACTCTATCCTGAAGTCATTCTCACTTATTATTAGCGTACCGCCGCTCGCCAGCTCTTCTCTGCATGTTCTTCCCATAACTTATCCTCACACATTCCTGAGACTTTCAAATGTATTGTAAATGTTCAGCAGGCCATATCCCCACTCGGGATTCGGATACTGCCTGATCTCCAAAAGCCCGCCCGAACTTCCCGGTCTCACCGCTCCCCTTATCAGGTAGCCCCTTATCTGGTTGCCGTTTATATTCCTTATCATCTTTCTCCCATACGACCACTCAAGCATGATGGCACTGCAGCCCGCAGTGTATGAAGCCGCCACTGAGGTGCCGCTTCTTATAACCGTCTCCCCGCTGGCTCCTTCTCCCCTTATATTCACTCCGGGAGCGAGAAGATCCGGTTTCACCCTGCCGTCCGCCGTATAGCCTCTGCTGTTGTCTATATACAGATTACCATTTGAGTGATCATATGCGCAAGTGCATATCGCAGTCTCCGCCACCGCCGGGCTGGTTATGGTCACCCCCGGATCACTTGACACAAATCTCGTTCCCGGGGATACAAAGCTGCTTATGGGCAGCCACGCGTTAAAGCTGAGCTCCGTGGTTCCAACACCGTACACCCTTATCCGCCATATACCATTTGCCGGGGTTATAAATCTGAGCATGATGAGCTCCTGCCCAGCAGAATCCTCTACGAGAAAATAGTCGACATATATCATCCCACCTCCAAATATCGGACGGATGATCGAACTCCTGTCATACCTCGGCGATATCCTCTCTATAAATTCCCCGCCGGGAATCTCTATGGCCACCGAGTAGGTATTGGTGGACTTACCCCATATCTCAAGTGTAAAGCTGTTGTGATCTGCCACATCGATCTCAACGACATCATATGCCCCTGTGACGATCCCGGAATAATGATGTCCTGCTCTCCCCTCGTTGCCACCGGCAGCAGATACCGCAAACCCCTGAAGATCTCCTATGTTGTTTATATATTTGTCCAGCGCTCCCGCCCCCGTATGGCTTCCACTGTTGGTCCCAAGCGTCACGAGTATGCTCATAGGTATGCGCAGCTTTTTCTGCTGCTCAAGCAGATATGCTATCGCTGTCATTATGTCAACCTCACTGTACGCATTTGCATCCGATGGAATACCATAAAAACTGCGAAGATTCTCCTTTGCCTGCTTTAACTTCACCACCACCAGGTCTGCCGACGGAGCCACGCTCACAGCCGTTCCCGCGCAGAAGCTTCCATGCCCGGTGGTATCCGTCAATATCCTTTGTCTCTCATCCACAGCAGCCTGTATCTCCTCCGTGCTATACTCCCTGCCGTAGCCGTATGATGCGTTGTCAGCCTCCTCCATAGTCTGATCCCACGCCGCAAGTATCTTTGTCTTACCCCCATCCCGCACAAATGAACTACCAAATATATCGATCCCCGTATCAACGATGCCAAGCAGTATCCCCTTTCCGGTGAGTCCGAGTATATTTTCCTGCTGGATATTGATAACCCCTATAGCCTCAAGAGCTCCCACGTCGTCCATCAGGCCGTACACTTTGGGGAAAAGATTGTACTCAAGCCTTGAAAAGCTCTCCATATACCCGGCCGGAAACGGCTGATATGCCACCGCATATCTGTCGTCTATTATGTTGAGCCCGTATGGCTGATACAGATCCATCAAAGCTTCCCTGTCTCCGTTGTATTCTATTATATATTCCACATAATCCTCTGAGTAAGCAGCATCTGATATCACCGCACATCCCTCCAGGGGCAATCTATATAGTATATGCAGCAAATTCCGAATCTTTACACAAAAATACCGCAGCACGGAAATTTCTCCGGCTGCGGTATGTCTCCATCTGTACATTATATGTACCGGCTATATTCTATTTTATTGTTTTGTTTCAATATACTTCTGAACCTGCTGCTTCAGGATATTGAACTGGCATGGACCTGTCTCGAGAACGACTGTATTGAACTCCTTCAGGTCAAACTTTGATCCAAGCTGTTCCTCAGCATAATCCCTGATCTCCTGCATCTCATAGAAGCCTGTTGAATAACTCTGGTATACGGCAGGATCACCTATCATGGTAGTATACAGATCGTCGGCGGCATCGCCGTTGAATCCATTTTCATTCAGGTAATCTTTTGCTTCCTGCAGTGACCAGCCCTCATAGTTGATTCCTATATCGATCCTTCCACTTATGAGATAATTGATCTCATCGTTTAACCTGTACAGTTTTGCAACGGTGTCCGAATCAGATGCCCCATCAAATGTGTAATAGTTTATGGCATCATAGCACGCATACATTGCCCAGCCCTCCTTGTATCCAAGGAAGCTTAATATGGTACGTACCGGTTCAGGATCTGTTGACATGTAGTATGCATTCTGCAGCATGTGTCCCGGATATCCCTCATGGGCAAGTGTGGTCCACATACCATCCGTATGTTTGCCATTTACCCTGATAAGGTTGTTGTCCTGGTCATCGATCGCAGGTGACATATAGTATGCCAGCGTATTCTCCTGAATATCCTCAAGGCTCTTATCAAGCTTCTTCGCCTGATACTTTATCTCTCCAAAGTCTGGGTAGTTCTTGGTGGCTGTATTCATGAGTATATCTATTATTTCTGAAGGCTCCTTTGAGTCACTGTCTCCAAAGAGGTCATCGTAGTGCTCCACAAAATATTCATATGAATCGTACTGTGTCATGGCTATGGAATACAGATCTGTCATGAGATCTGACAGGTTGTCATCCAGCATCTGTGCCACTTCCTCAGGTGTCTTATCAGTTCCCGCAGCGTCCTTCAAAAGGTAAGCGTAATACTCTTTACCACCTTCATAGCCACACACACCGCCCTGGTTCTTACCGGTTCCCTTGAGCGATGACAGCACATCTATAACATCCTCATATGCAGGTATAAGACTTTCCGCAACGGCCTTCTTATTCTGTTCCTCAAAGTCCGCTATCTCGTCCGCAGTCAGGAAGTCCAGCGCCTCGATGTTATCGTTGAACACCTGTATCATGAAGTGATTGTCCTTGTCCTTGATGAAGTCTTCGCACTGCTCGATGACCTTATCGCACACGGCATCACTCATAAAATATCCCTTCTCGGACTTTGTCTTCTCAAACTCTAGATTGTCATCAAAATAATCCCTTACCATTCCAAGCACCTGGAGATATCTCTCCACATCACCCTTGTCGTCAAAACGGTAGTCTGTGAAATATGTGGATATATTCGACTGCAGTCCCTTCATAGGTGAGAACGGCTCGCTGAGGTATATGTTCAGATAACCCTCTGACTCCGTCTCCAGATACTGATTAAGTATATCGTATGTGAGCTGCTGGCTCTCCGTGAGATCGTCCCTGTCAAATGACTTGAGCTTGTCAAAGGACTCATCAAACTCAGCCTTACGTTTTTTGATTCCCTCATCGCTCATATCCGAATCGCCCAGAGATACCTCCGGCTCAGGAATACCAAGGGCATCCCCATCCTTTATCTCATAGTTGTACGAGAGTGTGTCCGATGTCACACTGTCCACATACTCATCGTGCAGATATTCCTCGAACTCCTTCTGCACCTTTGTGTAGTCGTCCGCATTATCCTTTATTGTTCCTGTGATAGTCTTCTCATCAAACATATGAGAAGTACATGCAGTCATCGACATGGCCATGGCTCCGACAACAGCAGCCACGACAAATCTTCTCATATTCTTTTTGAATCTGGTCATACATCTACTCCTTACTTAATATATTGTCCCTTCACATAACCTATCTACACATTGTATGCCATAAACCATACTATTGTCCATTTATTTTATGTTAAGGTTACAATATACCGAGTCCGTCCAGAACAACCTTTACTCCTATGAGTATAAGTATGATACCTCCGGCAAGCTCAGCCTTTGACTTGTACTTTGTTCCGAATATACTTCCGATCTTCACTCCGACCGCTGAACATATGAATGTGATACATCCTATGAATAATACCGCAAGTATGATATACAGAGTGGACAGCTTGAGGAATGCAAATGACACTCCAACCGCCAGTGCGTCTATGCTGGTTGCAACCGCCAGAAGGAACATGACCTTAAAGCTCATATCTGCATCTACTTCCTCTTCCTCGCCAAACGACTCCTTGATCATACTTCCGCCGATGAACAGGAGGAGCACAAATGCGATCCAGTGTGACCATTTGCTTACCAGATCTGCAAAAAAGCTTCCGAGGACATATCCTACCGTCGGCATAAGTGCCTGAAATCCTCCAAACCACGCACCTGCGATAAGCATGTGCTTCACCTTGATGTTGCGCAGGGACAACCCCTTACAGATAGACACGGCAAATGCATCCATTGAAAGACCAACTGCCAACAGGAATAACTCTGCAATACTCATAATTTTTCTCCTTGATATAGATTTGACGGATGCAGTCACAGACACATATAAAAAGAGACCTCCCGGGCAGCTAAAAGCTGTCCAGAAAGTCTCATCATCTACAGTAATACCAGATTCACGCCATCATCGACCGATGGCTGCCAATCATTATGTTGATATCACAACGCAAGCTCTGCGCTGACTACTCCCTTAATGAACGGTGATATTCTAGCATATTGATAAAATATTATCAAGTAGCATTTCCCTGTTATCGCATTATTGTCATTACAGATCTGTTCAGTCCTGCTTATCGATCTGAGTTGCGCTTGCCTCCTCAAGTGCCGGTGTTCCGCGCAGTTCTATGATAGGGCTTCCCTTGCCCTTTATATAATCACCTGTGATGGTCACCCTTCCTATGGTGTCATCCCTTGGTATCTGATACATGATATCGAGCATGAACTTCTCTATGATGGCACGTAGAGCTCTGGCTCCTGTCTTCCTCTTGATTGCCTCCTCGGCTATCGCCTCGTATGCCGAATCGTCAAATCTCAGATCTACTTCATCAAGCGCAAGGAGCTTCTTGTACTGTTTAAGGATCGCATTCTTCGGTTCCTTAAGTATGCTCACATACATTTCCTTGTCCAACGCATCAAGTGTAAAGAGCACCGGAAGTCTTCCAAGGAACTCAGGAATCATGCCAAACTCGCGGAGATCCTCGGTTGTAACCTGTCTCAGCAGATTCGGATCATCGTCATACTTGTCCTTGAGCTCAGCCTTAAAGCCCATTGACGCCTGCCTGCTTATTCTCTGCTTTATAATCTCCTCTATATCAGGGAATGCTCCACCACATATAAACAGTATGTTTCTTGTATTGATGGTCGTCATGGGAACCATAGCATTCTTGCTGCCCGATCCCACAGGCACCTCGACATCCGCGCCCTCGAGGAGCTTCAGCAGTCCCTGCTGTACGGATTCACCGCTCACATCCCTGCTGTTGCTGTTCTGCTTCTTGGCGATCTTGTCTATCTCATCTATGAACACGATTCCTCTCTCTGCCTTCTCCACATCATTGTCGGCGGCGGCGAGAAGCTTTGACAGAACGCTCTCTACATCATCGCCTATATAACCGGCCTCTGTAAGAGTTGTCGCATCAGTTATTGCGAGAGGCACCTTGAGAAGTCTTGCTATGGTCTTGACTATATATGTCTTACCACAGCCTGTAGGTCCCACCATCAGCATGTTGGACTTCTCTATCTCTATATCATCCATGGTATCTGTGAGAACCCTCTTATAATGATTGTATACAGCCACGGATATAACCTTCTTGGCATATTCCTGTCCCACAACATACTCGTCCAGCATAGCCTTGATCTTATGAGGAGCCGGAATTGTCTTAAGCGTGAGTTCTTCCTCCTGCTTCTTTTCCTTTGGCGCCTTCTTCTTGACTTTCTGTGACTTTGGCACGTCATTCTGTGCCTTGAACTTGGACATATCTATATTGCCAAATGGCATATTTGTCAGATCTATGAACTGCATATTGCCAAGCCCCGGCATGTTGCCAAACCCGGAATTGTTGAAGCTGTCAAATGATCTCTGCATGCAGTCTGCACATATATTTATATCTCCAGGCATATGTATCAGCTTGCCGGCCACGCTCTCCGGTCTCCTGCACAGGTAGCAGTATTTCTCGTAATCGTCATCGTTGTCCTTATCATCCGATGCATGTCCATCGGTATCCACCGTATCCGGTGTCTTCTTATCTATATCATCATAATTCTCTGCCATATCTCATTTTCCTTTCCTGATTATACATATAGTCTCAGTCAGAAATATAATAACACACATATACCACATTTACCAACACCTGCAAATATGAAATTACTGTAAATTAACCGCTGGCACGCAGCGCCGCCCCGCTTCTGTCCTTAATATTATTAAGTCATTTGTCTGTTTTTTGTATTATTTTACCGCTGGCATCTTTCGAATCGTTTTAAAATTTCGGCATTTGCGAAGTGCTATGGAATTGGATTTTTCGCTATGCTATAATCATAAAAAATAAATCCAACGGGTAAAAGGAGGACTGTAATTATGAAGAAACTTGAAATCGTAGTTCGTTCAGAAAAGCTTGATGATGTAAAGTCAATACTTGATGAGTGTGAATCAACAGGTGCCATGGTATCAAACATCATGGGTTACGGTAATCAGAAGGGATATAAGACAACTTACAGAGGAAGCGAATATGTTGTAAACCTTATTCCAAAGGTAAAGATCGAGACCATCGCAGCAGACGATGTTGCGGACAAGATCATTTTCAAGGTTTGCGAGAGAATATCCACAGGTAAGATCGGTGATGGTAAGATCTTCGTATATGATGTGGCAGATGTCGTTCGTATCCGTACAGGCGAGCGTGGAGAGACAGCGCTCTAATAAGCACAGGTATCCAGTATCATTCCTTTTTCTAAATTGGCAGGCAGTGGCATTTGTCCACTGCCTGTTTTTTATCGTTCAGCTCTGTCTCCCAGTATCTTCAGCAGACTCCCCGGGGTCATCCCTGTATACCACTTAAACTCTCTCTGGAAATGCGCCTGGTCAGAATATCCCATGTCATCCATATAATCCGTGACATGTCCGCCCGGATGCTCCAGCATTTTTCTCACAGTCTCCCTGATCCTCACGATGCGGGCAAACCTCTTGGGGCTGACCCCCAGCTCCTCCACAAATCTCCTATGCACATGTCTAACGGTGCATCCCATCTGCTCAGCAAGCTCTGATATGCTTATCTTCCCTTTTGCCGCATATATGACATCCGCCTGTTTCACGATGTCCGAATCAGCCATGCCATTCCTCTGCCACAACGATCCGCATTTCTCTATATGCTCCGTGATCTCCTCTGTCGCACTCTCTATCGGATCTTCTGCACCATTTCCTGTAAATGCATGATCAGCCGTCAGCAGTTTTTCAAGCAGACGCATATCTTGGGTATCCAGAGTCTCCCTGCCAAATCCAAGATCCTGCTCCACAGATATGAAGCTGCAGCTCTCCTCAATGCAAACAGCCGCCTCCAGTTCACCCGGATACACCCTTTTGATGTGTCCATCCATACATATCACACATATCCCAGCATTCTCCTGTGGCACTATTCTCAGCCCACCCAAGCTGTAACCAGCTCTCACATACACAGACTTCTCATTCTTTTCTATTAAATTAGTATGTACTTCACTGCAAAAATTAACATTCAATAAAATCTGACTATCCATACGCCATCTCCGCATAACTTTATTTATCTTTACCGTATCTTTGCTTTATTATATTAAGTCCGCGCAAAATATAATAAGGTTTATCGTTCCACGTCCGATTTTTTCAATATTTTACCATATCTCAATACTATACTCAACCCAAGTTAGTAATTGAGGTGTGGCACTGAGATACTTATTATCAGTCATATCTCAGTGACGTACGATCAGATATAATGTGCACAAAGATGTGTTTTGTCAGGAGCATACCTGGCGGGACGCATCTTTTTTTTATTATCTGATCACTTCCACAACTACAATGTATTAAAAGGAGGAATGATTATGGAAGACGTAAGCACAATTGTATTTGGAGTATGGTTCCTTGTCGGAGCCGCACTGGTATTCTGGATGCAGGCCGGATTTGCAATGGTTGAGGCCGGTTTCACAAGAGCCAAGAATGCCGGAAACATTATAATGAAGAATCTCATGGATTTCTGTCTCGGTACAGTTTCATTCATGATCCTCGGTTCATCACTTCTGCTCGGCAGCAGTGACTGGGCACTCGGAGGTTTCATCGGAAAACCATCATGGGATTTGTTCCTTCACTTTGAAAACTATGACTGGTCAAGCTTCGTATTCAACCTTGTGTTCTGTGCAACAGCAGCAACCATCGTGTCAGGAGCTATGGCAGAGAGAACAAAGTTCTCTGCATATTGTGTATACTCAGCTATCATCTCACTGCTGATATATCCTATTGAGGCTCACTGGATCTGGAATCCAGGTGGCTGGCTTGTAAAACTTGGCTTCCATGATTTTGCCGGTTCATGTGCCATCCATATGGTAGGTGGAATCTCAGCACTGATTGGTGCCGCATTACTTGGACCTCGTATCGGAAAGTTCAATAAGGATGAGAATGGCAAAGTAGTAAAGGTTCACACCTTCCCTGGTCATAACCTTCCACTCGGCGCACTCGGTGTATTCATCCTGTGGTTCGGCTGGTACGGATTCAACGGTGCAGCCGCAACATCTGTTGAGCAGTTAGGTTCTATCTTACTCACTACTACTATCGCACCTGCACTTGCAACAGTTTCATGTATGATATTTACATGGCTCAAATATGGCAAGCCTGATGTGTCAATGTGTCTCAACGCTTCACTCGCTGGTCTCGTTGCCATCACAGCTCCTTGTGATACAGTCGATGCTTTCGGCGCAGCTATCATCGGTATCGTTGCCGGACTTCTCGTAGTATTCGGAGTATGGCTCTGTGACCACGCATTACATGTTGACGATCCTGTCGGTGCCGTAGCCGTACATGGTGTAAATGGTATCTGGGGAACAATCGCTGTAGGTCTCTTCTCCACAACAACTGTTCCTGGAAATGATACATTAAACGGTCTGTTCTACGGCGGTGGCATTCATCCACTCCTCATCCAGTTACTTGGATTTGCAGCAGTTGCAGCATGGACAGCAGTTACGATCACCATCGTATTCCTGATCATCAAGAAGACTATGGGACTTAGAGTATCTGAGGAGGAAGAGATCAAGGGACTTGATCCTACAGAGCATGGTCTTCCTACAGCATACGCAGATTTCCTGACAACAAAGTAATTCATAATATATAGTATTATCTGCAATCAAAAAGCCTGTGGTATGAATCAAAGTTCATATCACAGGCTTTTTAATATATTCACATCCACATGCCATGTATAAGCAGCATATGCGGATTCTTCCTGTCTCCATACTCGTGTATTGTCATCTCTTACCCCCTGTAAAAGCATTAGTTAGACTATCCTAACCTATGGCATATTATCACAGAAAGGCACTTATATACAACACAATATTGCACAAAGAAAAAAGATCCCAGTCATTACGACCGGGATCCGTCTTAAAACAAACATCTATAGATTAAAGACTGTAAGAACCTGATTCTCCATCAGCTGTATAATATACCATGCCTGTTTCTGGCTGGTAGTATACGTTCAATTCCTTAACTGTCTTATTGCCAATAACTTCCTTCACCTTAGCAACGATTGCTGCCATCTTGATCTGACCGCCAGCGAACTCAACAAATACATTCTCTGTTGTCTTAGCTGGAGCTGCCTTCTTTGCTGTAGCCTTCTTTGCAGGTGCTGCTGCCTTTGTCTCTTCCTTCTTAGCTGGTGCTGTTTTCTTTGCAGGTGCTGCCTTTGGCTCTTCCTTAACTGGAGCTGCCTTCTTTGCAGGTGCTGCCTTTGTCTCTGTAGCTGCTGTCTTCTTTGCAGCTTCCTCTTTCTTAACTGCCTCAACCTTAGCAAGTGCTGCTGCAGGTGTTGCCTTTGTTACCTTCTTTGTCTCATCTGCCTTCTTTGCTGTAGCCATGATTCTTTCCTCCCAAATAAAAAGTATCTATGTAATCTTATGTATTTATTTTCAAGCTAGGTTGATATTACTCCATTTTTTATATTTTTTCAATATAACCAAATTCTTTTCTCCCTTTTGTATCGTTTTGGGAATTGATTTACAATAAATGGCAACACTTTACACAAAAAGGCGGTCACAGATCGTTGTAAATCCGTGACCGCTTTTGTCATTTTGTACAAATACACACACTAATTCGTGAGAATATTAACCACTTCACTCAATTTCATTCCGTTTGATCCCTTCAAAAGCACTATATCCTCAGGCTTCATGAGCGCCATAAGGTATATCGCGATCTCCTCCGTGTCAGTGAATGACACAGTCTTGGCATACTTCGTATCACAGGCATCCAGAGCTTCCTTGATCTTCTGGGCATGCTCTCCGATGACTATGACCTCATCTATCTTCTTATCTCTGAGATACTCTCCGACTTCATAGTGGTACTCATCGCTCTTCTCTCCGAGCTCAAGCATATCGCCGAGCACGATATACTTCTTGCCCTCGCACTTCATGTCACAGAGGACATCGGTGCTGGCCTTCATGGAATCAGGGCTTGCATTGTATGTATCGTCTATGATCGTGTATTTGCCAGGAAGCTTGATGACCTTCTGTCTGAGGCCTCTGAAATTCTCAAATGCCTTCGACGACTTCTCATATGGAACTCCAAGCTGATGCGACACAGCCATGGCCACCAATGAATTGCGCACGTTGTGCAGTCCCATCACTCCTACCTTGACAGTTACAACGTCATCCCCATGTACCATATCGTATACAGAATATCCATCCTCCATGCGGATGTTAGTCGCTCTGAAGTCCATGCCCTCGCCGCAGCCATATGTGTATACCTTACATGGTATCTCATCCTTGACCGCATACAGCATAGGATCATCACCGTTGATATACAGTGTTCCATTCTCGCCCATGCCATTGATGATGCTGAGCTTCTCCTTGCGGGTGTTCTCCAGTGAACCCATATATTCTATATGTGCAACGCCTATGGTCGTTATAACGCATATATCCGGCTGAGCTATATCAGTGAGGATGTCCATCTCACCCGGCTCGCCGATTCCAAGCTCAAGAACAGCCGCATCGTACTCGTCTGTCATCCTTGACACCGTGATAGGCTCGCCGTACACCGAATTATAATTGCCCTCTGTGTGGAAGCACTTCATTCCAGCACTGACAGCCGCTGTGATCATCTCTCTTGTCGTGGTCTTGCCCACGCTTCCTGTAACCGCCACAACAGGCATATCGTATCTGTTCCTTATATACTTTCCAATGGCCTGCAATGCCTTAACAGTATCATCCACCCTGATATACGCCTTGTCCGACACCACAACATTGTCATGCTCCGATGTGAGTGTGGCTGCTGCAGTCTGAAGTGCTGATTCTATAAATCTGTGTCCGTCGGTTCTTGTTCCTATGATCGGCACGAACAGATCGCCCTCCTTGGCCTCCTTAGAGTTTATACAGATGTCAGTGAGAACAGTGTTCTCATCTCCGCAGAGGAGTACGCCTCCTGTAGCTTCCAGAATATTTTTTACTGTTATATCTACCATCACTATCCCCTTTTTTCATATTGATAAAATATATACAACCGGGCTTTACCGCCGCTCCGGCTTCATCAGGTGTCCATTATAGCACTGTATTATGCTTTTGTATATTTAAATCTCTTTACTTTTATAATCCCAGAACTGTTCAAGGATCCCGTCCACATTTTGCATGTTGCATATCACGCTGTCATTCCATTCCACAGGAAACAGCTCCGTGTAACGCCTGGTGGCAAATCTCTCGTCTATCAGAAGTATTATCCCCTGATCCGTCTCCGTCCTTATGACTCTTCCGGCAGCCTGAAATACCTTGTTTATTCCCGGGTACTGGTACGCATATCTGAATCCATTCCTGTCGGATGCAGCCTCTTTTTCGTCCGCCGCGGTTCTGCTGTCGAAGTAATCCATCATCAGCTTTCTCTCCGTGCACACCTGGGGAAGACCGGGTCCGACTATTATCGCTCCTATCAGCCTGTCACCAGTCAGATCGATTCCCTCGGAGAATATTCCGCCCATGATACACAGTGCCAGCACATTGTCCTTCTCCTCAAATGCCCTCAGAAAGCTCTCTCTGTCGCTCTCCGTCATGTATTGTTCCTGGGCTATAACTTCCACCCCAAGAGACTCTGGAAGCTCTTCAGTGAGCACATGCACCTTCTCCAGCATGGCATACGATGGAAAGAACACCATATAGTTGCCCGGTCTCGCACTTATCACGCGCTCTATATAGCTGTAAATGTTCCTGTACATCGCCTCATTACGGTTCGTGTATCTGGTCGTGACATCATTTGCTATCATTATCTTCCTGTTCTCCGCAGAAAATGGAGACGGGATGTATATTGCCCTGTCCTCCGGGCAGTCCGACAGCATCTCCATATAATATCTGACAGGAAGTATCGTAGCCGAGAAAAACACCGTGGCAAGCCCTTTGTCCAAGCAGTTTCTTATGTTAACTGCAGGCTTGACGCAGTACAGTCTCACCACAAATCTTCCGTCATCCCTTATCTCGTCATACACGACATAATTCTCATCCATCATCTCCGCAATGTTCAGAAATGAAGTGAGATTAAAATAAAAGTTCAGGACTTCCTTTCTCTCCGGGATCTGCCTGTGCTCCTCCAGAAAGAGCTGTATTGCTTCATGGAGGCTGAGCAATTTCAGGTGAAGAGGTGCTATGCTCGAGAGCACCCTGTATCCCTCCTCAGGAACCTCCTTCTTCATCGTAAGCAGCTCTCTGTTGCAGCTTCCTATATGTCTTGCCATACGGCCGCCATACTGGGCTGTGAGCTTCTTGAGCTCCAGAAAGTCCTCCTTCACAATCTCCGCACTGTACATGGACGAAGCCCTGTCCACAAGGTTGTGCGCCTCATCCACAAGGAATACATAATCTCCCGGCTTACCGCCCTCCGCCGCAAAGAACCTCTTGAGGCTCGCCCTCGGATCAAAGACATAGTTATAGTCACATATCACCATGTCAGCAAACAGACTCACATCAAGGCTCAACTCAAACGGACACACCCTGTGAGCCTGTGCGTACCGTATTACCACATCTCTGTCAACCACCGTCTCATGTAATACCACGTCGTACAGCGCATCATTTACCCTGTCAAAATGCCCCTCGGCATACGGACATACCGCAGGATTGCAATCCACCTGTTCCTGACAGCATATCTTCTCTTTTGCCGTGAGTATTACAGTCTTAAGCCTGAGACCTCTGTCCTCCAGCAGCTCCACCGCATTTCTCGACACAGTGTGGGCTATGGTCTTGGCTGTCAGATAGAATATTTTCGACACATGTCCCTGAACCATGGATTTTATGGACGGGTACACCGCCGCCATGGTCTTTCCGATTCCAGTTGGTGCCTGGACATACAGATGTTTTTCCTGCTCAATAGCCCTGTACACATACAGAGCCATCTCCTTCTGGCCCTTCCTGTACTCAAATGGGAACTCCATGTCCGAGATGGACTGATTTCTCATGAGCTGATGCTTTTCCACCAGATCAATCCATTTGCAAAGCTCCGCCATCATTGAGCTGAACCATTTCTCCAGATAGCCAAATGAATATCTCCGCCTGAAGAACTTCTCCTTCTCGCTGTCAAGGTTTACATAACTTATCCTTACATCTATCCAGCTATAATTATTCTCTTTTGAATATATATACGCATAGCACATCGCCTGGGCCACGTGGACGCGCTGCGGGCTCTCCATGTCATCGAGGTTCCTGTATATGCCCTTTATCTCATCTATAAGCACATCGCTGTCATGGAAGTCCACAGCATACCCCTCTGCCATGTCAAAGCCGTCGTCAATATCCCCGGACTCTTCCTGTTCGCCACCGCATCTGTCTATGATTCCATCAGCCCGGCCCTCCACAGTTATCAGATGTCCGCCAAGCTCCTCTGTATACCGGAGCGGCACCTCTGAATTATAATGAGACCCTGCCCTTTTCTGAAGCTTCCTGTGAATCCTGCTACCCGCATTCATCGCTTCTCTGGACAGAGTCCCACTACTGCTATCACTTATATCGCCACTGCGGAAGATGAATTCCACCAGGCTCCTAACTGATATTTTTATATTCATTATCTCTTATATACTATCTTCTCTGCGAGATCGTCCGCAGTCTGTCTGTCTATGAGTATCTCAACCAGCTTAAGTGCAAATTCTATGGCTGTTCCCACTCCTCTGCTGGTGATCACATTTCCGTCCACCACTACCGGCTCCGTGCTGTGGCGCTTCGCCATGAGCTGATCCTCACATCCCGGATAACATGTTGCATTCTTGTCCGCAAGCACGCCAAATGCGCCAAGTGCTGTAGGTCCCGCACAGATAGCAGCCACATAACCGCCTCTGTCATTCTGTGCCTTGACCATGGCCTGAACCTTTGAATTTGTCTTGAGGTTCGGAACCCCCGGAATACCTCCAGGAAGAACTACAAGATCGCACTGGTCATCGATCTCTGATAACTTCTCATCCATCGTGACCTCCATGCCGCGCGCTCCTGTCACTGTATCCTGATCGTCAGCCGACACCATCAGGCACTCAACTCCGGCTCTCCTCAAGAGATCCACCACCGTGAGAGCCTCTACCTCTTCATAACCTGTTGCAAATAAAACTCTTGCCTTCATCACTTTTCCTCCTTATTCGCACTCTTTACAAAACTGTCTATATCACGTCTGTCCATGCCGCTCAGGGTGCTGTTCTGATAGATACCGTCCTCAGTCACATCCCTGCCAAACCACGTTGGCGGCACAAATGTATTTGCAAATTTCTCCTCCGGGAATTCAACCTCAGCATAGGTGAGTCCGCCAAATATCCCGTCGAACACGTCCAGCTCGATCTTCAGTTCCCTGTCCACTTCACTGTCACCACAGGTTCCGTCTGTATCGGAAAGCGGTATTATATACCGGTCCTTCTCTATTATATTGCCGTCTGCCTTACATCTGAGATTCCTGTATTCATCCTCGTCCAGATCCATCTCGAATTCCTGCCTGCTGAGCAGTCCCTTGGATTTGACCGTGAGCACACGTCTATCGTCCGTTCTCCTGATCCTTATGACCGGCTTCACGGACACATACATCTGTTCCATGTGCTTCACCTGATATTTTGTCAGATCGACAGGTATCTCATGTACAAGGTATTTTCTCTCTATCTCCATATATGCCTCCACCTATTCAAACCAAATGACCGCCTTATCAGAACACATCTCCCGGCGGTATATCTCCACTCACATAGCTTCCTATAGCTTTGTTCATAAATACCATGGACACGACAAGTGCGATGATCCATACAACAAACGAGGATAACAGATATCCAAGAGCAGTGTTGACCGACATTATGAACACCGCCAGAGTCTGTGCATAGACACATATCGTAAATACCTTGCCGTAGGACAGTCCCGTGTTGAGAATTCTTGCAAGTCTATTGCCCGCTATACTGAATATCAGCGCAAGGAGAAGCTGTCTGCCCGCCGATGCCACCATCACCGCAATGAACATGATCACCATGTACATATAAAATACCGGTGTCAGTACCGCCAGCTTGCTATTGTTGAAGCCATCCGGCAGGAACATGTATTTGAGCGGTGTCTCCATGTAATCATAGCCCTTGCCATCTGAGACCATTCCCATGACTATATTCTCACTTCCTATGGCGATGTACACTCCATCCGTTTCCATGGAGTCAAGGTTCACTGACGCATTCTCCGTGTTGATGTACAGAGTAGCATTTCCTATCTCAAGCTGCATATCATGTTCCATGTCGAGCTTATTGTCATGATATGTGAATGCCGGGATCTTATTTGTTATGAGATTCCTCAGACCTCCGACCTTGCCAACCCAGAATATGGCGTCTATTCCAAACTCTATAAATGCCAGTAAAAAGGATATGATCACCACAAACCACACAAGGCGTCCCGTCTTCAGCTTAACCAGTTGTTTGTAATTCTTCGGACTGCTGACCGCTATCGACAACTGATCGAGCAGCGTCACCTTCTTGTTCTCTTCCTGTTCTTCCATATAAATCTCCAACTCTAATAATTATTGACCGGCAAAATGAACCAGCTATTCCATCGGCTCTATGATCCCAAGCTTCACCATAGCCTTATATATTCCATCATTCTCCGCATCGTCTGTGACCATCATAACCTGTCTTTTGAGCTCCTCCGGCCCCTTCTCCATGATTATGCTGTTCGGACAATATAATAACATAGGTGCGTCATTGTTGCCATCACCAAATGCATATGCATTTTCAAGCGGAATATCAAAATAATCCAGAAGATACTGTATACCTGTCGCCTTACTAAATCCCTTGGGAACTATCTCGCAGAAATTTGAACCTCTGTCGATATAGTCAAAATGCTGTGATACATACGCGCGGAACTCAGGAACATTTTTATTGTCATCCGCGAACCAGCAGCAGAACTTGTCGAATTCAAAGTCATCCGAGTCCACATCCTCCCCAACAAATATTCCATTTGCCCGGAAGTATCTGACCATCTCTGCAAGGAGTTCGTTTCCCATGTTCTGACCGTCCACGTACACCTTGTCTCTGTGCTCATACATTCCAAACATGTCATATCTGCGGCATGCATAAGCTATATCCCTGCACACATCCCTGCTGACATCATTGTGGAACAGCTCTTTGCCGTCATAGTAAATGGATGTTCCGCAGCCACACACAAAGCCGTCAAAACCCGCATCCTTGATCTCATCAGTGACATTACAGTAAACCCTGCCAGTGTTGATGAACACCAGATGTCCGTTGGCTCTCGCCTGCGCCAGCGCACGCCTTGCGCTGTCCGGGAAGTATCTCCTTCCGTCCTCGGTTATAAGCGTTCCGTCTATATCAAAGAACAATATCTTCCTGTCTGTGCTTTTCATATATTATATCCATCCTGTCATATATTTACAGGCACATGTATTATAACTACACGTGCCTGTATCTTCTGTACGCATTATATTTTCACTTGATAACCTGCGCATGCATCAGCATGCTTCATTATATCGCATTTTCTGCAGTCTGCATTACAACTGCTTCATGAGGTCGATCATCTCAAGAGCTCCCATAGCGCAGTCATAACCCTTGTTGCCGGCCTTTGTTCCTGCACGCTCGATGGCCTGCTCGATATTCTCTGTTGTAACAACTCCGAACATTACAGGTACACCTGTCTCAAGTGATACTGAGGCAACGCCCTTTGAAACCTCGTTGCACACATAATCATAGTGGCTTGTCGCACCACGGATAACAGCACCAAGACAGATAACAGCGTCATACTTGCCGCTTGCAGCCATCTTCTTTGCGATTACAGGGATCTCAAATGCACCCGGAACCCATGCAACTGTGATGTCGTCTGCATTCACATCATGACGGAGAAGCGCATCCTCTGCACCGCTGACGAGCTTTGAAACTATGAACTCATTGAATCTCGCTGCTACTATACCTATCTTTGCTCCATTTGCTACTAACTTTCCTTCTACCTTATTCATCTGATTTATCCTCCTTATGAAAAGTTAAACATCATTTAACATATGACCCATTTTCTCTTTTTTTGTCTTGAGATAAAATGCGTCAAACTTGGTTGGCTCTATCTCTATAGGAACTCTCTCCACGATCTCAAGATTGTAGCCTGCAAGGCCGTATACCTTGAGTGGGTTGTTGGTGAGGAGTCTGATCTGTCTGATTCCGAGATCCACAAGTATCTGTGTTCCTATGGTGTAATCCCTTGCATCATCAGGGAAACCAAGCTTGAGGTTTGCCTCAACGGTGTCAAGCCCCTGATCCTGAAGCGCATATGCCTTGATCTTGTTGATAAGGCCGATTCCTCTGCCCTCCTGTCTCATGTACAGGAGCACGCCTCTGCCTTCCTTGGCAATGGCTTTCATGGCCGCATCGAGCTGCTGTCCGCAGTCACACTTCTGTGAGCCGAAGCAATCGCCTGTGAGGCACTCGCTGTGCACACGGCAGAGAACAGGCTTGCCGTCAGCTATATCACCCATTGTGAGTGCCACGTGATGTTCACCGTTCAGCTTGTTGATATATCCACAGATCGTAAACTCACCATACTTTGTTGGAAGCTTTGCCTTGGCTACGCACTCAACGAATACTTCATGCTCTTTTCTGTACTGCACAAGCTTCTCTATGGTCGATATCTTAAGGCCATGAACCTTTGCAAATTCCACAAGGTCATCCTTTCTCGCCATGGTTCCGTCATCCTTCATGATCTCACAGCACAGTCCGCAAGGCTTAAGTCCTGCAACCTTCATAAGATCAACTGTAGCCTCTGTGTGGCCGTTTCTCTCTATGACTCCGCCTGCAACTGCCTGAAGTGGGAACATATGTCCCGGCCTTCTGAAGTCATCCGGCTTTGCATTCTCATCCACAAATTTTCTGGCTGTGTAGCCTCTCTCCTCGGCTGAGATTCCGGTGGTTGTATCCACATGATCCACTGATACTGAAAATGCTGTGCAGTGGTTATCTGTATTGGTTATACACATCTGTGGGAGATTCAGCTTATCCGCATATGACGCATCCATAGGCATGCATATGAGACCTCTCGCCCACTTTGCCATGAAGTTGACATTCTCCGTTGTAGCAAATTCTGCTGCACAGATTACATCTCCCTCATTCTCTCTGTCCTCGTTGTCGAGCATGACAACCGGCTTTCCCGCCGCAAGATCTGCAGCGATCTCCTCTATCGAGTTGAATTCAAAACTCATCACTCTACCTCCTTAAAATATCTGTCTACATAAATCCATTTTCTGCCAGAAACTTCATATCAAGTCCTGATCTATCTGAAGCATTTCCATTTGAAAGCTTTTCATCTGTATCGTCACCTTTGTATGGCATAAGCAGTTTCTCAACATACTTTCCAACCACGTCATTTTCAAGGTTGACCACCTTGCCCGGCTTGCCATCCAGCAGCGTCGTCTCTCCCGCCGTGTGCGGAATGATCGACACCTTAAAGCATGTATCATCGACATACGCAACCGTAAGGCTTATACCGTCTATGGCTATTGAGCCCTTCTCAATGATGTATCTGAGTATCTTCGGAGAACAATCTATTGTCACCCACACTGCATTGTCCTCCCTTTTGAGCTCTCTGATCGTTCCGGTTCCATCTATATGTCCTGACACTATATGTCCGCCAAATCTTCCTCCGGCCGCCATGGCACGCTCAAGGTTCACCCTGCTGCCACCGGTAAGCTGTCCAAGTCCGCTTCGTCTCAAAGTCTCAGGCATGACATCCGCAGTAAAGATATTCCCCAATATGCCGGTTGCAGTAAGACACACACCGTTTACCGCTATACTGTCTCCAACCTGGCTTCCATGGAGAACCTTGTCTGCCTGCACCGTGATGCTGCAGGAGCTTACACCTTTATCTATCTTTCTTATAGTTCCTATCTCTTCTACTATTCCTGTGAACATGTATGACCTCTTTTCTATAAGTTCTTAAACCTTTTTGTATCTGAGCATCACATCTTCATCAAATCTTCTGACCTCGTCAAGTCCAAACATATGTGCATCCGCAGGCACATCAACACCCGTTCCGGATACCGGACTGTACTTGCCCTCGCCGCCAAATATCTTCGGGGCAATGAATACACATGCCTCATCCACAAGACCTTCAGACACCATGCTGTAGTTGAGCTCGCCACCGCCCTCAAGCAGTATTCCGTCTATGCCTTTCCCGCCGAGGATCGTCATGAGCTGCCTTAGATCCACCTGTCCATCCACATCTTCGATCTCTATGATGCTTACACCTTTATCCTTGAGTCTCTCACACTTTGCTGAGTCTGAAGCTCCCACTGCCGTCGTGGCAACTATGGTCTCTATCTCCCCGGCGGTCTGTACGATCTGTGAATCCTCCGGAATCCTGAGCTTGCTGTCACAAACTATCCTGATCGGATTTCTGACATTATCAGTATCCCTGTCCGTGCTTTTCTCTATTCTGCATGTCAGCATCGGATCATCCGCAAGCACTGTTCCTATGCCCGCCATAATACCCTTATGTCTGTTTCTGAGTTCCATGACATACGCCCTTGATGCCTCACCGGTTATCCACTTGCTGGCCCCTGTGTGGGTAGCGATCCTGCCATCCATGGTCATGGCATATTTCATGGTCACATACGGCTGTTTATTTACTATATACTTAAAGAAAATACCGTTTATGGCATCGCACTCGGCTTTGAGGCAGTGTGTGTACACCTCTATCCCGGCATCACGCAGTCTCTTAAAACCTTTTCCTGCCACCATAGCATTCGGATCATCGGAACCACAGTAGACCTTTCTGATCTTGTGCTCTATGATCGCGTCCACACATGGAGGCTGCTTGCCAAAATGGCAGCACGGCTCAAGCGTCACATACATGACTGCGCCCTCGGCATCTGCCTGATCCATAAGACTGGCAAATGCTGCGCGCTCAGCGTGGAGCTCTCCATATCTCACATGATATCCCTCTCCTATGATCCTGCCATCCTTCACTATGACCGCACCTACAAGCGGATTTGGATTCACTGCTCCAGTGCCGCGCCTTGCAAGCTCTATGGCACGTCTCATATATGACGGATCAAATTCATCATCTATATCATATTTTTCCATATGACCACCATCCTACTTAATACCTTTACAGACAGACTATCGGATATTGCTCATTCAAGCCTCCGAAGTATCTGTTCAAAACACAAGAGAAAACCCCGAAGATAACTTCGGGGTTTTCTCTTGTTCTGGTATCCATCACCGAAATCCATCAAAACGGACTTCCATCAGATACCCTGTTCTGAATATATAATACTTCTCTCATCCAGACTATACTGTCGGTCCCGGAATCACACCGGATCATGCCTCATGGCTCACGGACTTAAGGTTTCCCTAACACCGTCGGTGGAGAATTGCACTCACCCCCGAAGATCTATCATCATATGCAGTTGTCTCTTAAAAACGACTATATTGTATTCCATATGCCAACGGAATGCAACTGTTTTTTATGATGTATTTTACCGATAAATTTTAAAGCTGTGAATTGAACAGGCTCTTTATCTTGTAGATAATATCATCACTGTCCGCATTTATAGATGCCGCCTCATTTATTCCTGAGAGCTTTGTAAGCTCATCCGTGTCAGCATCTCCGCCGTAACCTATCGTGTATACAGGTATGTTCGACTGTCTGAGCGCACTTGTTATCTCATCCATGGAATATCCCACATTGGCATATCCATCGCTGAGAAGGAACAGCATACACTTTGCATCCGGGTGCTCTGCCTTTGCATCGGTTATCATCTTCATCGCAACCACAACGGCATCATACGAAGCCGTTCCGCCTGAAGCCATCAGATTGTTGACCGATCCCTGGAAATATGATCTCTGGTTCAGGTCAAACTGGGCGATCGGAACCTCCACTGTAACTGAGCTTGAGTAGCTGACAAGCCCAACATAATTGTTGTCATTGATATACTGCGCACCGTTTGTCAGACTGTTCTTGAGCTGGTTCATAGGATCTCCGTCCATGGAACCGCTGCAGTCCGCAACAAACACCGCGATGATGTCCTTGCCGTTATCCTTTGTCTTCTTGTATGTCTTGAGTCCCTGTGTGACCTGTGCACCGGAGAATTCTTCCGTCGCAGTATAATCATCGTTGGCATTGAAGCCCTTCTTTGTCGCGATCGTCTGCATATCATCACTCTTGCAGTAATCCACAACGAGCTGTATGGCCTCAAGCTCTGATGCAGACTTTCCCGACTTGTTACATATGTATACAGGATTGTCATGTCTCACGCCAAATGCAATGAAATCATACATTGACACGAGATTGCTGTCATTGATATATGCCTGATACTCTGACAGCATAGCATCGAGTGTTCCGTTTGATGCACTATCTCTCATCTGCTGTGTTGTATATGCAACGTATGGTATGTTTGAGTTAAACTTTGTAAAGTTATCTTCTCCGTCCTGAAGCAGCGTGAGCAGGAGGTTAAGTCCTGTGGCACTTGTCTGTGGGTTCGTGTATCCCATGGTGATCTTGTTGTCCTGAACGGCCTTTATGGCATCGGCAGCAGTAGTGTAACCGCTGTCCTTCTTCACAAGGATTCCCGCTGTATTTCCAACCAGTCTGTCCGCGTAAAGCTCAAGGCTGCCGCTGTTCGACATCGCATACCCTCCGAACAGGGTGTTGCTCGGGGTGTACAGATCCGGGAGATATTTGCCGGAAATGATATAGTCAGCGGCTGTACCGGATGGCACTGATCTCACGCTCATCGATACCGACTTGCCGTCCGCTGTCTTCACACCAGAACCGTTGAAGGAATTTGCAACATCTATAAGCCATGAGTCGTTGTCCTTTCCCGCCTTCTCACCTGATGTAAATATCTCTATATCTATGTCTCCATTGCCCTCAACTGCCAGTGGATATTTGTCTATCTCAGGCAGCTCCGCATACAGATCCGGAGTGTCCAGAGTGACCGTACCCTTTACAGGGGTCGCTTCGCTTACATCGAGATCCGCATATAACTCATCAAGAGTCATATCCGATCTTGATGATCCTCCATTTCCACCGCCTGCTATGTTGATAACCTTCCTGCCGACTATTCCGATAATGACCGCGATCATCGCAATTATCACCAGCACTCCGACTACCACTAATCCTTTTGTCCTCTTATCCATTTCTTCCTCCTTTTACATTCCCTGACTGTGGACATCCTGCCTCATGCCATTCATGCACTCTATGACATCATCCACATATTTCATATCCAGCGAGCTCAGGTTGGTGTCAATATCAACCATCTTCTCCACCAGAATATTGAACTTTCTCACCAGCTCGTCGCCCTGTCTGCACAGATTGTCGAGGTATACCGGCTGGGGTCTAGTGTAATAATCGTATGTCTGTATAAAGCCTATGGCACTGTCCATGTTGCTCTGTGCCTGCTGCTTTATATCCTCGTACAGATTGCGGATACCACTGCCCTCCTCCACATTCTCCTGGAAGTATTCCTCCCTGGACATTATGCTCTCATACTGTCTGTTGAGTCTCTCTATCTGTGCATCAAACAAATGTCCCCTAGCACTGTCCTTGAGCTTCTCCGTCGAGCGTCTTCCCTTGAGTATATGTACATTTGCTGTTATGGTGAATGTCAGCCACACTACACTGATCGCAACACCTATAGCTATTCCCACCATACTGTCAGCCAGCACAAACATTACTATTGCCAGTATGAACATTATCAAGCCTATGATATTGACCGCTATCAATCCCATCGTTTTTCCTCCTAAAGTCAATATATATCACACCGCATCTGCATGTTCATTGTCTCTCTGCAATACGCTGAGCCTTCGCTTTGCAGCATCGGTGACCGTAAGTCCCGAAAAGTCAGCAAATTCCTTCTTCTCATTTCTTATGAGCATGACCGCAAACTCCCTGTCCGTCTCCTCCGCGCAGGACAGCAGTTCATGGTAATCCACCGGCCTATCCTCATATATTCGAAGCGCAACAGCCTCCGGCACAACAATAAACGTCATGGACGTGTGCGTCTTATCCGCTATGTATATCTCCGCCTTGTCCGCAAATTTTGCAAATTCCTCCGCCTGAGTCTGAAAGCCTCCACTCTGAAGCTCCTCCAATATCCTGTCTCTGTCCTCCATGAGACTGTCGAGATACAGATAGCCCTTCAGCAACAGGAGTCCCATAAGTCCATCTGACATATTGAAGTCAAGTATACAGCCATGTCCCTCGTCACTGTCCGTCAGTACATGACACACGCACTCCGCTATATCCTCATCGCTGAGTCCGCTGTATTTATACGCCTGCTCAATCCCATCATTTGTTATGAGCACGGTCTCTACATTTCCCCTTACAGACTTTTTCTTCCTGATGCTCTCAACAGGACGTGCAGCTATCTTAAACGCCTTCAGCTCATTTACAGCATCATCTATACTCTTCTTCCCTGATATAGAGGTCTCAAACCGTCCCTGATCCGTAGCTGCCGCCTGCACATTCCTGTATATCCTTTGTACAGAGATCTTATTTCTCCTCATTATCGCACTTAAAATGTCAATATCTGACTTCTGACCGGCCAGATATCTCTGAAGCTCCGCTCTGAGCTTTCTCCTGAAATCAAGCTCGTACTCAGTGTTGGTTATATCCGTTCCTGAATACCACCGTTTCTCCAGATATTTGTAATTATCCGGATCCCTCAGTCTGTCCAGCGCACTGTTCTTCAGACTGTTCACACCTTCCTCATCGGTCTCCAGCTCACAGGCAAGTTCCGGCACACTGCATCTGTCATGTCTGTAGCCATAGAGCTTATCTATCACTATCTTCTCCCTGTAATTCAGTTTGTCTATGAGTTCATCGAACATCCGCCTGCACATACCATCCTGTGAATAGGACAGCGTATCCGCCTGCACCCCAAATACAGAACTGTACAGTGCTTCATACGGACTGATAACATCCAGCATATATTTATTATTTTCTTTTCTTAGAACATACGCCCTGTGCAATATCCCACACCTCATTCTATATAAGTTCTTAATCCAATATGCAAACTGGCATACATATCTGATATGCCCATCATCATTTTTACTTATATCTGAACTTAATCATTTTTATTATACATGTTTTGCCACAAATTAAAAACATAAAAGTGACGGGATATGGTATTTTATTATTTTATTAAGTGTTTATACAACTGTCTGTCCACCTGTGGTATAATGAATCGACAACAAACTGGGAGGATATCTATGATCAGATTTTTGCCGGATGAATACTATTCATCCACATACAAGATAGATTTCAAAAAGTATTACGACATGGGATACAGAGGTATACTGTTCGACATAGACAACACTCTTGTGAGACATAATGAGCCGGCCACATCCAGAGCGATCCAGCTCATGGAACAGCTCAAGGCCATGGGCTTCAAGGTATGTCTGGTATCCAACAACAAGGAGCCAAGGGTTGCCGCTTTCAACAAAAAGATGAAGGTGAATTACATATTCAAAGCCGGCAAACCATCGAAAAAGGGCTACATCCGTGCCATGAACGAGATAGGCTGCAACATAGACAACACGATCGCCGTGGGCGACCAGATCTACACTGACATCATCGGAAGTGCCAGCCTTGGCATACACACTATCCTTGTCAAGCCTATAGACACAAGCCACGAGGAGATACAGATCACCCTCAAGAGGATCATTGAAAAGCCGTTTATTTTCTACTTCAGGAAAAAGCATGGCATGGTAAGATAATTTCTGTTATTCATAACGCAACACAAAAGGCCGTATTCACATATCTGCCTGATATGTGAATACAGCCTTTTATTAAATATCTCAGTAACATATACGTTCTGTCATGATGTTACACATCTGTGTGATCCACAGAACGTATGTTAGTCGTTGTACACCTTCTTGAACTCTGTGTATCCCTCTGACTCCAGCATGTTTATCTGCTGCTTCATGTTCTTTCTCATCATCTGGATAGTCACTGTCTTACCTGCCTGGCGAAGTTCCTTTGCCTCCTTGAAGATCTCAAGCTTCTTGTCCAGTGTCACATCCTTGTGAATGAGGATAGCCACGTTGTCAGAATCTATCTTGTATCCATTCTCAAGCTTGTCCTTGAGTATGGTGATTATTCTCTCAAAACCTATTGAAAATCCTGTTGCAGGGACATCCTGTCCACAGAAGTTTCCAACCATCTTGTCATATCTTCCGCCGCCGGCGATGGAGAAGTTGTAGTCATCTATTGTAACCTCAAAAATAGGTCCTGTGTAATATCCCATACCTCTCACAAGAGTAGGGTCAAATACGATCTTTACGCCATCTGCAACCATGGTCTTTGCACTTGATATGATCTCGTCCATATTGGTTATAACCTTTGGATCAAGGCACTCAGCGTCTATGTCCCTACAGAACTCAGCGCAGCTCATATCTCCAAGGTTCTGGTATATCTCAAGATACTTGTCCACCATCTCTGCGTCGTATCCGTTCTCTGTGAGCTCTGCTCTTATGCCATCCAGACCTATCTTGTCATACTTGTCAAGGCTGATGAGTATTGAAGCAATGTCTTCCTCTGCAAATCCCGCATTCTTCGCAGCACCACGGAGTATCTGTCTGTCGTTGATGTGGATAGTAAAATCTGTTATTCCCACCTCAGAGAATATTCTTGAGAGCATATCGGATGTGGCTGCCACAAGCTCTATCTCCGCAAGGTTTGTATTATCACCAAGTATATCTATATCGCACTGGGTGAACATTCTGAATCGTCCCTTCTGTGGCTGATCCGCACGGAATACAGGTCCGATCTGGAGTGCCTTGAATGGGCTTGGAAGCTGCTCCTTGTTGTTCGCATAATATCTTGAGAGTGGAAGTGTAAGATCGTATCTAAGTCCGCTGTCTGCCAACTCTCCCTTACCTGCATCGATGGCTCTCGCAAGGTCTGCGCCTCTCTTCATCACCTTGAAGATAAGCTTCTCATTGTCACCGCCCTGCTTGCTTGTAAGATTCTCTATATGTTCCATAACAGGAGTCTCTATCTGTGTAAATCCAAATCTGGAATAACTTGTCTTGATCATTGAAAGCACATGCTCTCTAAGCCTCATATCAGCCGGAAGCTGATCACACATACCTTTTACCGGTGTCTTGATGAATTTTGCCATTTCTTATCCTCCTGATCTTATATCTTTATTAAATCCAACCTATTCTAGCATATACAACTATATTTTTCCACCCTTAAAAAGAACACCGGAACAAACTTATAGTTTGTTCCGGTGCTTTTCACATAATATATTGATATTTTTAATTGTCCTGTAATATCAGATTACTTGAGAAGATCATAGTTGAGCTTCTTGATAACAAGGAAGGCCTTGTTTCTGAGTTCCTCACCTGAGAATTCATCAAGCTGTACATTCATATCCCAGTTGTACTTCATGAGTGTATTCATAAGATCCTCAATGTAATCCTTTACATACTTGACGTTGCTCTCACTCTTATCCTTGAGCTGGACAACTATATTGTCTATAGCCTCGATGATTCCTGACTCCTGCTTCTCTAGTGCCTGTCCTGACTCATCGTTGAGCTCTATAACCTTACCTGTCTTGGTTATGATGACCTTCTTGTTAGGAGCTGCAGCAGCCTTGCTCTTCTTGTTGATCATATGGTTGATACACTTGATCAGACATGCTACAGAGTATGTCATCTCCTCGTTTGATGGCTTGTCTATTCCCTTGAGAGTGTGCTGATGGTACAGGTACTCTGACTTGCACAGCATCTCCTCAACAATAGCTACCTTACACAGTGATACCAGATCAGCCGGCATAGCCTGCTGCTTCTTACCGAAGAGACCACCGCCACCCTGCTCATTTTCCTCCTTATACTTCTCAGGAAGAGCTGTTCTGACATATGTCTCATGCAGGTACTTCTTGGCTGTGTTGATATCGTAGCTTGATGCAAGAACCATCTTCTTGGTACTGTTGAGTCCGTTAACGACCATATCCTCAGCAGCCATGAACAGAAGGATCTTCTGTCTATTGTCAAGCATTGAGTAAACCTCTTTGTTCTTGTTGTTCTTCTCAACAATTGACTTCTTTCTGACATCAAATACCTTTACCTTCTCCTTTACACTGAAGAATGCCTTCAGCATTGAAGGATTGGCGTTCAGGAAGTTGCAGCACCATGTGAGCTCTATGTACTGATCCTCGATCTTGTTCGATACCTCATACAAGCTGTATCCCTCAAACAGTACATTGAGTGCCTTGGAGAGGATCTCCAGACTCTCATACTTCTCCTCATATGACTTCTGTGTTATATCAGAGTTAACATATGCCTTGATTCCACACTCTATGAAGAGCTTGTTGTACTCATATGCTCCCTCAGGAATGTTCTGACGTCCGCTGAGCTGTGCTCCTGAACCAAGTGTCTGAAGTACCTTCTTGACCTCCGGCTCATTCTCGATGGCCTGATATACCTTCTTGGTAAATGCGCAGGTCTCATTAAGCAGTGAATCTATCCTCTTGTTGTATACCTCCTGCTTGGAGATCTCTGAAGCCACCTTGCTGCTGAGGATCTTTGCTGCCTCTGTGCTTGTGACATTCTTGATGAGCTCCTTGAAGTTGGAGTATACTGACAGGTTATCTATAGGTATGTACTCTGCGTTCAGTCCGTAGAACTGAAATGCCTTCTCATACTGCTTGTTCGCAATGTAGATAGAGAAGAGATTGATAGATAACTGTATCTTGTAATCGTTAGGTGCATGTGCATCCTCGATGACGTAATCATAAAGTACCTCGAGGTTGTTGATATATGAATCAGATCCTATGTCTTTGGCTGAGATATCCATCTCCATAACCACATTGATCAAATCCAGGTATCCGAGCAGAGCCTTGTCAAAGTTCTTTGGTCTGTCATCATCCTCAAGTATCTGGTATGAAATGTTGATGAGAAGTGGAGCGATCTTATCCCCGATCAGTCTCATGCACTCCGGTATCTTCTCAAGCTGTAAGAGATACAGCAGCCATACACTGTAACGATAAACACCTGTAGCTGATACAGGCGCATCTATATCGGTAGGGTCAATATCACCATATACAAATCTGAATAAAGGCTCTATCCACTCTTCGATCGCATAGTGTCCGGTCGCCTTTATATTGAAGTCTACAAACTCTGCAAGCTCATACAGCTTTGTACACTGAGCACGAACCTCGTCATCCACTGTCATGGTCGACAGATCAAAATTAGAATCCTTCAGGCTGTCTATAACCAATGTATAGAATCCGTCCTCAACCTGATCATTCAGATAACGAATAAGTGTTCCTTTATTACTGGATGCCGCTATTGATAATGCGTTATCCCCTGCCTGTCCTATATTTGCTGGTAACATAATATGTCTACCTCCTTTTGTTTTCGTATGTCTGGCTTACGAATATTCTTGTATTATCCCCCTCAAATCACTACTCCAAATATAACATATTTGGTAAAATCATTCAACAAAGTTTTTGGTTATTACTGATAACTGTCATTGTGCATAATTACCCAAAAATTATAGCACTAAAAAAATCGCATTTTTTGTGCATTTTTACTGTTATGCCAGATAATGCCATTTTTCAGCATCAGTCGAGTCCTGCCATGTGAAGTATCGCCATGGCATTTGTCGTGGTACACCTGCCATCCTTCTTCTTATAGTCGAATTTCAACTGGTCTCCCTCGTAATATTCCTCGAAATGATAGTTCGCAGCAGGTGTTCCGTCCTCCGCCTTGAGATCACACAGCTCAAAATCGTGTGTCGATACCAGTGTCATTGAACCCGCTCCCGCAAGCTTTCTGATGACCTGTGTTGCTCCCACTATTCTGTCAGCAGAATTTGTTCCCTTGAATATCTCATCTATAAGACAGAGCATAGGTCTGTTCTCTTTTCTGTACTCAACCATCGTCTTTATCCTGAGTATCTCTGCATAGAACGTTGATATTCCATTGCTGACATCATCGGTCACCCTCATGGATGTGAATATCTTCATCCTGTCAGCCTCCATATAGCCCGCACACACTGGAGCGCCCGCATATGCAAGCACCAGATTTATACCCAGTGTTCTGAGGAAAGTCGTCTTTCCGGACATATTACTTCCGGTTATTATCGTGGCACCGCCCTTGAAGTCCGCATCATTTGCCACGACTGTATCAGGGCTTATCAGAGGATGTCTCATATCCCTGGCGGTGACATGCACTCTGGCATTTGCGCCGACCTGTGGATAGCTCACTTCCCTCGTTCTTGAAAGGACAGCAAATGACATGAGTTCCTCCATATCAGAGACAGCCTTTATCCAGCCCTCAACGCTCTGTCCATTCTTCTGTTTCCATTTGTCCATCATCCTGCCTATGTGGAAGTCCCACATTATAAGTCCACACAGTATCTGATGAACTATAGGATTGTATCTGATATTGAACGCCGCACTTATCGTCCTCAGTTTTCTTATAGCCGCCAGGGCACCAGAGTCATTTGACAGATGCGACTTGATATCATTTAAAAGTTCACTGTCGAAATTCTCCCTGGAGATCAGCTCGAACATTCTTATATAGTCCTCTATCACATAGCCAAATGAGATCATCGGCATGACAGCCTGACCCGCAACTCCGCCAAAAAGCCAGGAGAACAAAAGCACAACAAAGAATGAGACAAGCGTCCAGCCTATGTTTATCTCACCCATTATTCCAAGTATAAATGCCACCAGTGTTATCGCCGGCAGTAAAAATCTCAATATGTTGAACACCGCAGGTATATGGTCATCGCCATTGCAGTATGCCACAAATTCATCCGCGGTATATTTCTTCTTTTTGCCCATTCCGGTCTTCACACCGAGGGTCTCAAAATCCATCGAGAACTCTCTCTTTGAAGTGAGCTCTTTTATCGCCTCCTGGCGCTTCTCTATGTCTGCTATATCGTACTTCGGATCGCGTATACTATCGGCGAGAGCCCTTTTTCCCTCCTCGGTTCCCGCAACACAGATAAACTGATACAGAGAGCTCTGTCCAAGAAGGTCCATATCCCTTGCAACCAGATCGTCATCGCCGAGATACTGTGCACCGTTGTCCTCAAACTTCTTCCAGCCGTCGCCGAATCTCTCTATATACCTCCTGAGCACCTCCGACTTGGCTTTCTTATATTCCAGCTCCTCACTAAGCTTTCCGTGGATAAACACCATTGCGACAAATGCCACAGCGGCTATTATTCCCAGGATCAGCACTGTCACTCTGTTGTCATATATGCCTATTATCAGCCCTGCCAGAGCTGCAAGGAACATCACAAATCTAACCCCTGAATACGTTGCAGACTTCCCCTCAAGCGCCTTGATGTCCTTCTCCAAAATGTCCCTTTCGTCCTTGTATTCGTTCATGTTATCGTCCTTTCATAAAAAACAATATATTTACTTTTTGTCCGGCTTGTCCTTCTTCTTATATGACATCACACCATCCTCTGATACATCTATCATGTCCGGCTTGACAACGAGCACGATACCCATTACTCCAAATACCACACACAGCACGATGCATATTATTCCGATCACCTTATATGATGTAAATGCGAGCATTCCAACTCCCACTGCCAGTGTGAGTGCCGCACATAGGAAATAGTTTTTCTGAAGTGCCTTTATCGCCTGTTCTTCTTTGTTGTAATCCTGTCCACTATTATTCATGTTCCATTTTACCTCCACTTATCCATTCCATTATAGATGAATATATCATACACGGTATATCATTCGCAAATATTAATTCCTGTGAATCAATCCACCACACTTATTGCATTTGACACGAATACATATTAAAATAAATGGACAGGTTATATTCTATGGGAAGGAGATTTTTATCATGAACAAATTGGCAAAAATGGCGCTCACTCTTGCCGCTGCAGGAAGTGTCTGCTACTTATTCAAAGACAAGATCAAGACAACGAAAGCTTACCAGACAGTTGAGAACAATGATACTGTAAAGAAGGCAAAAGCCACAGCTACAGATACTTACCACAAAGTAAAGGACTCCGAGACAGTCAAAAAGATCAAGGACTCTGAAACATACCACAAGGTAAAGGACTCTGAGACAGTCCAGAAGGCAAAGGATACGATCAAGGATACCTACAATAAAGTAAAAGATTCCGAGACAGTCCAGAAAGCAAAGAATACAGTATCCGACACATATGACAAGCTCAAGGACAAGGTTAAGGAAAAAGCTGCTTCCACCGAAGATGGCGACCGTGAATATTTCACACTTCACGAAGACACCACCGGAGCAGAAGAAACCACATCCGAAGAAGCCGCAACCGAGGATGTTGTAACCCCGGAAGCCACAGCGGATATTCCGGATGAGACAACCGCAAAGGCCGTAACCGAGACCGTAGCTGAGGCTGAGGATGTTCTCGCCGAGGCAACTGGTGCCGTTGCAAATGCCGCTGCTGCCGAGACATCAGCGGTAATCGGCGATGAGTACATGGGACTTTCAGATGTATCTGAGGATCCATCAGTGCTCTCCGATCAGGACAAGCTTGACGTATAGTCTGCACAGTACAATAGGCAAAACAAAAACAGTATGTGCGATCCGTTTGATAACGAACCGCATATACTGTTTTATTTTTTCCCTGAATCTCTCAGATATGACAATGCTTCATCTATGGCAGCCTCCGTCTTGAAGTCCTGCTCATATGTCACGCCATCCACATCCACCATGAGTAGTTTGTATATCTTTTTGTCTGCCGGCCCTATATTCGCCGATGTTCTGAGCTTCTTGAACGTCTCTATGGTGCTGAGTTCCACCACATCCGTATGCCAGGTTCCGTGATATACCAGATATTTGTCTGTTATGGCTATACCATCCTGATCATAGTAGAGATTGTATCTTAGCTGTTCATCTATATCCCTGACAGTATTCCTGTCTGCCTTTCCGCCCGATACGACCTGCATTCCTGACACCTTCCATGGACAGCACACACTGTATATACATCTGACTATATTATATAACGCCCACAGAGCCGTCAGCACAAGAACCAGCAGCATCATATTATAATAGATCCTCGGAAAATCCACCTCACTTATTATGAGTGGATATACCTTGCTCTCAAGCTGCTGGGATGGTATCCCCATGTCCTGTGCAAGGCCATCAACTATCGATGTATACACATCATCCGCAGAGACTACTCTGCCTCTCAGCGTATAATTCAGCAGTACATCTTCGTTACTCCTGATGAGCAGGATGGCATATCTGCCATCCTGCTGACAGTAGTAGTACCTGCCCTGCCTCTCAGAATCCACATAATAATCGTATCCTATATAATCCGCCCGATCCACGGTTATCGTCACATCCCTGTCGTTCGGATTCGCCCTGGATTCCACATCAGCTATACTTCTGTATGTCCTGCTCCTTATCCTGTCCGGCAGACTGAAATGCCACGCCATGATGATCATGCATCCCACCATGATCAGTGATAGAATGATCCCGGGTATTCTGTTTTTTAGAATATAACTTTCAAACTTCCTGTTCTTCATAATATGTCTTTCCCGCGTACGGTCAGATTTTTAGAAATGGCTTCCGCCACCGCCATGACCACCGCCACCGCCTGATCCACCAGAACCTCCTGAGCTGCTCTGGATAGTCACGCTGGTTACTTCCTTACGTATAAATATATCTCTTCTGTCAAGCTCCTTGGCATTTCCATCGCTGTATGTAGAAGCTGTTGTGGTATCTTTTCCTGCTTTCTTCGACAGATTCACGATGCAGAATGCGATGGCTGCTACCAGAGATACAAGGAAGCATATAAATGGTGACAGGAACTTTAATCCTCCTGTGCTGCTCTTCATAGCCGTCTCTGTTCTTGACATCATTCTCTCAAATGCTCCAAGAGTATCCGATCTGAGTATCTTTCCACCGTATTCCGTTATGGATGTCGCCTTGGAATCACTTATTCTCTTCTTCGCCTTGCCGGCTGTGCACAGATAAACATATCCGTCGTTCTCCTGCCAGTTGGCAACTATAACTACGCTTGTGCTGGCATCCCTGCCGTCAAGATATGTTCCTGCAGGCCACTCTTCCCAGCCGAATCTGTAATAATCACAGATCTTCTCTGCTATATCCTTTGTGTTAGACTCTATGTCATATGAAACTGCATCGGCATCATATTCTGACAGATCTGTGTACTGATCCATGGTAACGACAACAAAGTCCATACCCACTTTATCTTCCAGTTCTGCTATCTCCCCGCGGAGAGTCTCCTCCTCCGAATCAGACAGCTTATCTGCATAGTCAAACACTCTCTCATTTGTCTTACATTCTGTATTATTTCTGGCGTCATGCTTGAGATTGGCATTTGATTTCACAAAGTATCCTATAAAGAACACTATTCCAAGTCCAAGTACCACGAGCATTGCCACGATAAATTTCTTTACTGCATTCATTTACAACACCCCCAATAACATAGACAAGCCATCAAGCAATACAAATGCTGCGCCAAACAAAAGTGCGGTAAGTCCAACTGCCTTACTCATGCTCTTCGGCTCTGTTCCAACACATTTTCCAGTCTGTCCGTTGACATAGAACTTATAGTTTTTGCCCTGGAAACGGTACTCATATACCCACACCGGCATGAGTCCGAACTTTGTTCCCGTGAGTCTGTTGTTGTTTCTGAATCTCTCATTTGTAAGTGATGAATATCCGGTTGTGGTGCTTCTCACCCAATCTCTGTTTGCATTCTCCGCCTTTGCCTGAGCCCTCGGCTCCACCTCATTCGGCGGCATATTGTAAGTCTCCGCATCGAATCCCGAGAGGTACTTGTTGTCATGCTGCATGAGCTCTTTGTAGTTGTACGGCTCCATGAGATCCATGATTCCATCCTCCATGGCTATGGATGCATCAACCGGTATGCCCTCATAATTCACATGCAGGCTTCTTCCGACATCAAAATATGAAGTCTCTGTATATCTCTTGTCTCCAGACGTCCATGATCTGACCTTTGTTCCTATGGCCTCATAAGCCACATCCGAATCATAATCGTACATCCAGAATGGGACATACACTCCCTTAAGCGCCTCAAGCGTCTTCTGTGAAAGGAATGTTCCCGGTATAAATAGCTTTTTACCAAATTCATTCCTCAGCTTCTCCTCAGCCTCATGCTTTGATATCTTAAAAGGAAGTATCACATCAGCCCCATACGGATAATTTACTTTGTCATCCCTGAGCAGATATGTTCCACATGAAGGGCATCTTCCCGCAGACTGATACTCCGTGTAAGGTATCTGTGAACCACAGTTTATACATATTACAGGCTCCTGTGATGGAACCAGTTCCTGACAGTCGCTTCCCCCGCAACTAAGGCAGACCATCTTTTTCTTCGCAGGGTCGTACACTACGTTACCCCCACAATTCACACAACGATATAGCAAGTTATCTTCCCCCTGTCCTTTTTTATCGTTTTCCTTCCAAACTTCCTACGCTGATTCTCAGCGTACCTGCGCTTATTATAGCATAGTAAATCTGTTTTTAGAACATCGAATTGGATGCCTTAAGGCGGCTTTATAACACATTTTAGATATCTTAAATGAAACAAAATATTTTTTGAACAAATGTGTAACACATCATGTTCATGCGAATATGTTAAACCATGAACAAAATAATGGAGGCTTACCATGAGTGATTTATCAGCAACACAGTGTGCCTGTGGCGGTTGTGGCTGTGGCGGCAGAAATGGACTTTCTTGCGGAGGTTCATGTGGATGCAACAGTTGCACTCTGATCATCATCCTTCTCCTCTGCTGCGGTGGCTGCGGTGGCGATGGTTTCGGTTTAAACAGCGGTTGTGGCAATGACAATAGCTGCATCTGGATCATCCTTCTCTTATTCTGCTGCGGTGGCTGTGGCAATAACAACGGATGTGGCTGCGGTGGCTGCGGCGGCAATGATTGCGGCTGTTGCTAACAGCGGATTCACCATTATCCATAAACGGGATATCGGGCAGAAAGGCTGTCCGGTATCCACAGAAAGTGGCCAGCAGGAGCAATTCTGCTGGTATTTTTTTTACTAAAAATCAATAGAATATAGTATAGCTGTCTTACCAAGTGATCACTGCATGAAACGGAGCTTCATATGTTTAATGGCAACTTCCATCATCCACTGGACAACTTAATAAAAGATGACCGCCTGTTCATGATGGAGGCCATTCTCCCATTTGTGGATGACCGTATGAAAGCTCCTCTGGCAATGTACATAAAGATCATGGAACTTCAGACCATATTGAATGCTATGCGCGATACAAATTATGTAAACTCCTGTGGACTCCACAAAGATATAAACAATCAGGATGATATACTGTCATCCCTTGCCGGGTGTGGATTTCCCGATATCAGGGACCAGTTTGCCAGCATGAAAAAAGCCATAGATATGATGAAGACCATGGAAGCCATGAACACACAGCAATCCACGGATTCTCTGTACCGGCACTATCAAAGCAGAACTGCCTCTGAAACCGAGGGCGAAGAAAACTACGACAACACTGAATCCCAGTCATCCCAGGATATATACAGCTCCGTCAAAGACCTGTTTGAAAAATATGATATGGAGGGATATTAAACATGAATCTTCAAAATGACCCAAGACTAAAAAACATGCATCCGCTAAAAAGGGAAATTCTTCTCAGATTATCCAACTCCCAGTCCACCATGACTCCGGAGCAGATGCTCCCCCAGCTAATGGAGATCAACAAAGAACTGCAAAAAAGGGATCTCTCCTTCAGCAGATCCGAGTCCGAGATCGTTCTGGATGTTCTGAGCGAAGGCATGTCTCCACAGGAAAAACAAAAGATAAATATGATAAAGTCCATGCTGTAAAAAATGCATTTCACTGAATGTAACACAATTTAATTTTTGTGGCTATCAGCTATAGTTTTACATTTTTGTACCTGATAGTTTCTGGCTGGCGATACCGTTATTGACAGATACTATTTGCATAAAATGTAGCTGATAGATATTGTTTCAGCAAGATGGAGGTTATTGTGATAGATATCTTTGACTTGGGATTGCGGATAAGAAATGTGAGAAAGGCTCATAATCTCACTCAGGAACAGCTTGCCGAGAAAATAAAAGTGTCTCCTCATTATGTGTATGAGCTGGAACATGGATATAAAAGTATGAGTATATATACTCTTGCCAATATCGCAACTGTTCTTGATGCGCCACTGGATTTTCTGGTGTTCGGAAAGGAACCGGCCACCACCCCCGAGAACAAGGATTATATCACTCATGACGATCTTGACAGACTGGTGGAATCGATACCGCTGTACAAACGTGACAGTGCATACAGCGCACTCAAGAATCTGCTGCCTTATCTGAAATAAATGATAATCCGATATATATTTAACATCAAGAAAGCCACATGGATTTTTCTCCATGTGGCTTTCTCATGTTTATAGTTTTTTATTTCATAACAATATTCACAATACGTCCAGGAACATAGATCTCCTTGATAACGTTACCTGTGAGCTTGTCGGCGATCACTTCCTTAGCCTTTGCGATAACCTCATCCTTTGGATCCTCCTTGCCGATCGCAAGTGTTGCCTTAGTCTTACCGTTGATCTGTACAGCGATCTCTACTGTTGACTCTACTGTCTTTGCCTCATCGAACTCTGGCCATGTCTGCTGATATACATATCCGCCATAGTTCTTTACTGACCACAGCTCCTCTGTGATATGAGGTGCAACAGGGTTTAACAGGATGAGCAGTGTCTTGAACTCATCTGCTGTAACGCTTCCCTTCTTGTAGAAGTCGTTGAGAAGTGCCATCATGGCTGCGATAGCTGTGTTGTACTTCAGGTTCTCGAAGTCATTTGAAACCTTCTTGATAACCTGGTGCATCTTGGTCTCCATATCCTTGGAGTAGCCCTTCTCGTCTGTCACACTGTCCTGAAGCTTCCATACTCTGTCGAGGAATCTTCTACATCCCTTGACACCATCCTCTGACCATGAAGCTGCAAGGTCAAATGCTCCGATGAACATCTCGTAAGTACGAAGTGTATCTGCACCATATACATCTACGATGTCGTCAGGATTTACAACGTTGCCTCTTGACTTACTCATCTTCTCGCCGTTCTCACCGAGGATCATACCATGTGATGTTCTCTTCTGGTATGGCTCTGGTGTAGGAACTACGCCCTGATCGTACAGGAACTTGTGCCAGAATCTTGAATACAGAAGGTGGAGTGTTGTATGCTCCATTCCTCCGTTGTACCAGTCAACAGGAAGCCAGTACTTGAGTGCCTCCTTGCTTGCAAGAGCCTCTGTGTTGTGAGGATCTGTATATCTGAGGAAATACCATGATGATCCAGCCCACTGTGGCATAGTATCCGTCTCTCTCTTTGCAGGGCCGCCACAGCATGGACATGTGGTGTTTACCCAGTCTGTCATAGCTGCAAGTGGTGACTCACCATTGTCTGTCGGCATGTAACTGTCAACCTCCGGAAGGAGAAGTGGAAGCTGGCTCTCGTCGATTGGAACATAACCACACTTATCGCAGTGAACGATAGGAATTGGCTCGCCCCAGTATCTCTGACGTGAGAATACCCAGTCACGGAGCTTGTAGTTGGTCTTTGCCTGACCGATACCCTTCTCCTCAAGGAACTTGATCATCTTCTCCTTTGCATCCTTTACCTCAAGGCCGTTGAGGAAATCTGAGTTGATGAGCACTCCTGTTGCCACGTCTGTAAATGCAGCCTCATTTATATCTACTTCCTCGCCATCCTTTGCAACAACCTGGATGAGTGGAAGTCCGAACTTCTTTGCAAATTCCCAGTCTCTGTCATCATGTGCAGGAACCGCCATGATAGCACCCGTTCCGTAGCTCATGAGTACATAGTCCGATACGTATATAGGGATCTCCTTGCCATTTACAGGGTTGATGGCTGTGAGTCCGTCTATGCATACACCAGTCTTATCCTTTGCAAGCTCTGAACGCTCAAAGTCGCTCTTCTTCGCTGCCTGCTCACGGTATGCCTCGATGTCTGACCAGTTGCCGATCTCGTCCTTGTACTTGTCAAGGATTGGATGCTCTGGTGAAACAACCATGTATGTTACTCCGAATAATGTATCGCATCTTGTTGTATATATGCGGAGCTTGTCCTCTTTGCCCTTTACTGAGAAATCTACCTCAGCTCCTGTTGAACGTCCGATCCAGTTCTTCTGTGAAACCTTTACACGCTCGATGTAATCCACGCCGTCAAGTCCTTCAATGAGCTTGTCTGCGTAATCTGTGATCTTGAGCATCCACTCAGACTTAACCTTGCGGACAACCTCGCTGCCACAACGCTCACATACGCCATTGACAACCTCCTCATTTGCAAGACCAACCTTACATGATGTACACCAGTTGATAGGCATCTCCTTCTTGTATGCGAGACCAGCCTTGAAGAGTTTGAGGAATATCCACTGTGTCCACTTGTAATATTCAGGATCAGTTGTGTTGATCTCTCTGTCCCAGTCGAATGAGTATCCAAGTGAGTGGAGCTGCTTTTTGAATCTTGCAACATTTGTCTTGGTTACTTCCTTTGGATGGATCTTGTTCTTGATCGCATAGTTCTCTGTAGGGAGACCAAATGCATCCCAGCCCATTGGATACAGAACGTTGTAGCCCTGCATTCTTCTCTTTCTTGCTACTATATCAAGCGCTGTGTATGGTCTTGGATGACCTACGTGAAGTCCCTGTCCTGATGGGTATGGGAATTCAACTAACGCATAATACTTTGGTTTTGAATAATCATCTGTAGCAGCAAATGCCTTGTTGTCATCCCAGACCTTCTGCCACTTTCCTTCAACGACTTTGTGGTTGTATGTCTCAGCCATTTTTGAAAATGCCTCCTTGAAATTTATCTTTTCAGGCTTTATAACGCTTTTTCGCCCGATTCCTCTCTAATCTTAACTATATTAGCATATATGCCGTGTTTTTCAAACTGTTTTTTGGTATAAGCAGCCCGGCTTATTCAAACACTTTCTTGATACTGTCATAATGAAGGAAGATTCCCTGCTCTGCATATTCCTTTATCTCATCCAGAGTTGCCAGCTTAAAACCATCAGTCTCCGCCTCCTGAGGCCTGATATCTATTTCCGAAAAATCTCCAGTAAACTTATAGACATCCACAAAGTAGTTGTCCTTCTCATCCGGGTTATCTCTCCTATATGTAAACTGCAAGCCTCCATCGAAATCACTTACGTCTATGCCTGTCTCCTCTATTACCTCTCGTCTGACAGCCTCTATGGATGACTCTCCTGCCTGCACTCCGCCGCCGGATACCTCCCACCAGCCTGCTGCCCACGCCTTTGTCATGACACGCTTGGTTATCAGATACTTTCCCTCTCTGTTCTGGAGCACACCGAGCACTGTGAGGTGATAATCCCCCGGTTTCATATTCCAGTCATTTCTCTTCATCGTGCGCCCTGTAGGCTGCTTGTTTACATCGTAAATATCCCAGTATTCCATCTCTGCTTGTCCTCTTTCTGATTTTTATATTTGTTCTGCCCAGTAACATAATAAATGCTATTTTAAGTTTCTTCAACAATCATTCGAATTTTATGCATAATTATTTATTGCAGTTTACTATAAAACTTAAGCTGTGGTACAATTCAAACTGTTATCAAGAGATTTGACCAGCGCAGGCTGAAGGAGGAAGCATGAACGCTTATGAGGTATTCGCCAGTGTCTATGATGAACTGATGGACAACATTCCATATGATGACTGGTGCACATATATAATAGAAGTTTTGAGAAAATACGGAGTGAACGAAGGGCTCATATGTGAGCTTGGATGTGGCACCGGAGAGATAACGGAAAGGCTTGCGGATGCCGGATACGACATGATCGGTATCGACAATTCATATGAGATGCTTGAGGTGGCAAATGAGAAAAAGCTGGATACAGGACATGAATCCATCTTATATCTCATGCAGGACATGAGGGAGTTTGAGCTCTTCGGCACGGTGAATGCCATCGTGTGCGTGTGCGACAGCATCAACTATCTTACGGAGCTTGCCGACATAACCCACGTATTCAGGCTGGCAAATAACTATCTCGAATCAAAGGGCATATTTATCTGCGACTTCAAGACCCGCCACTATTTCAAGGATGTGGTTGCCGACAGCACCATAGCCGAGGACAGGGACGACGTGAGCTTTATCTGGGATAACTACTACGATACGGAAACCGATATAAATGAGCTGGCTCTCAGCCTGTTTCTCCCAGAATACCCAGAATCAGGCATTGAGCCGGATGATGAGTGTCCTCTATACAGGAAGTATCAGGAATTCCATTATCAGCGAGGCCTGACCCTTGATGACATGAGGAAATGCGTTGCTGACTCAGGCATGGAGCTCGTCGCCATGTACGATGCATTTACATGGCAGCCAGCCACAGATTCCAGTGAAAGGGTATACGTGGTTGCAAGGGAGACACACCAGGATAACAAACACTATGAATAGGCTTGTCTTATCACCATTCATAATATAAAATGGTGAAGATTGTCCAATATATCATTATTATAATGCGATTATATATAGAGATAACCGGACAGATTTCAAAATGTAACAAAACTAATCAACATAGAATAGCGAGGTATACAACATGAGCGATCATATAATAAGAGGTATGGCGGCGAACAATCAGGTAAGATTCTTCGCCGGAACAACAAGAGATATCGTGGAGACTGCAAGATCTATCCACAACACAAGCCCTGTGGCTACAGCCGCACTTGGAAGACTGCTCACAGCAGGAGCACTTATGGGAGCACAGTGCAAGAACGAGTCCGACGTACTCACACTTCAGATCCAGTGCAACGGACCGATCGGAGGACTTACCGTAACTGCAGACGCACATTCAAGAGTCAAGGGATATGTCAACAATCCAAACGTTATCCTTCACGCAAATGACAAGGGTAAGCTGGATGTTGCCAAGGCACTTGATCTCGGCGTGCTTTCAGTTATCAAGGATATCGGTCTCAAGGAGCCTTATGTCGGCCAGACACAGCTCGTGTCCGGTGAGATCGCCGAAGATCTTACTTATTACTTTGCGACATCTGAGCAGATTCCTACATCTGTTGCCCTTGGTGTTCTCATGGAGAAGGACAACACCGTCAAACAGGCAGGCGGCTTCATCATACAGCTCATGCCATTTGCATCGGATGAGCTCATCGATGTCCTTGAAAAAAGACTGAACGAGTTCTCTTCTATCACAAGCTTACTTGATGAGGGCAAGAGTCCTCTCGATATCATCAAGGATGTATTTGAGGGATATGATGTGGTCGTAACTGACGAGCTTCCGACCGAATGGCACTGCAACTGCAGCAAGGAGAGATATTACAATGCTGTACTCAGTCTTGGCAAAAAAGAGATCGCAAGCCTTCTCGAGGAGGGCGAGCCTATAGAGGTCAACTGCCAGTTCTGCAATTCACACTACAAGTTCTCACCTGACGAACTCAAAGAGATGCTGCTCAAAGCGGCTGCAAAATAATCATTTTTCCGCCATTTGCCCTCATTTTTACTACATTTTTGTACATTATCATTATTGCATTGGTTTTTTCACTATGCTAGAATGTTAAGCGTTGTAAAATAGACTAATTTTGAAAGAAAGAGTGAATATTATGAAGATAACAAGAGATGATATCAGAAATGTGGCTATCATCGCCCACGTTGACCACGGTAAAACAACACTTGTAGACGAGCTCTTAAAGCAGAGCGGTGTGTTCCGTGACAATCAGGAGGTCGCTGAGCGTGTCATGGATTCCAACGATATCGAGCGTGAAAGAGGAATCACTATCCTCTCCAAGAATACTGCCGTAACATATGGAAGCACCAAGATCAACATCATTGATACTCCGGGTCATGCAGACTTCGGCGGTGAGGTTGAGCGAGTTCTTAAGATGGTAAACGGAGTAATCCTCGTTGTTGATGCATTTGAGGGTCCTATGCCACAGACCAAGTTCGTTCTGAAGAAGGCTCTTGAGCTTAATCTTGCAGTTATCGTATGTGTAAATAAATGTGATCGTCCTGAGGCACGTCCTGACGAGGTAGTTGACGAAGTTCTTGAGCTCCTCATCGAGCTCGATGCAAATGAGGATCAGCTTGACTGCCCATTTGTATTTGCTTCTGCCAAGTCCGGTTATGCAACACTTGACTCATCCGAGCCAGGCACAGACATGAAGCCTCTGTTCGACACTATAATTGATTACATTCCTGCTCCTACAGGCGATCCTGAGGCAGGTGTACAGATGCTTGTCAGCACAATCGACTACAACGAGTACGTTGGACGTATCGGTGTCGGCAAGGTCGACAATGGTGTCCTCAAGGTAAATGAGGATCTTGTCATAGTAAATGAGCATGACCCGGACAAGCTCGAGAGGGTTCGTATCGGAAAGCTTTTCGAGTATGAGGGTCTTAACAAGATAGAGGTTAAGGAAGCACAGATAGGTTCTATCGTTGCTGTTTCAGGCATCGCAGATGTACAGATAGGTGATACTCTCTGCTCCCCTGAGAATCCTGACCCAATTCCTTTCCAGAAGATTTCTGAGCCAACCATCGCCATGACATTCATGGTAAATGACTCTCCTCTCGCAGGCAAGGAAGGTAAGTTCGTAACATCAAGACATCTCCGTGAGAGACTTTTCAGAGAGCTGAACACAGATGTCAGCCTCCGAGTTGAGGAGACTGACACAACTGAGGCTTTCAAGGTTTCAGGCCGTGGTGAGCTTCACCTGTCAGTCCTCATCGAGAACATGAGACGTGAAGGTTATGAATTTGCAGTAAGTAAGGCTGAGGTTATCTACAAGGAAGATGAGCTCGGACATAAGCTTGAGCCATTTGAGATCGCTTATATAGATGTTCCTGACGAATTTGCAGGTACTATCATCAACATGCTGAACCAGAGAAAGGGGGAGCTTCAGGGAATGGCTCCTACAGGAAATGGAACCACAAGACTTGAGTTCTCTGTTCCATCCCGTGGACTTATCGGATTCCGTGGTGACTTCATGACAGCTACCAAGGGTACAGGTATCATCAACACAACATTTGACGAGTATCTTCCATACAAGGGTGACATGAGCTACCGTTCAAAGGGATCACTCATCGCATTCGAGTCAGGTACTTCGATCACATATGGTCTTTTCAACGCACAGGAGCGTGGAACACTGTTCATCGGACCTGGTGAGCAGGTTTACGCCGGTATGGTTGTAGGTGAGAATCCTCGTGCTGAGGACATGGAGGTCAATGTCTGCAAGAAGAAGCAGCTTACCAACACACGTTCTTCAGGATCAGATGATGCTCTCAAGCTTTCACCTCCAAAGGTGATGAGTCTTGAGCAGGCTCTTGACTTCATCGACACTGATGAGCTTCTGGAGATCACACCAAAGTCATTCAGAATCCGTAAGAAGATTCTTGACCATACTCTCCGTTACAGAGCCAACAGGAAATAAGGACGGACGAAAAGTCCTTTGAGATAGTGAAGCCCGTACACTGTAAGGATGTGGATCCATCACGGGATATACAACAAAAGCAGAGACAGTTCACACATTCTTTGTGTTTTGTGTGAGTTGTCTCTGCTTTTTTTGTGCGTAAAACTGTATCTTTTTTGCTTATTTTCCTCTGAATGATACAACTTTTCTGTTTTTTGTATCTTTCTGGCTTTTTCTTTATGTTTGCGATAATTTTGTGACCTTTTACCTCCTTGTCACGGCGTCTATTGGTCTTAGTTTTGAGGCCCATCTTGCTGGGAAATAGCCTGCTGCCACTCCGAGGATCACGGAGCCGAGGACTCCGGCCAGTGCAAGCCACCATGGGATCATGGCTATCTGGGTTCCTTTTGCAAGGTTGAACATGGAGACGGCGGCTTTATTCACCACTATTCTCACTCCGTAGGAGGATAATACTCCGAGGACGCCTCCGACAAGTCCTATCACTGCGGCCTCCATGAGGAACAGAAGTCTGAGCTCGTCTATGTCGCAGCCGAGGACCTTCAATATACCGATCTCGTTTACCCGGTCGAATACAGAGGTCGTCATGGTGTTGCTTATTCCTATGACAGCCACAATAAGTGCTATCATTCCGATTCCGCCGAGAAGAAGCTGTATCATCTTGAGGTACTTCTGTATCGTGTCCAGATATTCCTTGGAATTCTCTGTCTGATACCCCATGTCCTGAAGCTTTTTTACCATCGCATCGACGTTATTTATATCATCTACGATCACCACCGCTGATGTGTAGACAAATTCACGGTAGCTGTTGCCATTGCCATCCACCGGCTGACCGTAAAGCTTGCCATCGGCGCTGACCTTTCTGAGCAGGCTTTTCAGTGAATCCATATCACAGTATATCGTCTGAGACTTCTCGCTGTAGCTGTCAGAGATGTCCAGCGATTCGTCAGACTCTTCATCCTGAACTGCACTGTCATAAGAAGTGTCAGCAGAAGCATTGTCAGAGCTGTTATCCGTATCTCCATCAGATAAAACCCCGGCGAGTTTCAGTTTGAATATCCTGTCACTTTCACCGCTCCATCCGACGCTCGTGTCAAATCTCTTTCCGACAAGGGATGCAATACTCTTCTTCTCTCTCTTCTCGTAACTGTCAAATGTCTTTTGATTGAAGAACATTTTGCCCACACTGCCGCCCGAGATCAGTTCAGATGTCCCATGTGAAGAATTGCTGTTTTCCCCATAGGCCAGACTCCAGCCATCAAGCTCATTTCCCGGCACACCCACAAGATTGCCAAAGTATTCATACTCCCCATACTTCATACTCACAGGCACCTCATACAGAGGATAACAACCATCCACATTTGCAAGATCTGTCAATGTAGATATCGTTCTGTCCGTTATCATTCGATCCTTATGCTTACTTCCGGTCTCACTGTATATCGTTATCTGGTTGACACTTCCACTTGCAACCGCAGAATCTATCATCTCGTTCTTGACTCCGATTCCCACAGCCAGAAGTGCTACAACCGATATAACACCTATCATCACGCCGAGAACGGTGAGAAATGTTCTGATCTTTCTTCTCTTCATATTCATAAGACACAAATGCCATATCCACCCCATACAATCTATCTCCTTATAAACTCTCTCCCCGTGACCGGAATCTAAAATTCATCAAGAATCTCCTTTTTTCTCCTGTGCTTTCTTATCGCACATATACAGAACAGAGCTATCACTATAACCACAGCAATTACACCATATAACACCTTTTTATCACTGCTTTTTGTGCTGTCCTTTATCTTCTCTACATTGTCATACACCGGAGATTCCACAGTCGCCTTGAAATTCCCCTCAATCGTCGTCTCATTCCCCTCTTTGTCCTCATATGTAACTATCACCTTTGACATATCACCGCTCGCAGCAGTCGTCGCCACGGCATTCGTGAGGATATCTATGCTTCCGCTCTTTCCAGACTCTATATTGCCTATATACGTCTCAATCTCCTCCATACTTCCCAACAAGCAATTTTCAACCGACGCACCGCAGCGCGGGAGGGCGAAAATACGGAAAAGGGTACTCTTTTCCTATGCTTGCTAAGAAAGTTTTTTCCTCACTTATCACTACAACGGAACTCCAAGTATGCCAAAAAGCGCAAAAGAAAAACGCCGCAATTCTGCGGCGCTTCATTCACTTTATGCAGACAAAAACGAGGGAACTTTATTCCCCCGTCCTGTCATTGTTGGCTTCCTCTATGCCTTTTGCAGTAGCAGACATGATTTTTAAGTCTGTTTCGCTCATTGTGTCAAGCATGGTATCGAGCTGACGGCGGCGTGTGGACTTCTCTTGTTCCCGTTCCGGGAAAAAGAACTGGTCTACTGATACGTCAAGCAGGGTTACAAGCTCATATAAAATCTGTAAACTTGGGTGCTGCCCGCTG